>Ga0194047_10001980_pt1 | contig 12001 bp, 14 predicted proteins | sample JunL225m_MetaG_2_FD_160070 | JGI IMG/M metagenome (GOLD analysis project Ga0194047, IMG submission 160070) | Anoxic zone freshwater microbial communities from boreal shield lake in IISD Experimental Lakes Area, Ontario, Canada - Jun2016-L221-5m | ecosystem: Environmental > Aquatic > Freshwater...
ATCTCTTTCACCGGAAACTTGACCGTGAAAAACATCCTGAAGTTACGAATCGGGATACCGCTCAGACAGCCAAGACCTTCCACACCCTCCTGAAAGAAGCGGGACACGTTGTCAGAAACATCGCGCACCAGCTTGCTTTCACGGGTCTTCAGCGAACCATAGGCATCGACAATCGGTTGTACATAAGGATCGGCAAACAGAATAAACTGCATTACCGACCCCTCCGGAAGATTGACGCGGAAAAGTCCTTCCAAAGTCCTGATGCTGGTTTCCGAGGCAAAAGCCAGGGGAGCGCACTCCCACATCATGCCGAAGGTATTGTCAGTGTTAAGGTAGATCTGTTTTTTGGATTCATAGGCGATCCAGGGGAAGTGGTCGGAAAACTTCTCCCGCTGAGATAGCTGCCGTAATTCACCCCGGGTAATGCCACCATCCTTGCCAAAAAGTGCCGACATGATGCCCATGCGCTATTCCTCCTCACCGGACGACACCGTGTCGCCCAGGAGCCAGCGCGGCTCATCAACAAAGAAGTAGACGTAGCGCAGCATATAGAACTCGTTGTCCTGCCCGGTGTATGGCAGAAGCAGGACTCTCATGGTTTTGGGCGGTGCTACGACAGGCGAAACAGGCTCCTTCAATAGCCCGCTGAACTTGTCGAAAAGCGCAGTTCGGTACCGGTTGTAGATGCCGTTCTCTTTAGACAAAGGATTTAGTGTCACTTCCTTCTTTCCGTCGATGCAGGAACCGGGAGTAATACTCTCTGAGCCACACTCTTCGGTTGCATGATCCACGTGAGTTTCTTTGACCGGAAGCGCTCCAGAGGCTGATTCGCTGTATGCAGTCTGGACGGAGACGCATTTCCCTTTACTACTTTCTGGACAACTGAAACTGCTTTCGTAGGGATTGAGCAGGGCGCAACCACTCATACTCAGCATTCCAATGGCTATCAGGATTTTCTTCACTTTCCGCCTCCCTTGGAGATCTTCTTGATTTCCAGGTTGATTCCCTCGCTGATGACAAGCGTCACCGGTTTCGTGGCTCCAACCTCGATGACCGGCATGGTCTGTCGGGCCAATTCCATGTAGAACTTCTGGATCTCCTTGAATCCGCTTGAAAGTCCCGATCCGACTCCGGACATGGCAATATCCTTCGGATCAACGGTCTGGGTCGTACCGAGAGGGCTCACCGACATGGTCGTGGCTGAGGCCTTGATGGCATCACCAACGCCACCAAAGAAGCCTGCCAGCATACTTCTGGCGATCATGGAGCCCATCTTTGCCACGACCCGTCCCCGTAGACCGATCTTGCCATCCTCATCTACGACGAATCCTTTGATTTTCTGGTCGACAACCGCCTGCCCCTTGCGGTCGAGACACGACAAGGAGACCAGCAGCAACTCCGCCCGCTCGGTGGCCAGATTCCCCTTGCCATCGGCAATCACGAAACACCCTTTGAGGTTCGCCTTGACGCTGTTGGGCAGAACAGCCGGGGTTTTGACCCTGAGCAGAACCGGTACCGGATTACCTTTGGCTTCCGATGTTGTAGGAGCGTCCAAGCCACTCAACAGGGTCGCCTCCATAAAGGAAGGAGGCAGATAGACCGACCCGGTTGCCGTGTCTTTTTTTTTATCATCCGCCTCAACCTTGGCTGATTTTCCAGACCCGGAGTGGGAGACAATAGTGATGTCTCCGATCTCGGTTTCGGGGGGCGATGGCAACTGTCCAGCAGGCATTCCTTGCGCTGTGGCTGGCAGTGGCGGCAGCGATATGCTGCCTTGCGGAATCGGTGGTGGTGGCGGCAATGGTTGTTTGGACATCACTGTCCTTCCTGAACCGGCCTTTTGTGGTTGACCCTGTTGTTGCCCAGTGGCGGTAATGCGAGAATCACCCGGCAGAGAGGGTGATGCACCGGTCTGCATCTGAGGCGGCACCACCACGTCACCTTTTTTCTCACGGGTGATCTCATTGAGTTTCTGCTGGAGTTCGGCAACCTTGTCGTCACGCTTGGCAATCTCTTTCTGGCTTTCAAGGAACTGTGATTTCTCCAGAAGCTTTGGTTCGATGTCCAAAGTTGCCTGCTTGGCACTTTTCACCGGTAGCGTAGACTTCCCACGGTTCATAACCATGCTCCCCAATAAATAAACCGCGATAAAAGCACACACAGCACCAACCCAGACGACATTACGACGCTGGTTTCCACTCAGGTTGTTCCAGAAGGAGAGCAGCTTATTTTTCATCGTCTGCCTCCTGGTCCGCTTCTTGTGCCTTTGGCTTGGCCTTTACCGCCTGTTTTTCCAACGGCCCGATTTTGGTGCCATCCATCACCGGTAACTCCCCGGCAAGTTTCCTGGATTCAAGCCTCTCGGCACGCTGCTCCACTACAAAAACACGCGAGGTGTCGCCTGTCCGCAGGATATGACGCTCAAGAGAGATCGCCACCGGGTTCTCGGCAAGTTCCGTTTTCAGGAACATCTTCTCGTTCATCTTGAACTCGGTGGTCTCTCCGCGCAGGGATGCTTCGTATTCCTTGATTCGGAGACCTTCGCCCTCAATATCCACCGTACGCTTGAGAGTCAGGAGGATTTCCCGGAACGAGAAGAAACGCTTCTCCCTTCTGCTGACACTGTAGGAGTCGGGAATGTTTTCGGTGTAGACATCCTTGATGGCTTTGAGAGCCTTCTTCTCGAACGGCAGTCCCGTGTAGAGAGAAAGGTTCTCTTTTATCTTCCGCTCCTTTCCAGACGTCAGGCGTATGGTTTGGGACGGGACTCGTTGGGGAAAGATGACCATGCTGAAGGTCTCATCGCCGCATACCACATAGAGTTCGGTCGGTGTTGTCGAATAGGCAAATTTGTCACCTTTCTTGGTTACCTTGAACTTCACAAAAGCATCCTTGCCGGTGATCTTGATGGTGAGACCTTTCTCGGTTGATGTCAGTGCTTCGCGGATATCAGCAGGACAGGAAATGCGATTCATGTCCGAACTGGACAGCCTGACACTCGTGGTCGCTTCCGGGAGAACAACAGTGGGAAATTCTCCCTCGGCGGGTTGTTCGGCTACCTGTTCAATCGCGGTTTTCTGTTTCTGTCCACCACCATGCTCTGCCGCCTGTGCAAACACCGGCACCAGCAATGCGGCCAATAAAGCAACCTTGCGCATCATGCCCCCTTCTTTTCGCCCAATGCCGGCTTCTCATACAACCGGATCAGGATGAATTTTCCGTTATCGAATCGGTATTCAATGATGTAGACCTTCAGGACGTCTTCCGCCTTCTGGTCCACCATGTAGGTTTTCTTGGTGCCGGTGACTTCCAGGCGGCGCTTCTCGCTGTCATTGTTGATGGCATGGATATAAAAGGCACTGGAGGCCTTGGTGTTTTCGATTTTGTCCGCCAGTTCGTACAACTCTTTCCGTGATGCCTGGAACTCGGCGGGATCATAGACAGCCAGCAGTTCACTGAACTGCGACCGGGCATTGACGGGGTTGTAGGTGAGAGCCAGGCTCAGGATGTAGCGGGTGAATTCCTTGAGATACTCATCAGATGCCTTGTCGCCTGAGACCGATATCTTTGAATTGATGGTCGGCGGGACGAGGATTACCCGCTGGCTGTTAAGTGCCATGAACAACCCGGCGGTGTTTATAACAACGGCAATGCCCAGCGCCACAACGACGAATTTAAGCAGCCGGTTTTCGGCGAATATGTTGGAACTTTTCTGTAAAAATATGTCGAGGTTCACTTCTTCACTCCCTCTGTAGTGGTCATTCCTGGAAATCACTTTCGAAGAACTGCGGGTATCCTGTCATAGGAGCCAGGCCGATGAAATAAAGCACGTGACGCAGAAAACCACGCGGGTACTGCCGTTTGAAGCGACTGTATGCCCACGGAACGATGATCATCGTCAGCCAGAGATATCCCCCGAACTGTTGGGCAAGGATAAAACTCGCCGTCATGATCGCCAGGTCGTCCGGTTCGAACCAGAGGACCTGGAACGGTTGCGTCAAATATTGGGGAAACTTGCGAGTCAAGTATGTCTCCGTTCATGGCTACAAGATGGTGAGGGGGGCTTTCGCCCCCCCGGTTGTGGCTAGATGATCATCCCAAGCGAGGTGACGATCTTGTCCGAGTTGATAACGAGCACTCCTCCCAGAATGCAGAGGACTGCCGGAACCAGCTTTTGCTGGATCATGACGACGACGCCGGCAATGATGGCAAGAACCCCGGCAATAGCGCCGAAAGGTCCCTTGAGGATGTCGGTGATGAAGAAGTCGTAGGCCTCGAATCCGAATGAACCGGCTACCGGGGCAACGAGGGCCATGGCCTGGGATGCCACCAGGGTTACGATCATCGCAACGGCGGTCATCAGAAGTAGTTTACGTTTGTGCATTCATTTCTCCTTTAAGCTGTTGGTGTGATGGTCAGACAGAGTTGCCAAATAGATTCAGTGCGATTGCGGCTTGCTCACCTCCTTTCCCTTGTCCAGCAACCCGGTTATCCGTTGGATGTCTGCACCATTCACGTGAGCACCTTCGATCCAGAGTGCCGGTGTTCCTCGTACGCCCAGCCCAGCGGCGATCTTTTCCATCTCCTCAAGTTGCTGTTGTTGTGTGCCATCGGCTATGGAGATCGGCTTGCCGTCCAGCACACCCTCGAATACGTCATGGAATGCTTTGTCCCTGTCTGGCTGCGACAGGATGTAACGAGCCTTTTTCTCTGCGTCGGGATGTATTTTGCGTAAGGGGACGAAATAGACGTAACGGGTCACGTCAGTCCGCTTCGAGAGGAATTTGTCAACCTGGCGACAGTAGGGGCAGTCTGGGTCGGTAAATTCGATGACCTTCTTGGGGCCGTTACCTATTTTCAAGGCTTTATCCAGGGGAAGGTCCTTTATTCTTTCTGCCGCAACCTTCTCCCGCATCTCGGCAGTCAGGTTCTTGCCGTCCTTGGTCCAGATTTCACCAAAGAAGAGGTAACCTTCAGGGCTGAAGTAAAATACCTGCTCTCCGGCGGTGATCTCATACAGGCCCTTGAGCGGCGACTCTCTGAAGCCGTCAACTCTCAGATTTGGAAAACTTTTCATCAGATTCTCTTTCTCGGTCCTCACATCGTCATTTGCCATTGAGAACCCCGCCGCAGTCACGATAAGCAGCATCAAACCGCCAATCGTTATTTTCTTTTTGTTAATCAGCTTCACAAATCCTCCTTTCGATGTTCCAGAATCTCCACTCTCCGGTTAAGACGTTTTTCGTTAGAAACTCGGCAACACTTGCCTTTTCCCACCACGATCCCCACATTTAACCCATTGATCTTAATAATTTCGGCTACATGGTTCGCCCTCCTGATAGACAGCTCTTCGTTGTAGTCACTTCTGCCAATCGTGCAGGTAAATCCCGTTACATCGAACGTGCTGCTTCTCGGCAAATTTGCCAGTAGCCCGTTGAGCTTCTCGCGTTCTGCACGGGACAACATTGCGCTGTCGAAATCGAACTGAATGGGGACGAGTCGAACCTGCTTAACGCCTGATTGATCTTTATTGGTGGTCTGCACTTCTTGAGTTTCGGGCGTAGCAGGAACCTCAGGCGTGGAAGGCGCGGATATTCGCAGCGCCAGTTTTGGAGCCACGGGCATTCTGGAAAGCTGATTGTCTGGACAGTCCGAGCAGACCACGAATTGGTCATCTGCTTTTGCAACTGCTGCTTCGAGCGAATAGCTGAATGGTCGCTGGCGAATGTCCGTGGCATGGCTTGCCAACGGAACGAGCAGAACAAGCGTTGCGATGCTCCATGATTTGACCGGCATAGGACCTCCTGATCGAGTTGTTCATAGAAATAATCTATAGGGGGGGCAGGTTGGCGATGATCCTCGGGAGCTTAGAATCAAGTTGAGGGGCGCTGAGAGTCATCGGGCGACAGTTGGAAACGCATTGTGGACATATATTTTTTTGGCAGCGGCAAGGCTGAAGGCGTGGCTGAGATGAGTAAACTGCTGGGGGGCAAAGGGGCCAATCTGGCGAAGATGACCAGCATCGGTCTGCCGGTTCCATACGGCATGAATAGCCTTCACGCATCTGCTCATTCACAGATCAAAATTTTTTTCTAGTTATATGTTGGGCAGTTAGATGGTTTTTTCTAGTCGAAATACAAATTGCACCTGCCCCCCTTATAGATATTTAGACAGGGAGAAACACCAAGAAAGGAGGAAAAGCAATGGAAGCACTTTTGAGGCAGCGTGACTTGATGGAGATCATGAACGTATCGCGAGCAACACTCTGGAGGGTACTGAGGCATCAGAATTTTCCCAAGCCGGTCATCTTGATGGGATGCAAGCGCTGGAGATCCGAAGACGTTGAATCCTGGCTTGATGCACGGAAAAGTGTATGAACTTTTTAAGGAGACAACTCTTCAACACCGGTCAGGAGGTCACTGTTGCATGACAATGTTCAACCGCTTCTGTTCACCGATTCAAAGGAATTACATGAACCGGATTCATTCCAGGAACTGCTGGCAAGCTTTGCCGCTAGACCGAAATATCTGCCCGAATGGCCTGAAGGACAACGGGCAATGCCGAATGAGATCCTGCGTTCAGCTCTCTTCAATTGCCGCAACAGGAACCTTCCCCGCGTGTTCATGAAGGAAGCTGAAATAGCAGTGATCGGAGATGGGCAGGTCATTTATCGCGGCGAAGAACTGCGACAGGATGATGAGCTTGTCTGGATGCACCTTATGCATCTGATCAAAAAAATCCAGTTGGGTGAATGTGTCACGTTTACTCCCTACTCATTCATCAAAGCACTCGGGTGGCCTATCAAGGGACAGAATTACGAAAGGCTGCGTACCTGTCTCAGTCGCATGCAGGCCACAGCACTCAGAATCCAGTCGAAGCGACTGGACAGTTTCATCAGCATCTCCTTGATTCAAAAATTCATGTCCAGAAACGACCGGAATGAAAATCTTTCCCGATGGGAGGTCTGGATCTGCAAGGAAATGCAGTTGCTGTTCGACGAAGATTTTCTGACCCGGATGACCTGGGAAACAAGACGTTCATTGCCTGACGGTATTGCTTCCAAGTTGTTCGGTTATTGGGCCAGTCACCGTAAGCCGTATCCGGTCAAAATCGAGACGTTATCGAAGCTGTGCGGTTCTGGAATGAGTGCGAAGCATTTCAAGGCGGAGTTGAAAAAGGCCCTCGATCTTCTGAAAGAGGCAGGTTTCCTGGAGTCGTGGGAATTTAAGGGTGAGCTAGTCGTCGTTAGCCGAAAGTATTGACCTATGACCGACCGGATATTGACTTATGACCGACTCACTATTGACCTATGACCGACTGCTACTGACTTTTGACCGACCTGAATATTGACTTTTGACCGACCCGACCCATGACCTATGACCGACCGGCATGGTTCTGATTTCTTAAAACAATCGACTGGTTACAAGGTTATCAACACCCCGCTAACCTTCTTTTAACCAATTTTTAACCAATAAAGGAGCATCGGGAAAATTGGAATACACGTTTTTGGAATGCCCGTTACCTGATGAAGTGATGAAAGCAGTGCTCTCGTATCTGCGTCGATCAGGGCTGACCATTGCCATTGTTGAAGAGAAGCACGTCCTTACAAAAGGACGACCTAACGTTGTGGTGGTTGAGAAAGCATGTTCTGTAGGTGCCGTATCTCTGACAGAAGACGGTATGGTCCTGGTATGTGGGACGAGAATCAAAATGTATCTGGATATGGATAGATTACGCAGGAAGATTGAGGACCATTTGCGTAAATCAGCATCCAGGAAAGACATCATCCGAATCGCAACGTATCTGGGGTTAGATCTGAAGTAGTGGCTGGACTTAGTAAGTTACGATCAATTTTTGCCTGTATGCCTAAGATAGGTATTTAGAGAACATCAATCGAATAAGCCAACTCTGGCACGGCCAGGCTCGAAGTAATGAGCACTGGCAAAGCCGGTATCGGAGCGTGACTCCGTTGCCGGTTTTTTTTATATGGGGGGGTCTAAAATGGACTTTCAGCAAGCAATGGCATGGGTAAGTGAACATGAGGCTGCAATCAAGGGCTATATCTCCAAGTACCGCTATTTTTCACCGTATGAAGAATGTGACTACATGCAGGAAGCCTTTGAAGCCGCAATGATTGCAGCAATCCGCAGCAGGGAGAAGAACCTTATCTTCGAGGCAGTATTCTGGAAAGTATTCCGAAATCATATCAGTGTCATAACTCCATCGCCGAATATTCTGACCCATGGATCAAATTCGATTCCCTCGCATGTCTGCTCAGAAGACCTGACGTTTGTTGCCGAAAACAGAGCCAATAGAAGGCAGAAAGATCCTGACATCGAGATGATCTTTCAGTCTGTGCGCCATCACCTTACGGAGAAGGAGCAACAGGTCCTTTACTATGCCCTCGGAATCGGCATGGAAGGAAGTATGTCAAATTACGAAATCGCAGATCTTCTGGGGTGTGTCCCGTCAAATATTCGTGACATTCACAAGAGAGCATTTCGACGGATAGAGCAGCTCGTTAAGAAGGGGATTATTGACCCCAAGTGTTTCGCTTGATGAATGCAGTCCATAAAATCTGGGAGGTAAACGATGGATTTGGAGCAAGCAGCAACAAAATTTAGACCAATTCCGCTGAAAGCACTGAAAAGAATGGTTGGAGAGCAGCTGTTGACTGATCCTTTGGACGAGAAAGATCAACACGCACTGCAACTGCTTTCCCGCCTTTGGACTGATGAATGGTACGTCGCCCGGATGAACATATCTTTCAAATCAGACAAGAGAGCGCTGATGCTCGCATTCCCGAACTTCGGCAAAATTGAGCGCTACATTCTGAGTTCCTATCTGCCGAAAGAGGGGAGACCCAGAGTACGGGTATCGGTGCAGGATGTTGCTAACAACCTCCGCATCTATTTCCACATCGAGTATCCGGCGTTCAAGATCAAACGTATCCGCCAGATTGCCTACAACATGCTGCGCAGCTGCAGGGGGGAGTGTCGAAAACTGTACCTTTCCTTGACTGCTTTGGAACGGCAATCGATGGAAAATCAGCGCAGGAAATCTGTCAAAAAATCCAACTAACAAACTTTTCTAAGGAAAAGTCTTTATAGAAAAGTTTGTATTACGACAAGGAGTCTGAAATGAAAAACGAAGATATTGAAGAATGGCTCAACAGCCGGATCATCGAAGCATATTCGAAAGGTCACAGTGTGATTGAAATCACCAGGGCGCTGAAGAAAACGTCCGTGGATTTGGTCTACGATCTGCTACGCGATACGGGCAAAATCCCAGTCATGGAAAGAAGCGAATACCGCCGTCAATACGATATCGACCCAAGGCTGGCAAACGCATGCAAGCGGAAAGGTTTCTCTTTTGGACGATGGTGTCTCGGCTGGCGGTTTGATCCGTTTGTGGCAGTTGCAGCACTGAAATCTGCTCCTGACGACGAGAACGAAAGTACTGTTCACATGGCATTGAAAAGAGATTTTCCGGAAATCTATCTCAGCATGTATGAGGGAGCGAAAATCACTAAGGAAAAGAAGGTAAAATACCGGTCCAAGCCCGATTCCCTGATGATCGAATGGAGTTCAAAAGGAAAAACTTTTGTTGCGTCGGTTCCTGAACACCCAGGCATCGAAGCCTGCGGCAAGAACTGGGATGATGTTTACTTCGCTATTAAATCGTTACATCAGATGCACGAATATGTACAGCGCCTGGATCGACTCCTCAATGGTACGGGCAGGGAGCCTGGCCCTATTAATGGGGTCGAATAGTCACCTCCCTATATTTGCCCTATATTTGGTACCAAGTTTGTAGCCAAATATGCGGCAAGTCGCAGAGGTGGCAAATTTGTAGCCAAATTTATCACCATATTTGCCACCGATACCTGCCCCCCCTATAGATATTTAGTATGGAGGCTTACTGCCTTACAATATTTCTGGGGGTTGATATGAACGTGCTGGTATGTGATCTTGGATTTTCATCGGCCAAGTGGATTTACGGGGAGCGCAAGGGAAGGATTATTTCAGCGTTCAGCTATAACGGTGAAAATCTGCTGATCGGGGAAGATTCCCTGATGTCGTCAGGCTCTTCCTATCTGAAAACGATGGAAGAGCTTGTTCGCTACTATCCGGTATTTGTGGAACAGTGCCTGAAGCAGGCTTCCTGTGAGGAAGATATTCTACTTGCCGTCGGGCTACCGTACTCCTACTGGCAGGAGCAGCATAAGCCAGGCGGTGCTGTGCCGGCCTTGGCCAAGTCACTTACCGGTGGAACAATCAAGGATGTAGCAGTTTTCCCTCAGGGGCTGGGAGGCTTGAGGGATTATCTCGATGGACTTCCGGAGCGGCCGACGGGCAACGTTCTCGGCATCGATATCGGCTTCAACACCATCATCTTCACACTGTTCTCACCCCAGAAGAAGCAGATCATCCATGGCAAAACGCTCAACAAGCGTGGTGTCCACCAGATGGCGACCAGCTTCCTCCTTCCTCGCATCAAAGACCTTGCACCGTCAGGTACCTTCACGCCGGTAGAAATAGCTTTCCTGATTGAAAAGGGATATTTGCAATACGGCTTTGAACGCCACGATGTTACCCGGGAAATCCAAGAAGCCGGAGTTGCGTATATTGAGCACATCATTCGCGATATCCAGGGCGAGTTACAGGCCCATGTCGGCATGCATGCAGATTTTGATCGCGTCCTGCTGTTCGGCGGCGGTGCTGCCTTTCTGAAGAACGGCCTTCCAGCCAGAAACATCGAGGTTATTGTCCTGCCTGAACCGGAGTATGCCAACGCCAGAGGATTCCAGACGCTTGCCTTTGCCAAGGGGGTGTGATGTGCCATTGTACTCGCTCAAGCTTTCCACCTATGATCCGGAAATCATCGATGCCTTCGAACGTCTGCGTAAAAGCAGAAAACAGGCGACATTCACCCACGAGGCGATCAAGCAATTTCTTTCAACGGAGCGGGGAAAGCAGGTACTGTCCAACATGGATGGTAATGCGCCATGTCTACAATCCACAAATGCTTCATTCGCTGCGAACACGACAGATGGTGAATCGTCTGGTGAGAGAGTTGCGCTCAACTCATTGAAGTTAACGCCTCAAAGCGGTAGCAGCAGTGTATTGGATAGCATCCTGGAGTGAGTAAGTGAGATGAGTTGGGTGAAAGAAACCAGACTTGGTATGTTGCATCATTTTTCAGAATATCTCACAACGTTTCTGGGCTAGCCAATGTCAAACGGAAACAAAAACGGAAACAACGGAGGGATGGATAAGAAAAAAGGGTTTAAGCTGTTAGCCTAAACCCTTGAATTCTTTGGAGCGGGAAACGGGATTCGAACCCGCGACTTCAACCTTGGCAAGGTTGCACTCTACCACTGAGTTATTCCCGCTTGGTAGGCTATGTTGTATAGCAGACATCCCAAATTGTTGTCAATATTTTTTAGCATTTCAATTCGATTGTATTGCAAAACTGGCTGCACATAATCTAATTGCTGAGCAAATGCTGGTAAATTCTGACCAGTTGGCCGGCGCGATTATCCCAAGAATGCTCTCCTTCAGCCCTCTTCCTGGCTCTTTGTCCAAGTTCGGACATCCAACCCCTGTCGTTCAATGCTGTAACAATGCAGTCCGCCAGCGAAGACTCATTTCCGTACTCGGCATAAATAGCGTCATCGCCAAGAATTTCACGATTAACCTCACTCTCGAATACTACCGTTGGCAGGCCACATGCCATATAGTTGAACAGTTTGCCATTTGCCTCTGTACGCGCCAGCTTGGGAGAGACGGCAAGATCTCCTGCGCTCAGAAAAAATGGTGCGCGGTCATATGGCACTCGACCGGTAAAAGTAATCACATCAATTATTGACTTCTCTGCTGCCAGCCGGCGGTACTCCTCATCAGGAAATCCCATCAGCAGGAAATGTACTCCTTTGATTTTGCTCCTTACACGTACTATCGAATCCAAAAGCAAATCAACTCCCTGATAGCGGTTAAAC
>Ga0194047_10001982_pt1 | contig 11985 bp, 9 predicted proteins | sample JunL225m_MetaG_2_FD_160070 | JGI IMG/M metagenome (GOLD analysis project Ga0194047, IMG submission 160070) | Anoxic zone freshwater microbial communities from boreal shield lake in IISD Experimental Lakes Area, Ontario, Canada - Jun2016-L221-5m | ecosystem: Environmental > Aquatic > Freshwater >...
CCCTTGCGCCCTGGTTTCGAGCAAACAGAGGGATCGGCATGGACAGGCGCAATCCCAACTGCGTGTCGCTGCTGGTTGACGACATGCCGCCAACTTCGGTTGAACCTCGCTGCCACTGCACAAAGAGTCCGGCGGTGAGATTTGGGATCTCTTCTGCTCCTGCCAGACGCATCTCAGTTTCGGCTTTGTCGCATTCACGCAACAGTGCGAGGAGATCAGGACGGGAGGCAAGCGACTTTTTAATCAGCTCAGGAGTATTACCAGTCTGTTTAGTGGTGGTAAACTTGTCCGGCACATTGAGGTCGTCTTCTTTCAAACCGGCCAATGATGCTATTTTGATTCGTAACGGAATTCTCTCCCGCTCAATTTCCAGTAAACGGCTTTCTGCACGGGACAATTCTACTTTGGCCAGGTTGAGTTCCAATTCGGGTATATCGCCGGCCTTGAAACGCTCATCAGTAATCCTTACCAACTCCTGATTAAGTGTAACCTGACCTGCTGCCAATTCTCTCCGTTTGTCAGCCAGAATTAGCTCAAGCGTCAGAGTAGCAACTTCATCCTTCAGAAGTCGCGCGGTATTGTCCCGTTGACGTTGCACTACGTCTGCTTCGCGCTGTCCTGCCTCTCGTCGCATACGTAACTTGCCGTTCAATGGGAATTCCTGATTGACGCCGATTGAAAAGGAACGTTCTTCAGGACTGCCGGTAAGAGTCCCGGTTACTCCCTGAAATTCGAGAGTCGGGTTGCTGATTGTACCGGCCTGAATTGCCAGCGATTGTTTCGCGGTTGCTTCGTTTTCCAAAGCAGCCAGTTCGGCATTATGTTTCAGGGCTAACGCAACTATTTCATTAATACTGCGCGGAATGGGCTCGGCTGGTACCTGTAGGCAGTTAAGAACCGACAGTAAAAGAGCGAGACCAATTCCACGCGCCAGTGTTGAGCGTGTCACGGGTGAACCTCCAGACAGATTGATTAGCGACGATAACGTGCTGATGCACGCAGACCGTACATATAGCGTTACATTTAGCTTATTTCGGGGAAAGGATTGTTAGATGTTTGATGAGTCGGGCGGAACGAAGAGGGAAAAATAGACTTCGGGAATATGTTTGATCAGTTCTGCGTGGAAAAGAGGGGTGGATGATCGTGAGATACTGAGTGTTGCCGGCAATGAGAGTAAGGGAGCATGACAAGGACAGCCGCAATCACCAAGGCAAGAATGATCATTTGTTGAGTGTGATTGTGGTGAGTCAGAAGGAAGGCTGCTGCCATGAACTTGTTGAGTCTTATGATCATTTGAAATGTTCACCGTTTCATGGGCACCGGGAAGTTCGCCTGCACACAGGACACTCTCACTAAATGAGATTACTATTCCGGTAACAGCCACAAATAACAGCAACATTGCAATTATGCGTCTGGATTTAGATTTCATATTTCATGATCCTAGCAAGTCAGGCGAGTTTATTCAATACTATTTATTTTGGCTGCCCGCTCTTCTACAGCTTGACCTGTTTCAGTAATTACGTTAGCTTTCCCTTGTTATCTTCAGAGGGAGCATTTATGCGTGTTATTGCCGGAACCTGTCGTGGAATGAGGTTGATGGCTCCGCCGGGGAATTCAACAAGACCGACATCTGATCGGGTTAAGGAAGCACTTTTCAACATCATTTCAAGCGGATTCTCGTTTGATGATGCCAGAGTGCTGGATATCTGTGCAGGTACCGGGAGTCTTGGTATTGAAGCACTAAGTCGAGGTGCCGCATCATGCAGTTTTGTCGAGAATGATCGCAAGGTTCTTGCCTTCCTTGAAAAAAATATTTCCGATTCACGCATCAATAATCGCTCCGAAATTTTTGCTATGGATGCCGTCAAGGCACTGTCTCTTTTTGCCCGATCCGGGCGGAAATATGATATAGTTCTCTTCGATCCTCCGTACGATTCCGGTCTGTATATTTCTGTTCCCGATGCGCTCTGTTCGCTTGGGCTCTTGAATTCAACTGCGCTGTTTGTTGCGGAGAGTTCCGTACGCAAGGTATTGCCGGCAGCATTCGGCCTGCTCATAAAGTCTGACCGTCGTGTCTATGGCGACACGGCGTTGGAGTTTTTCACTCTGGAGGGATCATGAAAAAGGTTGCTGTCTATCCGGGATCATTTGACCCGATCACCTATGGTCATATTGATATTATCAAACGCGGACTGACAATATTTGATGAAATCATAGTTGCAGTCGCACGGAATTCCCAGAAGAACGCGCTGTTTTCAACGGAAGAACGTGTTGAATTGATTCAGGATGTAATGAAAGGGGAGGGGCGGGTCACAGTTGACACTTTTAGCGGACTTCTGATAGATTATGTTGCCTCCCGAAAGGCACATGTAATCATCAGAGGACTTCGGGCCATTTCAGATTTTGAATATGAATTCCAGATTGCCCAGATGAACAGCACGATTGGACAAGAAATAGAGACACTTTTCATGATGACATCTCTGCAGTATGGATATCTTTCCTCTTCAATCGTCAAGGAAGTCTGTTCGCTCAACGGTGATATCGACCGCTTTGTACCGCATGAAGTAAACCTGGCAGTAAAACTGAAATATGGACTAAAGTGACCCGTTTGGATGAGCGTGAGGTGCGCCATGATTACCCGAGACATGATCATTACAGATATTATTACTCAACACCCGGAAACACTTACCGTATTCAAAAACTATAATCTGGATTGTTACGAATGCCAGATTGCCGATATCGAGACCCTTGAACATGGTGCAGGTGTTCATAAAGTCGCTATTGATGAATTACTTGACGCTCTCAATCGCTCGCTGAAATGACAGCAGCTTCCCGCAATGTGACTTGCGCAGTTATAATACTCCTCCCTGTCCGGATATCCACCTATGAGTGAAGCGGAACAGTACGCTCAATTCTTTACACAAGGATTGAAGATTACCGTCTGTATTCCGATGGACAATAACGAACTGTTCCGAGATTGGGCCATAGTCGAGGAGCTTGAAGAGGAGATACTCACTCTCCAATTATCACGTGATGAGCTTCCTGCCGAGGTGCATCTGATTCCCGGCATCATTCTTGATCTCCGTCTTGGAAAAGATGGAGCGGGATACCGATGCAGCAGTTTTTTTGTTGGAGAGGTGGGCACCGGCAAAATTATCGCACATCTCACCGGCGATGTGGGTACGAGCGAACTGCGGGAATTTTATCGGATTGATCTGTTTCTCCCATTCAGATGCCAGTTTACTGAAGAACAGAACCTGAATGTCTTAATTGGGAAGTGGCGAAAGAAAAAACAGACAAGGGTTGCGGACGAGGCCGAGCGCAGAGAAGTTTATAACGAGAAGCACAAGGAGTTGCTGTTCAGAATTGCTGCGGGAGAATTTGATGACGAAGACCGGGAGCAAGTGCGAAATAAACAACCGGCTGTCGAAGAATTTAACCCGATAGATGAAACCTGGGATGATGTTAACGCAGGTGCAATAAACCTCAGTGCGGGAGGTTTCAAGTTTGTAAGTTCTGATGATTTTAAGATAGACGAAGTTATTTTTATAGAGATGTTTATTCCCTCTTCTCCACCCCGTATAATGGACTGTATCGCGCGGATCGTATTCAAAAGTATGAATTACAGTTTTAAAGACGACAGGGATCATTTTAATGTTGCGCTTAATTTCGTGCTCATTGATGACCGGGACAGGGATGCGATCGTGAGCCATATATCTCACATCGAGTCCCTGCGTATTCGCCAGAAGCGTCAATTGCCGAGTCTGATTCCAGAGAGTGCTTTAAACAGACGCATCTCTCCATTGAAGAGAGTGATCTTGATAGCGCTTGCATTGGGTTTGATTTATTACGTGTCCACTTACATTTATGATTACACAAAGCGAGAAATACGCAATGAGATTCAAGATACGTTTGGGAATGCTGTCAAAAAATATAGAGAGGAGACCGGTACCCAAAAAATATGGAAATAGGATCGAACGAGAAATCTCTATTGACCTGAATAATTGACAGTACTATCTTTCCTTGACTAATAATCAGGATAAGTGCGTTGGCGAAATTAACCCTTTTAATTTAGTCCGAGAGGCTAGTAGACAACTAATAAAACAGTAATAAAAGCGCCAACTTAAAAGAATAGGTCGGCGCTTTACTTTTTGACGCTACCGCTCACGCTACCGTTTGATCCATAAAATGTTCGACGATTTATCCCTCAACTCACCAAACCCTTCTCCCTGCAAAATCCGGAGTACGCAGTATCGGCTGCTCCTCTTTTTACCGCTTTTATAGGGTATTGCGCGTTCTATCTGGACTCAAGGGCCGTGGCAATCGAGCTTGAGCGTGACCGTGTTATAATCGTCATTCGATATGGGGTAATCCTGTTCCGCCGATTTACCTATCATCGTAACAGGATCAGGTCTTTCTCAGGTCAAATTCAAGGTTCCTGGACAATGGAACGAGATCAGGAAGTGCCGCGCTATCACCTGTCGGTTAAACGCGGTTTTTTTTCCAAGACATTTGTTACAGATTGCGATCCATCCCAGGGAAACTGGATAGTTGCGGGGTTAGAGAACTGGAGGATGCTCGAGCAGGTCAACCCTATAACTAATTGCAACAGTTGAAGTTCTCCGGGGGCATATGCAGCCCGCCTATTGGTCGTCAGAGACAGTTGGCGGCTCTATTACTTTTCCATCTTTACCCTTGATAGCTATGCTTTTGATTATATGGTATGCCTCTAGATAAGCCTTCCGGTAAGAAGCACTGTCCTTCGGTTCCAGAACTAGGCCTTTACGACTATTGCTAAGAAGCATCCCAACAAAAACTTTACCAGTTGTTGATGAGGCGAAACATTCTAAATTATATACATCAGGAATGTTGGGCAGTGCCACCGTAACGCGAGTTGAGAGTACCCGGCTTGTCGAAAGCCCTATGTTTCCATAGCTTAAGCTAATTGCTGCGTTATTATTATCTGCTAGATGCTGCGCCTGAGGCATACAATATGCTGTAGCCAATAAAGCCGGTGTAAATTTTTCCTTTTTTATATCTTCCGGAGTAACATTTTCAAAGAAAGTAAGGGCGAGCGTAAGTGCTTCCTTGCTCTGGCTAACCTTAACCATTCTATCTCCTTTGGAATCAGCATCATGTATTATCGCCCAACCTTTTGGATATGAAAATTCATAATTCTTATAACTGTAAGTTTTGTCCTTTTCCTTTTCCTTTGAATACGCAAAGCTTGAAATCATTAGACTTAGTACACTCGACAAAACAATAGCCGTCATTATTTTCTTCATAGCAGATTTCCTTTCTTTCCGGAAGTTCACATCCATGAATCACGTTGGTATTTTCTTGATATTTAACACTGATACTATTGCCAATATTTCCTCGACAACTTCATTTGAGACACTATAGGTGTAAAAAAAGTATAGATGGTTCCTCGGTCGTATAAAAGAGATATATGCTTTCAATCAAAGCCCAGATTTAGTTTTTATTGCTTTGTAAACTGCTTCTCTATTCTTAATTGCCTTTTCGTGTTGAGGGGCCAATTCAATAGCCCTATTGTAATCTGCCAGTGCCGCATCATAATTTTTCTTTCTGAAATAGGTAAGTCCCCTATTGTTGAATGCGGCGTCATCATTGGGATTTAATTCAATGGCCTTGTTAAAATCCGCTAGTGCCATATCAAAATTCTTTTTATATAAATGGATAAGCCCTCTATTGCTGTAAGTGGCAGCTTCCTTGGGATTAAACTCTATGGCTTTACCGTAATCCGCCAAGGCTGCATCATAATTTTTCTCATTAGCGTAATACAGTCCTCTATGTCTGTAGGCATAGCTATTATTGGGGTATAATTCTATGGCTTTGCTGAAATCCGCCAAAGCGGCATCATACTTCTTTTCATGAAAGTTAAGCACTCCTCTGTTGGAATATGGAGCTGAATATTTAGGGGCTAGTTCAATCGCTTTATCGTAATCGGCATAGGCTTTTTCATATTTCTTCAGAGAATAATAACACCAGCCTCTGCGGCTATAAGCAGTGGTTTTTTGAGGATCGAGCTCTATTACCTTTGTGTAATCAATAATTGCTCTTACATAATCTTTCTGCTGCATGTCGTATATCTGAGCACGGTTAAAGTATCCTGCCGAATATTTGGGATTTATTTCGATGGCCTTGTTGAAGTCATTCAGTGCCCGGTCATATTTCTTGAGATTCTTATACACAAGGCCTCTACCACCATATACCCTTGGGCTATTCGGGTATATGGCCAATGCTTGAGTGAATAATTCCAGAGCGTCGTCATATTTATTCTGTCTTATTAATGTTCCTCCTTTATCAATAAGCTCTTTGATCTGAAGATCAGTCACGGCTTTGTCGTAATTCTCCTTGCCTTGCTTGTCCTGTTTTTTATTGGCCAGTTCCTTTTTAAGCCGTTGTATTTCGTGAAGCGATTCGTCTGCTTTTTTTCTAAGCTCTTCTAGTTCTGCGCTTTTTTCCCTGTCGTGCCGCAGTTCATCGATGGACTTGACAACTTCATCGGGGTTGGCTGTGAGCTTGGCTTGCATGAAATAGTTTTGTCCATCCCATTTTTCCTGCAGAATCACAGTAATAACTGACCCTGCTGTAAAGGTTTCAATTTGATCCTTCGTTAGAGCAGAGTCTTTCACCTCCGTCTGACTTATCAAGAATGTACCAAGCTCCTCCAGAAGAAGCCGCTTTATCTGCTCAAGCGCGATAGCTCTACTTGAAAGTTTGCTGTCCGCTTCGCTTGCTTGGTAAGTATATTCCTTAATGAGGGTGACGTCAGAGGCCTCTACACGACTGGTGTAACATGTCATTACCAGAGAAGAAAAAAGTATCAGTGAGTTCAGTAGAATTTTGCCGCTGCTTTTCATTATCTTACCTCCAGCTAGGAATGGGCACAGTCATTGCCACTCCTGAAACGGATTCTATTCTCGGAACTATACCGTATTTTTTTCCAAGTACAACCCGATATTTTGCAATCAACCTCAGCATCTTGGCCATCCCGGTCATTGGGGCTTTATTTTTCCAAAAACAATGAAAGTAGAAGTTCAAAATGGAATGGACTGAAATGAGTCAGGTCGATTTCGTGGCAAAGATGGTCACGCTCGGGGTCAGGTACAGAGAAGGACTTTTCCCAGCCGGTGCATGGAAGCAGGAAGGTTGAGTGCTAAATGCTTATCGAGGGGGAGTCCTCGTCGGTCAGTACGATGGAGCTACCGGAGGAGGGTGCGTTAGGGGTGTATAGCCGAATCTAAACCTGCTGTAAGTCCTTTGAATAGGGAGTGATTCATTACTAAGGAATATGGCCGTAAAGCTTTAGAATGCAAAGGCAAAGGCAAAGGCACTTTCATCAATTGTACAGTTGCGGGGACCTGTCAACATTTCTGTGTAAACGGATTATCGGCACTTACTAAATATCGACGATAGTTTTACTATTTGTCCAGAATCTCCCTTACTTTCCTTAGCAGTTCCATTGGCTGCACAGGCTTCATAATCAGTTCAACAGCTTTTTCCGAAACTCCCCGATTCTCAATGAAGTCGGCGGGATAGCCGCTGGAAAAGAGCAGCTTGACGCCAGGTTTAATGCGGCTGATTTCTTCATACGCCTCCATGCCGTTCTTCTTCGGCATAATCATATCCATGAGGACCAGCCTGATGATGTCTTGATGAGCCTTAAATTTCTCAACAGCTTCCACACCATCTTCGGCAAGGATTACATTATATCCATAGCCTTGAAGTACCTTAGCAACCAATACGCGTACACTTGGCTCATCTTCAGCAACAAGTATGGTTTCATTGCCACCCTCAGGTGGTGCCGGTTCTGGCTTGATTGTTTGGAAGCCATCGGTCTTTTCATCAATGGGTAGATAAATTCTAAAGGTGGTGCCGTGACCAAGTTCACTGTACACATTGATGAAGCCATCATGTTGCTTGATGATACCGTAGATGATAGCCATGCCGAGGCCGGTGCCTTTGCCCACTTCCTTGGTAGTGAAGAACGGCTCGAATATATGATCAATATGTTCTTTGCTGATACCCATCCCAGTATCAGATACGGTGAGCAAGGCATAGTGGCCCGGGGAAACATTGTAATTATGGAAATCTGTAAACGAAGAGTCCAGGACTGCTCGATCACTCTTGACGGTTAACCCGCCGCCGCCCGACATGGCATCACGGGCATTGGTGGCGAGGTTGATCAGCACCTGTTCTATCTGTCCCCTGTCTGCGACAATCGGCAGTTCTGCTCCGCAACAGGCTGACTGAAACGTGATGTCCTCGCCTATGATCCGGGCCAGAAACTTATGGACATGCTGTACAATGTCGTTGAGGTTTTCGTGCTTCATAATCAGAGGCTGTTTGCGGCTGAACGCCAGAAGACCGCGGGTAAGCTGGGCTGCTCGTTCGGCAGAAGATGCTATTTCATCCACTCTCTTCTTCTGTTCATCGTTTAAACTGTCGTCCATTTGCAGGAGTGAACTGTAGCCGCTTATTACCGTAAGGATGTTGTTGAAGTCATGGGCGACACCTCCGGCAAGCTGACCTACGGCTTCCATCTTCTGGGACTGCCGCAACTGTTCCTCAAGACGGTCGTGTTCTTCCTTGATGCGAGTTCGTTCGGCAATTTCCGCCTCAAGGATTACAGTCTGCTCTTCAAGTGCTACAGCCTGTTCCTCCAGACTTGTCTGAACTGCCTGACGCTCTTCAATTTCCTCCTCAAGGAGGATGTTGTTTGCCTGAAGCGCTTCCTGCGTGCGCTGTCGCTCGGCAATTTCATTTTCGAGCAAAACAGCCTGAAGTCGCAACTCCTCATGGCTGGCAAACAGCTTCCTGCTCATTGAATTGAATGCGCCTGTCATCCTGCTGATTTCATCGTCACCATTGATAGCCAGTTGCTGGCCGACATTTTCTTCTGCCAGGGAATTAGCCCCCTGCTCCAAGATCTGGAGCGAGCTCAAAACGCGCCTTCCGACTCTTGTTATTACGGCGGTTGAGATAATCGTTATGAGGAGAAGGATGGCAACTATGCCGGTGTTATAGGACTTGCTGCCGGAAAAGAATGAACCTCTGGCGTTATCCCTAATGATTGTCGCCCAGTCATGTATCCGACGAGTCTCCAGATCCAGGTTGGTATACTGCTGACTACGATAAAGTTGGCCCATGCCACTTGCATCACCACCTATTTTGCTGGCGAGAATACCGTCGAAAACGGTTTTGAGATTATCTACGGCTTCCTGTACTTCAATGGATATGTCTGGGGATGCAGTAGTCTCCGACTTGATCTTTTTGTAACACGCCAGCCACTGTTCCTTCGCCCGCTCGGTCGGTTCAAGCCGGTAATCCCGGCCTATATCGCGCAGTTCGTGCAAGGTATCAACGAGGTTCCCCATTGAGACGGCTTTGTGTATTGCCTGATGGCTCTGCCACATACCGAGAACAACGCAGATAATGCCAAGCAGCAGTAAAACTGATGTCAATAGCACTGTTATCTTGAAGCGGGTTTTGATGGTCATCGAGCATGCTCAATCGTTACTCTTGCAGGATTAATTTTTTCCAGAAGAGTAAAATTAATAAAATTAAGATAATTCGGAATATTTTGCCCATTTTGCAGGCCGGATTCAATCTGCCAGCGGGCAATATTCTCCATGTCTACGACAAGAGATTGATCAAGCCCGATATGGACAAGATTGGGTTTCCATATTGCTTTGGCTTGTGTCAGATCCATTTTTAACTCATCAACGACAATCTTCAAAGCAAGGTCAGGGTTTTTCTTCACAAACTCTTCAGCTCGTATGTAGGCTTTGAGCAGTTTGGTGAATAGTGCCGGATTCTTCTCGAGTTTCTCACGTTTAGCAGCCTGGACCCCGGTCACCCTTAGAAGGTTTTTGTCACCGATAATGACGGCGTTTTCCCCCATTGACTGTTTCAACATGTCGATCCAGCCGCCGTAAAGGCAAACCGCATCCAGTTCGCCTGATTTCAGGCGGGCAGAAAGGTTATCCGCCTCGTCCAGCACGATAGTCACATCTTTTTGAGCCAATCCGGCTTTAGTAAGCATAAGACCTAGTACATAATGCGGCAGGCCGCCTTTGAGTGTCCCCACCTTCTTTTTTTTAAGATCACGCACAGAGTTTATACCGCGATCCTTGCGGGCAACCACTTGATTGTCATTACCATAGACCGCCGTGGTGGTGAATATCCTGTAGTCGTTACGTTTGAATCCGTTTGCAACCAACGAAAATACCGGTGACTCTGAAACATCTATTTCATCGGCAAGCATGGCAGCAACGCCGACAGTGCCAGATCTCATGTTTCGCAACTCAACATCCAGTCCTTCTTTTACATAATATCCTTGTGTCTTGGCAATAATAGTTAGGGTTGCCGTAACTGATAGTGAATGCCCTATTACAAGCTTTTCACCAGCCATCGACAAGGGAGGCTGAATTGTAACCAAGCAGAGAAGTGCAACTGTGAATGTTAACAATTTATTCGAGTTAACCATTTGATGACCTCCGCTGATAAATGTGAATGGGCAGATAGGGGCAACTACCGTTACCGCCCCTGCCATTAGAAGAATAAAGTGCCAGAAATCCGATGGCTTTGTTGACAAAATACTGTTGGCTGTTCGTGAGGGAAATATATAAAACAACACATTTTTGCAGCAAAGTTACATCATATCTATATTATGCTTAATATGAGAGATATTACTGATTTCCACATTTCCTTCTAAAAAGGTCTACTCAGTGGTCTTTTCGCTGACCACCACCATATTCTTGCCACCATGTTTGGCTGCGTAAAGCGACTTGTCGGCTTCAAGAATCAGCTCTTTGATCGATATCGCGTTGTCCGGACAAACAGCCAGACCGATACTTACGGTGGTCCCGATCCGCTGGCCATCCACTACGATATCCACGATCTATACTGGGTGGGTGCATGCGTGTTTGTAGTCCATTTTCTTTGGGTTCGCCCATCTTTTCTAAGTCACAAGAACGTCATCTTAAGTCTGGTCATAATGACCGCCTTCTGGCCCCTAACCTACATCTTTTCCATTTTTCAAGTCATGCGTTTGCGAATAATCAAATCAAAAAGCACAAAATAATATCATGAAACCTGCCGGAAATTATGCCAATAAATCCAGCCCCAGTCTTTTCACTCCCCATTCTAATCTCCAGCGCCTAAAAAAACAGTCACCAAGAAGTTCTCACCGTCTGATTCAAACATGAGTGTTGAACTAAACCGCTGCGCGGTAATTTAAAACCAAACCAAAAGCATCAAACCAGAGGCATCTCCCCAGAGGTGCCTTTTTTGTCTCTTCAATCATTTGTCTTTCCCATACCTTCTTCATGGCCTCTGGCCAAAATTCATGAAGAGGAGAAAGATCATGACCGAGTTGAGACGAAGGATGCATGAAGATTTGCAACTTGCCGGGTACGCACTAAAGACCCAGAAGAGCTATGTTGACGCAGTGCAGAGATTGGCCAGGTATTACAACAGATCCCCTGTCTTATTGACCGAAGAGGAAGTCCGGCACTTCTTCTTGTACCTGATCAATGAGCGCAAGTCCGCCAGAAGCACTGTCACTATCTACCTGTGTGGTATCAAGTTCTTCTATGAAACCACTCTCAAGCGCACATGGAACATTTTTGATCTGGTTCGACCGAGGCACGTAAAAAAGCTGCCGGTGGTGCTGTCAGTCAATGAAGTTCGTACTCTCATTGCGTCGATCCGCAAGCCGGTGGTGCAGATGGCAATGACCATCATCTACTCCTGCGGTCTGCGGGTATCAGAAGCAGCCCGGCTCAGGGTTGAAGATATCGATGGCGAGCGGTGTCTGCTCTGGATTCGAAACAGCAAAGGCGGTAAAGACCGGAGCGTACCACTTTCCGAGCCGACTCTGACGCAGCTACGAAAATTCTGGCGTAAGACCAGGACAAAGGAGTGGCTCTTTCCTGGACGGGACGGAGAGAATATCAA
>Ga0194047_10001983_pt1 | contig 11980 bp, 13 predicted proteins | sample JunL225m_MetaG_2_FD_160070 | JGI IMG/M metagenome (GOLD analysis project Ga0194047, IMG submission 160070) | Anoxic zone freshwater microbial communities from boreal shield lake in IISD Experimental Lakes Area, Ontario, Canada - Jun2016-L221-5m | ecosystem: Environmental > Aquatic > Freshwater...
AAACCATATTTTATCAAATATTGCGAATTCGATAAAGTAATCGGCAATTAATAAATGTCCGGTATGCACTGGGTTAAATGAGCCGAAAAATAAACCGATCTTCATTTTCTTATAATTAATTTAAAAAATCGTTGATCATCTTCTCTGCTTCAATTAATGCTTCATCGAGTTTATCATTCTCAATCACTTTCTCAAATTTATTTTCAAAGGTCAATTCATGAACAGCTTTTTCAACTCTGATTTTTAGGGTCTCTTCGGTTTCTGTTGAACGATCTCTTAATCTCATTTCGAGCACTTGAATATTTGGCGGTTTTACAAAAATGGCAATTGCTTTATCTCCAAAATATTTTTTTATATTTAATCCACCTTCAACATCTACATCAAAAATTACCACCTTATTTTGCAACCAAATTCTATCTACTTCCGATTTTAAAGTGCCGTAAAAATTTCCCCCATACACTTCTTCGTATTCTAAAAATTCGTTAGCCGAAATTTTTTGTTTGAACTCATCTAGACTCAAAAAATAATAATCTTTCCCATACACTTCATTTGCTCGTTGTGGGCGTGTGCAGGCACTTACAGAAAATGATAAACGCTTATCAACTGAAAGCAAATGTTTAACAATTGTAGTTTTACCTGATCCTGATGGCGCACAAAAAATTATCACCTTATGATTTTCGCTCATTTCCCTTACAAGATATTATTCACTTGCTCTTTTATTTTTTCCAATTCATCTTTCATTTCAACAACTCTTTGTTGAATTTTAAAATGATTGGCTTTTGCCCCAAGTGTATTTATTTCTCTGCCCATTTCCTGAGCAATGAAACCCAATTTTTTTCCTGATGATTTTATTTTCATTGTTTCTAAAAAATAATTGCAATGATTGATCAATCGTGCTTTTTCTTCAGATACATCTAACTTCTCAATATAAAAAATAAGCTCTTGTTCAAATCGGTTTTTATCAAAAGTATCCTCCTTCATTTTTGATATTTCATCAGTTATTCTGTTACGAATATTTTCTACACGTTCGGGTTCCATCTCTTCTACTTCTTTTACCAAACGGATAATTGCCTGAGTCATTCTATTCAACTCTTCGCTAAGCATTTCACCTTCTTTGATTCTGAATTTTTCAAAATCAACAAATGCTTCGCTTAGCACATGCATTAATGCTTTATCATCATCTTCAGTATTTTCGTGTTCAACAATTTGAAAAATATTTGGAATAGTTAAAATGCTTTGCGAAAGTGTGCTTATACCCAAATTAAATTCATTGCTTAACGCTGTTAATTCATTCAAATAATAGCGTGCCACCTCTTTGTTGATTGGCAAAATTTTATCTTCATCTTTTCTAAAAGAAACATTAACAGCAATGTTGCAACTTCCACGCTCAACAAGTTTTAACATCTCTCTGCGAAGTTCAAGATCTTTCCCTTGCCAAACTTTTGGTAAGCGAAGATTAAGTTCTAGAAATTTATTATTGAGTGCTTTAAATTCTACTTTAATGGTGTAGCGTTCTGTTTCTACTTCGGCCTGACCGAAGCCTGTCATTGATCTTAGCATATCCTTTTACTTTTGACAAATGTATAATAATTAAATGAAGTGATTGTGAATTAAACAAACAAAAAATTATTCTGTTTTCAATTTTCTGCTTACCAAAAAAACTCCCGAAAATATGATCAAAATAAAAATGATTTTCTCAAGAGTAAGCAAATCTTTTCCAGAAACAATTGCAATAAGTGTTGCCAAAACGGGCTGTAAATAAATGTAAGAACCAACCAGAGAAGGTGATGCATGTCTTAATGCATAAGCGTTTAACACATAGGTAATAAAAGTTGATCCTATCGTTACAAATAAAATATATAACCAGATTTTTGCTGGAATATCTTGCCAATTAATTTCTAAAAACTCTTTCCATGCAAATGGAACAACTAAAACTGCACCTATCATAAAAGCATAAAGTGTAACAGTTAGCGGATGATATTTTTGAGCAAGCGGTTTTGCATAAACTAAATAAAAAGCATAGATGATTGCATTTCCCGAAACAAATAAATCGCCAAGAGCTGTTTGAGAGTTTAATGAAAATTTTGTGCCTCCCATTAAAAATATTGCTCCAATTGCTGCAATCAATATTCCTATAATTTTTTGAATCGCTAATTTTTCTTTCAATAAAATTGCAGCGAACACCACTACAAAAATCGGAGTGTTCATCATTAATACTGATGCATTGATGGGAACCGTTAATGATAGCCCTTTGAAGAATAACAACATATTTGCAACCACACCAAAAATGCTACAGATAAACAGTTTTTTATAATCCGCTTTATCCGTAATTTTTCCATTGATGAATGTTCGGTGAAATAAAAAAAGCAAACTTGCTGCAACCCAAATTCGCAACATAATAAATGCAAATGGTTTGATGTATACAGGCATTACTTCTTTGGCGATGGTAAATGTTGCTCCGTAAATTACTGTCACGATAAAAAGAGCAATATGTACTTTTAGTGTTTTGCTCATGAGATGATTGTTTTTACTTCATGAATTTCTTTAAACACATCCATTTTTTTACTTAGCCGAATAAAGCGCCAACTCAGCATTGTTGCCGAAAATGTAAGTCCGATAAGTAATCCTATCCAGATTCCGTAAAGACTCATTCCATAATTAAATGCAAGAAAATATCCTGCAGGAATTCCAATAATCCAATACGAAATAATGGTAATAAGAGTTGGTGTTTTTGTGTCTTCAATGCCGCGTAAAACTCCCAAACTCACACATTGAATTCCATCTGATAATTGAAAAAATGCTGCTATCAAAATTAGATATACGGCCATATTTGCAACAGAAGAATCATCGACATAAAGACTAACAATCACTTTACTGAAGGAAGCTAAAACAATAGCACATACTGCCATAAAAAGGGTTCCGAGAATTAATGCTGCTTTTCCTGAACGGATGATATCTGATTTGTTTCTTCTTCCTAAAGCATCGCCAACAAGTATTGACCCTGCCGCAGAAATACCTGTTGCAATCATATAAGTTGTGGATGCAATATTTAATGCAATATGATGTGCTGCCTGTTCGTTTTTCCCAATCCACCCAATGATAATTCCTGATGCAGAAAATGCAGCAATCTCAAAAAAATATTGAAACCCTGAGGGTAATCCAACACGAAATATTTCTTTAAAATATTTTTGCTGGTTCACCTTTTCTTTGAAACGAATAAAATGTTTGTATTGACGATGAAAAAAAACAAAAGCAGTCATGCAAACTGCCATAAAAATTCTCGCGATGAGTGTTGCATAACCCGCACCTGCCAAACCTAATTTAGGAAATCCCCAATTGCCAAAAATGAGAAGCCAGTTTAAAAAAATATTGATTAACAAAGCAACTAATGTAATGATTGCAGAAGGTTTAGTGAACGACAATCCATCACTAAATTGTTTTGAAGAAACAAATAATAGTAAAGGGAAAGTGCCTAAATTTAAAAGATTAAGAAATTGAGTAGCCAATTGAGTGACTTCTTCATTCTGTTTAAAAATATGCATGTTTGATGCCAGCAAAAACAAAACGAAACTTATACCAATACTCAAAATAATGGATGCAAATAATCCTTGTCTGAAATATGCAGCACACTCATTATTATGCCCTGCACCTTTTGCCTGAGCAACTAAAGATGAAACAGCCATCAAAGTTCCTAAACCGATAATAATTATTAGAAAAAATATTGAATTAGCTAAACCGGCTGCAGCAAGATTTGTGGCATCCACACGCCCAATCATGATAACATCGGCAACACCCATTAACACAATACCAATTTGCCCGATAATGATGGGTAAACTTAGTTGTATAATTTTTTTAAAGTAAGGAGTGTAATTTGTTAAAATGGTTTTCACTTTGAATTTTAAAAATGAGGCCGTGAATATAACCGATGCTATTTATAAATGAGTGCTCAGTTAATCTTTAATTTCATTTCTCAACAATTGGGAATGAGATTAAATTTCTCAGATTTGCCTATTAAAAGTTTCTGTTTGTATTACATTTAGAAGACGGTATTTATATTGCGGTTTATTAAACTGATTTGAAAGAGTGAAATCCTTCAGTAAATTATTGCCGACAAATTAAATATGCTTAAAAAAATATTCATCATCATAGGATTGTTAATTTTAAAATGCTCGAACATTTTTGCGTATTCTTTTCCAAATAATTTATCATCAACAACTGATGATACAATTGGAAATTACCGTTTTACTTTAATGCCAGAAAAGCATCTGATTCCTTTGTTTACTGCTGACTCACGTACTCATCGACTTTCAATTTGTAATGTTTTAGGCACTAGAGAATTTATCGGTGGGATGGGAGGAGTTTTTCCGGTATTTAATATCGGCAATAAAAAAAATCAGGTGCTTGAATTTAGTGTTGCTTCTACATTATATACTACGTTAACTCGATACCAAATTGGAGGGGCACTTTTAAATACCGATTTTTTTGTTGACTTGTTTTTAGATGCAAAATTGAATGATCGTTTTTTTCTGAGGTCGGGTGCAGGACATACGAGCCAGCACTTATCAGACGATGGAGTGAAAAGATATAGTCCCATAAATTATGTTCGTGATTATTTTCAATTATTTGGAGTTTATCAATTTCCTAAACAAAAAGGAATGATATACGGAGGAATAGTTTTTAATCATAATTTGAAAGTAACTGATGCTACAAATGCGTATGATCTTTCAAATACTCCTATGTATCAATTCGGGTTTGAACATGTTCCATTTCAAATTTGTAAATACGGATATTTGTATTGGGCCGGTGATATTAAATTCAGAGGTGAAGTAAACTATGGCAGCACAAAAAACATTCAAGCAGGTGTGAAATGGATGAATGAAAATAAAAAAACCATAAGGCTTGCTGCAAACTATGGTTGGGGTTATGATGAAAGAGGACAGTTCTATTTCCAAACACGAGAATATTTTTATTTAGGCCTTTACTTTGATTTTTAAATTTTGAAAAAAAAAACATTGCGTCTTTTTTTGTTCGGAATATTTCTGATAGGTTTAAATACGGATTGCATTTTTGCGCAACAAATCCAAGATTCGGTAGTTATTCATCCTCAAAAAATTAAAACAAAACAGATTATTATTGTTTCGGCAATTGCCATCGACCAAGCACTTAGTTTTTATATCGAATACCAATGGTGGTGGAAAGGAAACTATCACCCTTTTGAACTTGAGCCGATTGAGACCGAAAATTACAGTTATAGTATTGATAAAGTTGGACATTTCTATACTTCCTATTTATATTATAGTGCAATCAACGAAATAATGAAATATGGCGAATTCAGCAAAAAAACGCGAACCATCACATCCATCGCAATCCCTTTTGCTTATGCACTCAGTATTGAATTGGGGGATGGCTATTCGAGGTATAACTTTTCATTTTTGGATCTAGCTTCAAACTCTTTGGGTATTTGCTACGGTGTTTTACAGGATAGATTTAAATACTTGAAAAACATAAATGTTAAGTTCAGTTATTTTCCTTCACAAAAATATTTCGATAATCAATTTAAGAGATGGTCGTTAACGGAGGATTATGACGGCCATATTTATTGGCTCACATTTAACGTGCATCATTTATTGCCAAAGAATATGAAAAAAAACTGGCCCGAATTTTTAAATACGGCAATAGGATATGGGGTTAATAACTTTGGCTCAAACATTCCTTTACAACCTGAATTTTTTATAGGTTTTGATTATAATCTTGATGCAATACATACTAAAAATAATGCGCTAAAATCTGCAATTAATATTATTGACAAAATTCATTTCCCTGCTCCCGGATTTAAGAAAACCGGTGACGACAATTTTACACCTAAATGGTTGCTGTTAAATTAAACGTCATCCTTTTGGATTTAGAAATCTTTAAACAAAAAAACCGAAGCTCATTTGAACTTCGGTTTTTTTTATATCAACAGTGAGGCCCTAAAGCCATCTCCTGTTTAAATTTATTTACTTTCTTTTGCTGCAGTTGCGCGGGCAATATATTTATCAATATCTCCGGCTTCTTGGCTTTCAGAAAAATCTTTTTTGATGATTGTGTATGCATCAACTGCATCGCCAAATTCTTTTTTCTCTTCGAAAATTTGTCCGGCTTTTTTGTAAAATATTGGAGAGGTAAGTTTGTTCTTGCTCATCTTAGCAGCCTTCATGTAATATTTTACACCTTTATCCAAATCATTTAGCTCAACGTAAGCATCGCCAATTGCCCCAGCAGCAAGTGGTGCAACTAGTTTGTTGTCCGATTTAAAATCTTCAAGCTGATCAATTGCTTCCTGAAATTTCCCTGTTCTCAACAAACAAATTCCAGCATAGTAATGAGCAAGGTTACCTACTTTAGATGCACCATACTCATGAGCGATATCTTCAAACCCTTTGAATTTATCATTACCTTTTAATGCTAGATTAAAAGAGTCCATTTCAAAAAGTTGTTGTGCACGGAAAATTTCTTTTTGTGCTTCTACTTCCATCGGCTCAACGTAAAATTTGGTATACGACACGTAACCGCCAATAATAACAACCAATGCAATTAAGGCATAGGTAATTTGTTTTTTATTTTTATGATAAAAATCTTCAACCTTATGTGTTGTTTCCACTATGGTTTTTTCGATCTCGAGTTCGCTGTGTTCTTTTTTGTCAGTCATTGTTTGAATTATTCGGTTATAAATGGGTAATTAGGTTCAGCATAAACGTCTGTGTATATCTCTGACGGATCAGGGAATGGAGAATGCTCAGCAAACTCTACACTTTCGTTAACAATTATTTCAATTTTGGTTTCAATATCTTCAAACCACTTTTCATCTGCAAATTTATTTTTTAAAACCGTTACTTTTAACTGTTCGATAGGGTCTTTCTTTTTGTATTCTTCCACTTCTTCCTTCGATCTGTATTTTGCGGGATCGCTCATGCTATGTCCGCGATAACGGTAAGTTTTTATCTCAAGCAGAGATGGACCATTTCCACTTCTTGCCCTTTGTACTGCTTCTTCTATTGCTTCATGAACAGTTTCACATTCCATTCCATCAACAGCTGAACTTGGCATATTGTAAGCAGCACCTATTTTGTAAATATCAAGAACGTTGGTAGTTCGTTCAACCGAAGTACCCATTGCGTATCCATTATTTTCGCAAACAAATATAACGGGCAATTTCCACAACATTGCCATATTAAATGTTTCATGTAATGCTCCTTGTCTTGCAGCACCATCTCCGAAATAACAAATGGTAACATGGTCATTACCTTTATATTGATCGGCCATTGCTATTCCTGCTCCTAAAGGAATTTGTCCGCCAACGATTCCATGTCCTCCAAAAAAATGATGTTCTTTTGAAAACATGTGCATGGATCCGCCTTTTCCTTTTGAACAACCGGTAACTTTTCCATAAAGTTCGGCCATTACTTCATTTGCAGTTATCCCACAGGCTAAAGCAATTGCATGATCGCGATAGGCTGTAATATATTTATCTCCTTTACGAGTTGCGCTCATTGTTCCTGCAACAACAGCTTCCTGCCCAATATAAAGATGACAGAACCCTTTGATCTTTTGCTGACCATAAAGTTGTGCGGTTTTCTCTTCAAATCTGCGCATCAGCAACATTTGCTCATACCAGCCGAGATAAGTTTCTTTAGTAAATTTAGTTTTTCCCATTTTTGCAAAGGTTTGCAAAGCTAATAAAATTTAGGATTGAACAAAGTTTGTAGTTTAATTGAAAATGAGGGCATTGGGGTTTTATGTATAATGCTAAAAAATATATTCCAAGATTTGACCCCAGTAATTTTATTTTTGAAGTCGGATGTATTTAAAAAATCTATTACTTACCCAATTTAAAAATTACTCTCAGGCTCGGCTCGACCTTTCTCCTGAAGTAAATTGTTTTGTTGGAAATAATGGAGCCGGCAAAACCAATTTATTGGATGCCATTTATTATTTATCGTTCACCAAAAGTTTTTTTAATACCATCGACCAACAGAATATTTTACATACTCAAAATTTTTTCTCCCTTGAAGGAGAATTTATTAAAGGTGAGATTGATGAGAAAGTAAGAATCGCAGTTCAGCGTGGCGAGAAAAAATCAGTAAAAGTAAATAACAATGAACATCGGAAGTTTTCAGATCATATCGGATCATACCCTGCTGTAATAATCACACCTAATGATACCATGCTTATTCATGAGGGTGGCGAAGAGCGTAGAAAATTTTTAGATGGAATGATTGCTCAAACTGATAAAGTTTACTTGAATGATCTGTTGATGTATAATCGTGTGCTCGAAAGCAGAAACAAACAATTAAAACTTTTTGCAGAAATGCATTTTTTTGACATCACTTTATTAGAAAGTTTAAATGAGCAACTCATCCGATTTGGCAATTCGATTTATCAGAAACGCCAATTATTTCTTGATTCATTTATTCCTGTTTTCAGAAAATATTATTCGGATATTTCTTCCTCACATGAAAAAGTTGATTTGATTTATGTATCGCATTTACAGGAGAACCGATTTGAGAAATTACTGGATGAAAATGAAAATGCTGACCTCGCTGCACAACGCACCACAAAAGGCATTCATAAAGATGAACTAGAATTTATGATTGGTGATTTTTCTTTAAAAAAATTCGGCTCACAAGGACAACAAAAATCTTTTATTATTTCGTTGAAGCTTGCACAGTATGAATATTTAAAAGAAAAAACTTCTATTAAACCCCTTTTATTGTTGGATGATATTTTTGAGAAATTAGATGAACATCGTTTAAATAAATTATTATCAATGATTGCTCATGATGCCTTTGGACAAATATTTATTACCGATACACATTATGAGCGTTTAAAAATTGTATTTGATAGCATGAAAAGTTTGCAAGTAAAATATTTTTCGGTGCAAAACGGATTAATAAACGAGATTTGAACTACCGATGGCACGTAAATCAAACGAACAAAGTATCAAAGATGTGATTAGTGATTTCATTCAAAGCAGTCACATGAAAAACAAACTTATTGAAATCAATATTATCAATAATTGGGGAAAAATTGTAGGCGATTTGATTGCAAAAAATACCACCAAAATTTACTTCTTTAAAAGCAAACTATTTATCCATATCGAGTCAGCTCCACTCAGAAATGAACTTAACTACTCAAAGAGTAAAATTTTAGAACTCGTCAATAAAGAAGCTGGCGAAGAACTTATAGATGAAGTTGTAGTAAGGTAAAAGAGTATTAAGAATTATTCTTTTTATGATCAGCTAAAAATTTCTCCAAACCACTATCAGTAAGCGGATGTTTAATCAAAGCTAAAATAGATTCAAGCGGACTTGTAATTACATGTGCTCCGTATTGAGCAGCTTTAATAATATGAATCGGGTTTCTGATAGATGCTGCAAGAATTTGAGTTTGATAACCCTGAACTGCATATATCTGCACTATTTGTGCAATCAAATCCATTCCATCATAAGAAATATCATCCAAACGACCGATGAAAGGTGAAAGATAAGTTGCCCCGGCTTTTGCAGCAAGAATAGCTTGTCCCGGACCAAACACTAAAGTACAATTAGTTTTTATTCCCATCGAAGTAAGATATTTAATGGCTTTTATTCCATCTTTTATCATTGGAATTTTGACAACAATTTTTTCATCTATTGCTGCCAGCATCTCTCCTTCGCGTATCATTCCATCAAAATCAATAGATATCACTTCTGCGCTCACATCACCTTCAACAATTTCACAAATTGCTTTATAGTGTTGCATCACATTATCCGTTCCCTTTATACCTTCCTTTGCCATCAAAGATGGATTTGTTGTCACTCCATCTAATATACCAAGGTCGTTTGCTTCTTTGATCTGAGCTAGGTTTGCAGTATCTATAAAAAATTTCATTCGTTATTTGTTTTATTTGCCGCAAGTTTACTTCAATTTTTTTAAAGCATTTAACATTTCTTCCACAAATAATATGGCTATAGATAAACAATACTGGAACAACAGATATAAAACCCATCAAACAAGTTGGGATATGGGGAATATTTCTGATCCGCTTAAAAACTATTTTGACCAACTTAAAAATAAAAATATTTCCATTCTTATTCCCGGTTGCGGTAATGCACACGAAGCAGAATATTTGATACAAAATGATTTTTCGAATATTACCTTAATTGATATTTCTGAATTGGTTGTTGACTCATTGAAAAAAAAATTCGAACATTATATTTCGGAAGGAAAAATGAAAATTCTTTGTGGAGATTTTTTTGAATTGGATGAAAAATTTGACCTCATTATTGAACAAACATTTTTTTGCGCACTTGACCCATCTCTGAGAAAAAAATATGCAGAAAAAATGAATGCTCTTTTGGGAGATAATGGAAAACTTTCCGGAGTTTTATTCTCTTTCCCGCTTACAAAAGAAGGACCTCCATTTGGTGGAAACAAAGAAGAATACCAAAATTATTTCGCTACACTTTTCCAAATTCAAACAATGGAACCTTGTTACAATTCCATTCAGCCAAGACGAGAACGAGAATTATTTTTCGTGTTAAAAAAGCTGTAAGAGCTGTTAAGATAGACTGAAAAAAACCGATTAGTTTTTGTGATTTATATCATACGTATTATATGATTCAAGTCATGTTTTTTAATGATATGCCCATATACATTTGTTGATGTAAAAATGAAACTGCTACATCATTATTATTAGGCTTTTAATATGTAGCATTTTCATGGGTTAGATAAAAAGGCAGATTGCAAAATCGGCCTTTTTTATTTTTATTTCATTCCAACTATTTCTCTGAATAAATTACTTCCAGCAAAGTTTGCCCAACAGCCTTAAGAGTTCCGCGATCAATCACACTCATATTATCACGATGGGTATGATGGTATTCGGGAAAAGTGTTTGGTGTATTCTCTAAATGAATAATATCGATTGTAGGGATACGAGCATTTTTATTCACGTAAAAATGATCGTCTTCAATTCCTCCATATTGAAAATAAATAAACTGTTTTGAATAGCCAAGATTTTGAGCTGTTGACCACACTTTTTCTAAATATGGTTTGGCATATTCTTCCGAATTTGCTTCCCAAGCGAAGGTTGCATTCACTCCACCAACCATATCCAATAGCACACCAAATTCTGCGGTATATCCCGGGTGGTGCAAATTTGTGCTCCAATACTGTGAACCCAAACAATAGGAATGTCGGTATTCATTTTTTCCTAAATCCTCTGCATCAAAAAGTATAAGGTCGATTCCAATATCAACTGGATTTGATTTTAAAATTCTTGCAATTTCCATTAGCACCCCAACTCCACTTGCTCCATCATTAGCTCCCAAAATTGGCTTGGTTGGGTCAACATTATCTTTGTCGGCATAAGGGCGAGAATCCCAGTGAGAACAAAGCATGATGCGTTTTTTTGCTTTCGGATTTATCTCGGCAATAATATTTCGGATATTTAATTTTCTATCGTCAAAATTTGTAATGGTGGTTTTTTGTTCGATTACATTATCGGTATATTTTTTCAACTCACCAACAATCCAATCACCACATTTTTTTGCTTCATCAGAGTTGGTCACACGTGGCCCGAAATCACATTGCTTTTGCACAAAATAATAGGCCGAATCAGCATTAAAATTTGGAGAAATTTGTTTGTTGGCTGCAGGCTGTTGGCTGCTTGTTTCGGGCTGCTTGTCAACTTTTTTTGGTTGATTATTACATGAAGTGAAAATCAATGCAATAAATAAAAATGTAACCGCAAAGAGTGCAAAGTTTTTTGGCAAAGAGCACAAAGTTTTTTTATAGTTTTTCATGATGATTAATAAATCTCAATTCGTGATTGTGTAAGAAGTTCCTTCTTTTCCATCTTTAATTTCAAAACCCAAACGTTTTAATTCATCACGAATCTCATCGCTGGTTTTAAAATCTTTATTTGTTTTTGCATTGTTACGAATGTGAAATATCATTT
>Ga0194047_10001984_pt1 | contig 11975 bp, 9 predicted proteins | sample JunL225m_MetaG_2_FD_160070 | JGI IMG/M metagenome (GOLD analysis project Ga0194047, IMG submission 160070) | Anoxic zone freshwater microbial communities from boreal shield lake in IISD Experimental Lakes Area, Ontario, Canada - Jun2016-L221-5m | ecosystem: Environmental > Aquatic > Freshwater >...
CCGTTGAGGTTGCATGGGATTTTCAGGATGATTTTGCCCGTCGCAACCGCATGCGCCTGCCACGCTTCCTTAACCATTTCTTCGGGTGTAGAAGCAATAAGCTGATAAAATACCGGACCGGGAAAAGCAGCCGTCATTTTTTTGAGATGCTCAAAAGGGGCAGAAGTTTCCTTTGCCAACAACGTAGGGTTAGTGGTAATTCCCGCTACGAACCCATAACCTGCCGCTTCTTGGGCATCGCTCAAGCTGGCTGAGTCAAGATAAAGAGCCACAGTTAACCTCCTCGAAAGGTAAGGGGTATTTTGCGCCAGGCTTCTTCAACCTGCCGTTCGGTTTCTTCCAGAGTACCGCTATTATCAATTACTACTGCTGCGCGAGCAATTTTTTCCGATTGGGGCGGTTGCGCGTTTATCCGCAAGCGGGCTTCTTCCACAGAAAAATTATTGCGGCGCATCAAGCGTTCAAGTTGAATTTCAGAAGCGCAAGTTACTACCCAAATGGTATCGCAATTATCCGCTAAGCCGCTTTCTAGCAACTTTATAGCGTCTATTACAACAATATGGGAAGTAGCTTCGACAAGCTGCCGCAGGATTTCTATTCTAACCAACGGGTGAGTAAGTTGTTCCAATTCGCGCAGTGCTTGAGGATTTGCAAAAACAATTGCGCCGAGCTTACGTCGGTCTATCGGGGCAGGATTGGGCGCATCAGCCTGAAGTATTTCTTTGCCAAAATGTGCCACAATAGGCGCATACGCGCTGCCGCTGGGAGCCATGATGCGATGAACGGCGGTATCAGCATCTACATTGTAAGCGCCGCGCCTACGCAACATTTCCAGCGCCGCGCTTTTGCCACAGGCGATGTTTCCGGTAATCCCTATTAGATAAATATCTGTTCTGCCCTGTCTGAGGTCAGAAACCGTCATGCTTCCGCCTCAACTGCAATAGAATAACCCGCGTAGGCTTTGATAACTTCGAGAAAAGCGCGTGCCGGGCGAGTCAATTCTTTATCTTTATGATGGGCGTAAACAAAAGTGCGTCCTGCCTTTGCGCCATCAATATCCATCACATGCAGCCTACCAGACTCAAGTTCGCGCCTAATAGAAAGAGCGGGAATAATCGCCACGCCCAAACCAATTTCCACACTGCGTTTTATCGCTTCGAGATTTGCCATTACTAAATAATTTTCCGCTTGGGTATGGGCAACTTCCAGCATTTGAGAAGCAAACGCTTGCAATGCCGAACCACGCTCCCGAATTAACATGGTGCGATTCCCAATCTCGCTGAGATTAACGCTGTTGCGCCCTTCCATCGCCCATCCATCAGCGGGACTGCAAATCATAATTAATTTATCTTCTAGGAAAGGGTGGATTTCCAGCAAAGGATGAGGCTCCATTGGAGTTCCCACCAACGCGAGGTCAACTTCATTCTTCAATAACTTCTGAGCAAGGGTTTCGGTATTACCAAGCGCAATTTCAAATTTAACTGCCCCATTGCTAGGTGAGTTATAACTCAATTTGAAACGGCGCAATAATTCGGGCAACACATAAGTCGCCAGAGTTACCCCAACTCCCAAATCAAGTCTGCCAGCCGAAATCCCGGCGGCTTCCCTTACCGCTTGCTCAGTCTCCTGAGCTTGCGATAGCAGGTTTACGGCTTTGGCGTAAAGCACCTTCCCCGCCTCAGTCAAATAAACTTCTTTGGCGAGTCGCTCAAAGAGGCGTACCCCAATCTGACGTTCGAGGGCTTGCACTTGCTGGCTAACGGTTGGTTGGGTTAAATACAATGCTTCTGCTGCTCTGGTAAAGCTGCGTTGTCGGGCTACTTCACAAAATATTTGTAGCTTTTGAAGATCAAGACTTAGCATAACCATTATCCATTTCTATGGATATAACAATTTCTATCTATTCCAGCGATTATAACACGATGGTAGAAGTTATTCCATCTCTTTTCGAGTGAAGCAGTCGCAGTCGCCGGAAGTTTGTTAAGTAGAAGCAAATACCCAGAAGTCTCCCGTTTATGGTATAAAGGTAGTGGATAACAGTTTGATGATTGACGAAGTTACTTACCGGAACATTATCAAGAAAGGGCGTTCTCTAAAGAGCATGCGCCTGAATACACCTATGATTTCAAATAGTCTCAATTTATACAGTAATATTGAGACGTTGGTTCTATCTAAGTTAGCCTAATTATGCAATATGACAAACAATTAATTCACTGCGATGCAGAAGACAGGGTGCTTGAAATTGAAAGTCTGGTACTTGATGATGGGTTGGTTGTAAGTATGAAAACCTCCCGTTCTGGCAATTTCCAGCCCTTTGCTGAGCTTCGCCAAGAGCTTGAAAAAGAGGGTTGGTCTATAGAACTGGCGGGAGTAATTCATCTGGGGAAAGCGCATCAACCTGCCAACAGTTACGCTGCCACCAGACCAATCTCTCAGTGAACCACCCTGAGCATTTTGCACCAGAAAATATCTACAGCCCCGCATATGCACAAAAGTGGTCGAGGTATAGGCTAATCTCAATATTAAAAAGCCCCTTTCGCCTAGCATAGGGGCTAATTTTATTAACCTGCGATTGAATCCTCTTGCATTTGCCCGGTTCCAAAGCGTTTAAGCTCCTGGGCAAGCCGTTCTTTTAGCTTTGTTCGGTGAGGAATAATACCTTGCGTAAATATAGAGCCATCAATCATAAGTACCGGAGCGTGCCAGCCCCCTTTAGCCAACGCCTCAAGCGAAAACTCAATCCAAGGCTTGACTATGAGTTTAACACGCGGGTCATTCTGACCAACACCCAATTCTTTCAGCACGCTTTTAGTTAGCCCGATGGTCAATTCACATTCTTCGCACATTTCATCTGAAACACTAAAGAAAAATTGCTTTCCGGTAATACGATAAATAATAATCTGAATAGGTTTTGCCATACTACTTGTACTACTCCAACACTAAATAATAAGTATCGCGGTATGCGAAACTCAGTACCCTGATATGATTTTATTGAATACGACTAATTTACGTTGCTTAAAGAGCGTGGACCCACTTTTCGGTCAAACTGTACATTTTTGCGGCGATTTATCAATGCGACGCAAGAGGTTTGCCCACAACTTTGGGACATGTTACCATCGCGTAATACACGCGGTTGAAATATTCTCCCACAGCCCGGGCATCTAGGACCGGTAGGTCTTTTCACAAAAGCCATTAAAATATCCTTTCAAATTAAAAAACAGAACTTTATATCAAATAAGTCATTCGCTTGAAGGTTACAGGTTGAGAATCTGAATATGAAACTTTAACCTATAACCCATCATCGGAGTACCACACCGGCGTGAAACAAACTTGGTCGGGGCAATAGTTTTATTTGCTGGATAGAGGTAATTTCCAGTTTAGCGAAGAACCCATTGTTAGAAAATTAAGATTTATGTTAACAAGCAGAAAGCTTTTTTAGATTTACTCAATGCTATTATAACAGAAGTAATCCACTTATGCGGCAACTTTCATAGATATATACGTGAATTTTTTGTCAATGTTTCATAATTCGCTATTGGTGTTGCAAATTTCGGTTGTGTATACAGTATTAAACGCCAAGCTGTCCCAAAAGTTTCTATTCTTGCGCCGAAATTTCGCGCAATTCCTAAATTCGGGCATTCCTCTAGTCATAACCTCCCTAATTATAAGAGCTAATTTCTCTCGTATAAAGCTTGCATAGCCGTAATTTCATCAACGGTAAGTGTTCGAGAGGCTTGCTCTACCTGCACTAGATTAGTGTGAAAAGTTGCGCCTTTTCCCATATCGGCTTCAGCGTCACTGGTTAGTACATTGCAATTCCAGCCTTTTGGGCTTCGGCTGTTCCACCAAATGCTAAGATGGCAAGCAACCCCTTGAGTTACCGAATCGCCCACTTCTGCTACAAAATAGGCTTGACCCCGACCATTGAAAGCGCGTAGCCAATCCCCATTTTGAATACCGCGCTCCTCCGCATCACTGCTATTCAATTCTAGGGTAGGAAACCGCTGTTTCTTGAGCATGGTGGGCATATCGGCGAAACTGCTGTTGAGGAAATGGTGGGCAGCGGGTGTTACCAACCGAATCGGATAACGGCTGAACAATTCAGGCGAACCATCCGCGCTTTCAGCCGAAGGATTATGATTCGGAAGAGGGTCGAGACCGTCTCGCAACATGCGCTCGCTGTAGAACTCTATTTTACCGCTGGGAGTGGGGTATTTGCCATCAGCAAAGGGGACATAGGGGCGAGGCAGATTGAGACGCGCAAACGACTCTTTCTCCAAACGCTCGTAGGTTATCCCTTCGAGGCGCGGGTCTTTACTGGTAAGCGCCTGACGAATCATATCCTCCGCGCTATCATTAAAGCAAGGGTCAACAAAGCCCATGCGCTGTGACAGCAAGCGAAATACCTCGATGTTGGGCTTTGATTCGCCTACCGGATTTATTACAGGGCGGTTTAGCTGCACATACAGATGCCCGTATGCGGCAAAAATATCGGTATCTTCAAAAATGGTGGGCGCGGGCAGCACAATATCAGCGTAGCGTGCGCTATCGGTCATAACCTGTTCGTGAACCACGGTGAAAAGGTCTTCGCGTTCCAACCCTTTTATCACTTTTGTCTGATTAGGCACAACTGAAGCGGGGTTGCAATTATAGACAAATAGACCCATCACACGCGGATTGTTGTATTCCAACAACGCCTCGCCCAATTTAATCATATTGATGGTGCGCGGTCTTTTAGGGTGGCGGTTTAGCAAGTCGGCACGCTCTAAAGCTGCCAGATTTAGCGGGAAATCGCCTCCAGCGCTAAGCAATGCGCCACCGCCCGGCACACCCCACGCCCCCACCAGAGCAGGCAAACAAGCAACTGTACGCACCATCATTCCGCCGTTGGTGTGGCGGTTCAACCCGTAATTAAGCCGTATAAAGCTGGGTTTGATGGTGGCATACATTCGCGCAAAATCAAGCATTTGCACAGCCCTAACCCCAGTAATTGCTTCCACATACGCAGGGGTAAATTGCTGAACATGCTCGCGCAAAAGCTCGAAACCGAGTGTATCCTGCTCGACAAAGGCTTTATCGTATAAATTCTCATTAATAATCACCCGCATCATACCAAGAGCCAACGCTGAATCTGTGCCGGGGTAGGGTTGGATAACCAAATCTGCTTGCTCGGCGGTTTTGCTACGATGTGGGTCAACTACCACAAATTTCGCGCCACGCTTTCTTGCCTCGTTTATAAATGGCATCAAATGGACATTGCTGGAAACCGGGTTCGCGCCCCACGCAATGATGAGCTTGCTTTCCCCAACCGTCTCAGGGTCGGTGCCGATTTTCGCGCCCATTGTGTAGGTATAGCCCACTCCTCCTGCGGTTGAGCAGATAGTACGATCAAGCAGGCTCGCGCCCATATAGTGGAAAAAGCGTCTGTCCATACTGGCATACGCCAACTTGCCCATATTTCCCGCATAGCTGAACGGCAAAATTGCTTCTGCGCCATACTCGGCAATTATCGCCTTGAAACGCTCGACAATAATATCCAGAGCTTCATTCCAACTAATCGGAGTAAATTCGCCCGCGCCTTTTGCGCCAACTCGTTTTAGAGGAGTTGTTATACGGATAGGACTATAAATGCGTTCCTGATAATAGCGGGTTTTGATACACAGGAAACCCCCTGTAAAAGGCATTTCCTCGTCACCTTCAACCTTGATAACCCGCCCGTCCTGTATCGTTGCATTCATAAGGCAGGTATCAGGGCAATCGTGCGGGCAGACCACCCGCTTTTTCTCAACCATCGGCAATTGCCGAGTTCTATCAGGCGCAATCGTCATACAAGCCTCTCATTTATTTTAAAAGCAAAATCATATGCTAATCTGCATCTATGATATATACCCTCTGGTAAATGCACTATAAATTGAATTATACAGGTTGTCCAATAACGCCGAAATAAGCAGTTTGACCTAATTGGTTAATAAAGAGATGAAATAAGCCGGATTTTTTAACCGATTAGTGTTAATAATGCTCTTTATTATCGGTCTTGACATATTGAGACGTGGATTCCAACGCTTTCAATAGCATATATGGCTTTACAGACACATGTTTTGCGCTATAATTATGTTAAGAGTGTTTTTCTGAAACAGGAATAATTGTTTTCCAATATTAGAGTGAGTCGGAATTCTTCCGTACAGAAAGGAGATACCATGGCTCAATATCCAAACCAACCTCCACAGGGGCAACCGCCTTATGGTCAGCCTCCGCAGGGACAACCGCCTTATGGTCAGCCTCCACAGGGGCAACCGCCTTATGGTCAGCCTCCGCAGGGACAACCGCCTTATGGTCAGCCTCCGCAGGGACAACCGCCTTATGGTCAGCCTCCGCAGGGACAACCGCCTTATGGTCAGCCTCCACAATATCAGCAACAAGCCGCGCAGGCTATGAAGAATCTAACAGCGCCGGTTGCCAGAGTAGATGCCGCTGACGCATACGACCGGGTTTTAAGCTTGATTGCTTATTTATGGATTATCTTTTTTGGCTTCACGTCACTTCTGGGAATCAGGATTGTAGATTTTGGAGGTAGTACCACTCAATTCTCATTTAGTTGGTATTTCAAAGGGCTATTCGGTTTGATCGCCCCATTCGCAATCATGTTAGCTTCTCGGAATAACCCTTTGGCGGGCTTCCACTCCAAACAAGCCTTATTCCTTGCAATTGGATATGTGGTAGTACAAGCGATTTTGCAATTGTTCTACCTAATTCCTGCACGTGGCTTCCAAGACGTATTATTGACCGGTCTTTTGGAACCTTTAATCCAACTTACCTTTGGCTTCGTTGCCGTTTTTGCCGGAATACGCGCCTTCCTTAACAAGGAACTCTATAGCATCCCGGTGCTTGGCGGTTTTATACGCAAACCATAACTCACGTGAATTTTAGCTGCTTGCCCCTTCCCAAAGTACGGGAGGGGGCTTTTTTTATTGCGTTTCTTAACCAAATATGTAATGACCCGCCAAGTAAGCCTCAGCTAGATAGTACAGGAAACGTTGAAGGTTAATAAAACACTTACCCAAATCGCAGCAGAAGCACGGAATCCATCCCAACAGCATTACAAAATAGAAACAAGCCGCGCTCAGAGCAACACTTGACTCCTTCAATTCCGGTTGAAAAGCCCTAAGAGGTCGCTGCCTGATTGATTATACTCAGCAAAAAGACAATTATAAATGTACAACCGACTACCCTTTAGGTCGTTTTTTTGCCAAACCATTACTGGATTATTAGAGTGGATTTCAAAACTTTAATGGTATAGGCTAGAACTTACATGGTATAATCTTAATACTTTTTAATATTGGCTCAAAGATTTGGTGTAGCAGGCTACCGCTTACCTTTGAGTATGACTTGCTGCTTGTTAATAATCTTTAATAAGGTTCGGGGATAATTTATCCAAACATTTTCGGAAGAATAATATTGGTGATTCTATTTTGCGTAGGATTTTGCTTCTATGAAAAATAAGAACCTGCGCTTCAAATAGTTGAGTAAATTCACAGTGATGAGGGATAAAACTATGGAATTATCATCGGGTAATTTTTTACCCACAAACGGATCAGAGGAACTTGAGAGCATGAAGGTTAAACAAACTAACCGATTTCGTAAATGGTGGATTCTGCCTAGCTTATTTTTGGTATTGAGTGTATTATTTTTCCAACCAGCCTCAGCAAGAGCCGAAGGTAGCAGGGATTTATACCCAACTGATCCGGCTACCGATTGCGCTTCCGCTACCGGTCCTCAATATGGCTTTGCAGATGCCCCTAATTTCTGCCGCGCAAACCTAGAATGGCGTACCAGTTTCTACGGACCTAGCGGTTCTCAAATCGCCCGCCGCACTCTACTAAAAGTGTTTGCTCGTACTGGTGAACACATTCTGGTTGGCTCTAGCGCAATGGGAATAGAGCTAGGAGATATTGCAATTTACTCTCAGGGAGTTATCACCGGACCTTTTGGAAGGGAAACTGTACCAGATCCAGCCACATCCAGCGTATTCCGTTGTAGTGTTCAGGGAGGTGGAAGAGGATTAATAGATACGCGCCTTCGTGAATTGGGTGGACCTACCGCCATTTCAGTTGGAGCCGCAACTACCAATAACTATTTGCCATGCTATTATCAGGCTCCTGCTACTGGAGTTTATGATGTTGTATTCACCGGACCAGAGGGTTTTAGCAGTGACAATCAAAATTTAGACCCACTTGGACCAGTTATCAATTTTCTTAACGACGCTCGACAATCAACCAGTGTATCGGCATGGGATGTAACAGTACGCTCTAATGATACTGCTTCCACTACGGATCTTCGAGAGCGCCTCTTTTCATATTCACTCGCGATGTTTACAGGCGGTAATCATAGACCTATTAATTCTACCATCTACATTTATACAAATGATGGGTATCGTTACGAAACCAAATTGAACCAACTTGATCCAAACGGTTATTTGATTTATGCAAATAATCTTGGTTATCTTGATAGTGATGGTGTGACACCTCTCTATCACGATGTTCAGGGTAATACTAATCGGTTGGAATTAGTTCAGGGAGGCGTATCGCTTGCGCCACCGCAATACCCCATATTTTTTAGCAATCCCAATACTAACTCTCTACCAACTGAACTGTATAGTGTGCTAAAAATCAACCCTAACCCACCGAATCCGATAATCAGCAATCTGAATTTTATCGGCTCTTTAAGAGGTAACACCAGCGTATATAGTAGCGGTGGAACTTTTTCCTATAACAGCAATATAGCAGGTACATACCAAATAGTAATTAGCCGTGACGGGGTTAGTTTTGACCCTGCTAATCCACAAAACCGGGTGCTTCGCGGTTTTCGCAATAGCGGCGCTCAAACTGTCGTATGGGATGGACGCGATAATTCGGGAGTGTTTTTCCCGGTAGGCAATGGGTACCGTGTAGTAGCGCAAGTGCAAGCCGGTGAATATCACTTCCCCCTATTGGATGCAGAAAATAGCATTCAGGGCGCACCGGGTTTTATTTTACAGAACCCCCCTACAGGAAACTGTAATAACTTGGTTTTTGGCTGCTCCACCACTTACTACGATGATAGAGGTTATCGAACCCTTAACGGTACAGTTATTGGGGTGATAGGTCAATCTTTGTGTGGTCTAAACCCTCCCGCTATTCCGGTTAGCCTTACCGGTTATAACAGTACGGCAGTACCTAGCCAACGAACTTTTGGTAGCTCTACATTGAGTAACGGCAATGGTAACTGTGACGGCGCATTTGGTGACCGTAAAGGATTAGATGTTTGGATTAACTTCCCCAGCCAAAACACGCAGACGCTACTCAATATCGTAGATGAGAACGCAGATATTGAAGTTATTAAAACTGCCAATACTCAAATTGCAACCGGAAACCAAACTCTAGTCTTTACCGTTACTGTATCCAATCGTGGACCCGGTAAGGCGCCCGGTGTTCAAGTGACAGATGTATTGCCAACCGGCTTGAACCTTGTCACCAGTTCAACTTCACAAGGCACTTATAACCCGACCACCGGAGTATGGGACATCGGGCTTATGGGAGCAGGGCGCATAGTCACATTGCAAATTGCAGCAACTTTTGTAAACCAGCAATGTACTCCGGTTACTAACCTAGCCCGTAAAACTCATCAGGATAATCAAGATTCCATCCAAACTAATGATAGCAGCAGCGTGAGGATTACTTGCGCTATTCCACAGCCTCCACTTACTACTGACCCAACTATCCTTAAAACGGTGGATAAGCGAATAGCGACACCCGGTCAGACTGTTACTTTTAGTATTGCAATTTCTAATCCGGGTCCGGGTGTAGTTAATAATGCTTTGCTTAGCGATGATGTGCCGTTACCATTCCAAGTACAAAACGCTACTTCTACTCTTGGAACCGTTTCGATTAGCGGGCAAGCTGTCCGAGTTAATATAGGCACTTTTGCAGCAGGGGCTTCTGCTACTCTGACAATTACTACCCTAGTATTAGAAGGGAGCAGCGGAAGTTTTAACAATACTGCTATCCTCACTGGTGATGTGAATGGCAACCCTATATCTAAAAGTAGTACCGCTACTGTAGCAATACCGCCAACCGATCCGGTTATTGTCAAAACTGCCGATGTAAGCTCAGCGGTACCGGGTCAAACTGTCAGATTCACCATAAACTTTATAAATCCCGGTCCGTTGGATGTTACCAATGCAGTGATCAAGGATGATGTGCCGTTGCCCTTCAAGGTTACAGGTGCTACCTCATCGCTTGGTACTGTTGCAGTTAACGGGCAAGCGGTTCAAGTTAATATCGGTGCTTTTGCGGTAGGCGCATCCGGTACGCTAATTATTACTACCGAAGTGCAACCAGGAAGTAGTGGCAGTTTCGATAATACCGCCTTCCTAACGGGCAGTATCAACGGGCAGCCCTTTAGCAAAAATAGTGCCGCCACTGTAAAAGTCCCAACTACCGACCCTACCATCGTCAAAACTGCCGATGTAAGTTCGGCGGTACCCGGTCAAACTGTTACATTTACCATCAAATTTACCAATCCCGGCGCAATTGCGGTTAACAATGCGGTAGTCAAGGACGAAGTACCCTTGCCTTTCAAGGTAATGAAGGCTACCTCCTCACTTGGAACTGTTGCGGTTAACGGGCAATCGGTTCAAGTCACTATAGGTAATTTTGCGGCGGGCGCGTCCGACACGCTAGTTATTACCACTGAAGTTCAGCCCGGTAGTTTTGGCAGGTTTGATAATACTGCAAGTTTGACCGGAGATGTAAACGGGAAACCTATTACAAAATCTAGCACTGCTACCGTTAGCGTGCCACCAACCGACCCTACCATTATCAAAACTGCCGATGTTAGTTCCGCGATAGCAGGACAGACCGTCAAATTTACTATTAATTTTGCCAATGCTGGTCAGAATGTTGTAAATAATGCGCTAATCAAGGACGAAGTGCCATTGCCTTTCAAGGTAACGGGGGCAACTTCCTCGCTTGGTACTGTTGCGATTAACGGGCAATCGGTTCAAGTTAGTCTTGGTGATTTTGCCTCCGGTACATCTGGCACGCTGGTTATTACTACAGAGGTGCAACCCGGTTCAACCGGAAGTTTCGATAACACCGCAGTCATTACCGGCGACATCGGTGGAACGTCATTCAGCAAGGGCAGCGCTGTTACCGTAACGATACCGCCCGATGGTGGAACACCGCCGAGCGACAACCAACCACCTCCGGGAAATCCAAAAACACCCAGTGTACCCGGCTTCCCTAATACCGGAGCGGGACATCAACAAGGTGAATTGGCATCAGGCTATATGCCAGTGGCAATTCTAGGCTTGTTAATGTTAACTATACTAGCTACGCTTGGTTTATTGGTTCGGCGCAAAGTCGAAGGGCTAAAATAATCTAACGATAAACAAGGGGCGTAAGCCCCTTGCCTAAGTATGTAATTAGCTCAGAATAATAAAAAAAAACCTCCCGCATACAACAAGCAGGAGGTTTATATTATTTATTCAGTTTGTTTTCGCAGAATTGGTGGAAACCCGGATATACGGATAAAGCTACGGATTGTAAGAACAAATAGTATTATAAGTAACACATTTCGGGCAAGAATCACCACCATAGGTTGCCAGTCAAGAGCTTTCACGCCTAACACCATGAAAGGAAAAGCGATAAAACTCAGGAGAAGTGCCGCAAAATAAACCAAGGCTTGCGAACCGCGCCAGAACACCACAAACGGCAGCAACCAAATCAGATATTGAGGTGATAATACTTTATTCATGATAATAAACCAGAACACCGCTATAGTGGAAGCCTGAAATACCCAATCAGAACGCAATCTGCGCCCCCCTGCTCTGGTAATCCACCAGAGATAGCCGTAAAAGGCTAAAAGCCCCCCAACCGTCAGCAAAGTGGAAAGGCTGGCAAGCGTAGAACCCCATGTGGAAGCAAAATTTATCGAAC
>Ga0194047_10001985_pt1 | contig 11966 bp, 13 predicted proteins | sample JunL225m_MetaG_2_FD_160070 | JGI IMG/M metagenome (GOLD analysis project Ga0194047, IMG submission 160070) | Anoxic zone freshwater microbial communities from boreal shield lake in IISD Experimental Lakes Area, Ontario, Canada - Jun2016-L221-5m | ecosystem: Environmental > Aquatic > Freshwater...
AGCATGCAAATACTGAATCTCGGTGTGAATCATCACACAGCCCCCATTGATATTCGAGAAAGTGTTGCTATTTCCCCTGATGAATTACAAGATTCATTATTAGATCTCCGTCATTATTTGCAGGGCAGCCATTCGCAATTAACGCCAGAGGTAGCAATTCTTTCTACTTGCAACCGCATGGAGATTTATTGTGCTGCTAATGATGGTTCATATCCTAGCCATCATTTAGAAGAGCGGGCTTTTGATTGGCTGACTGCACAGAAGCGCATTCAGGGTGATGCACTGAAACCTTATATCTATTCTGCAAAAGAGACCGATGCTGTCAAGCATGTATTTAGAGTAAGTTGTGGAATGGACTCGATGGTTATAGGGGAGACGCAAATACTTGGTCAAATGAAAAAAGCCGTTGAGTTTGCTGACCAAGCGGGAACATTAGGCTCCTACCTCAAACCTTTATTTAACAAAACTTTTTCAGTTGCCAAAGCAGTCAGAGCAACAACTGATATTGGTACACATTCAGTATCTATGGCTGGCGCCTCAGTGCGTTTAGCAGAAAAAATATTTGGTGATTTAAAAAACTCTAAAATTTTGTTTATCGGTGCTGGCGAAATGATTCAATTATGTGCCTCACACTTTGCGGGTAGAAGGCCAAAACAGATTGCAATTAGTAATCGTACAGTTGATCGTGGCGATGCGATGGCAAAAGTATTTGCTGAAAAGGGTTTGCAAACTGACTCCTTCCCCTTGCAGTCTTTGCCAGCGCGCTTACATGACTTTGATGTGATTGTCTCGTGTACTGCAAGTTCATTGCCAATCATTGGGATGGGCATGATTAAAACTGCCCTGAAGGTTAGAAATAGCAGGCCCATTGTGTTAATTGATTTGGCTGTACCGCGTGATATAGAGCCGGAGATTAGATCTCTAAAGGATGCCTACCTTTATTCAGTCGATGATCTAGGTAGCGTAGTAAATGAGGGGCGTAATATCCGCGAGCTTTCTATGGCAGATGCAGAGACTATTATTGATAAAGGTGTGAGTGAATTTTTTCATACACTGCAAAAAAGAACGCTAGTACCAATTATTCAATCTTTACAGACTACTGCAGAGCGGCTCAAAGAAATTGAATTAGAAAAAGCAGTAAGACGTATTAAAAAGGGCGAGGATCCAGTAGAAGTTTTAGCTATTATGGCCCAGGCTCTAGCAAATAAATTTATGCATGCACCGATTAATGCTTTGCAAAATTCTCCCAATAATGAGATTGAAGATTTTAAGAGAATTCTTTCTAGTATTTACTCTCCAAAATAATTACATTATTGAATATGCTCCAGGCAACTAAAGTGCTTCATACGATTAATTCCTCGCAGGACTTAAAACAGCTCGAGCAATCTGAGCTTCCACAATTAGCAGATGAGTTGCGAGAATTTATTCTTCAGTCTGTTGCCAGTACGGGTGGGCATCTATCCTCTAATCTAGGAACAGTTGAACTAGCCATTGCTCTGCACTATGTTTTCAATACACCGGATGACAGAATAGTATGGGATGTGGGTCATCAAAGTTATGCCCACAAGATCCTCACTGGTCGAAGAGAAGGCATGCCTAAGTTACGTCAGTTTGGGGGCTTATCTGGCTTTCCTAAGCGCTCAGAGAGCGAATATGATGCTTTTGGTACTGCCCATTCTTCCACTAGTATTTCAGCGGCTCTGGGAATGGCCGTCGCGAGCAAAGTTAAAGGTGAAAAAAGGAATGTTGTAGCAGTCATTGGGGATGGCTCAATGAGCGCTGGCATGGCCTATGAAGGTTTAAATAATGCTGGGCTTGATAAAGCCATTCCTTTAATCGTCATTTTGAACGATAACGAGATGTCCATTTCTCCAGCTGTTGGAGCTCTCAATCGATATTTAGCAAAACTCATTAGTGGCTCCATTTATGCAGCCACTAAAAAAGGTTTGGATAAGGTACTTTCCTATACGCCCCCTTTAAGAGAGTTCGCAAAAAGATTTGAGGGTCATGCTAAAGGAATGATCGGTCCAGCAACCATTTTCGAAGAGCTTGGTTTTGATTATTACGGCCCAATTGATGGCCACAATCTCCTTGATCTGATTATTACCCTTGAAAATCTGAAGAAAATTGCTCAGACGGATGGCCCACAATTTCTGCATATTGTTACCAAAAAAGGTAAAGGGTATGAGTGGGCAGAATTAAACCCTATTGCATATCATGGGCCGGGAAAATTTAACCCTGCCGAAGGTCTTAAACCTTCCTCACCAGGTAAAAAAACCTATACCGAAGTTTTTGGTGAGTGGCTTTGTGACATGGCCAGGCAAGATGAGCGTCTAATTGGCATCACGCCTGCAATGCGCGAGGGTTCTGGTCTTGTGAAGTTTGAAGAACAATTTCCCAATCGTTACTTTGATGTAGGAATCGCAGAACAGCATGCCGTTACTTTTGCTGCTGGTATTGCTTGTGAGGGCTTAAAGCCAGTGGTAGCAATTTATTCCACTTTCTTGCAAAGAGGCTACGATCAACTAATCCATGATGTCACATTGCAGAATTTGCCGATTGTCTTTGCGGTAGACCGTGCGGGCATGGTTGGTGCGGATGGTGCAACCCATGCGGGTGTATTTGATATTGCCTTTCTAAGATGTTTACCCAATATGGTTGTGATGACGCCATCGAATCAAGAAGATTGTAGAAATATGCTAACTACCGCTTTTAGTTTGAATGCCCCCTCTGTAGTGCGATATCCCCGTGGGGCTGGAACTGGGCCAGAGGCATCTCAGAAGCTTGAAACTATTCCTGTTGGAAAAGGATTCATTGTTCGTAAATCAAAAAATACTGGAACAGTTAAAAAAAGAATCGCTTTTGTTTGCTTTGGTCCCTTGCTTAATAGTGCGCTAGAGGCTGCAGAGGAACTTGATGCAACCGTTGCTGATATGCGCTTTGTGAAACCTTTGGATGAAGCATTACTATTGGATCTTGCACAAAATCATGATGCTTTAGTCTTTGTAGAGGATAGTGCGATCCAAGGTGGGGCAGGCAGTGCCTGTTTAGAAGCCTTATCGATGCATAAGGTTCAGATTCCTACTCTACAAATTGGCTTGCCTGATGAGTATGTTGAGCATGGCGACATTAATCTTCTCTTGGATCTTTATGGACTATCACCACAAAAAATTCATACTAAAGTACGAGAGCATTTCCAGATATAGCGATGAATTTCATGTTTCAGAAAGAAAGTAAAAATACCAAACGTTTATCAAAAGAGGAAAAGTGGAAATATATTGGCAAACCGGTTGCCATTATTTTTGGCACTCTTAATCTTTTTATACTGATATTTTTTCTAATCAACTATTACGCTTAATTCGTAGAAGAAAAATCTCTTGCCACAAGTATGTGCTGCAAAATAACAAAGGCCACGAAGGTGGCCTTTAATTTAGGGAGATATCTTCAGAATTAAGATTTTTTAGTGTATCCAGAGCACCAGCCATTCATAGGAACATGTTTTTCTGCAAATAAGACACATGGCCCATTAGCAGATCCAGCCTTACCTTGATAAAGCGAACAAGAACCACAGTGTTGACCCGCAGTGTACTGAGGAAACTTTGCCTTATCTGCCTTAGCAGCATCCGTTACAAAACCTAATGCAAGCGCCTGAGGATCGGATGGAGAAACTAGGGCTTGTGCTTGAGCTGTATTGTGAAGAGCTAAAGAAGCAGCGCCAGCTGCAGAAAGAATGAGAAATTGCCGACGACTATTTTTCAAAATAAACTCCGAGTGTTATAGTTTAGTTAGGCTATCGACTCTATTATTAGAGTATTTAGTTGGTTCATTATAAGCAGGTATTGTTAAAAGAATAAGACATTGCATGCTGCCTCCGAACCCTTTTACCAACCAAGCTCTTTTTCGCTGAAGGTGAATTTAAATCTATGTTAAATAAAAAAATGATAGTGCCACTAGCTTGGGGTTTATCAGTAGCAATTCTGGGTGGGTTTGCAACGGATTTGGGGCCATGGTATCAAGCCTTGAAGGAACCTTTTTGGAAACCACCTGACTGGGCATTTGGTCCAATCTGGTCTACGATTTTTATTCTTTCTGGCATCGCTTGGGTGTATGTCAAGCACTTAACGGTAGATGCTTCGATTCTCAGCCGTTTGAATACATTATTTTGGCTAAATGGCGCGCTCAATTTGCTATGGAGCATTTTGTATTTTCGCTTTCAAAGACCAGATTGGTCTTTATATGAATCCGTCTTTTTATGGCTTTCAGTACTTGCCATACTTCTAACGATGAAAAAAGTTTCTACTAAATACAGCTTATATATGTTGCCGTATTTAATATGGGTCAGTATTGCAATTGCCTTAAATTGGGATACCGTTCGATTGAATGGACCTTTTACCTAAAATGAAGGCTAAAGAGCACCGAATTGTTATTGTAGGAGGTGGTGCTGGCGGTTTAGAGTTGGCTACAAAACTCGGCGATCGTTTTGGTTCTCAAAAGAATGCCTCGAAAAATGTATCAGTTATCTTGGTAGATAAGAACCGAACCCATCTATGGAAGCCAAAATTACATGAGGTTGCTGCAGGCTCTATGGATCTTGCTGATCAAGAGCTCGATTACATTGCTCAAGCACACTGGCACCATTTTAGCTTTCGCCTTGGTGAACTCACAGGAATAGATAGAGCCAAGCGTCAAATTGAGGTAGCCGCTTTTTATGATGACTCAGGTGAATTGGTTACTCCAAAGCAAACGATTCATTACGATACTTTAATTATTTCTATTGGTAGCTTAACAAATGACTTTGGCACTCCGGGTGTTGCACAGTTTGCCCAGAGACTTGAGTCAGTTGTTGATGCCAAGCGTTTTCACTTACGCTTGATTAATGCCTGTTTAAGAGCTCAGGCCCAAACTCAGCCCTTAGAGCCTCATCAATTGCAGGTAGTTATTATTGGGGCTGGAGCGACCGGAGTAGAGTTAGCTGCAGAATTGCATCGCACAACGCGTGCCATTATTTCATTTGGCATGGATCGTGTTGATCCTGAGAAAGATTTAAAAGTCATTTTGATTGAGGCTGCACCCAGAATATTACCGGCTCTCTCCCCCAGAGTCTCTGACGCAGCAGAAAAATTACTTTCAGATATTGGTGTTAAGGTAATGACTGGTGCTACCGTTAAAGAAATCCAATCTGATCGAGTTTGCCTATCAAATGGCGTAGAAATTCCTGCGGAGTTAATAGTCTGGGCCGCTGGAGTTAAAGCGCCAGATTTTTTGAAGGATATTGGTGGTTTAGAAACAAATCATGTCAATCAATTGTTGGTACTACCCACTTTGCAAAGTACCCGAGATCCTCATATTTTTGCGATGGGAGATTGTGCGGCATGCCCTTGGCCAGAGGCAAATCTAGGTAGAGGCGGCATCGTTCCACCAAGGGCTCAGGCAGCACATCAACAAGCTTCACATCTATTTACTCAAATTAATCAAATCATTGATGGTAAGCCTCTAAAGCCTTATCAATATCGTGATTTTGGCTCCCTGGTATCCCTGGGCGAATACAGTAGTGTAGGCAGCATGATGGGTGGATTGATTGGCGGCAGTCTAATGGTTGAAGGTTGGTTCGCTAAGATTATGTACATTAGTTTATATAAGATGCATCAACTAGCTCTTCATGGTTGGGCTAAGGTATTTCTGGATACCATTAGTCGTTTAATTCATCGTAGAACGCATTCCATAGTCAAGCTTCACTAGGCTAAGCAAACTCCTGGCTTTGGGTCTAAACTAAGAAATCCCATAGATCTTGAGAGTGGACTGATGAGTCACTACCAACCCATTAATTTTTCTGACAGAGTGGCATTTTCCTTTACAAAAGGCATGCGCTTTTTTGCAGATACCTTTTTTCAAAAAAGATATGGCCACCGAGCAGTAGTGCTTGAAACTGTCGCAGGTGTTCCTGGCATGGTTTCTGGGATGTGGACGCATCTGACGAGTTTAAGACAGATGAAGCCTGGATATGGGCCTAAGATTCGTACTTTATTAGCAGAGGCTGAGAATGAAAGAATGCACTTGATGACTTTTATTGAGATTGCAAAGCCAAATGCTTTTGAACGTTTTATGGTGCTGATTGCTCAAGCAATTTTTTGGAATGTATTCTTTGTGATCTACGTATTTTTTCCAAGAACAGCCCACCGTATTGTTGGATATTTCGAGGAAGAGGCAGTGTATTCCTATACAGAATATCTACGAGAAATTGATAGTGGAAAATTACCTAATATCGCTGCACCTCAAATTGCAATTGACTATTGGAATTTATCTGCAGATGCCACATTGCGTGATGTTGTGATCGCAGTCCGCGAAGACGAAGCAAAACATCGCGACGTCAATCATGAATTTGCTGCTGAATACGACCGCTAGTATTAAATCCCAATTTTTTACAGCGCTGATGGTGAAGGTTTTATCTTAAGATGGTAAATAAGCCAGTCATTGCAATAAGTCCATAAAGGACTAAGTAAATCTTGAGGTCTTTGAAAACAATTTCTCGCGCTATTTTTTTGTATTTCAAGAGATAGAGATGATAAATGATCGGTGATATCAATATCACGCCAAACTCTAGAATCAGCTCTATTTTTTCGCCAGTCATTTATTTAATGTATTTGCTTTTTGAGAATATTAAAAAAGCAACAGAGACGATGCCTAAAGCAAAGAGTAAATAAGAATCTGTTTTCACCAGTACAACAAAGCCTATTAGCACCAGGCCAAATGTAAATAATCCTAATTTATCTCTAGACATTCGCTTGCCCCCAAACCATTTAATTTTTTTTAGGCTTTGAATGTATAGCCCATGAAGATCTAGTTCAAATCATAATCCAGACCTAGTCTTTTATACTTTGGGTATTCCAAAACCAAACCTAGCCGCCTAAAAGAGTCACTTCTATTTAATCAATGATTGAGTTACGCCAAACTGCCCTTGAGATATTAGCGATCACCGACCCCAAGATTAAGGTAGCGAGGGTTCAGAACTTATATGATCAGTACCATCAGCATAGTGTTGACCTCAATGCTATGAAGGTTTTGAGAGCCGATGACATTGCGCTTCCAGGTAGGCCAGATAGACCGGAATTAATTCCCCCTTTAAAAGTGCCCAAGAGGTCAATGGCTACTCATGAGGGAAGAGTCTCTTTATTCCACTCACTCGTTCATATCGAATTTAATGCGCTTAATCTTGCCTTGGATGCTGTTTGGCGTTTTCCAAATATGCCAACGCAGTACTATGCAGATTGGCTAAGTGTGGCTAAGGAAGAGGCTCATCATTTTTGCTTAATTGAGGCGCATTTACAGTCTCTTGGCTTTACCTATGGAGACTTTCCTGCCCATAATAGCCTTTGGGAAATGGTTGAGAGAACTTCAGATGAGGTGATTGCCAGGATGGCTTTAGTTCCTAGGACTATGGAAGCTAGAGGCCTCGATGCAGTTCCTGCGATTCGTGAGCGATTTAAGCAAATCAAGGATACTAAAGTGGTTGAGATATTGGACATTATTCTCAGAGATGAGATTAGCCACGTATCAATAGGGAATAAATGGTTTAACTTTCTATGCGATCAAGATAATCTCTCTGCTATTTCAACCTATAAAGTATTAGCTAGAAAGTATCGTGCTCCTATATTAAGAGGCCCTTTTAATTTAGAAGGTCGCAAGCAAGCAGGATTTACCAGCGAAGAATTAAGTTTACTGGGCGTAGATTAAGCATTATTCAATATAAATATTTTGGAAGCTGAACTATGAAACTATCCCGTCGAACCTTTATCACTTCAGTTGCATTGATACCTGTAGCTTGTGGTGTGCCACTTGGATATCAACGCGGCACACCTGTGACTCAACCACAACCTACGCCGTCTGTTCGTGCCCCACAAGTAGGTCAGGAGTGGACCTATATACAGCGTAATGTGTTTAATGGAAAAACGCTTGGCTTGACAACCGATCGAGTAGCAAGCATTGGTTCCACGATCGTGCTTGATCGTACTGATGTGGGTATTGGAAATCTATCCAATGAAGTTCAAGGACCCTGGGGGACTATCATCACCGACCCACATTGGGAAAGAACAATCACATTTAATCCACCAATTGCACTATGGCCTCAGGAGTTAACGTCCAGTTGGAGTAAGCAATTCATCACTAAATACGCCTTAGCAGGCTATCCAGGCTCTCTATATACCTGGCAAGAATATATGAGTGCTCATGGGTGGGAGCAAATTACCGTTCCTGCGGGAACATTCTTAACCTTGCGTTATCAAAACTTGATTAACTACGAAAGTGATGATGACAATAAGACGAACTGTATTCGTAAGGAAACGATCTGGTTCGCACCAAGTATTGGGCGATGGGTAGCACGTGAATCTTCGGGCTCTTATATGATTCAGGGCCAAGTAGGGGTTCCTATTCTTGAAGATAGCTACCAGTGGCAGTTAACTTCATATAAATAATCATGTTGCGTAGATTATTTATATTTCTTTTGCCGATGCTACTCGGTGCTTGCATAGCACCTCAGCCTTACCCAGGTTCTATTGCTTTACCGGCACCGGTTATTACGCCTACGGTGCGCCCACCTCAGGTTGGTCAGCAGTGGGTATATCAAGTGCGAAATGTTTTTAATCAAGAGATTGTGGATATTGTTACAGAGACTGTTATTTCTATCGCTCCCCAAATTCGGATACAGCGTAGCGGTCTCAAGGCTGGTCCTTTGCCCGAAGAAATTCAAGAGTCATGGGGTCATGTATTACAAGACCCTCAATGGAGTCCGCCCCAAAAATTTCAGCAAGCTTTGCCTTTATGGCCCGAACAACTCATACCAGGTTGGTCTCATTTTTATCGTACTCGTTACCAGGTATTAGCTTATCCAGATGGAAACTATTACTGGGGCCTGGTAAGCGAAGCGGTCAATTGGGAGAGGATTTCTGTGCCAGCAGGGCAATTTACTGTTCTTAAATATCACCATGAAAATCCCTATTTTGAGAGCAATGACGTCTTTAGGGTAGGGAACTATCGCGAAGAAGATGCCTGGTTATCCCCAGAAGTGGGTCGTTGGGTAGTTCGTCGATCCTTCGGTCGTTACATCACACGTGGCGTTTTTTGGTTTAATGCCTACTGGGAAGACTATCTTGAGTGGGAGCTGGTCTCCTGGAAGTAAATGGTGTGCTTCGGTAAAGCGCTTAAAATATGCGCATTACTATGTATACCGTCAAAGAACTATTCCCTACGCTGCAAGGTGAAGGCACCCACTCTGGGAGGGCCGCAGTCTTCTGCCGTTTTGCTGGCTGTAATTTATGGAGTGGGCGAGAGGAAGATCGCGCTGATGCAGTCTGCAAATTTTGCGACACGGATTTTGTTGGAAGCGATGGTTTTGGTGGTGGCAAGTTTGATAATGCTAGATTGCTAGCAGAAGCCATCGAGTCGGCTTGGAATAGCACCTTGGCAGGACCGCAACAGCGCTATGTTGTTTTTACTGGAGGTGAGCCTCTTTTGCAGTTAGATGAAGCGCTCATTTTGGCTCTACATCACAAAGGGTTTGAGGTAGCCATAGAAACGAATGGCACCATCAAAATTCCTAAAGGGGTTGATTGGGTTTGTGTCAGCCCTAAAGCCAGTTCGGATTTAATCGTATTACAAGCAGATGAATTGAAATTAGTTATTCCGCAGCCCGAACATTCTTCCTTAGAAACGCTGTTGGCCCGCTTTGAGAGGATGGACTATCGTCATCGCTATTTGCAGCCGATGGATGGTCCTAATCTCAAAAGTAATACTGAATTAGCTGTAGGTCTTTGCCAAAAACGACCGCTTTGGAGGTTGAGTCTTCAATCCCATAAACTGATTGGAATTCGATAATTTGGCTTTAGCCAGAAAAAACAATACAACTAAGTATGAGCACAAAAAACCCCGCCATCTCCATCACCCGTCGTCTTGAATTTGACTCAGGGCATCGTATTCCAAATCATGATGGGCAATGCCGGCACTTGCATGGGCATCGCTATGCTATCGAGGTGACTTTAACGGGTGAGGTGGCTGATCATCCAGGGAAAGCAGATGATGGCATGGTTCTGGACTTTGGCGATATTAAGCGTCTTACTAATCAGCATGTCGTTGAGCCTTGGGATCATGCATTTCTGGTAGCTAAAGAAGATCAGGGGTTGGTTGATTTCTTGAGTACTCTGCCAAATCATAAAACGGTCATCATGGAGCATGTACCTACTGTAGAAAATTTAGCCAATGCTGCATTTGCAATATTGCAGCCTATTTTTCAACAAGCTTTTGGTGGACGTCTCATCCTTTCAGCAATCCGCCTTTACGAAACCCCCAATTGCTGGGCGGATGTAAGTCACTAAGCCATGATGCAAGCAGAGCTTGATCGCCAATTTATGCAGCAGGCTTTAGAGCAAGCTCAATTAGCTGCTCTTGCCGGCGAAGTTCCCGTAGGGGCAGTTCTCGTGCGCGAGGGTCAGGTGATTTCCAAAGCGTTCAACAAGCCCATTACCAATCATGATCCTAGTGCCCATGCAGAAATGTTGGCATTAAGGCAAGCTGCTCTTGCTGAACAAAATTACCGTCTACCAGGAACAACCCTATATGTGACTCTTGAGCCCTGCACCATGTGTGCAGGAGCCATGTTGCATGCAAGGGTAGAGCGCATTGTTTATGGTGCTCCAGATTCCAAAACCGGCGCGGCTGGAAGTGTAGTCGATGTATTCTCTTCGAAGCAGATTAATCATCAGACTAGTATTCATGGTGGCATCATGGCAAAAGAATGTGGTCAATTGCTAAAAACTTTCTTTAAGGAGCGACGTTGACATCCATTCACCTGATTGCTCCTTCTGGAGCTAGCTTAGATTCAAAGAGTCCATTGCTTGGTATTGAGTGGCTCAAAAGTCAAGGCATTAATTTAGAAAATACAGCCTGTATAGAACGTGTCTTTGAACGTTTTGCCGGAACAGATGAAGAGCGCTTGCTTGAGCTCAATGCACTTGCTAAACAGCCTAAACAAAATGTAGTGATGGCTATGCGCGGGGGTTATGGCATACATCGCTTATTACCGAAGATTGAATGGGATGCTATTGCGAAGGCTATACAAGATGGATTGCAAATTTGTGGCCACAGCGATTTCACAGCATTTGAGTTGGGTCTATTGGCAAAGACTGGCGCGGTGAGCTTATCTGGTCCGATGCTGAACTATGACTTCGGTCGGTTGGGTGATAAGGGTAACGCTATTCCACCGAATGAGTGGATGTGGAAGCACTTCCAATCAGCAATTGATCAACGCAGTCTTGATTGCGAAGTAATCGCCCCCCAAGCTTTCTTAGGAACCAATGTTAGTAATTCGATTGAGGGTATGTTGTGGGGTGGTAATTTAACAGTAGTAGCTAGTTTGATTGGCACACCCTATTTACCAAGCGCAGAGCAAACTCAGGGTGGAATTCTCTTTCTAGAAGATGTAAACGAACATCCTTATCGTATTGAGAGAACATTGATGCAGTTATTGGATGCGGGTATTTTGGCTAATCAAGGCGCGATCTTATTGGGTAGTTTTTCTGCCTACCGTCTATTCGATAATGATCGCGGGTATCGTATTGAGAGTGCTATTGAAGCAATCCGCCAGCGTATTCCTGATGCTATTCCAATCCTGACCAATCTTCCTTTTGGGCACCAGCCAGATAAATTAACATTGCCAGTCGGCGCTAATGTCTCTTTGGTATATAGCCCAGAGCATTTTGCTATTAAAGCGCAATGGTAGTGTGGTAGAAATGAGAAAGATCAATATCACTTATCTACCATTCTTATTTTTTATCGCAGCACAATTATTTGCTGGAGCGGCGATGGCTATTGAAGAACCAAAATATACGGTATTAGAAAAAACAGAACCTTTTGAGCTCAGGATGTATGCACCCATGATTCTTGCTGAGGTCAAGGTCGATGGTGATCTAGATGAAGCT
>Ga0194047_10001990_pt1 | contig 11948 bp, 7 predicted proteins | sample JunL225m_MetaG_2_FD_160070 | JGI IMG/M metagenome (GOLD analysis project Ga0194047, IMG submission 160070) | Anoxic zone freshwater microbial communities from boreal shield lake in IISD Experimental Lakes Area, Ontario, Canada - Jun2016-L221-5m | ecosystem: Environmental > Aquatic > Freshwater >...
TCCCCAAGCTGCGGCACTTCGCCACGCTGTCGCCCTTGCCCGGGTTTTCAACATGGGCCGGCAAGAATCCGCAGGCGCTGGCCGAGGTCGGGCTGGAACTCGACGTTGTGCAGCTGGCGGCAGGCGAATGGACGACGCAGCCCGCGGCCACTGTGCGCAAGGTCAACGCGGCGCTGGCGCAACTGGCGGCGCGCTACCTGACGCTGGCCAAGGCCAGTCGCGGCGACGGCAGGTTGCCGCTGGATCCGGTCGCCCGTTTCCATCTGGGCAATGGCGCGCGCCTGGAGCGCGTCAACCCGCTGGGAGATGCCTCGGCGAAAGGCCTGAAGCAGGCCTTCGGCGTGATGGTGAATTACCTGTACGAGGTCGGCGATCTGGAGCACAACGTCGAAATGTTTGCCGGCGAGGGTACTATCGCCACTTCGGCCGCCGTCAGGCGACTGGCACGACAATAATAATTTCAGTCAAGGAGGAGATCACAATGACTACCCGCCGCACGGTTCTCAAGGCTGCGCTTGCCGCAGCGCCGCTGATGGTGTTCGGGCGAGGAGCACTTGCCGCCGAACCCCTGAAGATTTCCCACCAGTTTCCCGGCGGCACCCTCGACGCCGGCGATTTCCGCGACCGCCTGTGCCGCAAGTTCGCCCAGGAAGTCGAGGCGCGCAGCAAGGGCGCGCTGACATTCCAGATCTATCCGGGTTCGTCGCTGATGAAGACCAACGCCCAGTTCAGCGCGCTGCGCAAGGGCGCACTGGACATGAGCCTGTACCCGATCCCCTATGCCGGCGGCGAGGTGGCCGAACTCAATCTGGGTCTCATGCCCGGGCTGGTCACCTCCTACGAGCAGGCGGCGACCTGGAAGAATGCCGAGATCGGCAAGGCGATCACCGAGCTGCTGCTGGAGAAGGGCATCGTCATCGTCAGCTGGATCTGGCAGGCCGGCGGCGTTGCCAGCCGTTCCGCGCCGCTGGTCAATCCGGAAGATGCCAAGGGCATGAAGGTGCGCGGCGGCAGCAAGGAAATGGACATGATCCTGAAGGCCGCCGGCGCATCGGTGCTGTCCTTGCCCTCGAACGAAATCTACGCGGCGATGCAGACCGGCGCCGCCGATGCGGCGATGACTTCGTCCACCAGCCTGATCTCCTTCCGCCTCGAGGAAGTCTCCAAGCACCTCACCACCGGTCGCGGCAAGGCTTACTGGTTCATGCTGGAGCCGCTCCTGATGGCCAGGAGCGCTTTCGACAAGCTGCCCAGGGACCAGCAGCAGTTGATCCTGCAGGTCGGCGCCGAGATGGAAAAATTCGGCACCGAGCAGGCCCGGGTTGACGACAGGCAGGTCGCCGACATTTACGTCAAGGCCGGTGCCAAGGTCTATGACCTCGACGACAAGGCCATCAAGAAGTGGCAGGCGCTGGCGCGCGAAACCGCATGGAAGGACTACGCCGCCAAATCACCCAACTGCGCGCGCCTGCTGCAGCTGGCCGAAAAGACCATCTGACATCTCATGAGTCACGGTTACGACCCGCGTCTGCCCGGCCCGTCCGGGCCGGCTGCGGGAGCGCTGGGCGTCCTCGACCGGGCGATGAGTCTGGTCAATCGCGGCCTCCTGATCCCCTGCATGCTGGCGCTGTTGGCCGCCGCCGGCATTCTCACCTACAGCGTGTTCGCCCGCTACTTCTTCAAGATCGCCACCGACTGGCAGGACGAGGCCGCGGTGTTCCTGCTGGTCGGCGCTACCTTCCTCTCCGGCGCCTTCGTTCAGTCGCAGCGCGGCCACATCGGCATCGAGGCGCTGGCGGGCGTCCTCTCGCCGCGGGTGAACCGCTGGCGGCTGATGCTGGTCGATGCCGCCAGCAGCGCCTTCTGCCTGTTCTTCGCCTGGAAGTCGTGGACGCTGCTGCATGAGGCCTGGCGCGAAGGGCAGACGACGACGAGTTCCTGGGGACCGCCGCTGTGGATACCCTACTCGATCATGGCGCTGGGCATGACGCTGGTCGGCATCCAGCTGCTGCTGCACCTGGCGGCGCGGGTGCGGGCCGTGAGGCATGGCGGCGGGCGGGCGGAGGGCAAGCCGTGAGCGTTCTGACGATAGGCCTGCTCTACGGCGCGGCGACGCTGCTGGTAATGCTTTCCGGCATGTCCATCGCCTTCGCGCTGGGCGGCGTGGCACTGAGCTTCATGTACTTCTTCATGCCGGCATCGAGCCTCGATACCGTGACGCAGAACGTCTATGAGGAACTCGCCAGCATCACCCTGCTGTCCATCCCGCTGTTCATCATGAAGGGTGCGGCCATCGGCAAATCGGCGGCGGGTCGCGATCTCTATCTCGCCTTGCACGCCTGGATGCACCGCATCCCCGGGGGACTGGGCATCGCCAACGTGTTTGCCTGCGGCCTCTTCGCCGCCATGGCCGGGTCGAGTCCGGCCACCTGTTCGGCGATCGGCAGCGCCGGCATTCCGGAGATGCGCAGCCGCGGCTATTCGGGCGGCTTTGCCGCCGGCATCATCGCCGCCGGCGGCACGCTCGGCATCCTGCTGCCGCCCTCGATCACCATGATCCTCTACGCCGTCGCCGCCGAGCAGTCGCTGGGACGCCTGTTCCTCGCCGGCATCGGCCCCGGCGCGCTGCTGGTGGTGCTGTTCTCGCTCTACGCCACCTGGCGCTACCGCGTCGAATACCGCGCCGCAGAAGTCACCCACGCCGCCGGCGGCATCAAGTCGGCCTACCTCGATCAGCACGTGTACAGCCTGCGCGAGAAGGTCGAAATGCTGCCGCGCGTGCTGCCCTTCGTCATCCTCCTGATCGGCGTCATGGTCGCGCTCTACGGCGGCTACGCCACGCCTTCGGAAACGGCCGGCCTCGGCGCGATACTCGCCCTGGTGCTGATCGCGGTGGTCTATGGCCTGTGGCGGCCGACCCAGCTGGCGCCGATCCTGACCTCGACGCTGCGCGAGTCGACCATGCTGATGTTCATCATCGGCATGTCGCTGCTCTATTCCTATGTCATGAGCTACCTGCACATCTCGCAAAGCGCGGCGGAATGGATCGTCGGCCTCGCCCTGTCGAAGTGGCTGCTGCTCACGGTGATCCTGCTGATGGTTCTGCTGCTGGGCTTCTTCCTGCCGCCGGTGTCCATCATCCTGATGACGGCGCCGATCATCCTGCCGCCGCTCAAGGCCGCCGGCTTCGACCTGATCTGGTTCGGCGTGGTGATGACCGTGGTCATGGAAATGGGCCTGATCCATCCGCCGGTCGGCCTCAACATCTTTGTCATCAAGAACATCGCGCCCGACATTCCGCTCAAGGATGTGATCTGGGGCGTGATGCCTTTCGTCGGCCTGATGTTGATCGCCATCGTCCTCTGCTGTTTCTTCCCTGCCATCGCCACCGGTTTCCCGGATGCGGTGATGGGTATTTCGACCAAGTAAGGGACCAGGCATTCGTTATGCCTTTGTGATATGCCTGCCTAGGCAGCGGACGAAATGAGATGGAGACACCATGCCGCTAATTATCCGACCCCGTCCAACCGTGACCCAAATGGCTTAAGCCATGCCTGCGCCCGAAGCCCCCGAGGATCAGATCATCTGCTACTGCTTCGACATTCGTCTGTCGGACTACATCAAGAATCCGATTCTGAAAGACCTCGTGTTGGAGAAGACCAAGGCAGGATTGTGTTCGTGCAAGTCAAAGAACCCTTCAGGAAACTGCTGCCTAAAGGATTTTCCAAGCATTGACTAAGATTGCACCGATTGCATCGTGTTGGCCGCTTCAGACTGTGAGTAACCTGATGACTTTTGCATGTCCAACGGCTGCTGCACTCAGTTTCCTGCCGTTAGAAATTGCCTCGACTTAGCGCACACAACAAGATCACAAACAACTGATCGGGGTCAAATGGCTTGATCAGGAAGTCGTTCATCCCCGCCTCCAAGCACTTCGCCTTGTCCTCGGCAAAGGCGTTGGCGGTCATGGCGATGATCGGTGTATGCCGATACCCCGGAAGCTGCCGTATCTCCCGTGTCGCCTCCACCCCGTTCAGTTTCGGCATCTGCATGTCCATGAAGATGGCCGCGTAGCTGTTCCTCCGCGCCAGGGCGATAGCCTCTGCACCATCCTCTGCCGTATCCGCGACGAGATCGACCGCTTCAAGCTGAATCACGGTGACTTCGCGGTTTATGGGTTCGTCGTCAACTACAAGAATGCGCTGGCCGGCGTAGCGTCGCCGAATCTCCGCTTCGGCATCGACTGTTGTTGCTATCGGTGCTGCGGCCGCCTCGCCACTCTTCGTCAGCTTCACGGTGAACCAGAAGGTGCTGCCGACCCCCGGCGCGCTCTCGGCCCCGGCTTCGCCACCCATCAATTCGGCCAGACGCCGGGTAATCGCTAGCCCAAGTCCGGTGCCGCCGTACTTGCGGTTCATTGAGTTGTCGGCCTGCTCGAAGGCGCTGAAGAGCCGCGACATGACTTCGGGTTCGATGCCGATGCCGGTATCCGTTACCTCGAAACGCACTGTCACCGAATCGGCAGTCTCCTCCTGCTTGAGGGCACGCAGCGTCACGGTGCGTTGTTCGGTGAATTTGACGGCGTTGGTGGCGTAGTTGAGCAGCGCCTGCTGCAGTCGTGTCGGGTCGCCCACAAGGTTGTGTGGCAAGTGCTCGGTCTCGATCAGTAGGTGGAGACCCTTGGCCTTGACTCGCTCCGACAGGACGGAATTGACGTTGGCCATCAGACTGCTGATGACGACAGGGGCTTCCTCCAGAGTAAACTTCCCAGCCTCGATCTTCGAGATATCGAGGACGTCGTTAATGACCGACAACAGGTGCTGGGCCGAGGCGTCGATGGTGTCGAGGCGTTGTGCCTGTTTGCTTGTGACACCTTCGCGACGCAGGATGTTGGCCATGCCGATGATTCCGTTCATCGGGGTGCGGATTTCGTGGCTCATGTTGGCGAGGAAGGCGCTCTTAGCGCGGTTGGCGTCATCAGCGGAGTCTCTTGCTTGCTCCAGATCGTGCGTGCGCTCCTGAATCTTCGCTTCCAAGCTTGTGTGATAGTCTTCCAGTTGTCGCTCGACCTTTTTGCGTTCCGTGATGTCGCGCAACACGCCAGTAAAGAAGTTCCCCTGAGGGACCTGCCAACGGGCCAGCGACAACTCCAGCGGGAACACGCTTCCATCCTTGCGCATTCCCAATAGTTCGACCGGCTTGCCCATGACGCGGGATTCACCACCGGCTGACACCCGCGCAATGCCTTTGAGATGCAGATCCCGGAAGCGCTCGGGCATGAGGATCGTCAGCGGCCGGCCAATGACCTCGTCTGCTGTGTAGCCAAAGATCCGCTCGGCGCCATTGTTCCATTTGATGATCATGCTTCCGCTATCGGCTGTGACGATGGCATCGTGAGCCGATTCGGACACGGCGCGGAACAGGGCCTCACTCTCGCGGAGTTCATCTTCTGCCTGCTTGCGTTCGGTGATGTCGCGGGCGAGGAGGATGAATCTCTGGGCCTGATCCTCGGTGCCTGACTTGAGAGCCACCGAAAGTTCAAACCAGCGCTTACCCTGCGGCAGCGCCAAGGCGTACTGCTTCCCAACAGACCAGCCCTTGTCCGATGCCTCTCCGATGGCTGAAATGCACGTCTCCACCACGTCCGGCGGAAGGACTTCAGAGAAGCACTTGCCCAGAAATACGTTGGCAGGCACCGCCAGCAAATCCGAGCGGGGGCTATGGTAGTCATAAATCCGACCATCCAGTCCGACCTCGAACAACAAATCAGGGATGGCCGCAAGTATGGTTTCAAGCCGGCCTTTCGTTGAACGAAGCTCGACTTCGGCTTGTTTGCGCTCGGTTACGTCGGTCAGGGCAATACGTATCGCCATCTCACCATCACCGAGACTTGCCCGCTTGCAATCCAGTGCCGCTTGAAACACCGTGCCATCGTGGCGCTTGATAGCCACTTCTACATCGCTTTTGTCTCCCTTTTCCAGCACATTCAGAAACTGTGTCATCCAGCGAGTCCGGTCGTTGGCAATGACCAATGAGGCAAAGCGATGTTGCTGCAACTTCTTGCGCTCGACGCCCAGCAGCGTGGAGGCAGTGAGGTTGATCTCCTCGATCATGCCCTTGTCAGTGAGCGTGAGATAGCCGACCGGGGCGAAGTCGTAGAGATCGACGTAGCGGTCGCGCGACTCCTCAAGGGCTTCCTGGGCATCACGCAAGACCTCGTTCTGCATTTCCAGTTCGATACGATGCACGCGCAGTTCGTGTAGGGCTTTTTTGGATTCCATGGGTGACAGGAACCGATCGCTATTCGCTTCGTCGCTAAGCATATGCCGGGTGATGGCTTCCGCCCGTTGGCGCAGCGAAAAGCCGCGGCTTTTCTTTTTGTCGGTCACGTTCATGGCATTTTCAATGGATCAAGGGCCACCGTCTCCAGCAGGGTCAGCACGGCATAGCCTATGTACGGCACAAGTCCGGCGGGTAACTGTCTGGCGTGGGAATGGCAACGATAGCCTCCTTCTGCCCACAATCCTTTACTGCGGGGGGGCTACACCGTGTGGGAGTGCGAGCTGGCGCTTACGCATGACGCCAACCTCGCCTGTATGCTGGGGGAATCCAGAAGGTGCGACGTTACGCTCTATTTCCTAAAATAGATATTGAGCGAAAGTAATAGGACGGAATACGTGGCAATAGGGGTAACGCAGATCAACTGCCGGGGTCGGCTAGTAGCTTGATACCGGCGCTCAATCCCATGCGTACTGCATCGCCAATGGCCGTTGTCGGGTTCGGCCATAGCCAATGACAATGTCAGACGACCGCTTGCAGCCTTGAAGATCCATCGAAACCTAGTGTCCGACTGGCTGGTAACTGGGCAGGATGCAGCCCATTTAACTGGGCGGGACCCCTTCGAACTCTTCATCATCGACATACGGCGCCGACCTTCTCCCCAGTGCAGCAATAACCTTTCCGCTGCTGAACCCAGCAACGGCGGCAATGACGACTGTCACCAGTATCCCTGTCAGTTGGGCACCCACATTGATGCCGGAAGCAACAGCCAAGGCGGCTAAGCCACCGAGCAGCCCTGGCAGGCCGTGCAGGTAGGTGACCCCGCAGGTATCGACGATTCTGGTCGCGTCGGCAAATTTCTTCTGAAGTACCGCAAAGCCAAGAGTGGAAATGGCGCCGGCCACAATCCCGATGCAAAAGGCGGTTCCGGGGGTGGCAATGTCGCAGGTCGATCCGATCGCCACACCACCGGCCAAGGTCGCATTGGCGATATCCGTCGCCGACATTTTTCCTCTTAGGAAGACTGACGCAAAATAGGCGGCAAGAGTTGAAGCACAGAGAGCAAGAAAGACATTAACGGCGGTATGGGGTACATCGGCAGGGGCAACTAGCGCCGAGCAGAAGCTGGGCCAAAAAACCCACAGCACCATGCTGCCCAACAGGGAGTATCGGTCGCTGGTGTCGTCGCACTCGATAGTGGTTTCATATTCCTTCAGCGTGGTCATGGTGGCCGCTACTGCAAGGCCGAAGATGGCGCCAAAGGCGTGAATGACAATGGACCCGCCGGTATCCACCACCTTGCCGGTGATCAGGCCAAAACCACCATTGAGAACGATCCATTCATTCATGGCATAACACGGCACAAACAAGAGACCCAACAATAGGTATTGATGCATCTTCATACGGCCCAAAACAGCTCCTGCACAGATCAGCAGGCTGGCAGCGGCAAATTCGGCCAAAATGAATTTATCGATAATTCCGGCAGAACTGTCGAGATAGCTTCCCTTCAGAAAGTACAGGGGGATCGACACACTGACCAGCAGATAGGTTGCGGTCAGAGTCGAGCGGCCATACTTTTTTACAAAGACCATCAGAAAACCGAAGCCAACTATCAGCATGGCCATGATGTGGATGGCTCGTTCATACTTCTGCACGTCGGATAATGCCGCAAGGCTGGTGCCGGGGGCTTCAACAGCATATGCTGCCCCGCAGAAGGTGAGTAGAAGTGCGGTGAGTAAAGAAACAGTTTTGATGCATTTATTCATTATTTGCTCAATTGAGAAAGGATATGGAATGGGGCGGGCTGATGACGAAATCATGGTCAACGACCGTTGACGCTTCAGCTGCGGTCATTCAACGAATGGGAGAACCACATTTACCCTTGCCAACTCGTCGCGCATCTGGTTAATGGATTGCTCCAGCCTTGAGATCGGCTCATCGGTTGGGGTGCCATCATGCAAGACGGATTCCAGTGCGCAAACGATACCGTGCAGATCGGTCATGCCTAACATGCCGACGCGCCCCTTGAAGGCGTGAGCGGTCTCGCCGGCCATGTCCCTCTGTCCGGCAGTGATTTCGCTGCGTATCTGGTCTGGAATCTCTCCAGACGTCGCCACAAACTCAGCCAGCCAATGACGATACCGATCTTCGTTACCGCCAAAACGAGCGAGAGCCACAGCAACATCGACGCCGTGCAGGGTGCTCAGTTCATTTCCCGCTTCGGCGAGGGGCGTGGAGAGTTCTGGTAATTCGTCTGACGCACGCAAGGCTTCTTGCTTGCTCTTCGGAATCCATTTTGCCAACGTGCGATAGAAGCTGGCATTGTCGAAAGGCTTGCCGATATGGTCGTTCATACCGGCGGCCGCGTTGAGCTCTTGCTCATGCGCCATCGTGTGGGCGGTCATGGCGATGATGGGCAGTGTCTCGAAACCGGCGCGACTGCGCAGCGTACGGGTAGCAGTGTGGCCGTCAATGATCGGCATCTGGATGTCCATCAGGACAAGATCGAAGGCATCGGGACCGGCCTCGCTCAGGATGTCGAGTACATCCTGGCCGTTTGCCGCCATCCCCGGGGTGATGCCGACGGCGACGAGCAGAGCCTCGGCGATCTCGCGGTTGAGCGGCTGGTCATCCGCCACAAGAATGCGTACGTCCTGGTAGCACAGCGGCAGGACTTCGTCACCCGCGGAATCGGCAGGAGGCAGGTCAGCCGCATTGCCCAGACCCAGCCAGATTCTCACTTTGAAGGTGGTGCCGCTGCCTTCGACGCTGGTGACGCTGATGTCGCCGTGCATCATTTCAGCCAGACGCCGGCTGATCGTCAGCCCTAGACCCGTGCCGCCGAACTTGCGGCTCACACTCGCGTCGGCCTGGGTGAAGGGTTTGAACAGCTGCTTCAACTCCTCCGGCCGCATGCCGATGCCAGTATCTTCAAAGTCGACATCAAGACAGACCCGGTTCTCCTCGCTCGTCTGCAGGCCGATGCGAACTGTGACCCGTCCGATCTGGGTGAACTTGATCGCATTGCCGATCAGGTTCAGTAATATTTGGGTGACCCGGGTGGGATCGCCCAGCAGCACGTCGGGCACCGCGTCGTCGATCACTAGGACAATTGCCAGTCCCTTTTCCGCGGCGCGGTGCGACATCACCGATTCGACATGCGTGATCACCGTGCGCAGGCTGAATGTCATGATCTCCAACTCCATGTGCCCGGCGGCAATCTTGGACAGGTCGAGTAGTTCGTTGATGATGCGATTGAGGTGTTTGCCGGATTTGACAATCTTGTCCAGATAGTCGCGCAACTTGGGTTCGGTGCTGATGCCCTGGGCCAGATTCGCGATGCCGATCACGGCACTCAGCGGGGTGCGCAGTTCGTGGCTCATGTTGGCGAGGAAGGCGTCCTTGGTGATGTTGGCGATTTCGGCAGCATCACGGGCAGCGGTCAGTTCGCCAGTGCGGAAGTCGACGAGCTCTTCGAGGTGATTGCGGTGCTCGTCGAGTTCAGCAGCCCGCTTTTCCTTCTCTTCGTTCTGGAAGACAAGTTCCTTGTTTGCCACGACCAGTTCAGCAGCCCGCTTCTCCTTCTCCTCGTTTTGGAAAACTAGCTTTTTGTTTGCTACGACCAGTTGAGCCTCCGCGTGCCTGCGCGTAGTGATGTCATGAATAATCGAAAAAAGCAGGGTACGGCCGCCTACCTCAAGGGGAGAGGAATGGACTTCGACTAAACGCACCTCTCCGCTAGCAAGACGATGGGGAAACTCGAAGATATTGCGTTTATGAGAGGCCTCCTGAGTTCGTCTTTCGGCGATTTCATCCGGCGACAAGGTATTGATCTGGTCAATCCGCATTGCCTTGAGGTGTCCTGTCGAATAGCCGTAGAAGCGGGCGGCCGCTTCGTTGGTGTCCACAATTTCACCGGAATCCGCGGCGATCAGCAACATGACGGTTTCGTTGTGCTCGAACATTGTGCGGAAGCGCGATTCGCTATCGCGCAGCGCCTTCTCGGACCGGCATTTTTCGGTGACATCACTGAACACCAGCACCACGCCGATGATTTCCCTTGTGGCGTTGAGGATGGGGGCGGCACTGTCGGCAATCTGGTATTCCTTGCCGTCACGCGCCAGCAGCACCGTATGGTTGGCAAGGCCGACCACCTGTCCATGCGCGATGACCGATTGCACCGGGTCGGCAACCGCTTCACGGGTGCCGGAATTAATGATGTTGAACACTTCCGGCAAGTCGTGGCCCATGGCCTCGGCCAGCGTCCAGCCGGTCATGCGCTCGGCGGTCGGATTCATCCGGGTCACTCGCCCCGCCGGATCTGTGACGATCACTGCATCGCCGATGGAGTCCAGCGTGATCGCAAGTTTTTGCTCGCTCTTCTTCAGTGCAACTTCCCGTTGCGACAAAGTTTCGAGCAGGCGGTTGAAGGCGCCGACGAGTTGGCCGATCTCGTCATGGCTGCTGATGGGCAGGGGTTGCAACTCGTGAGGGTTATCCAACTGGATAGCCAGCGCAGTCGTCGCGCTGAGCATCGGTGAGAGTTGGCGCCGCAACCACCACCAGGTCAGGCTGCCCGCCAGTACCGAGAGGAGGGTCGCTGCCCACAGCATGCGCTGCTGCAGGGCGCGAATCGGCGCAAAGACTTCCGCGACGGGCAGTTGGACGCCGACATACCATCCCGCCACGGGAATGCCCATTGAGGATTGCAACACTTCCACGCCCACCGGATTGACGAAAATACCGGAACCCTCGTAGCCGCTGATAAACCTGTCTATCAACGGGAAGGCTCCCGGGGGACGGAGCTGTTCCATGATGCGGCGCTTGTCGGTGGCGGTCACAATCAGGCGGTACTGCGATGCGACCAATACATAGCCCCCCGTCTTGCCGTAATAACGGCCATTTGCCGTCTTGTCGATAAAATTTGGCAGCCCCAGATTAATCACCCCTGAGATCGCTCCGATCACCTTGCCTTGCGTATCGCGGATGGGTGCGGTCATTCCGATCACGGGGGCTTGCAGTTTCTTGCCGATGACCGGACGGCTTATGGTTGATTTGCCCTCCTTCAACGCGGCGCCGACACTAATGATGTCCATGTAATTGACGCCGATCCGCTCGGCCGACACCGGGGTCTCGGCAATCGCCATGCCATCCATCCGGTAGACGATGAGGCCACCGTTGAACTGGCTCTGCATTACCGGACGATCTTCGAGGAAGATCTGCAGCGCAGGCATGTTGTGCAGCAGGGCCGGACTGATTTTACCGGCCAGCAAGCCCAGCATTTGCAAACGGTCGGCCAACTCGTCATTGATCTCTCGCGCTACGAAGGACGCTGTCGAGAACTGCTGCTCACTCAGCAGAGTTTCCATATCTTCGCGCAACATCCGGCTGGCGTAGAGCGCCAGCGACCAGATGCTGATCATGAAGATCGCCAGCGTAGCGAGGGTTATCCGGGCCTTAAGCGAATTCCGGATGAAGGAAGGTGAATCCATGCGCACTTGCCCCTGACCGGTGAGCCCCGGCTAATGCGGGGCGCTGATCCAATCGGTACAAGGCTGCGCTTCAGCGATGTATATAGATATGGCGAAGGCAATAAGCTGGCACAAATCGTCGAAAAAATTGATTTCAATCAACAAAGGGCGCGGCTTGGACGGGTCATGGACGCGGAA
>Ga0194047_10001991_pt1 | contig 11948 bp, 8 predicted proteins | sample JunL225m_MetaG_2_FD_160070 | JGI IMG/M metagenome (GOLD analysis project Ga0194047, IMG submission 160070) | Anoxic zone freshwater microbial communities from boreal shield lake in IISD Experimental Lakes Area, Ontario, Canada - Jun2016-L221-5m | ecosystem: Environmental > Aquatic > Freshwater >...
TTGCTAATGTATTGCAATACCTTTTGTTGAGCTTCTTTATTATCGCGGAGTTCTGCATTGTCAGCATTTAACAAGTCCGAAACTCTATGGCGCAAGGCTCTCCAGGTTGGTTTTCCTAAAGCAATAAAATCATTTAGGTATTGATTTGTAAATATGGAATTGTCAATTTTTAAGTTATTAAGAAAACCCATTTTGTTCAACAATGCAAGGTCGAGCACTTGATCGCCAATGGCAATGCCTACTCTAGGGCTTGAGCTTTGTGTTTTAAATATTCCAAAAGGAAGATTTTGAATCGGGAAATCGCAGTTGCTAGCTACTTCTATCCACGATTTCAGTTGAGGGTCGTTTGCTTTTATCATGCTGCAAAAGTAAGAAAAACAAGCCTTACCGAACAGATTTAATTGCGCTTATCGTCAAATAAAATTACCCGATTAATGAGTCTCCACCCCGTGGTTCATTTCCTTCAGCACTTCTTTTGCGGGTTCAAAGTCGGGGTTGATGGATGTGCATGCCACAAAGTCTTTTATGGCATCTTTCATTTTATGCATTTCTTTATAACAAATGCCTCGTGCGTAATAAGCTTCCGTATATTTTGGATCAAGGTTAATGGCTTGGGTATAATGGTCAATGGCTTCGGGATATTTTTTGAGTCCAAGAAAATAAACCACTCCTAAATTATAATGTGCATATTTGTAGCTAACATCAATTGTTAAAAGCGTGTTATAGCTCGATATGGCATTTGCCCAGCTTTCCATATCTTGATAGCATTTGCCAAGGTCGTACCAAGCTTCTGTACTTCTTGGTTTTAGTTTAATAGCATTTTTGTAATATTGAACTGCCAATGAATTTCCTTGCGCTGCACAGAGAATCCCCAATTGAATATAGGCATTGTAATACTGCTGGTCTTGTTCTACTGCGGTTTGCATACTTGAAATCGCCCTCGCTGTATCTTTAAGTTCTTTGTAGTTCATCCCTTTCATGAAATATGCTTTAGCATTGTATTTGTCAAGTTTCAAAGCCATGTTGATGTACTGTACAGATTCTTTGTACTTGCGAACATAGAGGTACAATTCAGCTAATTTAAGCATAGCAACCGTGTTTTTATCATCCAGTTGAATGCACTTCTCAAGCGCAGCTTTCGATTTAGAAGTAAGGTTGTTTACAAAATAAATGTCCGAGATGGTAAGAAAGTATTCTGCTTTAGATGAATCGATGCTCATCACCTTGTTCATATCCGTAAGACTTGCTTTGAAATCTTTTTTATCAAAATAATATTGAGCACGCTTATGATAGAGGTTTGCATTATTAGGTTCAGCAGCTATCAGCAGATTGAGCTTTTTCAACTCTTCTGGTGTTTTGATGGCTACCGTGTCAACGGTCTTTGTGTCCGTTTTTGTTGAATTATTATTGCACGAAACAAATGTAATGGTGACGAGTAATCCTAAATAGGTTAGAGATTGTTTTAAATTCATGACGACAAAAGTAGATAAAAAACAACATCCCCAACTACAAAGTACCACCTCTCGGCAGTGCTTTCATTGGGGATGTTAAAAATGTTACTGTAATTAAATTAAAACTATTTTGCTGCGCTAACTTCAGGAACAACAGTTGATGTACTCAATATTTCTCTTATTTTTCCTTCAATTTCATCCATTAAACCTTCGTTGTCGTTAAATAATATTTTCACAGCATCGCGTCCTTGACCTAATTTGGTATCGCCATAGCTAAACCATGAACCACTTTTCTTAATGATGTTCAATTCTACGCCAAGGTCAATAATTTCACCTACTTTCGAAATTCCTTCACCATACATGATGTCGAATTCAGCTTGTCGGAATGGAGGAGCAACCTTGTTTTTTACTACTTTCACTCTAGTTCTGTTTCCAACTACTGCGTCTCCGTCTTTTATCTGCCCGATTCTACGAATATCCAAACGTACAGAAGCATAAAACTTAAGAGCATTTCCTCCTGTAGTTGTTTCTGGGTTGCCAAACATTACTCCAATTTTCTCTCTCAACTGATTGATGAAAATGCAGCAACATCCTGTTTTGTTAATGGTTCCAGTAAGTTTTCGTAAGGCTTGTGACATCAATCGTGCATGCAATCCCATTTTTGAATCACCCATTTCTCCTTCAATTTCACTCTTAGGAACAAGAGCCGCTACCGAGTCAATAACAATGATATCGATAGCACCAGAACGAATCAGGTTTTCTGCTATTTCTAAGGCTTGCTCACCATTGTCGGGTTGAGAGATTAAAAGGTTTTCGGTATCGATTCCTAATTTTTCAGCATAAGCTCTATCGAAGGCATGCTCTGCATCTATAAAAGCAGCAATTCCTCCAGCTTTCTGAACCGAAGCTATGGCATGAAGCGTTAATGTAGTTTTACCTGACGATTCTGGTCCATAGATTTCAATCACTCTTCCTTTAGGTAATCCACCAATTCCAAGTGCGATGTCCAATCCAAGCGAACCTGTAGGTATTACCTCTACGTTCTCAATAGCCTGATCACCCATACGCATAATAACACCTTTTCCGTAGGTTTTATCAAGTTTGTCAAGTGTTAATTGGAGGGCTTTTAACTTCTCTTTATTGATGGCTTCCTTTACTGTAGCCATTTTTGCATCTTTATTGTCTTTGCTCATTTTTAATTTTTTGTTGTTGTAAGGTTATTTAACTGGTTGGGTATTTAATATTTGTTTTGTATGATTTTTTGTGTCTACATTTGTTATTATTCGTTCAATCATTCCTTCTCCATCAATAATAAAGGTGGTTCTGATGATACCATCAAAAACTTTTCCCATAAAATTTTTCTCTCCCCATACATCATAAGCTTTTATCACTGTCAAGTCGATATCAGCTAATAATGAGAAGGGCAAACTATATTTACGAATAAACTTGGTATGCATCAATTCGGTATCGGCACTTACTCCTAACACCTCGTAACCACATTCTGTTATTGTTTTGTAGTTATCGCGCAAGTCGCATGCTTGATTGGTACAAGCCGGTGTTTTGTCCTTTGGATAAAAGTAAAGTATTAACTTTTTACCTTTAAAATCGCTCAACGACCTTAAATTTCCTTTTTCATCTTTGCAACTAAAATCGGGAGCTTTGTCTTTTTCTTTTAAACTAGTAGTATGATTTGCCATAATTTATTTTCTGATTCAAAAATAGGAGTAAAATTCGAAACGCTCAAAGATATTTATTAACAAATTACAGATAGCCATATTTTAAAGGGTGGTAGAGCATTAATATTATTTAGGGTAGAACTCGGAAATTATTTCTTTGATAACGATTCGAAGTATTGACAGTACAATTTCAATTCGCAGGTTTCACATTTTGGATTTCGTGCCACACAAACATACCTTCCGTGCAAAATCAGCCAATGGTGTGCAATTGCTATTTTGTCTGTTGGTATGTATTTTATCAGTTGTTTCTCTGTTTCAAGTGGAGTGGTAGCGTTTTTTGTTAAACCTAGCCTAGCCGACACTCGAAACACATGGGTATCTACCGCCATAGCTGGCTTGTTATAAACTACTGAGGCTATCACATTGGCTGTTTTTCTGCCAACACCGGGGAGCTTTTGCAACTCTTCAATGTTTGACGGAACTTTTCCTTTGAATTCATTGACCAACATAGAAGCCATTCCAACAAGATGTTTCGCCTTATTATTCGGATAACTAATGCTTCTAATATACTGAAACACTTCATCACTGCTTGCTACTGCCATCACTTCGGGTTTAGGAAACGCCTTAAATAAGGTTGGCGTCACCATGTTCACTCGTTTGTCGGTGCATTGAGCCGAGAGGATAACAGCTACCAATAATTGATAAGGATTTTTATAATGTAATTCGGTTTCCGCAATTGGATGATTTTTGCTGAAATAGTTAATAATTTTTTCGAATCGTTCTTGTTTTCTCATTGCTCAAAGGTAATGATAGTTTTCTATTATAATTTTCCAGATTTCTTCCTTTTAATACTAAACTTGAAAATCAGGAAAGTTAGAAAGTTTTAGGTTAGAAAGTTCAAAGTGGCCACTCCCGAAGTTTCGTGACAGGAAAATGACACGAAGGCATAAAGGTAATGGGAGTTGATTTTTAGTGTTTTCTCGTTGTTGTTAGTTTTTATTTATTTCTGAATTGAACTTTTATGAAAAAAGTCACTTTCACTCGATTTCAATTTTGATATTGACCAAAAGTGAGCACTTTCACTCGATTTCAATTTTGATATTGACTGATTCCACTCAACATCACTCGATTTCAATTTTGATATTGACCGATTCCGCTTAACATCACTCGATTTCAATTTTGATATCGACTGATTCCGCTTAACATCACTCAATATGATTATCTATATTGACTGATTCCGCTTAAAAAGGTTCTTTCCTTATTCGCTTTGCTTGCCTTTGTAAACCTTTTTTCTGATTTTTAACCGTTTTTGGTCATTTGCAAGGCAATAAAGCTTCAAATAGGTATTATTAAGACAAATCCCGGTTCAGCCTAGGGTTTAAGAAATAAAAACCTTAAGAAAACACTAAAAATTAATTCCCATTGACTCAATTGCCAATGCTTAATTGCAAAATTGCCTTCGCGCCTTTGTGTATTAATGGCATTTAAATAAAAGCAAACGAAACAACAAGAAGGAAGAAGCATACTAAGCCTGTGGCAAGTTTATTCATACTTATTTGTTCATGATTACTAATTTTTGATTAGTAATCATTTTACCTTCGCAGGTAACGCAGTAGTTGTATATACCTGCTTTCAGATCGCTACAGTCGATGTTCCATTCATCACCCGAAAGAACAATTTGTTTCACCACTTGCCCAAGCACGTTGGTAAGTTGGAAGCTAGCATTTGTAAAAGCATGGTTGGCTTTAAGGGTAGTAGATGTTGCGAAAGGGTTGGGATACACGGCCATTTCCGTCACAGCATCTGAAAGGTTATTCACCAGAGTGGATACATCAATGTATGTTTTGAAAACCATATCCATGCCAGTAACCGAAGTTCCCGAAGGGTCAGTCGTTTCGAGTTCGCCACCAGCATAGGTTCCCGGAAGCTGTATCTGCAAGCCATAAGGGTCGGGCAATCCTCCTCCTTGTGTTGGGATAAACTGAAACGTGTACACACCGCCTACCACCACCGCAGCCGATACATTAAAGGATTGGAAGAAGTTTCCTGTTCCTGAAACGGTAACAGTTTGTGTTTGCAACAAAGTGCCACTAGTGCCAATGCCAACGTAGAGATTAAAGGTGCCAAAACCTGTCATGGCATTAAAAAATCCAACATCTATCTTGCACAATGTGCCGGTGCTGCCTGAAGTGAAACTTTGCCAAACGGTGTATTGAGGCAGGTTGCGAGCACTCATACCACCGTTGTAATTCAATTGACTTTGATCTACCGTTGTGCATTGCGCATGGCTAATAGAGGAATAGCTGAGTTGAACGAAAGCCAAAAGGCCAATCAACCGTAAGATGTTTCTTGATGAATAAAATTGTTTCATGGTGTATTTATTTAAAGGATTATTAATTTTCCGTATTGAATCATGCCAGTGTTATTGTTTATTTTGAAATAATAAACACCTTTCTCTTCTAATCGATAATCGAAATTGATTGTTCCTGTTGGTAAGTTCTTTCGGTCAATTTCTTTTCCTGTAACATCGTAAATGGTCATCACAATGGGAGAAGTATCTGGCAGTCGACCTTCGAAATGAATAAGACCTGTGCTAGGGTTGGGAAAATAATTGAGACCAGCTTGTGTGTTCAATAGTTTCACATCGAGATGAACAGGCTGGCAATGCCCAGGCATGTTGGCATCTAACCAAGTGAGTCGTCTGTTAATCCAAGCCTTCAAGGTATCCATCACTCCATCGTAAGTAGTAGCTACTGCGTTCATTTCGGGAGCAGGGCCACTCATGCCAAGTATTGGCCATTTTTGGAAATGCCTTGCCTGTGCTTGTTGTACCAAGGTTTTCATGCTATCAATATAATTGTTGATGTAAGGGGTACTCAATATGGATAACCTGAAATAATTATACCTACATCTTAATTCGTTGCAAAAGATGGTGTCTTGCAGCAGCCGTACATAATATCCGTTCGAGTTATTATCAGTTGCACAATCGTTGATAAGATAAGCCCATCCCGAGCCATTGGAATTGGAGAACATGGAACAACCCCATAAATCCTTCCAAGCCCAGTCGAAATCCCAAACAGGGCCGGCTTTGAACTTACCACCTTTCGAATACTTGTTTTTGTTGAAGAAAACACTCTTCTTAAAACCATCGTTGTTTCGCGAGAGTTCATTCACCAGAAAATAATCAATGAACGATTTTGTGTCGAGATACTTTCTATATCCCGAAGCTGAATCGCTGAAGTTGATACTATACAATGCTGTTTCCAAACTATCGATATAAGAAGCAATATAGGTTTTCTGTGCAGGTGTAATGGAATCGAATGCGGGATATTCGTACAAGTAATGTACATCTAGTCCAGGATGGTCGATAGGAGAGTAGTTCGATTGGAAACTATTGGTAGCATCCCAAATGTTTTGTTGAAGGATGTATCCTCCCGAAACGGAGTCACCGGTATTGTCTTGCAGTGTAAGTTTAGCAATGTTCACACGATTGTGGTCGCGTTTTAATTTCTCACAAAAAACATAAATGCCTTGGTAAGCACTATCCACAAAGGTTTCGCAAAGTATGTTGCGCGGACTGTAATTGCCCATTTCTCTAAATAGTTTATGAGCCAATGTGTTTCGCACAAGAGAAAGATCATTGAAATTAGAAATCATCACCCAATCGTTTTGCGCAGGCATGCCAAGTAAAGGAACGTTATTAGGTAATCCTGCAGTAGTTCTAGTTTCAATGCTGAAAGGGTGTTGAGGATAACCAGCCGAAGAAGCTCCATGAATTGCTATTCCTATATCGCCATTATAAACGTTTGCGCTATCGGTAAAATGAACGATGGTACCAGGTCCATTGTATTTAATGTACATGTGGGCATTTACTTTTGTGTTTTGAACAATGGTATTACCAAGTGTATTAATCATGACCAGTGGAAGATTGGTGCTATCTAATACAATTTTATGAAGCGTGTTTGCACAAATCCTAAATGTTCCGATTGCTCCATTATAGCCCCATACTTGCACATATAGTTGTTGGCCGGGTAATAAATTGTAAAGAGAAATAAAAGAGAAATTACCAACTCCACTATCATCATCGCAGGCAAGTGAATGAAGGTTGGTGCAAGTAGTATCTGTCCAAATAGCTAAACCAGTATCGTTAATGCTTCCACTATCCGTGGCAATGCTGACACATCCTGTTGGAGGCACTGTTACTTTGAACCACATATCGGGACCATTATTGCTGGCGCATCCTGCATTATATCCTGAAACAGGGAAGCCTGTATTGTCAGCAATAATGCATTGCCCAGTGTCTAATGGAATGGCAGTGCAAGGATAATTACCCGGAACGGCTAATGTTGAACAATTACCTGTGGTGGTGTAAACTATTCCTACCTGAGGGTTGGGCCCATTAGAGAATAGAGGATTCCAAGCGGCATCAAATAATTGATAAGAATTCTCATTTTCGTATGACCCAGCAGTATAAACTAGTTTTAAACTATCGCCATCGCAAATTAAAAAATTTACAGAAGTAAAATAGTTGGCCGCACTATAGGTGCCAACATGTGAAGCATTGATGTATACATCCAAGTAGCCTCCATTCCATCCATCTCCGTAGCTATCGTGCATGTTTAAGGTGTAATTACAACACTGAGCTTTTATAGTGGCGTTATTAAATATAAATATTGCAAGGAAACAAAGTTTAATGAAAGAAAACTTCCTTAATAGGATTTTAGTTATGTCTTTTTTCATACCGTAAAAATTAAATAATACGAAGCATTTCACTTTTTATTGATTTACAAATGTAAGGAAAACTAGTTTCGTAAACAAAGATGTTTTCATTTTTCGATGAACTAGTAGAAGTGATAAAACAAAACAGCCTCGAATTTCGAGGCTGTTTTGTTTTATCACTTCATTTTCTCCGTTATATCATCAAGCTTGTCTTTCATATTCAATCTTGAATAGATTTGTTTCAATGCAACCATGGTGTTTCTATCCTTTGGCTTTATTGAAAGAGCCTTTTCAAGCACAAGTAAAGCTCTGTTGAACTCATCAATCGATTTTGAATTCTCGGCATCGTATTGTTTTTGATTCGACAATTTGTCAGCTTGTTTGTTGATACTTACACCAAAATTGAAGTACAATACTCCCAACGAATACATGGCATCAAAGTAATCGGGTCTCAATTCAATCGATTTTTTATAATCGGCTTCTGCCAATTTTATTTTGTCTACAAAGTCTTTCGGTTGTTCAACAAAATTACCATTCGCATCCTTTGGGTTGGCAATGTTGTCGTATACGTTACCTCTTACAAAGTACAAGTTAGCATCTTTAGGTCGTGCAGCAATTGCAACATTTAAGTTTTTCATCGCTTCTTCACTTTTATTTTCACTTAAGTAAAAGTTAGTTTCAGTAATCAGTAAAGGAATATCGTTAGTGTAAGCCGTTCTTCCTTGCTTTAATAAATCTTTAGCTGCGATGGTATCTTTAGCTGTTTTTAGATTGAGGAAATAATTGATTAAAGAAGCGTAACTCTGAGCTCTCCCTTGTTTATTATCAATCATTTTTTTGTAATAGTAAACAGTCTTCTCATAATTATTTGCTTTCTCAGCGGCTAGCGCACAATAAGAGATACTATTCGTATCTTTAATACCTTTTATCTCATAAACTCTTTCGAACGAAGGCAAGGCTGTTGCAAACTTTTTTGCATTGTAGTCAGCAATCGCTTTGTTTTCAGAGTGAGCTGAAATACGAGCTATCCCAGTCTCGATATCTGTTTTGTATTTAGTTTTTGTATCCAGCTTTTGAGCCTTTGAATAGGCTCGGTAAGCAGTATCGAGTTCGGCAGCATAAGTGTTTTGATATCCCAACAATGTTTTTTTGTTTGGATCACTTATTGAAAGAAGCTTCTCAGTCTCGGTTCTCAAATTGAAATCAAAAAGAGCAAGATAAATCTCTCCTCTGTACACTTGAGTTTTAGCTTCATCTCTTGTGTCAGCGTTTGCATTTGCCAAGTCAATGGCTTCTTTGGCTTTGTTGAGCGAACCTATTTCTTTGTTTTCATTATAATCTTGATAATAACGATAAGCAGAAATAACTTTTGCTAATTGAGCATCTGCTGCAAAAACTGATGACAAAGCAATCAGTGCTAAAACGAACTTTTTCATAACCTATTATTTTAAAACAAAACTTAATTATTCAACCGTATCGGGAGCAGATCCTTCATTTGATTCTTCAGAGTTGTTTAACTCATTATTTTCTGTTCCATCAAAAGTTGCATCAGTTGAATCCTCTCCAATTACTTCCTCTTCCCTATCTACTTTAGTAACAGCTGCTATCTCATCAGTTGCTTTCAAGTTGATAAGTCTTACTCCTTGAGTAGCACGACCAATTACGCGTAAATCAGCCACAGCTAAACGAATGATAATACCAGATTTATTGATTATCATCAAGTCATCTTTATCCATCACAGCTTTAATAGCAATAAGGTTGCCAGTTTTCTCAGTAACGTTAATGGTTTTAACACCTTTCCCACCGCGTTTGGTAACTCTGTATTCTTCTAAGTCAGAACGTTTACCATAGCCTTTTTCTGAAACAACCATTACATTGCTTAGTTGATCAGCCATTGCTATCATTCCTATTACTTCGTTGCCTTTATCGCTAACGTTTTGTCCTCTAACACCAGCTGCATTTCTTCCCATTGCACGAACATTGGACTCGTTGAATCGAACGAGTTTTCCTCTTTTCGAAGCGAGCATAATCTCATTAGTCCCATTGGTCAATAATGCTTCTAACAAAGTATCGCCTTCACGAACGATGATTGCATTGATACCATTTGCGCGAGGATTTGAATAAGCCTTCAATGTTGTTTTTTTGATGATCCCATTTTTAGTACACATTATAATGAAGTTATTATTCAAATATTCTTCATCTTTCAAATCTTTAACATTGATGTAGGCTTTTACTTTATCATCACTTGGAATGTTTATTAAGTTTTGGATAGCACGACCTTTTGAAGTACGAGTACCTTCAGGAACTTCGAACGCTCGCATCCAGAAACAACGACCTTGTTCGGTAAACAATAATAAATAGTTATGGGTGGAGGCTACAAATAAATGTTCGATGAAATCCTCATCTCTAGTAGTACTTCCTTTGGATCCTTTACCTCCTCTGTTTTGTGTACGGTATTCGGTTAGAGGTGTACGTTTAATATAACCCAAGTGAGAAATAGTAACAACTACATCTTCATCCGCTATCATATCTTCCATTCTGAAATCTCCAGAAGCAAACACAATATCAGTTTTGCGTTCGTCACCGTATTTATCTTTTATCTCGATTAATTCATCCTTAATGATTTTCATTCTTAAGCCTTCGTCCACTAAAACTGACTTCAAATAATCAATCAATTTCATTAACTCTTCGAATTCTGCTTTTATTTTATCTCGTTCAAGTCCTGTTAAAACACGCAAACGCATTTCTAGAATAGCTTTAGCTTGAATTTCGCTTAAGCCAAAATTTGACATCAATCCATCTTGAGCCTCACTAGGTGTAGCCGACTCGCGTATTAACTTAATTACTTCATCAAGATGATCAAGCGCGATTAGATAACCTTCAAGAATATGGGCACGTTTTTCAGCTTGAGATAATTCGTATTTTGTTCTACGAATAACCACTTCGTGACGAAATTCAACGAAATGATGAATCATATCTTTTATGTTCAACATCATCGGACGACCATGCACCAATGCAATATTGTTTACACTGAAAGATGTTTGCAGCTCAGTATATTTGAATAGATTATTAAGTACAACATTGGTGATTGCATCACGTTTAATTTCGTAAACAATTCGCATACCATCTCTATCTGATTCATCACGTATATCAGAAATTCCTTCTATTTTCTTTTCATTAATCAAATCAGCAGTTTTTCTAATCATTTCTGCTTTATTGATTTGATATGGAATTTCATTAACGATAATTCTTTCTCTGCCAGAGTCAGTAACTTCCACATTTGTTTTAGCTCGCATTACTATTCTTCCTCGGCCAGTTTCAAAAGCATCCTTAACGCCTTCATAACCATAAATCGTTCCGCCTGTAGGGAAATCGGGTGCTTTTACGTAATGCATTAAACCAGCGATATCAATTTCTCTATTATCAATAAATGCGATAGTTGCATTAACTATCTCGGTTAAATTGTGAGGAGGCATATTTGTTGCCATACCAACTGCAATACCCGAGGCACCGTTTATCAATAAATTAGGAATGCGAGAAGGCAGAACGGTTGGTTCTGTTAAACTATCATCAAAGTTGGGCCTGAAATCAACGGTATTTTTTTCAATATCGTTCAACATCTCTTCAGCAATTTTTTTCAATCTAGCTTCCGTATAACGCATTGCTGCAGGACTATCTCCATCAACAGAGCCAAAGTTTCCTTGCCCATCTACCAAAGGATAACGTAAACTCCACTCTTGAGCCATACGTACCATAGCATCGTAAACAGAAGTATCACCATGAGGATGGTACTTTCCAAGAACCTCTCCAACGATACGAGCTGATTTTTTATAAGGACGGTTTGAAAGCACACCTAAATCAAGCATACCATATAATACTCTACGGTGTACAGGTTTCAATCCGTCTCTAACATCAGGTAACGCACGCGATACAATAACCGACATTGAATAATCAATGTAAGCTGATTTCATCTCTTCTTCGATGTTAATTTGAATAATTTTTTCTCCGTCTGCCATAATTTCTGTTTTCTTTTATTTTAAGTCTATTTAATATTTTTTAAAATGATATTTTGTCATAAAATTTATTTAGCACAGTTATTGAT
>Ga0194047_10001993_pt1 | contig 11938 bp, 12 predicted proteins | sample JunL225m_MetaG_2_FD_160070 | JGI IMG/M metagenome (GOLD analysis project Ga0194047, IMG submission 160070) | Anoxic zone freshwater microbial communities from boreal shield lake in IISD Experimental Lakes Area, Ontario, Canada - Jun2016-L221-5m | ecosystem: Environmental > Aquatic > Freshwater...
CATCAGAGTACCGGTGGGATTCGACGGCGAGGCCACCATCACCGCACGAGTACGCGGCGTCCAGCGCTGCGCCACCAATTCAGGCGTGAGTTGATAACCGCTGTCCGCACCGACGGCGATTTCATCGGCGACCCCGCCCATCATGCGCACGAAGTTGCGATTGCAGGGATAACCGGGGTCCGCCATCAGCACTTCGTCACCATTGTCGATCAATACCGCGATCGCCAGCAACAAGGCCCCTGAAGCACCCGAAGTAATGATGATGCGCGAAGGCGACACGTCAACGCCGTAACGCGTGCGATAAAAACGCGCGATGGTCTCGCGCAGCACCGGCAGCCCGAGGGCGGGCGTATAAAACAAACGACCGGTTTCGATCACGCGCATACCAGCTTCGCAGACCGGTTTGGGCGAGAGAAAATCCGGCTCGCCGATTTCCATGTGGACGATGTTGCGGCCGGCCGCCTCCAGCTCGGCGGCGCGCGCCGCCAGTTCCAGCACATGAAATGGCTCTACGCCGTCAAGGCGTTGCGCAACGCGTGCCGCTGCTGGCAGCAAACTCAGATTGTGATCGGTAGCCATGGCGCGATTATGCGGCAATTTTCCACTCTCGATGAGCGACTCCGACACCGCCAGCGATATCAAGTTTTCCACACTCACCAGAACTTAGGAAGTGTCCGGCTATTCAGAAAACGACCGTGCATGCCGTTAAAGGAACAGGCGTAAAAGTTTGCGCCCTACCAACCGGAGTCAAACAATGAACGTCAGTGCAACAGGACCAGCCGTTTCCACACAAATGCCCCAAAGATCAGCCGAGGCATCGGAAGTTAAACAAGCCGGCGGCGACCATGATGGCGACGCGGATGACGGCGGCGTGAAGGCAGTGCAAGCCGCCCCTGCACCGACGGTTAACACCAGCGGTCAGAAACTCGGACAAGTGATCAACGTCGTCGCCTGATAGAACGAGGCGGGTCGGGCCGCGACGTGAAAATCGTCGCGCCTTCCCCTGCATCAGCAACAACGCAAGACCGTTGGGTTCAGATTCGATACAACCCCTTGCAGTTACTGCGCGTTTTCGTGTCGTCCCCGATTTCGCGACGAACCATTGCCTCCCAAAACACCCGGTTTCGTAGCTTGATCATTGCCGTACTGGCCTTGCGCAGACTCGGCGGCGTGAACATCCGCAATCGCAGCCACCCCCACTTTGAGAGTTCCACCCTCGCCCGGGTTGTAGGCCAGCATAGTTTTAACCTCGCGACCGTTGTAACGATAGGTCACGTCGTATCCCTTGACCACCTCGCGGGAGGTTTCGATCGTGCGGCATTGCTGTAGGGGTGCCGGCCCGGTATTCGCGTGCTCACCCAAGACAGAACCCGCTACTGCGCCGCCGGTCGCTCCAACCACGGTGGCTGCGGTCTGGCCGCTGCCATGACCCACCTGATGTCCAATTAATCCACCAAGCAAACCGCCGACGATGGGCGCCATAACATTGCTGGCATTGTTCTTCGGCGGTACCGGTGCCGGATCACATTCCTGTCGAGACTCAGTGACGCGCTCGATGACAGGCTTTGACGAAATCACCTGCGCCGTATCCGTAAAATCGCTCGCAGAAAAAACTGCACCTGCAAACGGCGCAACCACCATTGCCAAGAGTATTTTGTCTCTCATTATTTTCTCCAGATTAATACATGAGTATTTGAGCACCAGCACCCCGTCCTCGATATCGGGGTTACAAACACTTACAGTTGGATCGGTTAAATCGCGTCAAAAATGCTGACTGCAAGATGGGGGATTCTTGCGCCACCGAGCCGACAGCAGACTGACCAGCGGATTACATTTTCGTAATTCTCTTTTTACCGTAGAGATTCGCGTTATCCTCGCACCGCTGGCTTGCCTTTTTTGCGCAGCATATCTGCGCGGAGACCGACTCATGCTGCCGGCGGAAAATTCACTGCTCGATCGATGCCGCGGGGGCGACGAAGCCAGTCCGGGGCAGGCTCAAGTAATACCCGGATCAGGAAGCGAAGCCGGTTCAGACACCACGAAATGACGGTGGCGGCTGCAAACGTGAAACACAGGCGTGCAAGCCAGGACACCAAATCCAAAAAACACTATGCCTACGAATCCCTCAAACGACTCTACGCAGCACGATCATGTACCGCTGCTTAAAAAGCTCGGCCCAGGCCTGATTACCGGAGCCGCGGATGATGATCCCAGCGGGATCGCCACCTATTCTCAAGCCGGCGCGCAGTTTGGCTACGGCATGCTGTGGTCGATTCTGTTCACAACACCGCTAATGATCGGCATACAGATCGTCAGCGCACGGCTTGGCCGCGTGACCGGTCACGGCCTCGCCGCCAACATCCGCACCCATTTCCCGAAGCCCCTGCTGTATTTCATCGTCTCGCTGCTACTGGTTGCCAACACCATCAATATCGCAGCCGACCTCGGCGCAATGGGCGATGCGCTGGCGCTCATCGTTGGTGGCAACAGTTCGATTTACATTGTATTTTTTGCACTGCTGTCGCTGACGTTGCAGATTTTCATTCCTTTCCCCCGTTATGCGCCGATATTGAAGTGGCTGACGCTGGCGCTGTTTGCCTATGTTGGCACCCTGCTCGTCGTCCATATCCCGCTCGAAGAAGCGCTGGCCGCAGCGATCCTGCCCGACCTCTCGTTCCGCAGCGACTACGTCGCCATGGTGGTGGCCGTTTTCGGCACCACCATCAGCCCTTATCTGTTTTTCTGGCAGGCCTCTCAGGAAGTCGAAGATCAACGCTCAACGGCTGGCGCCGAACCCTTGAAACAGGCACCAAAACAGGCGCGCTTACAGCTACAACGCATCAAGGTCGACACTTATATAGGGATGATATTTTCCAACTCGATCGCGTTGTGCATCATGTTGACCACCGCTGTTACCCTGCACGTGGCGGGCGTGACTGAAATCCAAAGCGCCGCCCAAGCAGCAGAAGCCTTGCGTCCGCTGGCCGGCAACTTTGCGTTTTTGTTATTTGCCGCTGGCGTGGTTGGAACTGGACTGTTGGCAGTCCCGATTCTTGCAGGTTCAGCCGCCTACGCCGTTGCCGAGAGTTTTGACTGGCCAATCGGCCTGGGATTACCGCTGGCCGAAGCGCGCGGCTTCTATTTGATTCTCACCATCGCCACCCTGCTCGGCGTCGGCATAGATCTGGCGGGGGTTGATTCGATAAAAATGCTTTTCTGGGCGGCCGTCGTGAATGGCGTTATCGCCGTGCCCATCATGGCGGTGATGATGCTGCTGGGTTCCAGAGCTGCCGTCATGGGCCGCTTCGTCATCGGGCCGCGCTTGCGTGCCCTCGGCTGGTTTGCCACAGGCGTCATGGCGACTGCTGTGACGGCTATGTTGATCGTTGCGTAAAAACTGCGAGGCGGAGTCGGACCTGCTCAAATGCGCGAGTGCAGCTGCGGTGGGGGGCGACGTCAATTCTGGATCATGCCTTTGCGTCCTGCCGATGTCGCGGAAACCATATCGAAAAGATCGTCAGCTCATCGACTTCGCTACTCACCGTCACCGTGCCACCGTGTAACTGCATGATCATGCGCACAATCGACAAACCGAGCCCCGCCCCCTCGCTAGTATGTTCGCGCGCGACGTCGGCGCGATAAAACCGGTCAAAGATACGCGGCAGATGCGCCGCTGAGATGCCCACTCCAGGGTTCATCACGCTGATCGTCGTCGCCCCGTCGGCATGGCTGTGCGCTTCGAGACGGATCACCTGACCATTGCGGGTATAGCGCAGCGCATTCGATACCAGGTTATTGATCGCCCGACGCAATAATTGCGGATCGGCCCATACTGCGGACTGCCCGTGGCACTCGATACGCACACTCGATTCATCCGCTACCAGTTGATAGAACTCGGCGACCTTTTCAAGCTCCTGCCGCGCGTCGAGCAGTGCCGGTGCAATGACCGATTCGGCGCCATCCGCGCGCGCCAGAAATAACATGCTCTCAATCATCCTCGAGAGACGCTCAAACTCCTCGACTGCCGATTCGAGCACGCCGCGGTAATCCTCCGCGCTGCGCGGTCGCGACAAAGCAACCTGCGTTTCCCCCATTAGATTATTGATCGGCGTACGCAATTCATGTGCGATATCGGAAGAAAACTGCGACAACCGGTCGAAGGAATCACGCAAACGGTCAAGCATACGGTTAAACGCATGAATGAGCTCATGAAGCTCAATCGGCGAATCACTGAAGCCCAGCCGTCTGTCGAGCTGCGAGGAGGTGATTTCATTGGCCAGCATGGCAATTCTTCGGATGGGCTGCAAGCCCTGCCGTGACACCAGATAACCAATAATCGCCGCAGCCAGCACAGCGACTAACAAAGTAAGAAGGATGGTATTGCGATAACCCGCCAGCAAACGCTGTTCCAGCGTGACATCCAGCGCAAGAGCAATCATCACACCGCGGCCGTCGCCGGGCCCAAGCTTTGCCCACGCTGAAATCACACGAAATTGTTGTCCCTCCGCAGACAACCACATGACAGAAGCAGTCACCGGCTGCCCTACCGGAGCGGCTTCGGGCAAAGCAGAGTGGGGCATATCCAGCCACGGCCCAGGCGAAAGAATGTTTTTTCCGGAATCGAAAATAGCAATGCGCAAACGACTACCAACCGGGGTGATCAACTGTTTCAAACCACTCTGCGCGCCCCCCGAAAAATCGCCATTCGCATTGGCCAGCCGCGCACGTATTGCGGCAATATCATTGCCGAGAAAAACCAGATGTTCCTGCACCAACTGATTATCGAGCGCTTTGGAAAGATAGATGCCGACCGACGACATCAGAACCAGCGAACTGAGGGCGAAATAAACGCTTAACCGCCGCGTAATCGACCACTGCCCGGCATGCAACAGGCCGGGCAACTAATTTCTCTTTTCCAGGACGTAGCCAACACCCCGGACGTTATGTACGAGCTTCGATTGAAAAGGGTCGTCGATCTTCGCCCGCAATCTGCGTATGGCCACATCGACCACGTTGGTGTCGCTATCAAAATTCATGTCCCAGACCTGTTCTGCAATATAAGTCCTCGACAGCACATCACCGCAACGCCGTATCAAAAGTGACAACAGTCCGAATTCCTTGCCCGTCAGGTCAATGCGCGCGCCCTCGCGAGTGACCCGGCGTTTCAATAAATCAACCTCAAGATCTCCAACACGCAAAACTTCCGGCTGCCGCACACCGCCCCGCCGCAATATCGACCGCACACGCGCCAGCAACTCAGAGAATGCAAAAGGCTTCACCAGATAATCATCGGCGCCCAACTCAAGACCTCGGACCCGCTCCTCGATACCGCCTTTGGCTGTGAGAAACAGCACCGGCGTCTGCTTGCTACGACGCAGGGACTCGAGGACCGCCCAACCATCGATGCCGGGCAACATCACGTCGAGCAAGATCAGATCGTATTCTTGCGTCACTGCAAGATGTTCGCCGTCCTTGCCGTTGTAAGCACAATCGACGACATAACCATTTTCGCTCAAGCCTTTTTCAAGATACGCCGCTGTCTTATGCTCGTCCTCGACAATTAGAATGCGCATATAAAGGCCCACGTTAATAAACGCCTTTTCAAATGAAGGCGGCACCAATCCGGCATCCGCCCCCAGTTGTACAAATACGATTTTAGTCTGCGTTACCCGCACCTTGCGCGACGAAAACGGTCAGGTGTTTTTCTGCCAGTACGCCTTGAGGCGCAACCGCCACCAGATCGAAGGCTGTGCTACCGGGCATATCAAACTGCCAGACAAAGCTCTTACCGGATGCAACATCAACAAATTTTACTGTTTCTCCGCTGCTCACGTTAACCCATTTCGCATTAGGTTTGATCGTAATGACGCGATTAGCTGACAGCGCATCACCCGGTTCACCGTGATAAACCGGTAATCCACCGGCCTGCGTTGCCACGCCACCGGCGATGCCGATTGCCGCCATAGTAACCAGAATGGTTTTTTTCATTTTGCATTTCCTGAATGTAGTTTGATCTCGCCATGAGATTCGGCGGTGTGATCATCTTAGATAGACACACCCAACAACTCTGTTGCGGCGTGATTACATTTTTGTCACGCACAAAAAAATCGATGCTTACAAATGATTTATTACATTTTTGTAATACAGGCAAAACGTAAGGCTCGAGTAAGAAATCTGAGCGATTCTTCCCACCCTGTTTCCGCGAGACGAGCACAAACACATTGGCTGGCGGGACATGACAGCAATCAACACAAAGCCTTTAAAGCGGTCGCCTTGCTGGCGGCCCATATTTAACGCGCTTTGGTATTTTGACTTTTTAACGTGTAGAAGGAAGACAGAATGGAACAACCGATCAGCCGTACCATGCAACCCATCGGCAGCGGCGGTAAAGCGGGCCATGCAATCCGGATTTTTATCAGCGTATTGACCATGGGATTTGTTTACCCCAATACCTTTGTAGAAGGCATGGATCTAACCGCAATACAAAACAAAACCGAGGGCCTGCTTTACGAGAAAGATAAAAAAGCAGCCGGTAACAAATCGCGGTTCTGATTAATTGTTACTAACCGAATGGCCTGGCCCCACAGGCATTCTCATCCGTAGCCAAACCGCGACGTTGAACTGAAAATCGCCTATAGCGTTGAGACACCCTCGGCGCTGCGGGCGCTCCACGGCCTCACCCATTTCCCGAACAGCGGTCGATACGCTCTCTGGCGAGCCGGGTTGTGTTGCCGGACCGGACCCAGCCTGTGTTTTTATATCCGTCAGTAATAACGGTAAGGCGGAAAGCTTGGCTCGATCAGATTATTTTTTAGCGCAGGCGATCTTCCATAATCCGCCTGCGGCACCGGCGGCAGACGCGGGCTCCCACATGCCCGCGACTGGATTACTATTTATTGTTGCACCAAGTCCCATCGCAGAGGAATGCTGTGTGAAATTCAGCCTGCGCCAACGTATTTCTTTGCAGTCGAATTCCGAGAGAGACTTAATCGATTGATAAGAGCGGTTGCGCTCATCCAGAGTATCGCGTAACTGCGCTTTTTTGTAGTCCAAAAGAATCGCCATTCTTACGAAGTTGCCGGACTTTTGCAAAGTGGCCGGATCCGCATAAAAAGTCGATGCATCACCGTTGGGAACAGCCACCCAGGCTGCAGCTGCCCCGCCGCAACAACCGCACAGCATCAACACCATCATCATCTTGCGCATTGCTACCCTTTTTGTCTGTATTGTCATTCCGCATTTACACGCGGAACCATCATGCGGCAACGCGATTTCATGTTTACAAGTCGTTCAGGCATTTGAACTGCCGTGCTCAACGCATGCTGAAATAGGTTTTATCAGATGCCGCCACCGGCAGTTCGCACGTGCAGTCATCTTAGGCCCCTGCGTCGAGCATTGATAGCAGTTCCGCAGCTTTCTGCCCCCCCATAAGACCGGTTGTGGCTATGTGCATGTCAGCGGCGGTAACCAGTCCGGGACGCAAACCAACACGGCCAACGACTGGCAGCAACATCAGTAGCTTTTCAAGGATGTCGACACATCACTTCAAACGGACGGTCGCTATCCCGTTTACGCTCGATTAGTCAGGCTGTTGTAAGTTTTGTGGCAACCACTGGCCGGCGCGCCGGCAGTCCATCGCTGTGACAGGCGGCAAGCTTTTGCCGGCCATGGCCGAATTTTTTACAGACACCATTCAAATTGCCGGACCTGCTTTGTTTATTTAACTCTTAAAGACCAAAAATATACCCAGTATTACAAATCTGTCATTTGAATGTAATTTATCGGCGAGTGGCCCGTTTCCTGCTCTGAGAGAAGGGTTATTGTTACGGCACAACTAAACGACCTTCATTAATCTTGTTAACACTTGCATGTCCGGTGCCACACAGAATTGATCCAGGTCAATATTAGTGATCCGTGACGAAATGAGGCTCTAATTGTGTTGATCAGCAATTAGTCTTCACCAAACCTCAATACTGATCAACGTTACATGAAAGGAATGATTATGGGTATGCGTATCCCCTCTTCTGGTATGGCTTCATCGGCCATGTCCAGTGTTGGTGGTGCAGCAAAGTGGCAAGCGCAACGCCAAAACTTTAGTCAGCTGTCACAGGCGTTGCAATCAGGGGATTTGGCCGGCGCGCAGAAGGTGTTTTCCACCATCTCTGCAAGTTCGACCAAAGCCGCCGATCCGACCAGCCCCATGGGGAAAGTCGGAGCTGCACTACAAGCGGGTGACATACAGGGGGCGCAGCAAGCCTTCGCAGCGATGCGTACAGGTGGGCATCATCATGCCGAAGCAACGGCATCCACCCAGACGCCCGCTGCGACGGCCTCTGCGTCGTCGGGTCAAACGATAGAACAGAAACTGGAAAGTTTGTTGAGCTCGTTAAACAGCGCCAACACCTCCAACCAGTCAAATTCTAACGCCACGCCTGCGCAAACCCTGGCCAACATCATCAACTCGCTCAAAGGGGGCATAGGCGGCAGCTATGCTCAAGCGCAGATGAGTAGCACACAGTTGGCCGGCAGTCTGATCAACATGACTGCTTAGTAGTACCGCACTGACGCCGCAAAGCCCCGGGGCCTTGGTGCCCCGGGCACTCACGACCTATTTGAATTGACAGGGACGTAATCACCGTGAATACCGCGAAGCTCACCCAGGTCGTCGCAATGATGCTGCTTAACCTCATGCTGCTGTCGTTCGCCGACGGCGCAGATGCGGCCCCGGGCGCTTATCCGCAAAAGTCGATCATCATGATCGTACCCTTCCCGCCCGGAGGGAGCGCCGATATCGTCGCACGTGTGATCGCCAAACCGCTTGCAGAGATGCTTGGGCAATCCGTCGTGATTGAAAACAAGCCGGGGGCAGACGGCGCCGTCGCCGCGGAAGCGGCCACCAGGGCCGACGCCGATGGCCACACCCTGTTCATGGCCACCTATGGCGCGATGTCAGCGGTTCCAGCGCTACACAAACATGTCAGTTATGACGTGAGCAGTGATTTCACGCCGATCACCACCACTGGAAGGTTCGCATTTTTTCTGTTTGTGCATCCGGGTGTTCCCGCCAAAACGCTGGCTGAATTTATCAAATACGCCCAGGCCCATCCCGGCAAACTCAATTACGGAACCGGCAACGCAGGCTCCATCCTCGCCATGGCCGAACTGGCGTCGGTTGCCAAACTCGATCTGCTACATGTCCCGTACAAAGGGGAGGTCCCGGCGATGTCGGACTTCATCACCGGACGCATACAAGTGATGTTTGCGACGCCGTCCAACGCCCTTAACTGGGTACAGGAAGGCAAACTGCGCGCATTAGTCACCCTGCTGGATAAACGCAGCCCGCTGTTGCCCGAGGTGCCCACCATGACCGAAGCGGGCATGGGCGAACTGGCGATTGTTCCTTGGGCGGGACTGTTCGGCCCATCGAAAATGGCCAGACCGGTGACCGACTCACTGTCCAAAGCCGTCAATACGATTCTGCTGCGTGAAGACGTGCGTGCCGAATTTGCACGTCAGGGCTTCGAGGCCGCCGGTTCCACACCGGAACAACTCGGCGCTTACGTTAAAGACCAGCTTAAAGTCTGGCGGGGTGCAATCAAAACCGCCGGCATCATTCCGGAATAACATGAAAACCATCTTATTGATCTCGGGTAGTCAACGTCGCAGCTCACTCAACACACGCCTGCTCTATTGCGTATCGGCGGCACTGGCCAACAATTACGCAGTAGAAATGCTCGAACCACATCGGATTGAACTGCCCTTATTCAATCAGGATCTCGAAGACAGTCCCGAAGTCATCCTGCACGCCGCCGATCTACACGCGCGCATCAAAGCGAGTGACGGCATCATCGTCGCCAGCCCGGAATACAACGGGCAGGTCAGTCCCTTCCTGAAAAACACCGTCGACTGGATATCGCGGCTGGCCTATATCGATCCCGCCTTCGACAATGCTTTTTTGGATCGTCCACTACTGTTGTGCAGCGCCTCCAGTGGTGCCGGCGGCGGTGCGCTCGGTCTGCAGTCTGCGCGTGCGCTTTTTTCTTATGTCGGCTGCCTCCTGCCAGGCGACTCAATTTGTCTGCCCTATGCAGACCAACTGCTGAACGAGGAAGGTTACAAGCTGCCCCCGCAGATTAAAGAACAGATCACGTTTTCAGTGACGCGCTTTGCACAACTCGTCGAACGCATGGCTCGCCCCCAGACAGGCGGATCATCCGCCGCCCGTGTCGACGCAGCGGCCTGAGAGCGGATTGCCCGTGGCCCACCTGTTATTAATCGAAACACCGGGCGGCAATGATTTCGACCTCTTTGAGGAAGCCCTTGCACTCGGGCACGACATCAGTTTTTTTACTGCCGACCGCTCGTTTTATGAATCACGCGGTTACTTCGCGCAGTACCTGGCACGTGCGAAACGGGTCATTGAAATTAACCCGTTTGATTATATGCACCTCGAAAAAGCTGCACACGAGATCCACGCTGAAGATCCCTTTCATGCCTTGCTCTGCCTGATCGACATACGCATGATCGAGGCGGCCCGTCTTGCCGCGCACTTAAATCTGTGTTTTCTGAATCCACTCTCGGCAACGCGCTTGCGCGACAAATTCAGCGTGCGCCAGCGGCTGACTCAACGCGGCATCCGTCAACCCGCATACGCACTCGCCGCCACCGGCGCAGACATCAAAAACGCAGTGGGAAAAGTTGGCCTGCCCGCACTGGTCAAACCGGTCGATGGCTACGGCTCGCAAAACATCATGCCGCTACTGAGCGAAGATGATCTGCTACCTTTTTTCGACAGCCCGAACGGCTATTTGCCTGAAAAGGCTGATTACGGCCTCGGTGTGCACGCCAACGGAAGATGGCTGGTCGAAACCTTTATCAGCGGACAACTGATCGCCTGCGATACTTTTTCACAGGGGGGCCGCCACGTCATGCTGGGCGTCAATGAGAAACTGATGTATCCCTCACCCTCGTCCGCGATCAGAGGCAGCTGCTTTCCCTCCGACCGCTTCGACACTGCGGGCATCCAACGCTACGCGTTTTCAGTACTCGATGCCCTGGACTTTGATTATGGTGCCGCGCACATTGAAATGATACTCGGCACAGAGGGGCCTTATCTGGTCGAGGTCAATCCGCGGCTGGTCGGGGCCAAGTTGCCCCGTCTGCTTAACGCGGCATTTAACCGGTCCATACACAGGGATTTAATCGATCTGCACCTGGGCAAACCAGTGCTTGACTCGTTGACCAACCTGAAAGCGTGTTTCGCCGTGTCCCGCTGGGTGGTTGCCAGCGAGGCAGGGCTATTGCGGCGCATTGAATTACCCGCTGATACCGGACTTGTACGTTACTCCGAGATGCTGAAAAATCCCGGCGATATTGTGTCACCACCCTATGAAAATGCCGACCGCATCGGCTATGTCATCACCAGTAGCCTGCAACGCGAGACGGCGGAACGTGCAGCGGAGCAGTTTGTCGCGACAACCGAATTGCTGATTCAAGCGCTCTGAGCGCATCGATTTCCGAAGGGGCTAATTTGCTCTGCAATTCGATTTCAGATCCACCGCATAATGACTAAAATCCTGTCCGCTTCATTCCCAACCAAAGGCAAACCCATGACCATCTCAATGTATCAGGCCTCGGCCCCCGTCCTCGAACGTATGCTCGTCAATCTGGTCGCCATCCTCGAAAAAGGCGCGGCCCACGCAGCGGCGAAAAAGATCGAGCCCTCGGTATTTATCAATGCGCGCCTGTCACCCGACATGTTCACCTTCGCCAAACAGATACAGATCGCAGCCGACATGGCCAAGGGGTGCATGGCACGGCTGGCCGGCGACGAACCGCCCAAATACGAAGACAACGAAACGACGTTTGCCGAATTGATCGCACGCATCGAAAAAACGATTGCCTACATCAAGAGCTTTACGCCGGCGCAGATCGACGG
>Ga0194047_10001998_pt1 | contig 11929 bp, 10 predicted proteins | sample JunL225m_MetaG_2_FD_160070 | JGI IMG/M metagenome (GOLD analysis project Ga0194047, IMG submission 160070) | Anoxic zone freshwater microbial communities from boreal shield lake in IISD Experimental Lakes Area, Ontario, Canada - Jun2016-L221-5m | ecosystem: Environmental > Aquatic > Freshwater...
TGGAAGCACTTGGAGCAAGGGTACATATTCATTAACCGTTAAACTAGCGATAACCGGAGATAACTGCCGGACAGATTGATCATATATTTCGTCACTCGCCATATTCATTGCATGCCAACTTCGATAAGCTAAGCTCCAGCGAAATAGGTGGGGGAAATTACTGAAAAGCTTATGTTTAAACAGTTGTTTATGACGTGTAGAAAACGGCAGTTTCAACCATATGTTTCTACTACCATTCGAAATAATTCTGCGTGTAGCCACAGAAGGTTTAGTAAAAATATTTCGTCTAAAAGCCCGTAGCGGTCTAGTTACCCTCCAGCTAGTTGATTTTAAAATTTGATTAAGCTCTGCCTCTATGCAAATATTAGCTCTGATTTGTTGATCGCGTTCGACCAAAGCCTGATTGAGACTCTCAATCTGACCATCATATTCCACTAGAATTTCAGTCAAGCTTGCAATCTGTCCATCTCGCTCTACTTGGATTTCAGTCAAAACCGCAACCTGTCTATCACGCTCTACTAGTTTTTCACTCAAGCCGGCAATCTGTCCTTCACGCTCTACTAGTTTTTCACTCAACCCCGCAATCTGTCCTTCACGCTCTACTAGTTTTTCACTCAAGCCGACAATCTGTCCATCACGCTCTACTAATTTTTCACTCAACCCCACAATCTGTCCATCACGCTCAGACACTGCAATATCATATCCTCTCACACGCTCCATAATTTTCAATAAATCTTCTTGCGACCATGCCTTACACCACTTTTTAAATAAATTTACACTTATTTGACTCGCATGCTTTTTATTAGGCCTAACTCCTTGGCCTGATTGCCCGCCAATTCTATAATAAGCACTAAAGTTAGGTACAAAAAGAAAGTCGCCATGAGCTATTGTTGCTTGTAGCCAAAAATCCCAGTCCTCATATAAATCAAGTGACTCATCCATACGGCAACCACTATCTACAATTGCACTAGAGAACAATACAGCATGAATCGGAATATAATTTCCGGTTAATAACAGCATTCGATTAAATGGTTGGCAAAAATTATTCCCAATAAGCTGTTTTTTTTCATCAACACACACAACACAACTATAAGCAATTTCTTTATCTGGATTGGAACTTAAAGCATTCATGAGTAAAGATATATGCTCTGGATCTAACCAATCATCGTCATCTAAAAATGCAATGTATTCCCCATTAGCTCTGTCCAAACCAACATTAGCTGCTTTTGATCTGCCAAGAGAAGTCAAAAATTGCACTAAAATAATTGAAAGCTTAGTGTCGTTGAAAGACTCAACAATCTCACTAACATCCTCCCCTCCATCATTCACAACAATTACTTCAATTTTCGGGTACGTTTGTTGAACGACCGAATGTAAAGCTTCTGCTAATAATACAAGGCGATTTTTAGTCCGTATAATTAAACTAACCAAAGGTAGGATCTCACTATCCTCAACAGATAACACATTCTTTTCTTGCATATTTATGATTTCAAAGGTCTAAAAGCTAATTCTATTTAACGAACTTATAATACTTTGTACAAAGACATTATGAAACGACCATGGCCAAGGCAAATAAAGGCGAATTACCCATCTGATCTGATTGATTTTAACAGAAAATTAGTGGAGGATGCAGCCGTTAAGAATTAGGCATTTTTTCAAAAAGGTAATGTTTTTTGTTGACAGGTAATATGCAAAAGTGAAACAACTCCATTTCCTAAACCTTATTTATCAATGTCGCTATCCAAAGACTTATGGTGCCTTGCCATGTTTGGCGATAAAGTCCGCAAACCTCTAAGAGACGAACCCTATCCTTAAACTTGGCCCCTCGGAAAGCACCAAACAGCTTCAGAATATCCCTACTATCCTTAGTTAATAAATGCTTAACAGAACAAAGCGCCTCATAATTAATGGTATTCCACTGCTTAAACCCCCCATTAATGGCAAAAATAAAGCGATCGTATCTTGCACCAATCGACAAATTAGCACCCACCAAACCATTAGCATGTTGCCGATATAAAATTGAGGGCTCAGGATCATAAAACACCACACCACCAGCACCTTTAATTAATTGATATAACCACCAATCATGAGACACCACTTTTAACAAACCAGCTTGCTCTATAAGCTCCTTTGCTGCTTGATTAAAAACCATTGTATTTCCACCTGCAATACTCTGTACCAAAGCATTACGAAAAGACCTCGGCAAGGCAAATAAAGGCGAATAACCCAAACTGTTTAATTGTTCATCTACATTTTGGGTACGACCACAATAGACTCTTGGTAAAGATGGCTCAGAAACTGACTCAAAATAAGCGAGCGCTCTGGCTAATTTATCAGCCATCCACACATCATCTTGATCAGAAAATGCGTAATAATCCGCTTTAATAATCGGATCACAAGCCATGGATAAAAAATTTAAACAAAACCCTTGTTTTGGCCCTTGCCTTATTAATAATCGATCATTGCCCCACTGTTGTTGAAACTGTTTAGCAATCAACAAGGTATCATCACTAGACCCATCATCACTTAACAGCACTCGCCAATTTCTGTGAGCTTGCTGTTCTATAGATTGAAGTTGCTCAGCTAAGAATTGTTGTCCATTGTAAGTGGACATCAATATAGCAACTGATGAGTTAGCATTCATAATTAACTTTCCCTCATTCTAATTAACGCACCAGCAAATCAGCTCCAAACCAACCTACCAAAACATGTCTATAATGTTCGGATTTCTCTGTTTGTAAATGTTCAAGGGGGTTAAAATCGTCTGTGAGCACAAAACCTTGGGCTTTATTTACATTGTACGATCTAGCTTTTAGCCACTCAATTTGGTCAACTAAAAGGCCTTTTGATGAAATATTAATTGGCTGCTCTGATGCCAAAAAAATGAAATCGTTATAATCGTCACCAGGTTCAGCCATAAAAGCCGATTGGTTCGGAAATACTTGTTCAATAGTTTTTGAAACCGAGGACAGCGCCGCGCTTTTGTCAGTACCGAAACCGACAAAGTTTAACGCAAGAATACCATTTCTTGATAATAGCTTACGAAGCTGAGTCAACGTTTCGACAGTTAATAGATGGGTTGGCTCTGATCCACCCGTAAAACAATCATGGATAATTAAATCATAAGGTCCTTTTAAATGACCTATTTCATAACGGGCATCACCAACTATAGCTTGCCCCGTGGGTTTGTAGCCAAAATACTTTACTGCAGCATCAGCAACAGCAGGATCAATCTCTAGCGTATCTGTAACCATCCCATATTGATCTTCTAAGGTCTTTGCCATATGACCTGCACCTAAACCGACTATTAAAGCACGAGACATTTTTGGAGCCAGAGCTGGTATTAATCCTACAATTTTCTGATAGCTCAATAGACTTTTACCTTCAGACATACTAGCGGCGCCAATCATTGAGGCATCTGCAGTCAGAAAACGTAAATCTCTGGCAGGCTCTTCTATCACTCTAACCCAACCATATAGACTTTCACGTTCAGATAATATTTGAAAATGACCACCACCTTTATAGATATGTCCTGCGTCGACTACTTTAGGTAGTAAACACAATCCAACTATTGCCAGTAGAGCGCAGGGTAAAATTGCGGATGTAACACCTAAACGATTCTGCTCATAGAAGGCCACTGCAATTGCTAATACAATCAGAATCACACCCAACCCGACGAGAATTTCACGGGAACCGATCAAAGGAAACAAGAAAAACCCCAAAACTAGGGTGCCCACGACACTCCCCAAAGTACTGACCGCATAGACTGATCCAGCAATAGACCCAATCCCTTCCAAACGCGAAATAGATAACTTAATTACAAATGGTCCCACCATACCCAGCATAGTAAGGCTAGGAAAAAATAACACCAATGCACTGACAAAAGCGCCTGCACGTAACCCCAGAGGGTCCGTAGCTAATAATACAAATCGTGTAGCCCAAGGAATTAACAATGTAAAAATCGCAGCCACTACGATAATAAGTGAAAGCCCTGTGCGTTTTGCTCTGTCAGACCAAAGTCCTCCTACATAGTAACCCACCGCAAGCGCAATCATGGTTACCGATATTAATGACGACCAAACATAAAGACTGGCTCCATAAAACGGTGCAATCAAACGAGTGCCTAAAAGCTCTATGACCATTACCGATGCACCTGTCAAAAAAACAGTCAGATAAAGCCCCACTCTACCGAAGCTATTCAGTATATTATTTGTCATGCTATCTCTATAATGTTGTAATCTTAAATAAATGCATTGTCTTTGTGGCTGAGGACATCCTGACTTAATAAGCTAAACTGAACCTACTTCGTTTCAGGAAACAATGTGCCACCCATATCATTTTTCACACTAACCCACAGATGTGGTAATCCCAGATTTTCCAACCAACTGGGACCTTGTTCTTCCTTAAGCATGGCAATAGTTGACGCACTCCCAGCAACGACACAAAAATCACCAACCACACTAACAGCCGCTAAGTACCTAACTGGCCAACCCGTTTTAGGATTAAGCACGTGACCATATTTCACACCATCCACTTCGACACAGCGTTCGTAATCACCACTACTGGCCAACGCGCCTTCCCGCAATAAAATGGTTTGTATTACATCATTTTTTTGACGGGGGTGACGTATACCGATACGCCATGCACTGCCATCAGCCCTAGGGCCAATCACTTTTATATCGCCGCCCAGGTTAACCACCCCCTGTCGAATTCCAGCCTCCCAACATAATGCCGCAACTCGATCAACTGCATATTCTTTGACTACACCACCAAAATCAATTTCCATTCCTGGTATCGTAAATTCAAGTACAGGCGAATTCCATCGAAGTTTGTGCCACCCTACTCTATCTAGCAAGCTTTGAATCAACATTGAATCTGGTAGACTACCAAGATCAAACCGCCAGGCTCGTCTAAGAATACCCGAGGTAATGTCAAACAAACCATCACTTTGTTCATAACAAATGGAAGCATAATTTAATAATCCAGCAGTTTCAGGGTCGACTGTAATTGCACCACCTACTGAGGCTACACGATTAATTGTGGAAAGAAAACTGTCATCCCGATACCTTGAATAGAGTGCCTCAAGCCTGTGTACATCAGCAATAACCAAGTCAGCAATCCGTTTTCCTTCAGCCGATGTCTTGGCAAAAAGCTGTATGTCACAAGGTGATCCCATTGCTTGGAAGCCATAATGAAAAAAACCTAACTGTTTTGATTTCATCATGACAGACTTAATAACTTATTTAAAACGTCAGCCTCATTCATTTGATTAAAAAACATAACTCCATGTAGCGGCTAATGCACCACTTCGAGGAAGCTGAAAACCATTAACATCAGTATGCACTGGTTGTAGCCATTCAAAACTTAGATTATTACCCTGCAATGTTCCCGTTGATACAAAAGCATTAACTCCAAAACCAACATCCCAATAACGACCACCGTAATTAGATGTGTAATCAATTGGACCCAAAGGATTATAAGTGCCATTAAATGCACCTGAAATAGCTCCCTGAACAGTATAAACACCTCTTATTGATGTCGATAGCCATTCTAATAAACCGTAACTACCCCATGCAGTAGACTGGAATATATCCCCTAAGGCATAACCTGACGCATTGCTGTTCTGCAAACGCTTTGTGCCACTCAGTTGGGCGCCCCAAGAATATCTATTCATGTTACCTGTATAAGTAAGACTAGGTTTAAAGTCCCAAGTACCACTTCCTAATTGCATTCCATAATGCTGAAACCCAACATCTATACCATGCGTATCCCTAAACTTAATATCAACAGAGCCAGTTGGAGCACTCATTCCTAATGTAGCGTGAATATGATGCCCAGATTCCTCAAACAATTTAAACATTGCATACATCCCTGTATCACCCACTCCTCCCGTTGTATGTTCATGCAGCGTATGATGATCAATCAACATTTGGTCATTAAAGGTGGGTGTAGGCGCGCCAGTTAATGCTCGTGAGGACATATTCATATCGACGAATTGAGGCATCAGCATCAACGTTAGCCAGTCAGTAGGAGCATACATAAGATCTAGCATGATCATATTCATGTTCATACTCCTCACTGTGTCATAACACTTGCTGTTGCCGCCACAAGCATTATTAACTAGCGTTAAATCACTTACATTTGTACTACCCTGTAGTATATTACCACTTTGAGTATCGCGCATATAACGCACCCCGACCATAAAATCATTGGGTTTCTCTAACATATGAGAAAACATAACACCGGCAGGTGCATGTGCACCATGATTCCCATGATTACTATGATTTGCGCTCATAGAATGTACAGAGTGATCTTCTTCAACATCATCACTACTCATCATACTCATTGAATTATGCCGTCTCACCGCAGTAGAAAAACTGGATAAATCGACATTCAAAACACCGTTGACCAGATAGGAGTTATAATCTGCATAAGCACCTTCTCCACCGCCACCTAACTTCAGGGAACCTGCATGAGTATAATATTCGGCACTTGCCTCAAGACGAATGCCGGCCACTAATTGCTTGCTCAGAGTAATACCACCACTAAGTGCACCATAGCCAGAAAGGCGTGGATCACTGGAATAATAGGTAGGAAGCTTACTCGCATCGAATTGCTTCCCAATTATCTGTCCGTTCGCCCCATAAATAAAGGTAGGTGATTGAATAGTAACAAGATAAGGCGTATAGAAATTTGCTGCAGATTGGGAATAATAGCGTATTTTTGGTGTAATAGCCCACCCACTCCCGATTGGTTGTACCCAATCGCTCTGGAAAGTATGCGCATTTACACCCCAATCATCGTGAGAAAAACTATAATCAAAATGAACTGCAGCATCCAGACCTTTAATATGTTGCACATAACGTAAATTCTCAATCCATTGGTTACGCTCGCTAGGCCGCTCTTCAAGCAGACCGACCGTTTGCCCTGTTAAAACATTACCTGTCTGCCCGGGAGCTATGTAAGCCAGTTCCACCGCTTTATAAGGATTTGCCATATAGCCTGTACCACGAGAAAATTCAAAACCCGCTTCAACTAACGCACTCTCGTTTACTACTTGGGTCAGCCCCAGTGCAGTTCGCCAATCCTGCCGATCACCTGTTAAAAAGGTATTACCGCCCGACTTTGTTAGCTGATAATCATGGTTGCTTCTGTTAAAAGCATTAAAGCCTGTAGAGGTTTCCCAAATATAGGGCGTTGCATCATGATCAAGAGTCGCAGTCGTATTACTGTTGGTGTAACTTTGACTTAAGTTTATCTGCGTTAATTTGTGGTTTAAATCCCATCTACCTGCCATATTACCAAATTGGGAATGATAGTCATTTTCCTCAGAAATCCCGCCGCCCACATCTAAAGCAGCTTCATCCCATTCATAACCTAATTTAAAATCGCCTTGATTGCGTGTTTCAGGTGAAGCGGATGAAATGGTATGGGCTAACTGATTATTTTTAGCACCGCTCTTACTTAACGGATTTAGCTGTCTATCAAAGATTACATTACTATTAACTAAATACGGGGTTGCTCCACCCACTAAATGGCCTTGCCCATTATCGCCATTACCACCAAAAGCAAACGGTGCCGTAGCAATGGGAGTGGCGCCACTCCAGGTATCCTGGGCATAATTGAAAGCAAACTTGATTCGATCGGCTAATTTGATCGTAGAACTTCCCAACAAGCTATTCACTGCAATAGGGTTAAACCTGCTTTTTATCCCGGAAAGATTGCGATTACCCTCTTCATAATAGCCATAGAGAAAGCTGGCTTCTTCCTCTGCCGCATTTGCTGACAGTGGCATCAATCCTGGCAAAGTCAAAGCTGCTGCAGTTAATGCCTGTAATGATGAACTAACAGCTGCCATCCTTTTGGTCTTAGAAGCAAAAATCAACTGACCGCCAAATAAATGTGTATAAGCTGTTCCAATTAATAATCGACCTTTATTTACAACAAGTTGCATTTTATTACTTGACTTAATTACAGCCACAGCCACCTCCTCCAGCTGAGCTATTTCCCGTAACAGCTTCTCGACTGTTATAGATATGAGATTTAAAAGTACTCTGCACTGGATAAATATCTAACGCCATTTGAGACTTGGCCAATACTCCTCGCTGCCAAGGTGCCACTGAAGAACATCCCGACACACTCAGAACCAATACCAATGACACAACTAACCATAAAGCCTGTGGTATCTTCATCGTTTTTCTGCCAACAATTGATCAACAAGTGTTCTTAATTCGTCAACATCACCTGATCTAAAACCAAAATGCACATGACGAATAATACCCTTACGATCCACTAAATAAGAAGATGGCATCACTTTTACATCAAAATCTGTCGCGCACTTTTCTGCTATATCGGAATAAACTGGAAAGTTAGCCGGAAATTTAGCTAAAAATGCTTTACTTTCGCCAGGCTCCTGATCCATATTAATACCAACAACCTGCAAGCCTTTCTCTTTTAAACCCTGATTCAAGTCATTCAAAAAAGGAAAAGATTGAGCACAAGGTGAGCACCATGAAGCCCAAAAATCAAGATAAAGTACCTTTTGTCCGTTAAGCTGTTTCAACTCAAAATGTTGCAAATCGCTTATTGATGTCAGCAGACAATCCGGTACTTTATCACCAACTTCAACTGCCTCAACAGGTTGAAAACAACTCAATACCAACAGAGTAGTAAATAAAGTAAAAATTCTTTGATTCATAATTGATAAGTACTTAATAGGCTACGCCAATAAAATTATCAGGCCATATCAGGACAATACCGATCGTTAAATTATTGAAGTTGCAATCCAACAATACTGGTATTTGAAAGAGAAAAGTTACTTGTTAGACACTGAAAAGTCACTGTAAAAGATCTCAATCCAGCTTTAGTTTTTGTTGCGGAAATATAATAATCACCAGCACCACCATTTATCGCAATAATCGGACTCGCATTCGCATCTCCTGAAACCGGATCAGTCGCAGTGGTCATCTGGTTGCCTTTATAAATATGTAAGCTCAACAATAACCCTTGCACTGGCGCGGACTGATCCTGAATCTCTGCTGCCAAATACTGGGAAGATGGGGCGCAAGTCACTTTTCCCAAATCAGTAGCATTAGCGTTGGTTCCAGTAGCATCCATGATCCCACTAGCAGATGGATAGGATTGCGCAATAGCGCCATACCCCATACCAATCACAAAAGATGCTGTTATCAGAACTTTCTTTAGAAATAACGTTTTCATAATAATCCTCTCCAGATCCATCTCTATTGGGCTTGTAATAAAGTGATGTCTGTACCCGTATGAACACTTGCACTAGTCATACAATGGTAATTCACACTAAATGTTCTTGCTCCTGCTGCAGTTTTGGATGCTGATATATAATAAACACCATCCCCACCCCAAAGCTGCGCTCCTGGACTTGGATTTGCGTCGCCAGAAACAAGATCTGAATCGTTAATCATTTGCGAATCCTTATAAGCCTGAATACTCATTAGCAACCCAGGCACGGGCGAAGATAGATCTTGAATCTGAATAAAAAGATAACCCGTGGGGCCATCCCCATCATCATAGCAGTTAACTTGCGCCAAATCGGTCGCGCTTGCATTATTTCCTGCCGCATCAATAACACCACCCGCACTGTGTGCGAATACTGATTCAATCTGACCCATAGACAATAACATCAGAACGGCTATCAAACTTTTTCTGAACGCTTTTATTTTTATATTAATTCTCATATTGCTACCATAACCTCTAATTACTGGGCACCCGATTTTGAAAGCTGCTTTAGCCTTAACTCAGCCAACTGTCGAACATTCGCATCACTATCTCTGAGTGCTTGCTGTAGCAAGGCTTCATCGTTACCGGCATTATCGACAGCTGTTAGTCGTACCGCAACATTACTATCATGAAGTGCTTCGTTTAATACACTCGAAGCCTCTGCGCCCTCACGATGCGCTAAACTAGATAAAGCTCGCACTCGAACCAGTGGTTCTGGATCGGCTAAACCTGCGACCAATACTTGCTTTACTGCCACATCACCTTTTTTCCCTACTGCCAACAAACGCCCCATGGCCTCTACTCTTTCAGATGCTACATTTGAACTTGCCATTTTTAATAAGGCTGCAGTCTGGTCAGGTTCTGATTTTTCATTATCTGTAGTTACTGAAGGCATAATTACATTAACCTGACTTTCACCCGACTTTTCACCAACAATCCAAACCTCTTCAAGTTTAAGCTGTAAGTTGTTCTCAGAAACTGCGTCAGAATACCTAAAAACAAGATCCGCTTTACCTACAAGCAAACACTCCATTACTTGCTTAACTGTACTACCTGAACAATTTGCATTCATTAAGCCACCTGGTAAAGCTGAATAATTTATCCTCACCCCTGTTTTATTGGCTATGATTGCTAAGACTTCGGTCAAAGATGCCTGATTAACCTTGAGTTGAAACTCTTTATTAATCTCATTGCTTATAATAAACCAATCATTTTGACCACCTACACCATTAACATCTATCGAGGCTGGCAAAATCCTAGGCATCAGCGTTACTAAACAAATGACGCTGACTTTAATCATTATCATGGCAACCCTCGCAAAACAAACTTTTAAACGCAAAGCTATTGTAACCAAAACCTCATGCATAACCTATTTCTCACTACGCAAAAAAGAGCATGCGATACTGACGAAAATAAAAAAGCCAATATCTCATGCTCTTTCAAGCAATTAGCTCAACAATTCATTTATCGATAAAACTAACCACTTTATAAATGCCTGTCATTTTCATAATTCTACAAGTTAAAAAAGAACCTACGACAATATCATAGCCGTAGGTTTCTTTAAGCTTCTAACCTTGTAACAACGGATTAATTATCTCCAGAAATTTGTTCCATCACCTTCATGTATTCCACTCCAAACAGGCAGTTCTGCATTAATTTGTGCAGCAGATGGATAAACATGAACATCATCACCAGCACCCGCATTTCCAGTACAACCTGCAGGCAGGGGATTAGTAACCAAATTTCTGGTAACCTTCAATGTAGCTGGCGAACCCCAACCGTCACCATTAATCGTATGAGCAGCATCAGAATAACCGTCATAATTAGAATAAGCATGAGCAGATGGAATTCCACCAGAAATGTTAGTACTTGTTAAATTAGCGGTAGGAACACCAAAAGGCTGGCCTGGTACGCCAGTAAAGTTTGGAATAGGCGACCAATAAAGTACATCTTGATCTGTAGCAACTGTACTTGGCACAGAAGCCGAGTTACAAAAATCTGCAATAGCCGCATAAAATGTTACAGATCGCGCACAAGAATTTGCATTAATTTTGATTGCCGCTGCAAAGAAATCAACCTCTATAGGAGTACTGATCGTTTGATCATAATTCTTTCCACCCGCCCAAAATCCATCGATATTATTTAAAGGATCTGCTTTTATTTGGGTTAAAGGAAAGGGTCCTCCTACTCGAATTAAGGTCCCGATACCCGCTAATGGTGAATAATAGTTACTGGCAGGATTAGTGGTATAGACTTTGGATATATTCGTATTTGCGCCCGTACTATCTACCCCAATGACAGGAGTATATGTGGTTGCATTTGGAAAAATCACATTCGTTCCGAAAGTAGGATTTCTCGCTGCTGCTGGAGGGCATCCATGACTGATATTGACGCGGTTGTGTGTTTTTGTTCCTTCTAATATAGTTGACACTTCAAAACGGGTATGAGCAAAAGCACCTTGACTTAGCACCATCATTGCTGCAGTCATCGTTGAATACTTTGCCATTTTTTTAACTGTTAAAAATATTGACACTATGGTCTCCTTTTAGGACATTGTTGATATATCTAGATACAATTCAAATTTATGAGTCCTCACAGGGAAACACTCATATCAAATATAGAAAGCATGTATCATACCAATATTATTAACCCCTTATTCATCAAGGATCTACTC
>Ga0194047_10002001_pt1 | contig 11904 bp, 9 predicted proteins | sample JunL225m_MetaG_2_FD_160070 | JGI IMG/M metagenome (GOLD analysis project Ga0194047, IMG submission 160070) | Anoxic zone freshwater microbial communities from boreal shield lake in IISD Experimental Lakes Area, Ontario, Canada - Jun2016-L221-5m | ecosystem: Environmental > Aquatic > Freshwater >...
TTCAAGAAATATAGCTTCTGTGAAAAACTTTTTTGGCCCAAAAAGTTTGGCACGATTTTTATTTTTTCTGAAAATAAATATCCATCGGCCTTTCGGCACGACCCAAAAAATTGGTCGAAAGCAAGCATTTTTTTCAGCAAAAAAGTTTTCAACCGACAAAAACTGTCATTTTTTATGTTTTTGGAGATGATTTAAGGAGTATATTTGGAGGATGAAAAAAGTGGCGCATATAATGAGTCGTTCGTTTGCAGGTGAAAAAACACCAGCAAAGGCATCTGCACTGCTTACTTGGAAGGAAGACCAACAAGGGCGGAAAAAATTATTTATTATTATAACTATAATGGTATCTAATTACTTTGGTATTTCTGGGCAAAATAATCTTGTTCCGAACGGAGGATTTGAGTATTATACATCCTGTCCTTCTACTTTTATGCAAATCGGTTATGCTTATCCCTGGACAGACCCTAATTCATCTTCTTCTGATTACAATAATACTTGCAATCAGTCAGTACCTTGTCTTGCTGGATGTATATATTACCAATTTCCTCATTCAGGGGGTGGTTATGCCGCTATAGAATGTATGGCTGGGTTAGTAGGAGACAATTATAGAGAATATATTCAAGTGCCTTTGATTGATAGTTTAAAAAACAATCATTGTTATTATGTAGAGTTTTATACGAATAAGGCAAATAGTGATGAATATGCTGTAAATAATATCGGGGCGCATCTTTCAAATACTGCTATTACATCTCCATACACACTGCCATACAATATTACACCTGATATATTATTACCCGGAAACCCTGTAATAACTGACACTTTAAATTGGGTGAAGATTTATGGATTATATACTGCACATGGTGGTGAAAAATATTTAACAATTGGTAATTTTCAGAATGATGCAAATACCAACATTGTTGTATTTGATAGCAATTCTCAAGCCACAGAAGCATATTACTACATAGACGATGTAAGTATGTACGAAATAAAAACAACCAATGCAGGCAGAGATACCACCATCTGCCATGGAGATAGTGTGCGGCTAGGCACTGGCAACTACGAAGGTTTGCAATACGAATGGCAACCAACCTCAGGCTTAAGTAATGCTGGTATAGGTAGCCCTATGGCAAGCCCAAATGTAACCACAACTTATTACCTTTTGCAAACTACACCTTGTGGTGTATTAAGAGATACGGTAACTATTACACTTGGTACTTGTACAGTAGGGGTAAATGAGGTGGGAATTAAAAACGAAGAATTGGAAATAATGCCAAACCCTAGCAATGGTGATATGAGAATAATTTACAAGCTTACTAATTGTGCGACAGGGAAATTTATTATTACCGATGTTTATGGGAAAGAGGTTGCATCATACATTTTAAAATGTGATCTTAATAGTTTAGATATCAACAATTCTGAATTGAGTAATGGCCTATATTTCTTTTTCGTGGAAACTGAAAAGCACAGAACAGAATCAGGAAAAGTAATAATAATTAAATAGAAAAGTCAATGAAGTATCGAACTATTGCTTTTCTTTGGCTTGTTTTTATAAGGTATGCAGAAATCTTTTCTCAGAATATAGTACCAAATGGGGATTTTGAATATTTTGATACCTGCGCTTCTGGTTCAGGTCAAATTCAAATCGCAATTCCTTGGACAGACCCTAACTTTTCTAGTTCAGATTACTACAATGGCTGTAATAATGCGGCAACGGCAACCGTAACCGTAAACCCTTTACCAATAGTAAGTGCTAATGCTACTGCTACAAGTATATGCACAGGTACGAGTGTAACATTAACAGGAGGGGGTGCTGTAACTTATGTTTGGGACAATGGAGTGCAGGATGGGGTGCCATTCTCACCTTCAGTAACTACTGCGTATACAGTTACCGGCACAAATTCATTTGGCTGTAGCAATGCGGCAGGTGTAGTGGTAAGTGTAAATTCATTGCCTGATATACAACCGATTACAAATATAAATATTTGTGATGCGACAAATGCGACTTGGTACACTATTCCAAACTACAATTCGAACTATACTTATATAATAAGTGCACTTTCTGGCACGTATTATTTGAATGGAATTTCGCCAGTTGATAATCAAGGAAATTTTTCGATTAACTGGAACTCACAAGCGGTGATTTATGGTTCGACATTAACTATAACTGTTATTGATGGTAATACCTGTTCAAATTCAATAACCATTGACATGCTTGCTTGCTGTGATGATGGGATAACACCTATGTTTTCGAATAAGAATGCCACTGATTTGATAAATTACTATGGAATAGCCGGTAGTCTACCAACATTATCAAGTGAAACTTTTATCATTACTGGAGTGTTTACAGTTGATCAAGATTTAATGTTATGGGATTGTAATGTTCTCTTGAACAAAGATGCAATTATTATAGTATCACCTAATGTAACTTTCACGATTGATAAATCGCATTTGCATGCATGTAGCAACAATATGTGGAGGACAATTCGGGTTGTTGGTCCACACGCACATGTCGAAACGTTTGCGGCTGTAATAGAAGATGCGGATGTTGCAATCACATCGGTAAGTGGAGGCCAATACGTATTAGATGAAACTTTATTTAATAAAAACCATATTGGATTGAGTGTAAGCAATTATGGAGGCAATATGAGCAATTGTGTTGTAGTTGCTTCGTTTTTTACTTCTCGAGATTTTAGCGGTTTAGATTTAACCAATAGTTCTGCAATACAAAGTGCGTATGCAACCCCTTCTGTTGTTTATCCGCCAGCAAATCTTTTATCCGGTCAGCGCGCTTACGTGGGTATAGAAGTTAATTCGATGTCGACATTAAGTTCGAATTTGAGCTTAGGAATAAGTAATAATCCCAATTATTTAGTTCCCATCAGTGTTAATACTTTTGATTATTTACAATGTGGTATACATTTGACGAATAGCCATGCTCGCATAGTTAACAACTATTTTGAGAATATTGATTATTTACATTTTCCACTGCAGAATTACCAAGTTGAAGGTACTGCGATATATGCTACCAGCCAATCAACACTAAATAGTATATTGACCATCGGAGGAGCAAATACACTAGAACCTAACTTTTTTAATGAATGTAGACAAGGTATTTATACTAATAATTGTTCGGCTGAAATTGCAAATAATTATTTTTCGAATATCTATAATGATGGTGCTTATGTAAAAAATTGTAAGTCACGAACACTAAACATTCATGACAATTATTTTGATTATGCTATGAGTGCTATTGAGTGTAATGAAATAAACATCGCAACTGGTATTTCAATTAAATCGAATTATGTGAATATGAACACTATTAATTCGGTGGTTTGGAGCAATGGAATTGTACCTGTTTTGGGTGGTGGGCCACTGCATTCCTACTATGGTATTAGGGTAATGAATTTAAATACTGTAGCGATTCCGAGTAATTTAACGATTAATCACAATACTATTTATAATTCGATTACAGGTATTGAGGTGTGGCGTTCAGTTGATTTTGAAGTAGGACCGAACAATGATATTAATTTCCTTGCTGGGGTTGCAGGAAGTTATGAATATGGAATAAAAATAAAAGATTGCCCAAGCAGAGCAAAAGTACATGACAATACGATAACACGTAATTCATCTGTAAATCCACCTGACGAAACTAGCCCTGTAGGTGTTGAAGTATATAATTGCTCTAATGCCAGAATAAATTCGAATACAATGACGAAGATGGGTACTGGTATTTTAGGTGAGTACAACTGTCTAAACTCGATATTTCAATGTAATGAATTTATTACAAATTATAATGGATTCAGGTTTGCTAATGCTGCGAAAATTAACACCCAAATTGATAATGCTGGCCCCCAAAGTTCTGGAAATAATTGGCACGGTAACACTGGAGACCCTTTACATACAATCATTTCAACGGGTTGGATAACTGGTGCTATTATTAACCCATCTAAAAATTGGTATGGTTACACTAATAACGGAATTGATAATCCGAATTCTTTTAACACTCTTGTTTATGGAATTTCATTTAGTAATGTATCAACCCCAAGCAATTGCGGTGGTGTTTTCCATAGTCCTATAGAAATAAGGGAATTGCTGTTAGGTAAAATAGTAAGAGGTGAAAATAATTATACAGAACATAGTGCAGAATACCTAATCAATGATTCTGTTTTTGCTTTTAATACCTTAGCAAAGAATGATTCTATGCTGAATTTAGGAACGACCGATGATACACTCTATAAAAATTATTATAACTTTGTAAAAGTCACGAATATTGGAGCGTTTACCAAAGTGGATAAATTTGTACTCGATAGTATACAGGCAGATACTATCCAAGCGAAGATTGTAAATGATAATATAGTAACTAAAAACAGTATGGAAGATAATCAGAAGATAGTTAATACGATATACCTTAATCAACTTACATACGAGGGTGATAGTTTGTGTACCTCTAACGAAAATTATATATTTACTGAAGATGAAGTGCAGCAATTATTAAATGTGGCCTATCAACACCCTGCTTTAGGTGGTGATGCAGTGTTCCAAGCACGAATAATGTTGAAGATGGATATAATAGATGGAAACCATAGCCAACGAACCATGCAACTGATACCTCCTAAAGATAGTATTGCCAATGGTAATTTCAAACTCTTTCCAAATCCGAACAGAGGTAGTATGACGCTGGAATATAGCCTTAATAGTAATGATATTGGCTTTTTGTTAATTTATGACATAGCTGGTAAACAATTGAAAAGTTTCAAATTGCCGAGCGAAAACAAAATGTTAAACATTGATGCAGCCGAGTTAAGTGCTGGTGTTTATTACTATTCAATTAAAGTAAATGACATGAATGTAAAGAATGATAAATTAGTTATAATTAATTGAGGAAGTTTTTAAAATATTATATCACCATCATGACCCTTCTCCTTTGGAGAGGGGCAGAGGATGAATTGTTCGCCCAACCAACTAATTTAGTACTTAACCAAAGTTTTGAACAATTGATAATGTGTCGTAGCGTCAGTTGGATGTATGGTGATGTTCCTCCCTGGGTAAGCCCCACAGATGGAAGTCCTGATTATTACAATACTTGTCAGGATCCTGGACAAGGAGTGCCTCAAAACGTGCATGGTTACCAATTTCCAAGAACAGGAAATGCGTATATGGGAATGGGTTGCTATTTATTCAATGGACCAGGGTCTAATCTTAGAGAATATTTGCAAGGGAAATTAAACGATACACTTAAAAGTAACAAAATATACTGTGTAAGTTTTTATGTTTCTCTCGCAAATCTTAATCCATTTGCTACTCAAGATTATAATAATTTGGCTATAACGAAAATAGGCGCTTACTTTTCTTTGGATTCGCTATATCAGCTTGGGTGGGATACCCTTCCATATACCCCCCAAGTAGAATCACCTTCTGGTATTTATCTATCTGATACTCTGAATTGGATGGAAATATCAGGAACATTCATAGCTCAGGGAGGTGAGCGATACATTACTCTTGGAAATTTTCATTCAGTTACAGATACATTAAGAATTACTAACGCTTTTTATGTGGGCAATCAGTCATTAGTATCTTACTATTTCTTAGACGACATAAGCGTAATCGAATGCGGCACCGCATATAGCCATACTGCCTGTGGTGGTTATACATGGTATGGGCAAACCTATACCACTAGTGGTACGTATACGCAAATAGTACCTAATTCTTTTGGGGGAGATAGTACCCTTATGCTTAACCTAACTATACTTAATAATGCGGGTACATCGCTAACACAAACGGCTTGCAATAGCTTTACTTATGATGGCAATACCTTTACTAGCAGTGGCACTTATGTGCAACACAACCAGAACTCGGCAGGTTGCGATAGCACCTTTACCTTATACCTAACTATTACTAATGATGTAAACGCTGTTATAAATGCCACAGCATGCAATAGCTATACACTAAATACAACTACATATACCAATAGTGGTAATTATACTCAACACTTAACTTCTTATGCTGGTTGCGATAGTGTGCTTGCATTAAACCTTACTATAAATAATGATATAGGTAGTACACTTTCGGTATCTGCCTGCAATAGCTACACGCTGAATGCAATAACGTATGCTATTGGTGGTAATTATACTCAACACTTAACCTCTTATACTGGTTGCGATAGTATGCTTGCATTAAACCTTACGATAAACAATGATGTAGGTAGTACACTTTCGGTATCAGCCTGTAATAGCTACACGCTGAATGCAATAACGTATGCTATTGGTGGTAATTATACTCAACACTTAACCTCTTATACTGGTTGCGATAGTGTGCTTGCATTAAACCTTACGATAAACAATGATGTAGGTAGTACACTTTCGGTATCTGCCTGCAATAGCTACACGCTAAATAGCACAGCATACAATGCAAGTGGAACCTATGTTCAAAACTTTGCAGCATCCAATGGTTGCGATAGCATCCTCACATTATACCTTTCTATTGATAGTAGTAATGCAGCTGTAACCATCACCGACCCTACGCTAACAGCACAAAGCATTGGTACTTACCAATGGTTAAATTGTTCGATGGACTTTGCGCCTATTTTAAATGCCACCAATCAAAGCTATACCGCCACAGCCAATGGAGATTATGCAGTAATAATAACAAATGGAACTTGTTTAGATACTTCAGCATGTTATACAATATACACAGTAGGGTTTAATCAAATCGGAAGTAATGAAGAATTGATTATTTCACCTAACCCTGCTACTAATCAATTCACAATTGAGAATTCACAATTAAAAATTAATTCCATACATATATATAATGTGCTTGGTAGTGTGGTGCTGGAGCGAATAGCCAATAGCCAAAAGGCAATAGATATTAGTACCTGGAAGGCGGGTGTATATTTTGTAGAAGTAGAAACGGAGAAGGGAATAGTGAGAAAGAAATTGGTGAAGGAATAACTGGCTTTACGAATATGCCCTTAGCGAAACCTAGTGCCTTAGCGTCTTTGTGGCAAACACCCTATTACCTATTCGCTAGTGCCTATTAACTATTACCCCCCCCCAACAACTACCCCGGAAGTCTCGAAATGTACTTATCCATTTCGTTTATTTGTTTCACTATTTCGGGTGTTTTAGGCTTTAGGGCCTTTGCTTTGCGGTAATGTTCTTTGGCTATTTTGTTTTGTTTGCGTTGTATTTCTATCGAACAAAGCTGAAGATGACAAGCCGCCAAGCTCTCTTTGTCGGGTATACCGGCTTTTACAGCACCTATCAAACTCAAACGAGCTTCCTTGGTTTGTCCTTTCTTTATTTGTATAAAAGCAAGTTGCATCAAGTTGGTACCTTCCATGTCGCCAGTAATCTTCGACTTTGTTTTCATTCCTTTGCGTATGCTGTTCTCGGCACCAGCCAAATCATCCGTAGCCATCATCAGGTTGCTTTGTATCATGTAATACCCCGAACGAATAGGTTTAAACAACAAGCGCGGAAACTTAATTTGTTTTAAGTATTTCTGAGCTAGTTCCACCTCGCCATCTTGAATCGCTTCTTGCACTATACGCATGGTGCCCATCATAAAATAAAGTACCAACGAGATGATAGCAAAGCTATACAGCAGCCAAGCTGTTATTTCGTCTTTCAGGTAATGCGACAACACCCCAAGTGCTATCAATAGGATGATAATAGGTAATCGGTAAACGATGTAAAACTTCAATACTTTTTTCATAAGTTGTTTTCTAATAATTGTTTCATTTCTAATTGTACTTTTCTTGCCTCTTCTCTTGCTTTGTCAGCAAAATCCTCGCCTTGGCTAGCATAAATGATTCCTCTTGACGAGTTCACAATCAATCCACATTGGCCATTCATACCATGTTTGGCTACCTCTTGTAAGCTACCACCCTGAGCACCCACACCAGGTACCAACAGAAAATGGTCGGGTATCAGCTTTCGTATTTCGCCCAACATTTCGGCTTTGGTAGCACCCACCACATACATCATGTTTTGGCTATTTCCCCATTTTTGGGTAGTAGTAATCACTTGTTCGTAAAGGTGTTTTTGCGATGCACCCTCATTCACCACCATATTTAGTTGAAAATCTTTAGCACCTGTGTTCGATGTAAGTGCCAGCACAATCACCCATTTGTTGTGGTATCCCAAAAAAGGGCTTACACTATCTTCGCCCATATAGGGTGCCACCGTTATCGAATCGAAATTCATGGTTTCCAAAAATGCTTTGGCATACATGGCCGAAGTATTGCCAATATCACCCCGTTTGGCATCGGCTATGGTAAACATATTGTCACAAGTAGCATTGATGTAGCCAATTGTTTTTTCTAAACTTACCCAACCCTTAGCACCCAATGCTTCGTAAAAAGCCGTGTTCGGTTTATAAGCTATGCAATAATCTTTGGTAGCGTCAATAATCTGTTTGTTGAATTCGAAAACAGGGTCGTCTTCACCCAACAAGTGTTTCGGTATCTTGGTCAAATCGGTATCAAGACCAACACAAAGAAAACTGCTTTTCTTTTTAATATTTAAAAACAAGTCTGATTTAGTCATGCTTTTGTTTGCTTGTTCTATTTAAACAGCAATTCCTCCCTCCTTCATTCGTTCAGCATTCTCAGCCAAATTCAAAGCATCTATCATCGGTTGAATATCACCATCCATAAAGTCGGTCAAGTTATACACTGTCATGTTCACTCTATGGTCGGTAATTCGGTTTTGAGGATAATTATAGGTGCGTATTTTCTCCGAACGGTCGCCAGTAGTCACCATTGTTTTTCTCTTTTTGGCATCCGCCTCTAGTCTTTTGTTTAGTTCAATTTCGTAAAGTTTGGTACGGAGCATGGTCATCGCTATTTCACGGTTTCCAAGCTGCTTACGGTCTTTCTGACTGATACACACAATGCCAGTAGGTTTATGAGTAATCATTACCTTCGATTCCACCTTGTTCACATTCTGTCCACCAGCACCCCCCGAACGGGCAAATTGAATTTCCAAGTCGGCAGGATTAATCACCACATCCAACTCTTCTGCTTCGGGCATCACAATCACGGTAGCTGCCGAAGTATGCACACGACCCATGGTTTCGGTGTTCGGCACCCGTTGCACCCTGTGTACCCCCGATTCAAATTTCAAGATACCATAAGCATTCTCACCCGATATCTCGCAAATCACCTCTTTATAACCTCCCATCGTACCATCGTTCGAGTCTACTACCTCAAACTTCAACCCCTTGTTATCGCAAAACCGAGAATACATCCTGAACAAATCGCCTGCAAATATACTTGCCTCATCGCCACCAGTTCCTGCACGTATTTCCATCACACAGTTCTTCGCATCCTCTGGGTCTTTAGGCACCAACATCTGACGAATATCCTCCTCCATCTTTTCTTTCTTCGGAATCAATTCTTCCATGTCGAGCTTTGCCATCTCTCTTAGTTCTTCATCTTTCTCGTTGGCAAAAACATTTTTGTTGAATTCAATATTATCAACCACATTTTTGTACTCGTGGTATGCATTCACAACATTTGTTAAATCCTTATATTCTTTGTTGAATTTCTTGAATTCGTTCATGTCGCCAATCACTTTTGGGTCCGATAGTTTTTGTTCTACTTCCTCCCAGCGTCTTTTAATGGCAGCTAATTTATCTAACACTCCTCTATGATTAAGAATTTATTTTTTTGAAAATTTTTCGCGAAGGTATGAAAAAAAGACAATTGTACTTAATTGCAGATAAATGAAGAGCAAACCAAACAGAAACCAATGGGGTTACAGAGTTAAACCGAGTACCCCAGTCAACCATTCCTTTTCCTCGACTATAATTATCACATCAATGGTAAACAATTCCAATCATTTTCTTGTTGTACTACCAATATAATTAGTACCTTTGTCGCCCATTTAGATTAAATCTAAATAACGAATTCGAATAAACTAAATACAATATTGAGATGATTACTGTATCAGAAAACGCAAAACAACATGCGATTGATTTAATGAAACAAGACAACAAACCCGAAGGAACATTTATACGAGTGGGGGTTGATGGAGGAGGCTGTTCGGGCTTGTCGTACAAACTCGAATTTGACAATATGATTAAAGAAGGCGACCAGGTGTTTGAAGACAAAGGAATAAAAATAGCTGTGGATAAGAAGAGCTTTCTATACCTCATCGGTACTGAGTTAGACTATTCGGGAGGATTAAACGGAAAAGGATTTGTGTTTAACAATCCGAACGCAGCAAGAACTTGTGGTTGCGGTGAAAGTTTTTCGGTATAACATTCGCAATAAGAAATGAAACTTATTTTGCATGACCAACCAGATGTAGAGAAAATAAACGAGAGACGTTTGTTCGAAAACCTTGCGTTATCACCTCAACAGCGAATGCAAAAATTATATAACTTAATGAAACTTTCGTTACTCTTAAAAGATGGCCCTATCAAAAAGCCTCAGTCGAAAGGAATTGTTTTAAAACTGAAGTAATGGATATTTTTGAAGAAGAAATAACCTCCTTTTTTCAGTTGTTAAACAAACATTCAGTGAAGTATATCCTCGTAGGTGGCTTTGCGGTCAATTATCATGGATTCTCAAGAGCAACAGGTGATGTGGATTTATGGTTAGAAGATTCGGAGGTAAATAGAAAAAAATTAGTTGCGGCATTAAAAGAAAATAATGTTGAAGGCGGTGAAGCATTTTTAACCTATCCTTTTATTGCTGGCTATTCCGAACTTCTTTTAGGAAATGGAATTTATATTGATTTGATGAGTGATTTACAATTTTTGAAACAAAGTAATTTTGACGAATGTTATCAATACGCAAATAATTATCAAGTACTAGAAAATTTGGAAGTAAAAGTAATTACCGTGAATAGACTGATTGAGGAAAAAGAACAATCTTCGCGAGCGAAAGACAAAGAGGACGCAGAACAACTAAAGAAACTATATAGAAAATAAGTTAGAAAGTAAAAAGTTATAAAGTTAGGAGTGGTCGAAACACTTTCAAATTTTAAACGACCTAACTTAAAATTAAAAAAATGGCAAACGAGATATTATCAGAACAAATCAATAAAGATTACGAATACGGATTTGTTACCGACATAGAAGCAGAAAACGCTCCGAAAGGACTTAGCGAAGAAATAATCCGATTTATTTCAAAAAAGAAAAACGAACCTGAATGGATGCTCGACTATCGTCTTAAAGCATTTCGTTATTGGCTAACGCTTGAAGAGCCTCATTGGGCGCATGTAACCTATCCTAAACCAGATTTTCAAAACATCATTTATTACTCCGTTCCAAAACCTAAAAAGCAATTGAATAGTTTGGATGAAGTTGACCCTGAATTGCTGAAAACATTTGAAAAACTAGGAATATCGATTGAAGAACAAAAACGACTAAGCGGTGTGGAAAGTCGCATAGCAGTTGATTTTGTGATGGACAGCGTTTCGGTGAAAACTACATTTAAAGAAACGCTTGCCGAGAAAGGAATCATCTTTTGTTCGTTTGGAGAAGCGGTTCAGGAACATCCTGAACTAATCAAGAAGTACATGGGTTCTGTGGTACCTTATACCGATAATTTTTATGCAGCGCTCAATTCGGCAGTGTTTACTGATGGTTCGTTTTGTTACATCCCCAAAGGAGTAAGATGTCCGATGGAGCTTTCTACTTATTTTAGAATAAACTCTGCTGGAACCGGTCAATTCGAACGTACGCTGATAGTGGCTGATGACGATGCTTATGTAAGTTATCTCGAAGGTTGCACGGCACCTATGCGAGATGAAAACCAACTACACGCAGCTGTGGTGGAAATAGTGGCCAACAAAAATTCGGAAGTAAAATACAGCACGGTTCAGAATTGGTATCCTGGCGACAAAGAGGGCAAAGGTGGTATCTTCAATTTTGTTACCAAGCGCGGAATATGTC
>Ga0194047_10002003_pt1 | contig 11900 bp, 9 predicted proteins | sample JunL225m_MetaG_2_FD_160070 | JGI IMG/M metagenome (GOLD analysis project Ga0194047, IMG submission 160070) | Anoxic zone freshwater microbial communities from boreal shield lake in IISD Experimental Lakes Area, Ontario, Canada - Jun2016-L221-5m | ecosystem: Environmental > Aquatic > Freshwater >...
ACTTTCAGTATATAACTCCTTTCAACCGGATTTGTAGAGGGGGTCACGAAGTGTCGAAGCATAGTAGAGGGTGTTGCTACGGTTAAACAGTACACTTTAGTTCGGCTGAATGACTGGCTTGAAGACGTACCCAGAGCCACAACCAGGGTCAGTCGCTTTGCTGCTCTTAAACCTGCCTCCTCATGAACCCTAGTTCGCCAACAGTATCAGCCCTGTTTCACGTTTCAGAAAGGTTGCATTAAAAGCTCGATAGTGATAGTATTTTATAGGCTGAATTGAATAACGGCAGAGATGAAGAATAGTAAGCGCATCCCTTCTTTTCATTACAGAGAACTGTACCCGGCGCAATAAAATGCGTTTGGCTGAGAGGGCAGCAGAAAGAAATGCGCCAAAGGGGCTTCGGAGTCGGTTTGTAAAAAAAGGGGGAGTTCTTTGGAGCCTTTCGATATAGCGAAGGCAAGGGCTTCAACCGGGGTGGAACCGCGCGAGTTTAACGTTAAGCTCTCGTCCCCGGGCTGTGAAAGCGCCTATTCAGGGGCTACAGGCTCGGCGGCGAGAGCTTTTTGTATGACTGAACCTTTGAAAATGAGGCAAATCGAATGATTAGGGAGGTTCACCTGAACAATGGCTAGTAATGTCACAATGGATACAATCGTATCTCTGTGTAAGCGACGCGGTTTTGTATTTCCTAGCAGTGAAATTTACGGTGGTTTTGGCAGCACCTACGATTACGGACCGTTAGGCGTAGAATTGCTGCGAAATGTACGCAACCTGTGGTGGCGAGCAATGGTGCAGGAACGCGATGACGTGGTAGGGCTGGAAGCTTCAATTCTTGGACCAAGCGCCGTATGGGAAGCCAGCGGTCACGTCAGCAATTTTACAGACCCTCTAGTGGATTGCAAAAACTGTAGAATGCGCTGGCGTGAAGACCATTTGCTGGAAGGTAATTACGAGGCAGAATATGGCGCAACCAAGCGCGATGCGGCGGGCAAATTGCTTTGTCCAAATTGTAGCGGTGAATTAACTGACCCGCGTAAGTTCAACATGATGTTCAAAACCTTTGTGGGTGTGGTAGAGGATACCGCTTCGGTGGCTTACCTACGTCCCGAAACCGCACAGGGTATGTTCTATAACTTCTCGAATGTGCTAAGCAGTATGCGTCGCAAGCTGCCTTTTGGTATTGCCCAAGTTGGCAAGAGTTTCCGCAACGAAATCACACCGGGAAACTTTGTTTTCCGCACCCGCGAATTTGAGCAAATGGAGATGGAGTTTTTCGTAAAGCCCGGCAGCGATGACGAGTGGCATAGCTACTGGATAGAAGAGCGGTTTCAGTGGTATTTGAAATACGGTATAAAGAAAGAGAATCTGCGTATTCGTCCACATACTAAAGATGAGCTTTCGTTCTATTCCAAAGCTACCAGCGATGTTGAATACGAGTTCCCATGGGGTTGGGGCGAACTGGAAGGTATCGCCAATCGCACCAATTATGACCTTACCCAACATGCCAAGCATAGCGGCAAAGACCTAAGCTACTTTGATGAGGAAACCAAAGAGCATATAGTACCCTACGTGATTGAACCGGCTGCAGGAGCTACCCGTACTGCTCTCACTTTCCTGATTGATGCCTATGCCGAAGAACCGGATAAGGATGAAACCCGGATTGTGCTACGCTTGCATCCGGCAATTGCGCCGATTAAAATTGCAGTATTGCCGTTGAGCAAGAAAGAACCGCTGGTAAATCTCTCCAAAGAAGTGGCGAAGAAGTTACGCCGCAAATGGGTAGTACAGTATGATGAAAGCCAGAGCATCGGCAAGCGTTACCGCAGACAAGATGAGATAGGTACACCTTACTGCATAACGGTTGACTTTCAAAGCCTAGAAGATAATGCTGTAACAATCCGCGACCGTGATACTATGGAACAAATTCGCGTTCCTATTGCTGAGCTTAGCAGTATGATGGATGAAAAACTGTCATTAGATTAGCTTTTGTTATTCCGGGTATATATAAACATTGGGTAAGTGTTACCATATGTACCCGGATTTTTTAAGCTTTTTTGCCCCAACCACTCTCTTTATATTCGCGCAAAACTCGCTTATAAACAGATATAGTTTGGGTTGCGATGCCTTGCCAGTTATAATGCTCCTTAACGGCTTTGTAGGCATTTTCCACACGTGCTGCCGTCCAAGTAGGGTTATTGAGAGTATGTAAGATTCCCCAAGCGATAGAGGAGGGGTCGTTAGAAATAACCTTAACTCCGGTTTCGTGATTTTTCACTACATCGCTCACTCCGCCGGTATCGCTAACAACTAAAGGCGTGCGTGCTGCCATTGCTTCCAATGCTACTATTCCGAATGGTTCATAAAGACTTGGAAAGGTAGCTACGTTCACTACTTTATAAAGTTTGTCACGAGTTTCATCTGAAATGAAGCCTGTGAAATAAAACTTGTGGCTTACCCCCAGTGTTTTAGCCAGAAGCTTATATTCTTCCAGTTGCGGTCCGGCTCCTGTCAGCACATACTTGATGTATGGATTGGTTTGAAGCACATAAGGCGCACTCTCAATTAAAGGGCGCACGCCTTTTTCATCAACCATACGTCCCACGTAGAATATAATTTTTTCTTCTGGCAAAGCGTAATGAGCGCGGAATCCGCTTAAATCTTCACCTGCCAACAAATCAAATCTCTCGGTGTCCACTCCATTAACCACTATATCAATTTTATCAGCCGGTGTTTCAAAATAATCCATTACTTCGGACTTCATATATTCGCTGCAACAGATAATACGCCACGCTTCAAAATTAAGCCACCATTCAACGTTGTTGATAGCACGCGGCAAGTTACCCGGAAGGTAACCGCGTCCTCGTCCGCGTTCGGTGGCGTGGATAGTGGCGATCATCGGAATGCGATACTGTTCTTTTAGTGCGCCACCTGTGAACGCTACCAGCCAATCATGTACATGAATAAGGTCAAAATGTTTGTTTTCAAGCTTATAATGGTCAATTAAACGATTAGCGGCTTCCTGTAGCTTGAGGTTAGTTTCCCAAGCCAGCGAAAAGAAATCGTTAAAGTCTGCTTGCGGCGGCTCTACCCGATGGATGTATATATTTTTTGTGGTATGCTCAAAACTATCCCCACCTTTGAGCATTGGGGTGAGTACATGAACCTCGACTCCTAATTTTGCCAGCGCCGGTACTAGTTCAGTTACATGTCTGCCCAACCCCCCAACCACATTGGGGGTGTATTCCCACGATAATGTCAAAATACGCATTAGGAACGCTTATTTTCCTTTACTAAATTGTTATTGATTGAGCCAGCGCCCGATAAGATTGTATTCAAGGTTCTGCACTTTCTTGAATCCAAATCTTTCGTAGAGCCTTTGTGATTGGTAATTGGTAAGTTGCGTGCTGAGTGTTACACGCCGCGCTCCTTTTGCTTCCATCATTTTGATTGCAGCTGAGAGCTGATATGCACCGTAGCCCATCCCCTGAAATTCGGGCGTTACTGCTAAGCGATCTAGGTGTCCCCAGCGTTCATACATGGTAAAGCTAAAATAACCCACCGGTTTGTTGTCTTTGCTACGGCAACAAATTTGAATCGTAACATCGGGCTGCCTAGCATAGAATCTCATCTCCGCCCGACTGTTCCACCATAACCAAGGGAATGTAACATGGTCAACTATTAGTAAATCTTCCTCCAACATCTGATTATATGAGATGGTAAAGAGCGGCATACCCTGAAAGGATTCATAGATAATAGTGTCCGGTTTGTCGTAATAAATTATATTCTCCAGAACTCCATAACCTGCATCAAAATAAAAGCGTGGATTCTCGGCGTGTTCATCGTTGGATACAACTATCGCTTGCAACTTACGCTGCCGACATGCTGCTTCCAAACTTTCAAGCAATTCTTTTCGGTGGGTACGCGCCCATAATTCGGTGATATGCCCCACCCCTTCGTGCTTTCTCCATAAATCGCCGATTATATACTCCGGTGAGCCAAGCGCTCGCATAGAGAGTCCCGGATATAAGAGTAATTGATTGTGCAAGGTTGCGCTATTAAAGCGGCTGTTCCAACTCAGATTCATATTAGCCGCATCTGCTGTCGTTAATTCTACGATATCGGATGAGCCACGTTTATATTTTGGGTCACCGCCAAATCGTTGCCGCAATTGCTCGAACAACAATGCACCTACTTCACAATATACACATCTTTTAGGCTAATTATGTTAGATGAAGTCAATTCTAGACCTTTGACATAAGGCTTAACCAATAGAAAACTCACACTATGATAGAGCGGTAAAATTGGCGCATCTGTTAGAGCAATTTGCTCGGCTTTCGCATAAATTTCAAGCCTTTTCTGTAAGTCGCGTTGTTCATCGCCCTGTTTAAGTAAATTATCGAATTGGGAATTATTATAACCACTATCGTTAAAAGTGCTTCTATTGCCCAACAAGGTACGCAGAAAGTTTTCAGGGTCGGGATAATCTGCAACCCAACCGTAAATATATATCTGGAATTGGCTTGCCGATAACCCGGCTTGAAAATCTTTATAATCCGGTTGGCGAACTTCTACTTCGATGCCAAAAGCTTGTTGATAAACCTGCTGTAGCAATCCTGCCATAGAAGTGTCGGTAGAATAAATTGTAATTTTTGGTAGATTCTGTGCGCTGCGATAGCTCGATTGGGCAATTAAATCACGCGCTCGGTTAATATCGTAGGAGAGTGACCCGGGATTACCGGTATAGCCGGGCATTCCCGGTGGTAGAATCGAATCGGCTTTAACTACCCTGTTTTCAAACATAACTCGCGCAATCCGCGCCCTATCCACTACCAGACTAAAAGCTTGCCTAATACGGGGGTCATCAAAGGGCTTAAGACGATTATTAAAACCCACATACTTTAAATCGAGTTGGGGCTTGATTACCAGTTCTTTACTCAGCGGATTATTCTTGTCGAGATAACGCTCCACATCATTTTCAGCAGCAAAAACAAAATCAACTTTGCCTTGTTCGTACAAGGTAAGTGGGTTTGAAGCCGCAGCGCCCAGCAAAATGTTCACCTGTATCAGGCTAGGAGCGCCATTCTGGTAATCCGGGTTGCGTGCTAGACGCATTATTTCATCCTTGCGATATTCGATTACCTTGAAAGGTCCGCTGCCATCTGGTTTGTCAAAAACTGCGCTTATTGTTGCTTTGTTGACCACCATAAAGGTGTTATAGGTCATTTTTGCGAGGAAAAAAGACTTGGGTGCATCGGTTTTAACCTGTAACGTAAGGCTATCCAGCACTTTCACCCCTTCAATTTCGGTGGCCTTACCCTCCAACTTTTCTTTCACCCCTGCGATGTCGTTCATATAATTTGCAGCGGGAAGGCTATTAGCAAGGGAGGGGGCGGCAAGTTTGGGATCGGTGGCGCGTTCCCAGCTATATTTAATATCATCGGCAGTTAGCTGTGCGCCACTGTGGAATTTCAAGCCGGGGCGTAGCCGGAAAGTAAAGACAGTTCCATCCGTGCTGACATCGGGCATGGCTAGTGCAAGGTCAGGAACCGGATTCATATCTTTGTCGAGTGTTAGCAATCCACTAAAAATCTGTCGAGTAAAGAAAGTAGAAGCAGAATCGGCAGCAAGCGCCGGATCAAGCGTGGTAATATCTCCACCGGTCAATGTCAAAGTCTGGTTTGAAGTTACCAAATTAGGCACTGTTGTAGGAGTCGGCACTGAGATATTAGTGGTACGCGGTGGTGTGGCTGTAACGGCAGCGGTTATCTTTACCCCACTGGTGGCAGCAGTTATCGGAGCGGTTATTATCGGAGTTGCCGTTTTATTATCTTCCCCGCAAGCCAGCAATAATTGTGGCAATACCAGAAAAGCCAGAATCCAGCCCACAGATTTTTTTAAACTGATAAGTAGCCACACCGGACTCATCTTGCTAAAACTCCTCATGCAATTAACCCGGTGTCAATCTCATTATCATTAATAAGACCGTAAACGCTGTTAAAATTGATAGTAGCGGTTGCCCATCCATTGATATTTTCCATACGAAAAGTGCCTTGTAGGTCTTTGGTTACAAGGGTATGTACAATCTGTAAGCCCAAACCAGATTTTGTACCGGAAGGGTCAAACTCGCTGGGATAGCCTCGCCCGTCATCACGGATGATGACATTGGTACGCCCTTCGCTTACAAAAGAACTGATACGTACCTCGCCCTCATTTTTGTCACGGAAGCCATGGAAAATTGCGTTGGAAATCAGTTCCATCACCAGAATTGCGAGTAGGGTAGCCTCTTTACTGGCAATAGGCACTTTGCTTTCGTCAACTTTGAAGCGGATACGTTTTTCCGGCGGTACAAGGCTGATAATAGCAATATCGGTAATCTCTTTAGCGACAGCATTAACAGTGGTTATGCCAATATCTTCGCGGCATAATAAATCGTGAACCGCGGCAATGCTTTGAATGCGTGCTACGCTCTCCGAAAGTGGCTGTACAACCTGTGGGTCATGTACCCGGCGCATTTGCATTGAAAGCAAAGCAGCTACTGTTTGCAGGTTGTTGCGTACCCGATGGTGCATTTCTTGTAACAAAGCTGATTTGATGGTCAGACCGCGCTGAGCTTCCTCATATAGACGGGCGTTCTGGATGGCGATTGAAGCTTGATCGGCAAATGAAGATATAATTTGGATTTGCTCCTCATTAAAGTGACGCTGTTGGCGAGTATAAACGCAGATTACACCTAGTATAACCTGTTCTGCCCCTATTAATGGCACACACATTGCCGCACGATATTGGTCATTAATCAAGTATTCTTCGCCGGGATGCAGTTCAAAATGGGCATCCCAAACATGTTCAGGGTGGTTGTATTCGGCAGCACGCCCCACGGGACCTTCCCCCAGTTTTACCTGCATATTTTTAACATAATCGTTGCTAAGCCCATGACTGGCAACAATAGTCAGGTAATTCCTACCTTCTTTAAGTTCATAGATGGAAGCCATTTCGGCTTTTACCAATTTCGCAGCCTGTTGTACCATTAATTCCAGCACCGAATTAATATCAAGTGTTGCGGCAATGAGTTTGGAAACGCTTTGCAAGGTGGAAAGTTCCTGTACCTTTTCGCGCAAACGCTCATCGGTTTGCTGATATAGCCGCGAGTTTTCGATTGCCAACGCGATTTCGCCCGCCACCATTTCAAGGAAGCGCACTTCTTCGGTAGCCCAACTGCGATAGGTGCGCGATTGTACCCCAATTACGCCCACTAACTTCTCACGGGTGTACAAGATAATCGGGACACTCAGCATAGAGCGTGAGGAGTCTTCCTCAAGTTGTGGTGAATATTGAAAGCGACTATCTGCCCACATATCGTAAACCGATATTGGTCGCCCTTCTTTGGCGGCAATGCCGGTGATTCCTTCTCCCAGCAATACTTCCATTGTGCCAATACTACGTTGGTTCAGACCATGCGCCGCCCGCAGCACCATTTTTTCCTGCCCACTTTGCGATTCACGTTCATACACATAAATACTGCAAATATCGCAGCCCATTACTTCTGCAACTGCCTGAACGGTGAGATCCAGCACCGAATTTTGGTCAAGGCTACTATTTACGGCGTTATTAACTTTGTGAAGGGCTTCAAGTTCATCCAGTGAACGCCGCACTTGCTCTCGAAACCCGCCACCTGAACGAGATAAAGGTCTGGCGTTCAAATCTTCTATCGGCGAATGGTGAGAAGAAAGGGAACGCATTACCAGTCGGTCATGCCCTTCCATATAGCCCTTTAACAGGCTGGAATATACCAGTCGGTTAATTTTGTCCATTTGGTGGGTCAATTCCATTCGAGATTCGATATCGTATTCAAGGGTAGTATTGATAAGTAATTGGGCGTTGATTTCCTGAAAATAGGAAAGTGCTTGCGAACTAAGGTCATCTACTGGAATTTCCACCAGCGCCCATTTTGCCCCTTCCATACTCATAAATTCGAGGAATCCGTCAAGGTCATCGGTTCGTAGCGCTTCGATTAACTTGCTAAAATAGCCGGGGTAAATATTATGCGCTGAAAAGCTGACCGATGAATTTACTTTTTCTTCGCTGAGTTGCAGCGGATAGCTAGGGCTTGGAATGTTTTCGATGTAGGTAAGCGTTGCGATGCTGACTTCACCCGGTATGTAGTCTGTACCTTCCAATTGGTAAGGTAGTTGGCTTATATTGTCCGCTTTAGCTTTGGAAAAAGTTTTGGTGACTCCATTTTCCCATTCTTCACGCCAATGCTCCTCGACCTGAGCTTTTATAAGGTCTAGGGAAGTAACAAGCCTACTCACATTATCAACTTTGATTGACTTCATTTATAAAACCCCCTCGAAACATATTCCAGAGATTTGTAAAACATTATAGCATGTTGGGGAAGATTCTTAATTTATTTGTGTAAGAGTATAGGCAATCTGTGTCCAAGTCGGAATCTGGCTTGCAGTTTTGAATCCAGCCTTGCCCAAATTGGCAGCTAAAACCCGGTCTGAATATAAACGATCTAGCTTATCGGCAAATTCGATAGGGCTGGAACAAATATAACCGTTCACCTCATTTTCTACAAATTCCAGTACGCCGCCGCTATCAGGGGCAGTGAGTACCGGCTTGTAGCTGTGCATTGCTTCAAGCGTGGCGTAGCCATAATCTTCATCTACAGGCGCATAATATACTGCCAACGCCCCCGCATATAATTCCACTGCTTTTTCTTCGCTTACGCGCCCCATAAATTCTACCCGGTGGTTTATACCAAGCGCCCGCGCTTTATCCATCAATTTTTGCATATCCGGACCTGCCCCACCGATAATAGCCCGAACGTTGCTATGGCTACGCTTGATTGTTTCCAGCAAAATATCGAGCCGTTTTGCGCCGTCCAGCCTGCTTAGCGAAAAAATGTAATCGCCATACCCATTATTATGATAAAGGGAATGCTTAAGGGCAGGATAGAGAGGCGTAGCAGGTAAGCCATTATATCGAAGCAATCGCCGGGCAACGTTTTTAGAAATAGTAAAAACGGCAAGGGCTTCACTGATGCCTAGTGAGTCTGTTTCCATTACTACTCGGCGAGCGCGTTTATCCTCATCACTCAAGCCAAAATCGCTCAAGGCTGTACCATACCAATCATAAGCTTGCCTATGCTGATGGACTAACCAAACAACTTTGCGAGGATGGCGCACTGCCCATGTAGGAAATTTGGTGCAGATAACTAAGTCAACCGCTCTGCCATTCAGCTTTTCGAGGTCAAGGGTGCGCCACAAAACAGGCTGGCGTTCAAGCTCATCTCGCGGATACCATTTGAATGGTAACGACACAATTTCAACCCGATGTCCGATTTCCCGCAATGCGCTTGCCAGCCCATCCACCAATTCTTCTGCTCCGCCACGCACAAAAGGAACTTGGCTGGCACATATCACGATGTTCATGCTTTTTGCTTCAATTGTTCTTCCAGTGAAGCAATCCGCTGTTCCATCTCATGTCCCTCTCGCGTTAATTGCTCAAGATAGGCATTGAGTTGTAGCAGGGCGCGGGTGGTAGCGGCGTTATAATTATTTTGTTGCTCCACGATGGGATTAATATACCAGCGCAACAAGAGGCGGGTTATGCGTTTAGAGTAAGCAAGCGTCCGTCCGATTAGAGGTGGTACGCCCCATGTTATGGGTAAATGTGCGCTAACGTTCCAAAGCTCATTTGCTTGTTTTATGACGCTACGCAATTCGCTCAGTTCCGCGCCGTGGAGCTTTTCGCGGCGTAATCGCACTTCTTCTCGCAATTGGTTCAATACTTCTGCTACGTTTTCATCAAACGTTTGCAATTTTTCTCCTCCTGAAACAAAAAAACCCTTCCGGTTGGAAAGGTCTTAAGAAAAGCGGGAGACGAGATTCGAACTCGCGACATTCTGCTTGGGAAGCAGACACTCTACCGACTGAGTTACTCCCGCATATATACTTTATGATTATAACAGAGCTATAAAAGTCAGTCAACAAGGAAACAGAGGCAGGCAGGGCTTATGCGTTTAAGCCAAGCAAAGCCAAAGTATGCTCAGGATGACCAGAAATAAAACGCAAACGGGAAGAAATCTTATTGTAACCGGCTTTACGCAAGAGATTTAAGGCAGTATTGCGTAAAGCAGCCATTACATGAGGACCTGATACTTTGTGAATGAGACTGGCATCCTCACCAAAACCTACATCCTTGACCCAGTGCAACTTGTTCTCAATCCCCCAATGCCCTCGCTTGAATTCTAATAAGGCTTTGACATCAGCTATCTCTTTAGGCAACCTTGTTATCCCCAACTGTAACTCCGTTTTGAGTTGCCCCTTTTCGACCCAACTCCGCCTAATCTCAAAAACTTGGGCTAGATAAGGCCAGTCACTATACTCAGCCAACTCAGTTGAGGCTCGGATTTCCCTTATCTCTATCCGTCCGTGTCCTTTATCCACTGTTTTAGCCTCCCGCATTTCTAGCAATTCTGCCCCAGTCCTCCACCACCGACTGGTTTTTGTGTCTGGCTCAAACACCATTTCTAAATCTGTCTGTAGTTTGGCTTGATTTCCCTTGACTATAAATAAATAGTCTCCTCCAGCCTTCACCACTTGTTGGCATAAATTGCGCTGGCAAAAAATAGCATCCCCTGTTAGTACCCGCCCTTCCCAGTCTATTTGGTCTATTAAAGCAGGTGCGATGGTTAATTCCGCTTCCTTGTTTTCGATAGCAATTTGTCCTAGCACTATCCCACTTTGTTGGCAAAATGCGCTCAATAAATGACAAGGGGTGCCTTTAGTTTCTTCAAATTTGAGCCTGCCACGTTGACATTTACCATCAATGGCTATCCCCTCACTACCTATTTGCCGGATTGACCCCACTACTTTAGCATCAAAAATACTTGTTAGAGCTTCTTCCAATTGCACTGGATCTAGTTCGGCAAATAGTCGCTGGAAGGTACTTTGCATAGGGGTCCTACCTTATATTAAATCCTAATATCGCTTTGACTGCCTCATTTTGACCATCCAGCCATTCGGCTATAGCTAATACCCCTAAATGATTGGACAACAGCGCACCAATGGCTGCTAATAGCATACTTACCAGATCATATTGCAGATTCGACCCCTTCCTCGGGTCGGTTATCCTGATAAAGGCACTCCTCAAATCTTTGTCTGTTATTTTTAGGTTGCTTTTCGAATCTGTCTCTGTCATGGTATAGTTCATTTGGCTCTCCTTTGGTTTGCTTTAAGCTTCAGAACTCAAATCTTACCAAATCAGAGCCTCTTTTGTCCAAACGCATTTTCCCTGGTTGGTAATGGACAAAGCGGTTAGTCTCAAACTCGAATTATTATTTTTGCCGCCTTATTCGCCTAATCTAAATCTAATTGAGCGGCTGTGGCGTTTTGTACGAAAAGAATGTTTGTATTCGCATTATTACGAAAAGTTTGACGGTTTCAAGCAAGCCATTAGCGAATGTTTAAGCCAGACCACTGATAAGCACCAAACTGCCTTAGATAAGCTGTTAGTCCTAAAGTTTCAGACCCTTGAAAGCCCAATCTATGACCTTTGATAGTATAGATACCAGCTTTGAGACGTTTGCTTTGAGCTTGTCTCTCTTGCTACCTAGTTACGGTTGCTTTAGTCTTCATGAAAAGTTTGAGCTAAACGCATTTTCCCTGAAATATTCTCTGAAAAGGCTTGACAATGAGGAGGAGGAGTGGTATATTATCCAAGCCCTCGAAACAGGGGGCGAAAGAAAGAAACAGACAGAGATAGAACGAAGGGAAATAACTTCCCAAATTCCCAACCCAAAATAAGATTAAGGTTGAGGAGCGTTGAAAGAAACGCTGGTATTTATGTCGGTTTTAACTCGCAAGGCACAAAGGCTGGATAAGGCTTTGGGTAGG
>Ga0194047_10002007_pt1 | contig 11889 bp, 8 predicted proteins | sample JunL225m_MetaG_2_FD_160070 | JGI IMG/M metagenome (GOLD analysis project Ga0194047, IMG submission 160070) | Anoxic zone freshwater microbial communities from boreal shield lake in IISD Experimental Lakes Area, Ontario, Canada - Jun2016-L221-5m | ecosystem: Environmental > Aquatic > Freshwater >...
TGAAACAGGAGTGCTTTCTGAAGCAGCAATAGAAAAAATAAAAGCCGATACAAAAGCGTATATCGAAAGGGAATTGCAAATTGCTGGTCAGGCAAGAACAATAACTCCTGATACAAATGAAGAGTTAAGTGATGTATATGCTGCCACCAACCACCAACCACCAACCACCAACCACCAACCAATAACCGAAAAACGTTTTGTGGACGGTATCAAAGAAGCCCTTCATCAATCCATGCAGCAACATCCCAATTTAATTTTAATGGGACAGGATATTGCGGAATACGGCGGGGCATTTAAAATAACAGAGGGTTTTGTGGAAGAATTTGGCAAACAAAGAGTGCGTAATACACCGCTCTGTGAAAGTGCCATTGTGGGCGCTGCTTTAGGTTTAAGTTTGGAAGGTTACAAGAGTATGATGGAAATGCAGTTTGCCGATTTTGCAGCTGTGGGGTTTAATCAGATCATTAATAATCTTGCAAAAATACATTATCGCTGGGGACAAAATGCCGATGTGGTTATTCGTATGCCAACAGGCGGCGGCGTAGGTGCAGGACCATTTCACAGTCAGAGTAACGAAGCCTGGTTTGTACATACTCCCGGATTAAAAGTAGTGTATCCATCTACTCCCGAAGATGCAAAAGGTTTGCTGATTGCTGCTATCAACGATCCCAATCCGGTTTTATATTTTGAACATAAAGCTTTGTACCGCAGCATTAGCGGGCCTGTGCCGGAAGCTTACTACGAAACTGAAATTGGTAAAGCCAGAATTGTGGATGAAGGAGATGATATCACTATTATCACTTATGGTGCCGGTGTACACTGGGCAATGGATTATGCAAAAAATCATCGCGACCTTTCTATCTATATTTTAGATTTAAGAACCTTGTTGCCGCTGGATTATGCAGCTATTGGAACAGCTGTTGCTGCAACTGGTAAAGTATTATTGCTGCACGAAGACAGTTTAATTGGTGGCATTGGTGGCGAGATTGCAGCATGGATTGCCGAAAACTGTTTCAGTTATTTAGATGCACCGGTACTGCGCTGCGCATCTTTAGATACACCCATTCCATTTAATCTGGAACTGGAGAAAAATTTTATGGCTTACAGCAGACTGGATGAGTATATAAACAGGCTGATAAACTACTAAAGCTATAAAACCACTTCAGGTTCTCTTCAAAATTCATTTCGTACTTTACTATAAATTTTTCCATTGAAAGTATTGATTATAGAGGATGAAAGGGCATTAAGTGAAAGTATTGCCACTTATCTTAAAGGGCAGGACTATATCTGTGAAACAGCTTTTGATTTTAACTCGGCTGTTGAAAAAACAGAGTTGTATGATTACGACTGCATCTTACTCGATATTACATTGCCCGGCGGAAGCGGCATGTCTGTTTTAAAAACTTTAAGAGAAAATAATAAAACAGATGGTGTGCTGATTATCTCTGCTAAAAATTCTATTGATGATAAAGTGGAAGGATTGGTATCGGGTGCAGATGACTATTTATCCAAACCTTTTCATCTTTCAGAATTGAGTGCAAGAGTTGCTGCTATCATCAGGCGCAAACAGTTTGGAGGCAACAGTATTATTCAGTTCAATAATATCAGCATCGATACCAGAGCAAAAACAGCACTGGTAAATTCATTACCCCTTGAGCTAACTAAAAAAGAATATGACCTGCTGCTGTATTTTGTAAGCAACAAGCGCCGGGTGATTTCTAAAAATGCTATTGCCGAACATTTATGGGGCGATGAAATGGAAGGTAACCTTGATTTTATTTATACCCATATCAAAAATTTAAGAAAAAAATTACAGGAAGCCGGCGATGCCGATTATATAAAATCGGTATATGGTATGGGGTATAAATTTACCGACTCATGAAATTACTGGCCAGATATAACAGGTTTAATATTGCTGCAACAGTGCTGGTATTGCTGCTGGGTGGCCTGTGCTATTATTTTATTTTAAGGTATGTGCTGATTCATCAGCTGGATAAGGACCTTAAGGTAGAAGAACAGGAAGTGAAAGATTATGTACGCTTAAATAATCACCTTCCTAATGCTGCAAATTATAAAGACCAGGAAGTAATATTTGAACCGGCATCAAACACAGCCATCAAAAGAAAAGTATTCAGTGTAAACCTTTATGATACCGCGGAAGAAGAACAGATACAGGGGCGCCGGTTAATTTTTGGTATTCAGAGCGGAGGAAAAAACTATACAGTTTCGGTCACCAAATCGCAGCAGGAAACAGAAGACCTGATACGGCTGATAGTGATACTTACACTTGGGATTGTATTATTACTTCTGATTGTATTGTTTATCATTAACCGCTTTGTATTGAATAAACTATGGCTGCCTTTTAGCAATACATTACAGCAGTTAAAGCAATTTAATTTAAGTAATACAACAGCTATTAACACCGGAGAAACCAATATCAACGAGTTTAAAGAACTGAATGCTGCGGTAACTGCCATGAGTAATAGTGTATTAAAAGATTACAGTGCATTAAAAAGCTTTACAGAAAATGCTTCCCACGAAATTCAAACCCCGCTGGCAGTAATGAAGTCCAAACTGGAATTGCTGATGCAGGGAGAAAATTTCTCCGAAACCCAGATGCGCTATATTCAGCAAATACAGGAAGAACTGAGCCGGCTTTCAAGACTTAACCAATCACTGCTGCTATTAACTAAAATAGACAACCAGCAATTTAAAGATACGGAGCAGGTGAATATTGCAAATACTGTTATCAAATATCTGGACAATTACGAAGAACTGATTAGCGCAAAAGAAATTACCCTGTCCAAAACAATTAGCGGAGAAATTATTGTGCTGATGAACAAAACAATGTCAGAAATACTGATATCAAATCTGATTACCAACGCCATCAAGCACAATACAGCAAAGGGGACTATCGCCATTACTGTTGATGAAAACCGGCTCACAATAAGTAATAGCGGAACTGCACTTAACAGCAATCCCGATGAACTGTTTGAACGCTTTAAAAAAGATAAGGTTAATTCAGAATCTTTAGGACTGGGTTTATCTATTGTAAAAAAAATTGCGGAACAGTATCATTTTAAAACAAGCTACCGGTATCAGGATGGATTACATTCGGTAAGTATTCAATTTAAATAAGATTTTGCGTTTACAATTAGTTAACCATTAACTTCAATTTGACTACAGATTTTGCTTTTAAGTTTGCTTACAGTTTATATTTATAACAGTTCAAAACTTAAAAATGAAAAAAATAATAATGATGTCAGCCTGGTTTGTAACAATTGCTTTTGCAGCCTGTGCTCAAAAATTAGATGCAGCCAAAGTGCCTGCTGCTGTAAAAGCCAGTTTTACAAAGCAATATCCCGGTGTAACTCCTAAATGGGAAATGGAAGATGGTAAATACGAAGCCAGCTTTAAAAAAGGTAGCGAGGCTATGTCTGCCATGTTTGAACCGAATGGCACTTTTACAGAAAGTGAAGCAGATATTAAAGTAGCTGCATTGCCAGCTGCTGTTTTAGCTTATATAAAGGAACATTACAAAGGCAAAATCATTAAAGAAGGAGCTAAGATCACCAAAGCCGACGGTACTGTAAATTACGAGGCTGAAGTGAACGGCAAAGATGTTATATTTGATATGAATGGAAATTTTTTAAAAGAGATGAAGGACTAAACTTTCAATAGTAAGGGATGGCTGCAACAGCCATCCCGTTTTTATATAACTTATTCAAACAAACAAAAATGAAAAAAATAACACTGTTTATATCTTTACTTATTGTTGTGCTCAGCACAATTCAGGCACAAAAAGCACTTCATGTTATCAACACACTTCATATTGCCAGCACTGGTGGTTGGGATTATTTAGAAGTTGGTCCGGTGAATGACTGGTTGTATGTAAGTCATGGCACGCAGGTAAATGTGATCAACAAAAAAACAGGCGACTCTGTTGCTGTTATAGAAAATACAACCGGCGTACATGGTATTGCATTTGATGTGGCCGAAAAAAAAGGATTTACAAGTAACGGAAGGCTTAATAATGTATCAGTATTTGATATGAACACCAATAAAGTGCTGACACAAATTGCAACAGGGCAAAATCCGGATGCCATCATTTATGAACCCTTCAGTAAAAAAATTATTACCTGTAATGGCCGCAGTAAAAGCCTGAGCATTATAGATCCTGTTTTAAATAAAACAATCGATAGTGTTGATGTAGGTGGCAAACCCGAAACACCGGTTAGCGACGGGCAGGGAAAACTGTTTGTAAATATTGAAGACAAAAATGAAATTGTGGTGGTAGATACCAAAACTTTTAAAGTGCTTAATCACTGGAGTATAGCGCCCGGCGATGGTCCTACAGGTTTGGCTTTTGATAAAATCACTAAAAGATTATTTGCAGGCTGCGATAAATTATTAATGGTAATTGATGCAACCAACGGTACTGTGGTGGATAAAATAACCATTGGAGATGGATGCGATGGTGTAGCTTTTGATGCTGCAACCAAAATGATCTATACTGCTAACGGTGCTGATGGAACGCTAAGTGTGATACACGAAGAAAGTGCAACTAAGTTTACACTCGTAGAAAATATCGCCACTAAAAAAAGTGCCCGTACCATTACATTAGATAATCAGTCACACCTGATATATTTACCTGCAGCAGAACTGGAACCGATGGAACCCGGTCAAAAAGGAAGGCCTAAAATGAAAGCAGGTACATTTCAGATTTTAGTAGTAGGTAAATAAAAGTGAAGTTGACGATGGTTAAAAAATTTCTTCTATCTGGTTTATTATTTGTTATGTGCGGTTTGTGCTTTGCGCAAACCGCACAGTTGCAACAGTACATTAACAACGGATTACTCAATAGTCCGCTGTTAAAAGAATACCAAAACCAAATCGCATTAAATAAGTATGATAGTTTATTAATAAGAGCAGCAACCAAGCCACAGGTTGCAGGCACAAGTTTTAATTCCTATGCACCGGTAATAAAAGGCTTTGGTTATGATGGCGCTATAACCAACGGCGCTAATTTTATTACGCTAGTAGGAGTAAATAAATCTATTCCTAATAAAAAATTACTGGCTGCACAATTTGAGAACCTGCAGCTGCAAAACCAGGAACGCAGCAATACTTCTAAAATAACAGAACAGGATTTAAAACGTACCATTGCTGCACAATACATCAGTGCTTATGGCAGTTTACAGCAATTGAATTTTAATAAAGAAGTTAATGCATTACTTGTAAAAGAAGAACCTGTTTTAAAAAAACTCACCCAATCCAATGTATATAAGCAAATTGATTACCTGGCATTTTTGGTAACCCTGCAACAACAGGAACTGCTGGTAAAACAAGCCGCTATACAATATAAAAATGACTATGCCACATTGAGCTATATCAGCGGCATTTCCGATACAGCCACGGTTGATCTGCAGGATCCGGGTATTATTTTAAATACGCTTTCTAATACTTCAGCATCAGTTTTTTTTAAACAGTTTGAGATTGACAGTTTAAAACTGATAAACAATAAGACATTGGTTGATGTAAGCTACAAACCCAAAATAAATTTGTTTGCAGATGCCGGGTATAACTCCTCATTGGCCTTTCAACCCTACAAAAATTTTGGAACCAGCTTTGGTATAAGTGCAGCCATACCCATTTACGATGGCAGGCAAAAAAAACTTCAATACAGTAAAATCAGTATTGCCGAAGCCACAAGAAAAAACTATCAATCATTTTTTAACACGCAATACCAGCAGCAAATTGCGCAGCTTACACAACAACTGAATGCAACAGAAGATTTGATAAAAGATATCAACAACCAGTTAAAGTATACGCAAAGCCTGATAGATGTAAATGGCAAATTACTGGAAACAGGTGAAGCAAGAATTACTGATTATGTACTGGCGCTAAATAATTATATCAATGCAAAAAATCTGATCACGCAAAATAATATTGTACGGATGCAAATCATTAATCAAATTAATTACTGGAACAGGTAACTATGATGCGAAATTTAATTATATACAGTTTGCTGCTGATTGCAATAGCATCATGCGGCAATAAAAATGCAACCAAAGCCGAAGAAGAAGTGCCGGAAGCTAAAACACCTGTTACCATTTCCACTATAAGTAATGAGGCCATGGAAGAATATGTGGAACTTAATGCCACGTCTTCTTTTTTACAAAAATGGATTGTAAGAGCCAATGCCACCGGCTATTTACAATCGGCCAATATACAGCTGAATAAATATGTAAACAGCGGTCAAATTTTATATACGGTAAAAACAAAAGAAGCACAAAGTATTGGCAACTCCATTAATATTTTAGATTCCACTTTTAAGTTTACAGGAGTTAACAGTATAAGGGCAAATGGTGGCGGATTTATTTCGCAGGTCAATCATCAAAATGGCGATTATGTACAGGATGGAGATCAGCTGGCGGTAATAACAGATACTAAAAGTTTTGTTTTTCTGTTAGACCTGCCTTACGAACTCCGGCCATTTATCCTCAATAAAAAATCACTGGAAATGGTGTTGCCCGATGGCGAAAAATTGATTGGCAGCATCAGTGGCAGCATGCCCAGCATGGATGCTGCTTCGCAAACGCAAAATATTATTTTAAAAATAAACACCAGCCACGTATTACCCGAAAATTTAATTGCCAAAGTAAAAGTGGTAAAATCATATAAAGGTAACACCAGCTCGTTACCCAAAACTGCTGTATTAACAGATGAAACCCAAAGTGAATTCTGGGTAATGAAAATGTTTAATGACTCTGCAGCAGCTAAAGTGGTCATTAAAAAAGGAATTGAAACTACCGACAGGATAGAAATTGTATCTCCTTCATTTACTGCCGCCGACAAAATATTGGTAACAGGTAATTATGGTCTGGGCGATACTGCAAAAGTTAAAATAGTTAAAGAGTAAATACTGATGCATAAATTTTTTCAGTCGCATAAAAATCCTATCACGGTAGTACTGCTGCTCATTGTTATGGGAGGATTTTTTGCATACAGTAAAATGCAATCCTCTTTATTTCCAGAGATCACTTTTCCTAAAATAAAAATTATTGCCGATGGCGGATTGCAACCGGTAAATAAAATGATGGTGAGTGTTACCCGCCCATTAGAAAATGCCATCAAACAAATACCCGACCTTAAATCAATACGCAGCACCACCAGCAGGGGCAGCTGCGAAATCTCTGCTTTTATTGACTGGAAAGCAAATGTTGATTTAAGCCAGCAACGTATCGAATCAAAAATTGCAGAGATACGCAATACCTTACCATCAGATGTTTCTATTTCGGTAGAAAAAATGAACCCGTCTATTTTGCCGGTGATGGGATATACATTAGAAAGCCATGATAAATCACCAATTGAACTGAAGCAACTGGCCGTATATACCATCAAACCATTTTTAAGCCAGGTAGATGGTGTTGCTGAAATACGTATTATAGGCGGTAAAACAAAAGAATACTGGCTGGAGCTGAATGCACAAAAAATGAGTTCGCTGGCTGTAACGCCTGATGCGGTTACCACTGCATTAAACGCCACTAATTTTATTAAGAGCAACGGCTATCTTGCTGATTACAGGTATTTATATTTAACTGTTACAGATGCAACAGTGCATAGTACTGATGACCTGCAAAATATTGTGATCAGTAATAATGGTAAAAGAATTATTTATTTAAAAGATGTAGCCACTGTTGAAATAAAAGAGGCGGTGGAATACACTAAAATAAATGCCAATGGGCATGATGGTATTTTGGTAGCGGTCATTAAACAACCCAATGCTAATCTGGTAGCGGTTTCTACGGCAATGGAACAAAAAATTGCCGCACTAAAAACGCTGCTTCCAAAAGGAGTTACCATCAAACCTTATTATATACAGGCCAGTTTTGTAAATGAATCTATTAAGAGTGTAAGCGACAGTTTATGGATCGGATTATTACTGGCCATTGTAGTTGCAGTACTATTTCTTCGTTCTTTAAAAGCCAGCGCCACCATACTTATTATCATTCCGGTAACACTGGGCTTAACATTAATTGTGTTGTATGCCTTTGGATACACTTTTAATATTATGACGCTTGGAGCCATTGCTGCAGCCATTGGACTGATTATTGATGATGCCATTGTGGTGGTGGAACAAATTCACCGTACACACGAAGAACACCCATTAGAAACCAACAGCACATTAGTACGCCAGGCTTTACAATATTTGTTTCCGGCAATGGTGGGTTCATCTATCAGTACCATCGTAATTTTTATTCCTTTTGTTTTAATGAGCGGAGTTGCCGGTGCTTACTTTAAAGTACTCACCGATACCATGATCATTACATTGCTCTGTTCATTTTTTGTAACATGGATCGGGTTACCTGTGGTATACTTATTGCTGAGTAAAAAGAAAAGACATTCGGCCAAACAATTACATGCAAATGCCCAACTAAAATCTGTAAAGCCACATGCAGTAAAAAGCCAGCGTTGGGTAGCATTTTTCATTAGCCGGCCTTATTTAAGTATTATCATCATAGCTGCACTTGCATGGTCGGTATATTTTATTCTGCCTAAATTAGAAACCGGTTTTTTACCTGAGATGGATGAGGGCAGTATTGTGCTGGATTACAATTCGCCACCCGGCACTTCGCTGGAAGAAACTGACCGGATGCTGAAAGAAGTGGAAAAATTAATTACGGCAGTACCGGAAGTAGAAGCTTACAGCAGGCGAACCGGAACACAGATGGGTTTCTTTATTACAGAACCTAACCGTGGCGATTACCTGATACAATTAAAAAAGAAAAGAACAAAAAGCACAGAAGCAGTTATTAATGATATCCGAAAAAAAGTTGAAGCCACGCAACCTGCATTGCGCATAGAATTTGGGCAGGTGATTGGGGATATGCTGGGCGATTTGACCACTTCAGTAGAGCCTGTTGAAATAAAAGTATTTGGGGATGACAATAAAAAACTACAGGAACTCTCACACCAGATAAGTGATGTGGTTAACTCGGTAAAAGGAGCAGCTGATGTTTTTGATGGCGTGGTTATTGCCGGTCCTTCTATCAGTATTGAACCGGATTATACCAAGTTGGCGCAGTTTGGTATAACGCCTGCCAATCTGCAATACCAGTTACAAACTTTTATGGAAGGTAATATTGCCGGTACTATTTTTGAAAAAGAACAAGTCAATAATATTCGTATACTTTATCCGGGAAGCAGAAAAATCAGCGTGGCAGATTTGAGTAAACTGCAAATATTTTTACCCAATGGAAAACTGAAGCCCATTACTGATCTGGCAAATGTAAAAGTAAATGCAGGTGATGCAGAGATACAGCGTCAGGACCTGCAATCGATGGGGGTAATCACTGCACGTTTAGATAACCGCGACCTGGGTAGTGCGATGAAGGATATTCAAAGAGAGATACAGTCAAAAATTAATTTACCGTTAGGATATCATATCGAATATGGCGGAGCTTATGCCGATCAGCAGCAATCTTTTAAAGAATTATTACTAATCTTAATTGCCGCAAGCTTACTGGTATTTGGTGTGATCTTATTTTTATTCAAAGATTTTAAAATTGCTTTTTTAATTTTACTGGTGGCAGTATTAGGCATATCCGGAAGTTATATGGCATTATATTTTACAGGTACGCCGTTAAACGTGGGCAGCTATACAGGGCTGATTATGATTGTAGGTATTATTGGAGAGAACGCCATTTTTACTTTCCTGCAATTCAAACAATCTTTATTACAGCATTCGGTTGATGAATCTATCATCTATTCCATCTCTACCCGATTGCGGCCCAAGTTGATGACGGCATTAGGTGCTATTATTGCATTGCTGCCATTAGCGTTGGGTATTGGAACGGGCGCACAACTGCACCAGCCATTAGCCATTGCGGTAATCGGAGGTTTTGTAATTGCATTGCCATTACTGCTTATTGTATTACCAACCTGTATACGGCTGCTGTATAAAAATCATTCTTCAGAAGATATAAATATGTAAAATTATGTGGTGGATCTATGCGTTATTATCAGCCTTATTTGCATCACTAACAGCCATATTTGCTAAAGTGGGTATTACCGGAGTAAATTCAAATTTGGCTACTGCCATACGTACCATAATTATTTTACTGGTGGCATGGGGTATTGTGCTGGCAAGAGGAGAAGAAAAAGGTATAGCAACGCTATCAAAACAAAATATCCTCTTCTTAATTATATCGGGTATTGCCACCGGCCTGTCGTGGATATTTTATTTTAAGGCTTTACAAATTGGTAAGGTATCACAAGTGGCGCCGGTAGATAAATTAAGTGTGGCCCTCACCATAATTTTATCAATTGTTTTTTTAGGAGAAGCATTGACCTGGAAAGCCGCCATTGGCGCATTGCTGATTATTGCAGGAACAATAGTAATGATTCTGTAACATCACTTTATACTATTATTTTTGCTTTTAAAATTTACCCGGTGAAATTTATTCTTTTTGTTTTCTTTTTGTTTTCTTTTTTTCATATTCAGGCACAGTACAGTTTTAGTTGTATTGTAAAAGACGCGGCAACAAAAGAGACTGTGCAGGGGTAACTGCTGTAATAAAAAACACAGCACTGGCAGCAGCATCAGACAGCAATGGAATCATAAACATTCATAACCTGCCTGCTGGTAATATCTCGGTAATCTTTACACATATAGGTTATCAAACTATTACCATGAGTTTTCAAATTCCGCAAGCCGGGCGTAGTTTACCACAGCTATATCTGCAACGCGAAACATCTAAAACAGAGGAAGAAATTATTGTTACTTCATCACGCACCAACAGCCGCATTGAAGATCTGCCTACTAAAGTGGAAGTTTTAGGCAGCGAGGAAGTGAGAGAAGAGAATGGAATTAAGCCAGGTAATATTACAAGTTTATTAGGAGATATTGCCGGAATTCAGATACAACAGTCTTCTGCCACAACTGGCAATGCCGATGCAAGAGTACAAGGCCTGCCAGGTAAGTACACACAAATTCTCCGGGATGGTTTGCCCTTGTTTGGTGGTTATTCGGGCAGCTTCAGCATTTTACAAATTCCGCCATCAGACTTAAAACAAATTGAAATTATTAAAGGTGCCAGTTCTACTTTGTACGGTGGTGGTGCCATTGCAGGAATGATCAATCTGGTATCTAAATCACCCAAACTAAATACACCTGAAAGGGCTATTACCATCAATCAATCTACTTTAAAAGAATCTAATTTTAACGCCTATTTTTCTAACCGTAAAAAAAAAGCAGGCTATACATTTTTTACAGGAGCTACTTATCAAAGAGCAGTTGATGTAAATAAAGATGGCTTTAGTGATGTGCCCGATCTCACCACTGTTTTCTTTCACCCTAAATTATTTTTATACCCCAACAGTAAACAAACGGTAACGCTGGGTTATAACCTTACTTACGAAGACCGAAATGGTGGAGATATGCAGGTGCTGCACCAAAAAGCAACTGCGCAGCATCAGTTTTTTATTAAAAACAAATCTTTACGCAATACCATTGATGCACAATGGGAAAATAAGTTGAATGCCACCGGCCTGCTGATCATTAAAGGCACTACCAGTTTTTTTAACCGTGATATCAGCACGAATGTATTTGGCATGAAAGCCAGTCAACTGAGTTATTATACAGAAGCATCGTATCTTAAAAAAATGCTCCATCACAATTTTGTAGGGGGTATAAATATTACAGGTGAAAAATTTACTAAACAATTGCCTGATTCAACGCAGTTTAATAATTACAATCAGCAAACCATAGGTTTTTTTGTGCAGGACGATTGGAAGTTATCTAAACAATTTACTGCCCAAGCTGGCTTAAGATGGGATAACCATTCTTTATACGGTAATTTTATTTTACCAAGACTTTCTTTATTA
>Ga0194047_10002009_pt1 | contig 11887 bp, 6 predicted proteins | sample JunL225m_MetaG_2_FD_160070 | JGI IMG/M metagenome (GOLD analysis project Ga0194047, IMG submission 160070) | Anoxic zone freshwater microbial communities from boreal shield lake in IISD Experimental Lakes Area, Ontario, Canada - Jun2016-L221-5m | ecosystem: Environmental > Aquatic > Freshwater >...
TTTAGATATGAGACATGAAATTTTAGACATGTCATTTGAGAGTGGTTTCTCACATCTCAAATCTCACATCTCAATACTAAAAAATAAAATATGAAATACGTTACTAAATCACCTGCCATTTTACTATTAGAAGATGGAAAAGTTTTTAATGGTAAAGCTGCCGGAACCATTGGCACTGCTACCGGAGAAATATGCTTTAACACCGGTATGACCGGCTATCAGGAAATTTTTACCGATCCTTCTTATTTCGGACAAATCATCGTTACCACAAATGTACACATAGGTAATTATGGTGTAAATAATGATGAAACAGAATCGGATTCGATTAAAATAGCTGGCCTTATTTGCAAACAATTCGAAGAATTCCATTCGCGTAAGCGCAGCAACGGCTCACTTAAAGATTATTTTGTAAATGCAGGAATAGTGGCCATTTCAGACGTTGATACACGAGCCATTGTAAGATACATCAGAGATAAAGGAGCAATGAATTGCATTATTTCATCCGAAACGCAGGATATTGAAGTACTCAAAGCTAAACTGGCTAAAGTACCATCTATGGCCGGTTTGGAATTATCATCAAAAGTTAGCACCAAAGAAGCCTATTTTGTTGGTAATCCTGAGGCAGAGCATCGCGTGGCTGTGCTCGATTTAGGAGTAAAGAAAAACATCTTACGTTCCTTGGAAGAGAGAGGTTGTTACTTAAAAGTATTTCCTCAAAAATCTACTTTAGAAGAAATGCTGGAATGGCAACCCGATGGATTTATGATTAGTAATGGCCCCGGAGACCCCGGTGTGATGAAAGAAGAGGCGGCCAACATAAAAAAGATAATTAACTGCGGTGTACCCACTTTTGGCATTTGCCTGGGGCATCAACTTATTGCCGAAGCATCCGGAATTTCAACGTTCAAAATGCATAAAGGACATAGAGGCATTAATCATCCGGTGAAAAACCTGATTACCGGAAAAAGTGAAATCACATCGCAAAACCACGGTTTTGGTGTGAAGGCAGAGGATGTAGCGAAAGTAAAAAACATGGAAGTAACCCACATTAATTTAAATGATAATACCATCGAAGGATTGCGTTACACCGACCGAAATGTATTTTCGGTGCAATACCATCCCGAAGCATGTCCGGGACCCTTGGATGCACGGTATTTGTTTGACGATTTTATAGGAATGATGTCCAAAGTAAAAACATTGGTTCAATAACCGCAAGAGGAATAAGAAATTATTCCTCTTTTTTTGTGCTAGGATATCAGTATTCTGAAATAACAAAATGTAGAAATACTGTTTTTCTGATATAAATTCGTACGAAATCCAAAACTTCTAACCTATCGTTCACCTTACTTTAAAAATATCGTTTCCAATCAGTAGAAACCTCTCTATCTCAACCAAACATAACAAATTGGCAAGTTCATTTGGCACTATCCCCAATTGGGGATAACCATAAACCGAGTGTTTGGACGTTATCCGGAATTGCCTAAACCGAATAACCAGTTTTTTTGCCTCCTCCCTCCCACCTTTAAACTTTCTAACTTTAAACTTCTTTAAATAAAAAAAAGTCCCGAATAGCTTCGGGACTTTTTTAATAAATCATTAATCCAATATTTCAAACCCGTCTAACGGAGTTCTAATTGAATTTTGAGCGAATCTTCTCTGCCATATCAGATAATTCTTCCGCTGAAGGTTTTAATTTGGCTTGAGTAAAATTAATGTCATTAACCGTATTCATAGGTACAAGATGAATATGTGCATGCGGAACTTCGAGCCCGATAACCGCCACTCCTACTCTTTTGCATGTAACAGCAGCCTTAATAGCTTTAGCCACAGATTTAGAAAACACCATCATTTCGGCTAAATCGGCATCAGCAATATCGAAAATATAGTCAGTTTCCACCTTCGGAATAACTAGCACATGGCCATGTACAAGAGGAAAAACGTCAAGAAACGCCAAATATTTATCGTTTTCGGCAATCTTGTAACATGGAATTTCTCCATTTACTATTTTTGTAAAAATGGAAGCCATTTGTTAACGAGAAATTTCGATGATTTCGAATTTAAGTACTCCTGCCGGGACTTTTATTTCAGCTATATCTCCTTTCTTTTTCCCAAGTAAACCTTTACCAATAGGAGAATCGACCGATATTTTACCTTCTTTTAAATTAGCTTCATTTTCGGCTACCAAAGTATAGGTCATCGAAGCATTTGTTGATTTATTTTGAATTTTCACTTTCGACAGAATAAGAACCTTTGATAAATCAATATTAGTCTCGTCTACTAAACGAGCATTTTTGTAAACAGCCTCCAGTTTTGAAATTCTCATCTCGAGTAAACCCTGTGCTTCTTTTGCTGCATCGTATTCAGCATTTTCCGACAAATCGCCTTTGTCACGAGCTTCAGCTATTTGTTTAGAAATAGAAGGCCTTTCGTGTGCCTTCAAATGGTGTAATTCTTCTTCCAGTTTTTTTAAACCTTCCTGAGTAAAATAAGAGATAGTAGCCATATTAAGTAAATTTATAGTGTCCGAAAAATAGAAAAGAATCCTTCCGTTGGTTAAACGGAAGGACTCTTTTCGAAATTAAATATTAAATAAATTAGAGGTTTATTCTTGCACCCACCGAGTGTGTTCCTCCAAATGTATTTGTAGCTCTGTAAGAATAATCGATACCAAAAGTAGATTTATTTTTTCCGAAAGGAATTTCAAAAGTAAATCCAGCACTTGGGCCCTTAAGAGCAGTGGTTAAACTTACATTTGAAGAAGAAGAAGAATAATCAAAGTCTTTAGTTTGACCTTTTTCAATTGCATACCCCGCGCGAATCATCAACATGTTTTTCCATCCATATTCTAACCCAATCTTATAAAGGTTTTTGTCGAATGCACATGATGTGAATGTACCCATTGCAGTAATTCTATGTGTTTTCATAGAAGCACTGTCTTTCTTCAAATAAAAATCGTAACCGCATCCAATACTTAGCAATGCAGGTAAGTGAAACTGATCAGAACGTTGTTCAACAGTCATTGTTTGAGTTGAAGTACTTGCGGGTACGGGAGTTTTAAAACCTAAACCGTCACCAGAAAATTTCATTTGCGGCCCCCAATTTTGTAGAGCAATACCAAATTTCATCTGATCATGTTTTCCTGCCACATATTGAATCCCTGCATCCAAAGCAACACCACGTGCACTCAGGTTAGCAATTTTTTCAGTAATTACCTTAACAGCTAACCCTCCATAAATATTATCGGAAAAGCCTTTCGCATAAGAAATAGTGGCGTTCATAAACTGAGGTGAAAACGTACCCAAACCACCTTCTGGTAAATCAGTAGTTGTAATAGGAATATCTCCGAAACGCATCGAAACAATAGACAACCCAATCGCCCCTGTCTCTCCAACATGTTGAGTTAACCCAAAAGCATTTATATTGATATCTGTTCCTTTCAACCATTGCGTTCTTGTAAAAAGCAACTCCGTTTTCTTAGTAAAAGCGGTACCTGCAATGTTCGAGAACATTGATTCAAGTCCTCTAACACCAGCAACATTACTGCCTGCCCAACCAGAACTGCGCGCCCACGGATTAATTAACAATTCTGTGGCTCCTGCCTGCCCTACCCTATCCGGATTTCCTGCTTTAACATTACATATAGGGGTAAGAAAAGTCCCTACAACTGCAATAGATGTAAATATTTTATAATGTCTTTTCATAATTATCTTTTTTTCTTGATTCTTTTTCAATTTGAATATCTGATTGAATAACTCCACTATTAATAAGCTTCCAAATCAATAGGACGCATTACCCCAAACCATTTGATCGTTTTGGACCCTACATCTGGAACATCAACGTGAATAATGTATAAACCACTTGAGATAGGAACACGAACCTGATTTTTTAAATCCCAATCAAGAGAAGTAACAGCCACCCCCATTTTATTTCTAGCATAAGATGGCTGATCAACCTTAAATGCTCTAACCAAAGTTCCATTCAATGTATAAATAGTCACAGTACATTTTTCAGGTAGGTTTGTTATCTTAACAATATTCTGACCTGTCAATTGTTCATAACCTGAATAAGCATAATAAGGGTTAGGAACCACATTAATTAAATCCAGAGCCTGAACTGCAGCATCAGAATTATTGGTCTTTGCTCCTATGTCAGCAGTATTAAACTGATAAAGTGGCAAGTTGTGATTAATTGGGGTTAACGAAGTATCAGAAATAGGAGTTAATGTAGTTGCATAACCTGCCTGATAAGACTTTGCCACTCTTAATCTAATCTTCACATCGCTTTCTAACAAACTATGCCCCGGAACTAATAATGGAATTGTCACCCACATAGCATCTCCATAAACAGCACGTCCGTATGGATCTACCGGACTAGCTAAATTAGCAACTGCAAGCGTATTGTGAATAAAAGCCCCTCCGTCATATCGAGGAACATTTCTTATACCATTAGGAAAATGAGCATCAGTGCTAGAGAATAGTTTGTCCCCATTATGACCAAATACATAAATGTAATGCTTCCCTCCAAATAACGGAGTAAAATCAGGAGATAAATCGGCTGATGTCGGATTCCAAATCATGTCTGCACCGTGCTCGTTCACTAACCAAGAATCTTCACCAAAAACCATATTTAATCTTTCACCCGTTTCAAGATTAATCGCATATCCAGGGAACCAACTCATCCCTGTAGCAAAGTCATTGTTATATACTGAAGGGTAATTAGCTACGCCATTTTTATCGACTGAAGGGGAACTGCGTAATTTCATTTTGGGAGTGGCTCCTATCGCTAAAGTTGTTGACTCTTCTAATTCAATAACCGGACATCTTGTCCATTTAGAACGGTCGCTAGTAATGATTATATCAGTGCTTGCCAAATTTGATAGTAAACTCTGCCCCATTGCGGAAGAACTGTTCCAAGCAGGACTAGCAGAATAGAGAACAGGATTACTTGCAGTGGTAGGCACTACCATAGATGACATTCGATAAGGCGCCCATGTCCCACCAAGCACTTTTTCGTAATACTGTTGGTCATCTTTAGAAGAGTAATCGTCAAAACCAAGAGTAGTTGTTGAAGTGAAAGTACCTGATCTTATCCAATTATGCCAATCTAAACCTTCTCCATCAGGAATTCCTGTCAACCAAACCTTATCAGGATCAGAGAAACTCATTGTAGCTTCAAGGAACCCATTACTAACAGAACCTGAAAGCCCTGGATCTGCAACATAACTAACATTAACGGATAATCCCCATTTTGGAATTGTTACAGAGGTAGTACCAGAAGGCTGCCCATTAATAATCTGTTCATTGTAAACTGAAATTGAAGTTTCAGAGGACACTGATTCGTTACTTGTGGTGTTAATTAGTTCCCATGTTGAAGTGGCAGGTACAGTAGACCCTGAAGTAGTTGTCTTTCCATGAATTATAAATTTAAAATCAGCATTCTCAGGAACATTCAAAGGATCTATTACCTGAATCCTAACCGGCCCGTGCGAATTTTCATATGTAGGATGAATCGATCTCCAACCAGATGAAGAAGACATAATTTCATCAACCGTGGATGAAGTAAAATCTAAAATCATTCCTCCATTTCCTTGACCTTCTATTCTTGTAAGTTTTGGAGTTGTTCCATAACCAGATTGAACCAAAGTACCATTAGCTTCCGGACCAGGAATATGTGGAATTGCAGAATGATAGAAAGTTGCATCCATTGGTCGTCTTCCAGCAATAAATGGCTTATAATCCCCCAAAATATTCATATTTGTAGGTATTAAAGTTGGGGAAAAGCCATAAGCAATAATAGCATAAAAATAAGTTTTATGATTAATTAATACATCATTACCCGTTGCGAACAAGTCTTTTTTAACTGAAAGAGAATGTGAAATACCTTTATCAGCACCATTCACCATTTCCTGAGGAATCATTGCTGAAATCGTAACATCATTTGTATAATTAATAATTTGAGATGCTCCATTGAGTTTATCCCCATCCTTTTTATCACACTGAAATAAGAGGCGCGCTTTATCAACATTATATAAATCGGTTGAACTTACAGATGCATCTTTCAATTGATATACCATATAACCTTGAAAACGATATAATGAGTCTGCTCCAGATGATTTATCGTAATCTTCGGAATACTTCTCTCCGAAATTATTGGAATTGGATGGATTAGTCCATGTCAAAATTAATTCTTTATCTAATTCTTGAATGGCCAAATTTGGTGCATCAGGCCCATTTAAAGTAGCAAAACAATTATTAAACAATTGTTGAAGTTTCGAATCTGCTCCTTTTAATAACGCCACCGACATCAAATTTCCTCCCTGAGTAGTTCGAGCCCATGGCACCCCAATGGTAATATAGTTAACCGCTCCAGGATACAAAGTAAATGGACCTGAACTTTCCAAAAACCTTCTATCCGCAGGAGTATTTCCAGAAGTTGTCTCATCCCAAGATGGTTCTGAAACACCATTAGTTCCAAAAAAGTCTGGAGCATCCGAATTACCAGGGAACATATATTTACAAGGAACACTTCCTGTTGTACCATTTCCACCATAAGTAATAGGAGTTCCGTTTTTCCATGTGCCAGACAAATATTGATAATAGTCATCTGAACTCCCTCCAGCATTTACTCCTGGATTACCGTTAACAGGATTGTTATCATTGTTAAAATACATAAATCTGCACATTCCTAAACGCTCATTGTATGGAACACCATCTCCATAGTAAACAAAACTCGGAGGAACTGAATTGGAAGGTCTGTCGTGCCCCATTGCTCCAGTTGTATCAGCCTTTGGCCCCTCAAAAAAGTCGACACCCACAGCAGGAGGATTGGCTCCGTAGGCAGTTGCCTGTCCAGTTCCATCAACAGCGTCCCCGTTATATAGAATCCCTAATCCCAAACCAACATCACATCCAACAAAATCATCAGAGTAATCTCCCAAATCTGCATCATCCCATAATCCAAAAAATGTACTATCCAATTTGTATGAGGATTTGTTAATTAATTTGTATTTATAAAAAGTAGCATTATTAATTTCGTCATTAGTTTGAAATGCGAAAGCCTGGGCCTGCACTTCTAAACCTATTGCCTCTCCCTGAGTTTCAGTGTGAATTCCTCCTTTATCATTAAACACCCAAAAAATACTTTGGTCTCCATACAAATGATCTCCTGTACATCCATCGGCACCTGTAATATCAAACCCCGGAACATCACCAATTGTTGGGTCATATAAATCATCGCCATTATAATCATAAAATGGAGCTAAAGGATGACCTTCCGGACCAAAAGCGGGCCAATTAGTTATGTTATCCATTGCATCAGGCAAAGTTGAATGACCAACAAGTGGATTTGGTCCAATCTGGTTTATCGCCCAATTATAGTATGTCTGAACATCCACCCTATTTATTTTATAAAATTTATCCCAAGTCAAACACCTGCCAGCATCCGTAGTTGCATCATCTTTTAATGGTCCAGGCCAATAATCGTTACCTCCGAATTGTCGATAAGTTTGTGCAGCTTCCTTTAATTGTCCTCCAGCATCATAGCCACCAACCCAAACAGAACTCGCAAATTGAGAACTTGGTCCTATTGTAGAACTACTTGCTGGCTTAGGAATTTGATAGCGGGCATTAGTAGAACCAAAGATGTCCCACCACATATCACCTCCGTTTAGAATTTTAGCTCTTACATTATTAATATCTAAATCAATTTGCGCTGTTGCATTTACACATTGAGCATTAACAGATTTAGTTAAATTGTTACTTGATGTGGTATTATTATTACCAGCACCACCTACATTTTCCTTAGCAAAAGCACTAAAAGCGAAAACTAAAAAAACTGACGAAACGATTAAGTTAAAACATTTCTTTTTCATAATTATTATTTTTATTCGTTATAGGGGATGATTTTAAGTTTTATTTCTTTCTAATTAAAAATTAAGTTCCAAACCAAGGCGAATTACACGTGGTTGGCTGTAATTAGCCGGGTTATTAATTTTAATATTATACAAATCTGTAAATGATTGAGGACTGTAACTTCCAGCAATTGCCGTCTGACCAGCCACAGAAGCTAAATAACCATCATCGTCTGGATTACCAGTTGCATGATAAACACCATAAACATTTTTGGTATTCAACACATTCAACACTTGCAAATAAATATTAAGCATTGCTTTCTTTTTTTCTTGACCTTCTTTTTTACCACCCCATGTAAGTTCTAAATCTTTGTCAACACGTAAATCAATTTTAAAGTTCCAAGGTAAATTCGAACCATTAATTTTTCCTTTCAAAATATGACGCTCTGCAACTCCAAACGAACCATCTTGGGTAATATTTGATTGCTTACTGTAAGGGGTACCAGAACCTGCTCTTAAAGTAATATTGGCCCCCATATTTTCCAACAACTTGAAGGTTTTTTCAGAATCTCCCTTTTTACGTGTGTAGGTAGGGCCTTTATAATCTTTTCCTCCACCAAAACGGTAATCAACATTTAACACGACGGTGTGACGTTGGTCAAAATCTAATGCATGAGGAACACGTAAATTAGGTTCCCCTGCAGCGGTAAGATTTGCACCATCAGATGTACTAGAACCGGTTCCGTCTGCAAATTGCAAGGTATAACCTGCAGTTAATTGAACTCCAGTAGCCATCCTTCTAAGTTCATAACTTAATGAAAGTCCTTTTACAGTTCCAAAATCGATGTTGTCAAATGTATTGTATGTTGTTGGGAATGCTTGGAAAACTTGAACGGTTTGAACCATATTTCTTAATTCACGATAGAATGCAGAAATCTTAATCACCGAATTTTTCTTTTCATTCAACACCTCCTGAAAGCCTAACTCATAATCAGTCGTTTTTTCAGGTTTAAGATTTGGATTATTAATAAAACCTGCAGCATTATTTTCAATATTCAAATATTGAACAGGATCTAACCTGTTAAATCCCGGAGGACGTTGAGTTAAGATATCATAATGAGCCGTGAAACTCGCAACATCAGAAATTGGGAACGAGAATGCGATACGAGGCATCAAGTTTAACTGAGGTTTATAATCTTCAAATACTTTGCCTGTGATAATTTTTTTACGAACAGATGCCGGATCGACAAGGTAAGGATTGATTGCACCATCCACAGTATTTGTACCTGTTAATGATGATGCATCAGTTATGGCTGTTCCTTGTGCATTATACCAAGTGTCTCCACTTCTGTAACCAACAATTCTACTTGGGTTGTCTTTATTATCTACATAAACCACGAAATCATCTCCAATATTTGAAGGGTGAGAAACACTATTTCCTCCAATGGAAGTAACCTCTCCTGCTGTTTTTGCCTCGTACAACAAATACTTATCTTTTAAAACCTTTTGGTTTGCATCATATCTGTCAACACGTAAACCGATGTTAAATTTCAAGTCTTTGAAATCAAATTTATCTTGAATATATCCCGCAATATATATGGGTTGAAATGCTCCTATCTGACGAGTGTAGTTGCCATTTTCATCTTTAGCAGTGAAGAAATCATCAAGGCTAGGCTTTCCTGTAAGTTTTTTTCCGGTGTGATCGTACCCATAGTAAGATACATATTGGACACCGCTTCTTAACAAGTCATCAGGACTAAACATATCAATCGAAAACTTAGAAGGGTCGTATGAATCGATATCTATATAATCAATCCCATTAGGATCCAACCCCAAACTTGTTCTAAAGTTTCGGTCAAATGCATTCTGTGTACCGTCATTATGTCTTTGATAAAAATAGCCATCCCCAACAAAAGATTGGGAACCTTCAACCATCATCACATTACTTTGAAAAGTAGCAACCGAATCTAAATTCTTCAATTGAAAATTAGCTAGTTGACGCATTAAAGTCCATAGTCCAATTGGGTTTAAAGTATAAGACCTCTCGGTTCGTTGTTCGTACTCAAACCCCATAGAGATAGCATGTTTTTTTATGTCGGCAGAAAAATTTGCAAACACTCGGAATTGAGAGTTATTAGTATAACCGTAACCGTTATACTGACGACCTGTGTTAAACCATAAAGAATATACGTTCGAAGGTCTATCACCATTCATCAGTCCTAAGCCTCCTTGAACATCAGAACTGCTTTGAGTAGATAAACCTTGATTAAGAGCATTGGCATAATATTCATTAGTATAAGCGACACCATTAGGATTAACATCACTTGGAGTGAACGCAAGATTAACCGATTGATAACTGTTCATTATGTTTCCGGTAACAGTGTCTAAATAAATGTTCCCATTATTATCTCGCAAATATATTCTAGCTGGTTTATTTTGAATACTTGGCAACATTGTTTGAACAAATTTTCCAATGTAACCATAATTAAAAATGTTATCCTTATGAGTATCATCCCAAGTTTTGGAATGATCCAAAGCATAACTTGCTTGCAAAGTAAAATATGCGTTTTTAATTATAGAAGCTGACTTTTCCTCTTCTTTTGCAGAAGCGTTATTAAATTTCTGAGTTAATTTACCATATGCTCTCCAAGTGCTCGCAATTGTTTGAGGGTTGTTACTAGGATTGAATAAGGCGTATTCATAAATAAAATCATGACGTTTGTTATAATCCACTGAACCTCCAATAGTAATTCCCATATTAGCAGTAGGTTGGTAAATCATTTTACCATTCATTAATAGCGAGTTTGACCCCACATTTGTTTTTGCCTTTACTGCAGTCATATCGTCTTTAGTAATAAATTCAGCAGTGGGAATTAGACCTCCGGTGGCACTTGGTTTTAGAGGAGTATTTTCAATTTGTGCTAATTTATCGCTGTTGATTTTATAGAACCCACCGGCTGAAGGATTAGGGTCTTTTTGCGTAACTGCTTCTCCTGAAATTGAAAATCCCAGAACAGATTTTTTGCTACTACTTGCAGAATCTTGTCTTGAAAGGATTGGACCATTAATCGAAAAACCTATATAATTATACCCATAAGCGTCCAATCCTTTTTTTTCTTCTATTCCAGAACTAATCAACTGAACACTTCCAGTATATTTACTCGCAGGCCCTCTTGTTGTAATAGAAACTATACCTCCTGTTTCGTCTCCATATTCCGCAGGAGTTCCTCCAACAATTGTTGTAATTTGTTCAACACTTTCCTGCGGCACACCAGCACTACCAATCACTTTTTGTCCATCCACATAATAAGCGGTTGCATTATCACGAGCCCCGCGCATATTTAAAGAACCGCCCTCATCTCTTTGGTATACTCCAGCTGTTGTAGCTGCTACCGAGTTAATATTCTTAGATGCCATGTTTTCATACTCTTCACGAGTAACAGTACCCCCAGATTTAGTATCAGGATCAATCAATGGCTCTTTCCATTCAGTAATCTCTACTACTTTCAACTCCTGACCAGCTGTCATCTCGATATTCAGATAAACTGTTTTTCCAACGGCAATCGAAACGTTGCCAATAGCAGCTGTCTGATATCCTACATAACTAGCCTTTACATCATATTTACCAGGATTCAATGGTTTAATCATCGCTTCACCATCAATATTGGTAATACCAACACCTGCTTGAATACCTCCCATTTCAACAATTACGTTAGCGAACGGAATTGTTTCATGATTGTTTTTATCAGTTAATTTAACCTTAATTGCTGATTCGTTTTGTGCAAGCATCCATCCGGTGGTAGCAACAACGATTGATAATGTTGATAGTAATTTTCGTAGCATATAATTAATGTATTTTTAATATTATTTAAACTCGTGCAAAAATTTAAAGTGTGTAAATATAGTATTTTTTAAATTCCACAAACAAATATTTTTTTTAAATGTTATCATATTTTTTCTGCCCTATTTTTAATCCTCTATTATTCAGTTTTATTTCATAAAAGAAAGAAAGAAAGAAAAAAAACGAAGAGAAAAAAC
>Ga0194047_10002011_pt1 | contig 11886 bp, 15 predicted proteins | sample JunL225m_MetaG_2_FD_160070 | JGI IMG/M metagenome (GOLD analysis project Ga0194047, IMG submission 160070) | Anoxic zone freshwater microbial communities from boreal shield lake in IISD Experimental Lakes Area, Ontario, Canada - Jun2016-L221-5m | ecosystem: Environmental > Aquatic > Freshwater...
TCTGACTAATTTTTGATTTCGCTTCAACCTTATTCACATGAAGAATGACAGCGATAATTCCTTTGAGTTGCACTTCGAAATAGTGCGGATCAGACTCATCTGCAGACCAAGGTACCTCTCGGTTAACTTCATGGTGCGCTGTTAAATTTGTGACTATCTGACGGAGCAACTCGACATCTTCACTCACTTCAACAGTTCCACTTAAATGCACCGATTGATAATTCCACGTTGGAACGACCTTATGATCGGTGGCTTTATTGCTGTAGTTGCTCGGCGAGATATAGGCCTGTCCTCCATGCAAAATTGCTAAACCTTGAGCGCCAGGTGTAATTGTCTTCCACTGCTGATTTCCGCGCGCCATATGCATAATGAGGCGGCCATAACTTTCGTTAACGGGATCAACGCCTTCCCAGATCATTGGCATCAGCGTTGATACCGGGAGCCCGTCGGGATTTACGGTAACTAAATCTGCTGCTCTCACAGATGCTACAAAGCGTTCAATTTCATCCCAATCTTCGACTCTATTCAGGGGCGGGATGTACATGCGATTAGTATCTCACTACACCTACAATTCCCACATGGAAGATGTCTTAAAGAACGCCTCCGTGAAGCGGATTACCGCGGAAATGCACGAGCGGGGTATCAACGGCGAGGTAACAATTTTGAGCGAGAGCGCCAGATCTGCTGCAGAAGCCGCGGCGGCGCTCGGCATAGAAGTCGGTCAGATTGCCTCTTCAATCGTCTTTAAACTTCCCGATGGTCGCCCGTTGCTCGTCATCACCTCGGGGGCGCATCGAGTCGACACCGTTCTGGTTGCAGCAAGCCTGGGGGTGGAGAAACTCCACCGCGCTGATGCAGACTTCGTGAAATCTGCTTCCGGTATCAGCATCGGCGGTGTCAGTCCATTTGGATGGCAGCATGATGGATCGCTGGCCAACCCAGAACCAGTTGTACTGATAGATGTAGCCCTAGCTGCCTTTGATGTGGTCTGGGCAGCTGCCGGACATCCGCATGCGGTATTCCCCACGACCTACGAAGAACTTATAAAATCAACTAATGCGCAACCCTTAACAGTCGGAGACTAATCAATGAAAAAGTTGTTGGCACCGCTTCTTATATCTCTCTTGGTTTTAACAGGTTGTGGCAATTCCGCCCATGCAATTTTCAAGCTACCGCTCTCCCCCGTGCCACTAATAATGAATGTCGACACTACAATTCTGAGTCACTTGGTTGTGTCGGTCGGCTCAGGAGACTTTGCCAAGCAGGCCACTAAAGACGGTGCCATATCCCAGTCAATCATCTATTACCTTCCCGCGACCGGTTCCAAAGTGATCTTTATGTCGGTGTACGAATTCCCTGCTACAAAATTTGATCGACTTAAAAATCCGGCAGAACCTCCCGCCTATGGTCAAGAAGTTCTCCGCAAGAACGGCTTTGTTTACAGTGTTGCTGGCCCGCACGATTCCATCTTTGATCCAAAGACAGCAGATGGCAAGAATGTATCTGCGCTCTATGCCACCATCTATAAGTCAGCTACTTACAGCGCAAAGTAATGATCCTCGCGCCTAGAACGGTTAAGTTAACCACTAGAACCGGTATCGATATTCATCGCAGCTTGCCCCATCGCTCGCTGCGAACGATCGGTGCGTGGTGCTTCATCGATCACTTCGGGCCGACCTCACAGGAAGATGCCATGAGTGTGGCCGCACATCCACATGTGGGGTTGCAAACCGTAAGTTGGTTATTCGAAGGCAAAGTTGAACATCGCGATTCACTGGGAAGTGTCCAGATAATACGTCCCGGTGAACTCAACATAATGACTGCAGGACGCGGAATCGCTCACTCTGAGTTATCTGCCCCAGATGCAGAAATTATGCACGGCATACAACTCTGGACGGTTATTCCTAATACCTTTCGAAATACTGCACCTATCTTTGACCACTACTCAGATCTTCCGGTGATAAAGAAGAAGGGGATCAAGGCTCGACTCTTCGTGGGGGAATTCATGGGAGAAGAATCAGAAGCAAGAACATTTTCGCCACTGGTAGGAGTGGAGATCAACCTTGCGGCTAGCTCAACTTTTCAATTACCGCTTCGCAAAGATTTTGAATATGGGGCGCTTCTCGTCGCCGGTGATATTGCGATCGATGCAGAGGAGGTGCCATTAACTAACCTCTATTACAGCGCCGCTGGAAAATCCATGCTGCAAATAAGTACTGTTGCCGGAGCAAAGTTTGTGCTTCTAGGCGGAACTCCCTTCCTAGAAGAGATCGTCATGTGGTGGAATTTTATTGGGCGTAGCCATGAGGAGATAGCAGAGATGCGGGCCGATTGGAATGGCGAGAGCGCTGCCTTCCCATTCTTCGAAGACAAAATACACGGTCGCATTCCAGCTCCAGAGCTTCCTAATCTTCGATTACAACCGCGCGGGAATATCCGCCCCGATATTAGTTAACTTTAAAACTTACCGAAACGGTTACGGTCACAGTCTTAGGGATCGTCGTGGTGTCATACATTCCACCGCCTGAAGTATCTACCGAATCCGGAGAAGTCACTTGCACTGGACCGCTGGAAACTGCGATGACGCTTCCAAGGCTAGAGCCAACTGCCTTTGTCATTGAAATTCCACGGGCCTTGGCGTCGACCATCGCCTGAGCCAGTAATGCGGGCCGAAGCGCAGCGAGGTTAGAGACATAGAACTGGGGACCATAGTTATTAATATTCACGCCTGTTTGAAGCAGCGAACCTATTCCGTTGCTGAGCGAGTAAACGCGATTTACATCCTTTGACCGAACAGTCACGCTCTGACTAGCCTGATAAGAAAGCACTCGGCCCGTGGGGTTGCCATTTATATATTCATTAATCGCGTTTGTGTTGACACCGCCAGTTTGAATTCCCGTGGCAGGTATTCCGCCCGCGATTAAATATTTGGTGAGGGATTCAACGCTCTTGCCAACCTTAGTGACGGCTGAAGCAGCGCTCGCAGAACTTTCCTGCGCATTGAGAGTCCAGACCGAATTATCTGCGGTTGCATTGGTACGAGCTTGGCCAGTAACGGTGACTGAATTGCCAGCGCGCGCCGCCAGACCCTGCCCAACGAGACTCAATCCATACCCAGTACCAAATGCCAAAATCAAGGCAGAGATAATGAAGCTGTAAAATTTGGTTGAGAAGCGATTGGGTTTAACAGTTTCGTCCATAAATTAAGAGTAAAGCATCCCGCTTAAGAAAAGTATCTTGTGCGAGGTGCTGCCACCTATTTAGCCCAGACCTCGCGCTCTGTGCGCACTGGTTTACCTGTGAGAGCAGACACATCTACGGCTAGCGAAATCAGGTGATCTTGGCAGGCCTCGCGGAGTGGGTAAGGAGCGCTGCCTGATCCTTCTACCCAATCTTTCATTCCCAGCATCAAGGTAGCAATCGCAATCTCTTCATCCATCAGGCGCAGACCGATGAAGGGATTCTTGTAAATAACTTTGCCGTTCAGCGAGATATGTTCGGTATCAAATCCGTCTAGGTTTAGATCGATGCCGAGCTGATACCGTCGAAATTCGGATTCAACGATCGCGGGACCAGTAACCAGAGCAATGAGTTGGTTATCGACGATCTCCCCCGCACTTCCGCGAATCACGATTCTGCGGTGACGCAATTGGTTATGCCATTGATTTTCTACAAAGTTATAAATCCCGGACTTCCCCAAACCAAAATCAATCGTAGCGACCGTCGTCGATCTCGACGTGGCAGTGAGATCTTTGTTCCACCCGGCACGAGAGAGCGGATCAATCAATGGTGCAACAAAGGTGTGAGAGTTGATCAAAGCTGGTTCGTACCCGACGCCTAAGAATCCGCGCATTATGGAGACCGCGTGGTATCCGTGCGTTGAGGAGATTTCGACCGAGGTCGGCGCCCCAATCGCATCTGCCTTGACCGCCGCGAGGCGCGCTGAATGTCCAGGCAAGAACAAGTACTGCTCGGCAACTTGAACTAGGTCACTGCTCCCGACAGCTGACCAGAGCGCCTGCAGCGCTGGTGCATCGGGTGCCGGTGGCGTTTCACAGAGGACCGGGATTCCAAGGGCTACAAACTCTTCTACGACTTGGGGATTAGCGGCCCAGGAGACCGCAACGATGACAAAATCTGGTCGAGCGAACTGCAGTAGAGCCGTAATCGACTCAAAGATTGATATTCCAAAATCTGCTTGAAACTCGCCAGCTCGTTCCGGGTTTCGGACCACGGCACCTACTAATTCGAACTTCTCGGGCATCAACTGACCAAGTCGAATATAGAACTCGCTTCGCCACCCCGCGCCGATCACAGCATAAGTAGTCACGCGCGCAACTTAGCGGATTAATTGAGGGTGGTGAAGAAGAAATTAAGAGTGCGCTCCCAAGCGAGCGCCGCCGCGAGCGGTTCGAAGACCTCGGGTCGATCGTTATTAAAGAATGCGTGGTTGGTACCTGGATAATCGAAGGCGGTTGCACTGCCACCAGCTGCTTGAATCTCGCGCAGCGCTTCTTGAATTCCCGGCGCCCTCGAAGTTCCATCACCTTCTGCACAATGAATCAGCGCTGACTTACCAGCGTAGTTTCCCCACTGAGGGGCGTGCCGCTCCCAGGATGCTCCTGGATAGAAACCAACCGTCGCCAATACCTGATCAGAAAGTGTGCCGCTCCAGATTGCCAAGCTTGCACCCATACAAAAACCAACAACTCCAACGTGTTTGGTAGATGTTTCTGGCAGAGAAAGCAGGTAGTCAGCAGCGCTTATTATCTCTTTACCGGCTTGATCTAGTTGCAACTCCATCATTAATTTCTTAGCCGTGTTCGGCTCGGCGGCCGCTTGACCGTGGTACAGATCAGGTGCAAAGGCGACAAAACCCGCAGCAGCAAAGCGATCAACTACATCAGTGATATGACCAACTAGCCCCCACCACTCTTGAATAATTATTACTGCGGGGCCATTTTCGCTCTCCGGAAGCGCGAGATACCCTTCACCGGTCGATCCGTTGTGAGAATAAGTGAGATGCATCCCCATTTTATTTGCGGCGAGTGCGGCGACCGACAGTTAGACCTACGCCGAAGCCAATAAGTAAAAGCGTGGCGATGATTACGATTGTCACACCCGGGCTGCGATCTTCACCACCGATATTTGAAATACGAGGACGAGAATCTGGAGATTCGTCGGCCCAAGCCGTGGAACCCAACAATGTGAGTTGGGCAAGAACGATGGCGGTCAATACTTTAGATTTCACAAAACCCTCCTCGATGGTGATGCTTGTAGTCTAACTATTGCCTCAAGGTGATGGGTAAGTACTGAAGGATGTCTGAGGATGTTATTGGCTTCAGATCATTAGCGGCGGCCTGCGCGGCTAGCGCATGAGCGCTAATGGCCTTAAAGACGACCACAACCACATCATTGAAATTTAAGGGCTTCCAACTCGCGAGCATCGATCCGATCAGCCCTGCCAAGATATCGCCGGTTCCAGCAGTGGCTAGTTCTGGTCCACCCAATTCATCCTGAGCTACAAGTCCCTCCGGCGATGCAACGACGGTGTGATACCCCTTGAGCACTACGACGCAGTTGAGAGCTATCGCCATCTCCAGTGCGCTCTTCTGGCGTCCCTCATCTCCTTCGCCTATATCGAAGCCCAGATCGCGAGCCTCTCCCTCGTGGGGAGTAATAACAACAAAGTCGGCGTGAATTCGCTCTGCAAGTTTCAGCGCGACCGAATCTAAAACGGCATATCTACTAAAGGGGACTGCGAATCGCCGACCCAACTTTGGAGAACCCGGTCCTATTACCCAAGCATCAACTTCCAAACCAGTCTTCGACTTGTGAGCAACAACATCGGGGTAGGCCCGAATAACAAGATCGCGAGTGAACTGGTCCGGAGAGATGAAGTTTATATATCCCGAGCCACCGCGGCGGGCGCCGCCAACGCAGAGTAAAGCCGCTCCCGAGTAGTCCGGGCTTCCAGCGATAACCGCAACAGTCCCATGAGAATACTTATGGGAACTCTTTGATAATTTCTTTATAAAGTTCTTCTCCACCCTGCTAATTATCCTCTTGGCGGTTCGTATTTGGAAGAGTTTTTCTGGCCTTCGTGTCACACCTTCGGCTGCCGCCCCTCGAAGGCCTGGATTATTCGGCGAAAACCTCTTCTGCCACCCCAAATACATAATAAGCGGCGAGGATCAGGCAGATTGAGAAAGCTATGGCTGGATAGAACAAGGCAAAGATGGTTGCAACCAGGTAGGCGATAATTCCAATGTAACCCTTTCGCCATAGGGACTTCAGGGTAGTTCCTGTGGCATTTGAGGAGAGATGCTCATGGCCCATGAGGTGATGGATCGTGAGCATAAAGAACCCGGATACATAGACCCAGTTAGCGCAGTAGACACCTATTGCCCATTTGGCATTTGAACCTTGATTAAACCAGACCGCTGCTAGCGATGTTGTAAATGGAATCGAAACAATTCCGAGAAGCAATCCAAGATTGATAAAAAGTAGTTCTCGGTCTGCCATTGCAACGCGATCCAAGATCGAATGATGATTGACCCAACAAACACCAATCGATAGGAAACTAATTACGTAAGCGAGATAGGAGGGCCACTGGTGACCTAAAGCGTTGCGAAGGTGACCCCCCGCAATATCCGGAACTTTGAGGTTAAAGACCAACAAGGTGATGGCTACGGCAAAGACGCCGTCGCTAAAGGCTTCGAGTCGACTCGGTTTCATGGAAGAAGTTTGCCTGAAGATGTCGCAGAACTCAGTAAACTCTTATTTCAATTATTCGATGGAAAATAACTCCGAACTCTCAGCGAGCGATGCCCTCGCATCGCTCGAGCTGAGATCGGTTTCTTACTTAAGCCCCGCCTTACCCAAAGCCGAGACCAAAGACATATAAAATCCTTGGGCGGTAAATGAAGCACCACTAATATTGTTGATCATCGAAGATTGCGCCTGAATCACTTCTTGCTCCAACAGTGGGATGGCTACCGAGTTAATCTGCTGATCTCTAAAGGTGCCAACCGGATAAACCGGTGCGGTTACCTTGGTGATCTTGCCACTCTTGACGGTTACGGAAACCTGTACAGCGCCATAATGTGTCATGTATGCAGAACCCAGAAAGGTTCCTGACTTCTTCGCGGGCACTTTAGTCGTCTTAGTCGTCGCAGCATCGGCCGCAGAGATTCCGGCGGGGAGAAAAGTAGCGACGCTGCCCAGCCCGAATAGTGCGGCGGTCTTAATCAACTTGCTTGAGGTCACGTGCAAACTCCCTTAAATTATCTTCTTAGAGGGGAATTAAAGGGCTTGGAACTGTGAGAGTCCTGAGAACCATCTGTAATTGGGCTCTGTATCTAGGCTAACTCTGGGTTGGGAAGCCCAAGTTGATCCCCCCTTGGCTGGGATCGAGCCAGCGGCTGGTAATCACCTTGCCTCGAGTGAAGAAGTGAATTCCTTCAGTTCCATGAGCGTGAGAATCACCAAAGAGCGAAGATTTCCAGCCTCCAAATGAGTAGTAAGCCACCGGAACTGGAATCGGAACGTTGATTCCAATCATCCCGACCTCAATCTCGTTCTGGAAGCGACGTGCAGCTCCACCATCATTGGTGAATATGGCTGTTCCGTTTCCATATTGGTGCGCATTTATCAGCGCAACGCCCTCTTCATAAGACTTAATGCGAACCACGGATAGCACTGGTCCAAAGATCTCATCGGTATAAATGCTCATATCGGTTTTGACGTGATCAAAGAGTGTGGGTCCGAGCCAGAAACCGCCAGGCTCTCCATCAACAACTGGATTGCGACCATCAACAACGAGCGCTGCTCCATCTGCAACGCCAGCATCAACATAACTCGCCACCTTGTCGCGATGAGCGCCTGTAACAAGTGGACCCATGTCACAACCGCGCCGGCCATCACCAGTACGAAGTTGCGGCATCTTCTCCGCAATCTTCCTCACAAGTTCATCACCAATTGGTTCGACTGCAAGAACAACAGAGATCGCCATGCAACGTTCGCCTGCAGAACCAAAGCCGGCGTTAATAGCTTGATCTGCCGCTAGATCTAGATCGGCATCAGGCAAGACCAACATGTGATTCTTGGCTCCGCCAAGCGCTTGTACCCGCTTCTTATTCTTCGTGCCGGTTTCATAAATGTATTGTGCGATGGGAGTTGAACCAACAAAAGAGATGCTCTTTATATCTGGATGCTCAAGTAGCGCGTCAACAGCTTCTTTATCTCCATGAACAACATTGAATACGCCATCTGGCAGGCCAGCTTCTTTCAACAATTGTGCGATGAAGTTGGCGGCAGAAGGGTCCTTCTCACTTGGCTTCAAGATAACGGTATTTCCGGCAGCAAGCGCGATTGGGAAGAACCACATCGGTACCATCGCGGGGAAGTTGAATGGAGAGATGATCGCTACTGCTCCTAGCGGCTGGCGCACCGAGTGCACATCTACCCCACCGGATACTTGCTCTGAAAATCCACCTTTGAGTAAGTGGCCCAGACCGCATGCAAACTCGACGACTTCTTGGCCACGGGTAATCTCACCGAGTGCATCGCTCAATACTTTTCCATGTTCGGCTGTAATAATTTCAGCGAGCTCACCTTTACGCGCATTGAGTAATTCGCGGAAGGAGAAGAGGATCTGGATCCGCTTCGTCAGCGAAACATCACGCCACTCTTTGAAGGCGCCGGTAGCAACCGCGACAGCGCTATCAACCACCGCGCGCGAAGCAAGATCGACCGCCTTGCCGGCGACTCCGGTTGCGGGATCATAAACAGGAGCGGTCCGCTCGCTCGGTCCATTCCAAATTTGGCCATCGATAAAGTGTGAGATTCGGGTTGTCATGCCGCAATACTAAAGAGATTAGGCAGGGGCGTGAACTATCACCACTGGGCACTTAGATTTAGCCGAGCAGCTCTCAGAAACCGAGCCTAAAATAAGGTCTGCGAGCTTGCCATGTCCGCGCGAGCCCATTATTAAGAGATCGGCCCCTTTGGATAATTCAACGAGGGTACGAACTGTGCCTCCCTCGACTGAAGTCGCCTTAATTCCATCAGCGCTGGATCCAAATACCGATGAAATGCCCTCCTTAAGAATCTGTTCGGACCAGATCTGGGGATCGGACTCCCCCACATAACCGGCAGAACCAAATCCAACCCCTGCCACATCCAGGGGAGATTCGGCATACTCCCAGACATTGACCACTTCAATCTTTAGATCAAGCAAGGGGGCGCTCTTTGCAGCCCAGGTCAGAGCAGCCACCGCCGAGGGTGAACCGTCAAATGCCACTAACGCTATTCCTGCTTGCGTATACGTACTCATATCTCATCTCCATTGGTAATTTCACTTACGAGTTTTAGTATCCTCCTTTTTAAGAAGTGGCTATAGGAAATTCAAGGGTTTAAAAAAAGAACTAGTGCTACCCCCGCGATTTAAAGGCATTTTGGGCGGTAATCTCCCAAGCGGGGTGAAATAATTCCTCTCGTACATTTTAATAACGATTGGGAGCTGATCGATGCACGGTGATGCTAAGGACGTCGTACCTTTATTTGTAGTCATTGGCAAGACCCGCACCCAAATTTGGGAAGGCGAGTTCAGCAGACACCATAATCCATTTGTCATCTACGACCCTCGCTCCCGGCCGACCGTCAGAGCGACCAACGGAACTGCCTCGACATCGAATTACGACAGTAGAGATTCTTCTAGAGATTCCAAAGTTGGTTTCCACTTGTTGGTGGGTTGGATGAAGCCAAGTCTCAACGAACATTATTGCGAGCGCATTTATCAGCACCTTTCCGGCTTTGACCGGATCTACCTCGTTGGTGGGGGAATTGGTCGATGGAGCGGTGTCAACAATTTCATGGATTATGCCGAAGGGCGCCACCCTGGCTTTGCCAACAGGGTCCGCTGGCAGCGTTACTTTAGATTCACCGATTTCCCGGAGGCTAAGCTGGAGAAGATCTTCACTCGACTCGCTCTCGACGCTTAACCGGCAACCTGGCAAAGATTCGCCAGGAGCACCTCTGACTGGTCAAAATCACGCAAATCTCGCTTTTTAGTGTCTTTTTTGAGAGTTATCATGGATAATTTACCTATTCACGAGCGTGGGATTTGGCGGGGGTTAAAATGGATCGAATTGAGAGCAGTGAGCGTAAAGCTTTCGTCGTTATTTCACGCACCGAAACAAAGATCTGGAAGGGCGAATTTAGCGCTCGTGCCGTACCGCAAACGATCTATGAGCAGAGTGCTTTCCCATCAACCTTTACCGGCCGCCGATTTAGCCCTCGACAGATGCAACGACGACTATTCGACAAGATCACCGCGAATTTAGATTCTGACTATAGCCAGAGAATCTCGCGGAGTTTGCGAGGCGCTGAAGAGGTTTACATCGTCGGAAGCGGCAAGCGTAAGAAGGCTATTCTCAATCAATTTATGAACCACTTGGCCAAGAGCCAGTATCGCGGATCATCGAAGATTCATAGCGTGAGCAATGTTGATGCAGAAGGATTATCTAAGCGTGAATTGATGGCGCTGGCCAGAATGATGGAAGAGAACACTTACGCGGCTTAGAAGCCAATCTAACTGGGTCTGTCTACTCGACCTTGAATGTGGCGAAGAGATTTACTAAGAGTACGCGCTGGTTGGTTGTGGGTGACTGGCGAACATCTAACTTCTTGGCTACTCGTGAAATCGCGTTCTCGCAAGACTTTACCTTTACCCCTTTTAGACGGGCAATCTCGCGATTGGAGAGCCCAGCGGAGATGTACTTCAGTAGCTCAATTTCGACAATGGATAACTTTGGCGTAAGCGTTCTCGCTACATCACCGCTCAACAATTTGTCCACTATGCATTGTTACATGATTGGGTTACATAGCGCGCATTGGAATGGTCACAAACCACGCCAGAGATGGGTTTTCCCCTATGTAAATTATATAGTAGGGGGTTTCCCTTAGAATTCAAGCGTGCTAGATAAGTGGACGCAGTTGATAATCAGAAGGCGCAATTTAGTCTTTGCGCTCTGGTTGCTTGCACTGATTCTTGGAGCAATTAGCAGTACACAATTGAATTCACATCTCACCATCGCGTTGACTATTCCGGGCTCCTCTTCAGCGCAAAGCGATGAGATGCTCGCTCGGCAGTTCAATGAGAATATCGAAGGAACTTTCACGGTTATCTACCCCTTTAAAAACGCCAGCGCTACCGAGTTAAAGGGCTTCGAAGATCGCATTGCAATAGCCGCCGCCGCAATTCCCACAGGGGTTGTGACGCAAGAGAAAGCCATCGGTGGAACGCTCTATGCAAATATAAATTCTTCCCTCGCTTTATCAAAAGCGGCAAGATATACGGATAACTTGCGCACAGCGCTCAAGAGCGCGGGACTGCCCGGTGCTCTCGTTACCGGACCACCTGCGATCCAGAACGATGTAACTCCAATCCTCGCAAATGATTTACATCGCGGCGAGCTCTTGGGACTTTTCGTAGCACTTCTAATACTGATAGTGGCGCTGGGGTTTTCTACACAGATACTCATACCATTTCTCTTCGCCGCCGGATCCATTTCCGCCACCGTTGGACTAATCTTTTTAGTAGCGCAAAAATTTCTAGTGGTTCTTTACATCCCAAATATTGTGGAACTTATTGGGCTTGGACTTGCAATCGATTATTCGTTGCTCATCCTCTTCCGCTTTCGAAGAGAGTACGCAGACTCCCCTGATGACTTAAATGGCTCCATTGTTAAAACAATGGCGAGCGCCGGAAGAACCGTCGCTCTTTCTAGTATGACTGTTGCAATAACGCTCGCCTCCTTGGTGCTGGTGCCGATCCCCTTTGTTCGCTCTCTTGGTGTCGCATCAGCTCTAGTTCCTCTGGTA
>Ga0194047_10002013_pt1 | contig 11884 bp, 7 predicted proteins | sample JunL225m_MetaG_2_FD_160070 | JGI IMG/M metagenome (GOLD analysis project Ga0194047, IMG submission 160070) | Anoxic zone freshwater microbial communities from boreal shield lake in IISD Experimental Lakes Area, Ontario, Canada - Jun2016-L221-5m | ecosystem: Environmental > Aquatic > Freshwater >...
GCACGACGCTGACCGTCCACCCGGTCAAGGTGCCTGCCGTCTTCAGCGGCCTGAGCGCCAGCCAGAGCATCGCCGCGGGCACCGCCTCCGTGACCTTGACCGGCACGCTGAGCGACGGCGCTTCGTTGTATCCGGAGCATGACGAACCCGTCAGCGTCACTATCCATGGCGTGACCCAGAGCACCACCATCAACGGCGGCGTGGGTTGGTTCACCCTCGACTTCCCCACCGCGTCGATCCCGGGCGGCCCCACGCCTTACCCTATCACCTATCACTATGCGGGCAACGACATCGCCCTCGACGCCGCGCCGGACGATACCAGCACGACCCTGACGGTCGTTGCCAACGACGCCTACGGAACCTGGATCGCCTTAAAACATCTCACCGGAGCCGACGCCGCAACCACGGCCGACCCGGACCACGATGGCCTTCCCAACAGCATCGAGTTCGTGCTTGGCGGTGAACCCAACCCCGCCAACCCGGGCTCCAACTCGCGCAGCCTGCTGCCAAGCGTCACGCGCAACCCCGATGGCTCCATGGCCTTCACCTTCCACCGCACAAAACGATCCACAAGCTCCGCCACCCTCACCTTCCAATGGTCCACCGACCTGGGCTTCCCCAGCTCTAACAATGTACCGGTGGCTGCCGTGAGTTCCGCCACCAACGGCGTGACCGTCGATGTCACCGGCAACAGCCCGGATGCCGCCACCGACCTGATTGTCATCACTGTGCCGGCTAACAAGGCCGCGAACGGCAGGCTCTTCGGCCGCCTCGGCGTCGCGATTCAATCCGGCGCGCCAAGCGCCACGGCCTATGAGACATGGATCGCGTCCAGCCAACTCAGCGGCGCGGAGGCCGCGTTTGCCGCCGACCCGGACCTCGATGGCGTTTCCAACCTGCTGGAATTTGTCATCGGCGGCGAACCCAACCCAGCACGCCCGAACTCCAACTCCCGCGGCTTGCTGCCCACCGTGGCTTCAAGCGCGGCCAACCTGGTCTTCACCTACCGCCGCAGCGCCGTCTCCCTCACCCAGCCCGGCATCTCCATCACCACCGAGTATGGCTCCAATCTGACCACCTGGACCCCGGCCCAGGACGGCGTCAATGGCGTCAGCATCACCACCACCCCCGACGGCTTCGGTGCCGGCATCGACAAAATCGAGGTCTCCATCCCCAAATCCCTGGCCACCGGCGCCATGTTCTTTGTGCATCTTAAAGTGACGACTCCCTGACCCGTGGCGGCGGTTTTCAACCGCCATGCCATCTAACAAAGTGCCACCTGCCCCTGCCGCTATGCGTCTTGTGTTTTCTTCTTCGTAGGCGCGTTCGTGAGAGCGCGGGTCGATGAGGTGTAGCGGCCCAAGAAATCCACTGAAAAGAACTGAGGCCACTGAGGGATTGCAGAAAAATGCGGAGTTGAATTCCTGCACCGGGGAAGACAAACCACAGATTACAGGATTTCACGGATTTTTTGGATGGGATTTTTTCACCCTTCACACCTTCGGAGAAGTTGTGAAGGAAACCTATTTTAATCCGGGTAATCCGTGGCTAATCTAACCGAATACAGGGTTGGACTTCGGTTTCCTGATTGAACAAAGCCAACAAAGGGGAACTTGGGGATTCTTGACCCGCCGCACATACCCCGCATATCCTGCCATTCCCACGCATATCCCGCCTTTATCTAAATGATTTCATCTTCCGGCAACTTTTTGCTTGCCGCACCATTTTTGGCTGCTCAAATCCGCAAGTCATGAGTGCGGGAGCGCTGTCCCCAACTCACGTGCTCCACTTCCAAAATCCGCCCCTCTAACATTCTAAATCCGCAATCCAAAATCCGCAATTCCTCCCATGAAGCCCACATCCCCCGCGGCAACCCTCGGCCTCAGTCGGTGCCTATAGCCCGACCCACCCGCAAAGGTTGCAGACATCCTGCACCGATTGTTGCACCCCGCCCCCACCGTCCACCCACCGCAGGCCGCCAATTCCTTATAGATGCTTGAGTTTTTTAAATTACACCGATTGGCATGGATTCTGCCTCACTATTAGTTGGCTTAGTACGCGCCCCCGGCATCCGCCCCTCTAACATTCTAAATCCGCAATCCAAAATCCGCAATCCCTCCCATGAAGCCCAAATCCCCCGCCTCCTCCCTCGGTCTCCTCGCCGGCGCCCTCACCGCACTCATTGCCGCCACTTCCGCGCAGGCAGCCCTGCCCGCAGGCACTTGGACCGGCGGCAGTTCCGGAACTTGGGATACCTCCGCCACCAACTGGTACGGCTTGACCGGCACGCCGTGGGCTGCCGCTGGTAATATTGCTCGATTTACAGGATCCGCCGATGCAGCGTTCATCAGTGGCACCATTATCTCAGACCAGATTGTAATAGGTGCGACAGGAGTCAGCGCGGTTGCCACCCTCAATGGTACTGCCGGCATTGCTAACACTGGCTTTGTATATGTCGGTGCCAGTTCAACTAACAACACTTTGAGTGTCGGCGGCACGGATCGCTTGGTAATCAATGCTAGCAACTCCAGGTTCAGCGTCGGAGGTTCGACATTCGGTGGTAACAGCGCCATCATCTCCGCGCCGGGAACCTTCGCTGCGCCGACCTTAAGCATGGCTGGAAACAGTGCCCAAATCATGGTCGGAACGTCCTCGGCCACCAACAGTCTTAGCATCCAAGGCGGTGCCTACGTCTATGACACCGGCACCGGTTCTGGAACACGAGCCCTTTCCATTGGTACGGCTTCGGGTGCCGATGGCAACTCAGTCCTCGTTAGCGGCTCTGATGGATCTGGCAATTACTCGACTCTGAATAGAAACGCGGCGGGGTCCTATCTCGAAGTTGGATCGGCAGGTAATAACAACTATGTCAGCGTGAGTAGTGGCGGCATAGTGATAAATGGCGGCCGTGTAGGTATCGGCACCAACGGCGGATCTAGCAACTACGAACTTGTTACAGGCAACTTATCATCATTCACCACGAGTGGTGGAAGCAATCAATTCTTTGATATCGGTCAGACTTCGGGTTCAAACACCAATAGTATTCGGGTCGAGGCAGGGGGCACCTACAACTTCGGTGGCTCGGGAACATCCAGACGCATTGGCGTGGGGGAGGTGGCAAACGCCAATAGCAACTACATCAGCATTACTGGTGCCTCGACGATGAATTTTATCCACACGGGTCTCCCCTTGACGATTGGCGGTGTCTCAAGTGGGTCCACCACAACCAGTGGCGGAACGGGCAATCACCTTGATGTCTACAGTGGAGGCACGTTAAACATGGTGAATACGGGTACGCTCACGATTCCGACCGGGTCAAACACGGCTTTGCCGACGGGTTCGAGTGCCATCGTTCTGGCAGGCACGACTTCCTCGTTCAATCTCGGCGACGGCACCGGCATCAGCACCGCGATTGTTGGTACCACGACCAACTTCGCCACCGGCGTTTACTTGAAAAATTCGGATGGCCGCCTGAATTTCGACAACGGCAGACTGACGGCTGGCGTCACTGGCAACTTGGTATCCGGCTTGGGTCAAATCTCTCTCACTCACGAGGCATATATAAACACTCCCACGGGGTTCAATAACACCATCAGCTCCGCGATCAGCGGCAGCGGCACCTTGGTCAAGGAAGGCGCGGGCACACTCACGCTTAGCGGCTCTGCAGCCGACTACAGTGGCAGTGCGACCATCTCGCAGGGCACCCTGGCCCTCGGCAACCTCACGGTTGGTGATGGCAAGACCCTCAAGGGCAACGGCACGATCAGCAACAGTGGCACGGTCAGCATGACCAACGGATCGACATTTGGTTACGAGGTGAATTCGACTTCGGTGACAGGCAACCTGTTGACGATCAGCGGTGCTGTGACATTGGACAGCGCCTCGGGCAACAAGGTCTATCTGACCTTGAGCAATCTGGGCAACCCGCTTACCGCGTTTGCCACTGGCACCACGCTCTCATTGATCAATTACACCAGCACGCTGGACGGCGACTTCTTCTTCGACTCGGGTGCAGGTGCCGTCGAATTGAAAAACTCTGATTCCTTCGAGGCTGGCCTCAACAAGTGGACCATCGTTTACAATGCCATCAGCGGAGGAAGCAATTTCACCGGCACACCCACCGGCAAATTCATCAACCTCACTGCGGGTGCGCTCACAGGGGGGGGGCCGCTCACGTCCATCCCCGAACCCGGCAGCTTGCTGGCGCTCGGCATGTTGGTCGGCTCCGGCGCATTCCTGCGCAGCCGCCGGAAAGTTGTGGGTTGCTGAGGAGTCCTTGGTTTTCCCTACAGTATTTCTTGGTGAGGTCCGCTATGGACAAAGAAGTTCATCTCACCTGTTGGTGATTGTGAATGGGAGACCCGTGGAGGAGATTTTTCACGTTGTCCTCAAAGGAAATGCAACCGGATGCCGCCACCGCGCCCCAACCGAGGAGCAGGAGCATCGACTCCAACACGATGAAGCGCAGGCCACAGCCGAGTTTGCCAAAGCAGGCCGCGCTGAGCACGAACAGCAGCCCAATCGTTCCAAGCAGCAGTGGCCAGTAAGTCCATAAGACCAAGTCCCGCAACCAGATCGGGTAGCCGCCGGCATTCGTCCAGAACACATGATTTTCGCGCAATAGGGCAAACCAAACCAGCAGCAGGCCAGCACCAATGGCCAGCAGCGTTGTGACCACCAACCCGGCGCTGACCAGGATGGCCTTGTCACGTTCATAGCTATCCGGGGCGGGGGGGGTCATGCCAAGCGTGGTGATGCGCGGACGGGCCGCAACGCTACAAAATGCCGCTTGTCGTGCAATGCTTATTATCCGACATGCTTATGAGATTTGACACCCATGACCCCATGGTTATCCTCGAACTGCACAAGGTTGGCACCCCCAATCGCTGCAACCCGCAATCCGTAATGAACAAAGCCGCGCAAGTCTCCCTCGTCTTCTGGGTCATGAAGATCTGCGCGACCACGCTGGGTGAGACGTCCTTGGGAGCGCTGGCATTGTCGCCCGCGGAGATGAGCACATCCGGGCAATAGCACAGGCACATCAGCGGCGTGAAACCCTTTTGGAGCATCGGCTTGCTCACCCGGTCATCAAAGGCTATCAAACCCTTGCCAGTTGCGGCGGAACCAGTGAAAGAAGCTCAGCCACCTCCCTGTAACCGCCAGTCATGCTTCTTGCCAACCCATTCGTCACTTTGGCTGCTGGCTTCATCGCTGTTGTGGCCACCACAACTCTAACGCCATTGCGGGCCGCTCCAGAGACTGCGGTCACACCGGTCGCTTTCGACAAGGTGCGCCCCGGCGAGGGGTTTTGGGCTTCCAGGATCAAGGTTTGCCACGAGGTCACCATCCCCTACTGTTTCAAGCAGTGCGAGAAATCCGGACGCATCGATAACTTCGCCATCGCCGCCGGCCTCAAGCAAGGCACGCACCTCGGCGCTCCTTACAACGACTCCGACGTGTACAAAATCATCGAGGGCACCGTCTACAGCCTCCAATCCCATCCGGATCCCACTCTCGAACCATACCTCGACGGGGTGATCGCCACCGTCACCGCCGCCCAACAAAGCGACGGCTATCTCTTCACTTACTACACCCCGGACAACTCCGACCAGCGCTTCAAGCACATCTCCCCAGGCCCGAAACACGAACTTTATTGCATGGGCCATTTCATCGAGGCCGCCGTCGCCCACTTCAACTCGACCGGAAAACGCACCCTCTTGGACGCCGCCGTCAGGCTCGCCGATCACATCGACTCGATCTTCGGCCCCGGCAAACGCAACAACGTGCCCCACCACCCGGAACTGGAATCCGCTCTGATCAAACTCCATCAAGTCACCCACCAACCCCGCTACCTCGAATTGGCCCGGTTCTTCATCGACCAGCGCGGCCACACCGACGCCCGCCCCTCCGTCACGTTCTATGGCCAGGACCATCTGCCGCTCCGTCAACAAAGCGAAATTGTCGGCCACGCTGTTAGAGCGATGTATAACTGCGTCAACCTGACCGCCCTCTATCAGGAAACCGGCGACCCGCAACTGCTGGCCGCGGCGCGGCGCCTGTGGGAGAGCGCCACCCAACGCAAGCTGTATGTCACCGGCGGGATCGGCGCGCTCGGCCGCGGTGAGTCGTTCGGCAACGACTATCAATTACCCAACGCGTCCGCCTACTCCGAAACCTGTGCCGCCATCGGCCTGGTGTTTTTCGCACACCGGATGTGGCAGATCCAACCTGATGCCGAGTATATCGATGTGCTGGAGCGCGCGCTCTACAATGCCGTGCTCGACGGGGTTTCGCTTGCCGGCACCGAGTTTTTCTATCCTAACAAACTGCTCACCGCCGGCGAGGGCGGTTGGGGGGCGGTGCGCCGGAGTTGGTATGATTGCGCGTGCTGCCCGTCCAACATTTGCCGCTTCATCCCGGCGGTGCCGGGTTACCTCTACGGCCAGCACGGCGACGATATCTATATCAATTCCTTCATGGCCGGAACCGCCACCATCAACACCGGCCACCAGACGGTATCCATCACCCAGCAAACCGCCTATCCATGGGATGGATCGGTCATCATCACAGTCGCACCGGTTGTGGCAGTCGAATTCACCCTCAGGGTGCGCATCCCCGGTTGGGCTCGCAATCACCCCTCGCCCGGTGACCTGTATCGCTACGCGGATACCGCGCCGAATGAACCGGTCCGGCTGCAAGTCAACGGGCAGGACGCCAGCCTCGATCTCGAGCATGGCTATGCGGTCCTCAAGCGGACCTGGCATCCCGGCGATGTCATCCAGCTGTCCCTGCCGATGCCGGTGCGCCGCGTTTTGGCTCACGACAAGGTTCTCGCCGACGTCGGCCGGGTGGCCATCGAGCGCGGCCCCATCGTCTATTGCGTGGAATCCCCGGACAACGGCGGCAATGTGTTAGATATCACCTTGGATGATGCAGTGGTGCTGCATGCCGAACCCCGCAAGGACTTGCTCGGCGGCGTGACCGTGGTGACCGGCACCCTCACGGATGGCAGGAAGCTGATCGCCATTCCCTACTACGCCCATGCCAACCGCGGCCGCGGCGAAATGAATGTCTGGCTGGCACGCAGCGAGGCGGCGGCCAGGCGGACTGCGGCAGGGCCGTTTCCCGAGGATTGGGAGTCATGGGGGCCGCTCAAGGCTTCCCATGTCTATCCTCCAGACCAGTTGGCCGCACTAACCGATGGAAAAATCCCCACCGGTCCGGACGACCGCGGCGTCCCGTGTTTCACCTGGCTCTATCATGTCGGGGTGCCCGAGTGGGTCCAACAGACGTTCCCGCATCCCACAACGGTTTCCGCCGTCGCAGTCTACTGGCTCGACGAGGCCGCGACTGCCGGTCCATGCCGCGTCCCGAAATCCTGGCGCGTGCTCTACCGCAACGGCGAGAAATGGCAACCGGTGGAAAACGCCACCCCCTGCGGCACCGACTCCGGCACATTCAATCAGACGACATTCAACCCGGTCACCACCACCGCCATCCGAGTCGAGGCGGCACTTCAGGACGATTTTTCGGCCGGCATTTTTGAATGGAGCGTCACAACCGGGAAGACCACACACGACAACTCTAACAAGGCGAATGAATCCCACTAAAATACAAAAAGTCCTTGGCAAGGCGACAGCAAGGGTTATGCCTCGCTGCCGAAGCTTCGGTTAGCAAGATAATCCCATGGCCGCAACCGGGATGCGTATGGGTGGATTCTCCCTCGCACGAGCGTTTGGGTTTGCGGCATTTCAGCTTTACCCGCTTCCCGCATCGACCTAACTGCTTCCCTCAACATGTCTGCCCCTCCCCCTCCGGCCCACCGGCTGCGCGCTGCGACGGCTGAAGACCTCGCGTTTCAAGCGCAGCTATATGCCAGTACCCGCCACGAGGAATTGGATGCCGCCCAATTCCCCGCCGAGATGCGCGAGGCCTTCGTGGCGATGCAGTTCGCCGCCCAGACAACCCACTATACGCAGCATTACCCGGCCGCCCGCTGGTCCATCATTGAGTGCAACGGCGCACCGGCGGGACGCCTCATTGTGCATCTCGCCGAGGATCACTTCAACGTCATCGACATCGCCCTGATGCCCGAGTATCGCGGCCTCGGCATTGGCACGCTGTTGTTGCAGGAAGTGATTGCCGAAGCCGCGGCACAGCAGCTCCCGATCCGGCTCTTTGCCTTCAGCGGTGAACGCGCGATCCAACTCTATCACCGTCTCGGGTTTGCCGATGTGCAGGATGACGGGTTGCACACCGAGTTGGTGTGGCGGCCGCTGGCACCCCTTGACAAACCCACGCCTGCTGGCACATTGCCCTCCTGATGCCCGATCCCCCCAAGGCCGCACGGCTGCCGCTGTCTTTCGACCCCGCCGGGTTGCAGTCGGATCTCGCCGTGCTCGGGGCCGGGGAGTGGATCGCCCATTTCAACACCCAATTCTTCACCGGGGACTGGAGCGGGGCGGCACTGCGCAGTGTTGCGGGTTCTAACAATCCGATGTATGGCGACGCGAGTCACACGGACTTCGCCGACACCGACTTGCTCCAGCAGTGCCAGCACCTGCGCGCGGTGGTCGAGGCGTTTGCCTGCCCCTTGAGATCGGTTAGATTATTGCGACTCACGGCGGGATCGGTGATTCGAGAGCATCGGGATTATGACCTCGGCTACGAGCTGGGCGAAGTGCGCATTCACGTTCCGGTCATCACCAATCCCGGCGTCCAGTTCTATCTGGAAAACCGCCGCATCATCATGCAGGAAGGGGAATGTTGGTATCTGGATTTGAACCTGTCGCACCGCGTGCAGAACCTCGGCAGCACCGACCGTGTCCATCTGGTGATCGACTGCCAGATCAACGACTGGCTGCGCGCCCTCATCGCCAACGGCACGCCCAGCGAGGGCTCCGAGTCCGACTACGAACCGTTCCGCCGCCTCGTGCTCAACGACACCGCGCTGCAGGGACAACTCGCGGGTCTCACTGACCGCGCTGCATTCATCACCCGCACAGTGGATCTCGGCCGGCAGTACGGGTTTCAATTTGAACCAAGCGACGTGGATGGAGCGATCCAAGCCGCACGCCGCGCGTGGATGGAGCGCTGGATCGTATGAACCACTCCCCCGATCTTCGCGGCTGGCTGCCCGTCAGCATCAGCAAGCATACGGCAGAACCCATCGTCGAGTGGTGTCGCTTCGGCACGCGGCGCTTCACCGAGGCGTTCTTCGATCACACCGTGCAGAACGCGATGCGCGAGCCGTTCAACCTGCTGTTCCGCCATCAAACGCCGCTCGATGCGCTGCTGGATTGGCAAAGGCACAGCCCGGGACTGCAACCTAGCGGGTTGATTTTTCACATGTCGCGTTGCGGGTCCACGCTCGCTGCGCAGATGCTTGCCGCGTTGCCCGGGCACATCGTTCTATCCGAACCACCGCCGCTTGATGCCATTCTGCGCTGCGACCGCCGCGGCGCGTCCGACGACCAACGCATCGCCTGGCTGCGGGCCTGGATGAGCGCCATCAGCCAGCCGCGCAACGGCGAGCAACGACTCTTTGTGAAACTCGATGCCTGGCACACCTTTGACCTGCCCCTGCTGCGCCGCGCCTTCCCGGACACGCCTTGGATCTTTCTCTATCGCAACCCGATTGAAGTCATGGTTTCCGCAATGAAGGCGCCCGGCATGCACCTCGTGCCCAACCTCATCGACATGAACCTATCCGGCATCGATCCGGCCGCCGCACAGCACATGCCGCAGGCTGAATACATCGCGCGGGTGCTCGCCGCCCTGTTGCGTTGCGCCCTGCGACACATCGCCCCCCTCGGCGGCAAGGCGTTCGCATACTCGCACCTGCCGGATGCGGTGGCCAGCGACATTGCGCCGCATTTCCATCTCACGCTCAGCGCTGAACAAATCGCCGTGATGCAGGCGAAGACCCCCTTTCACGCGAAGACGCCGCAATTGTTCTTCGAGCCCGACACGCAGAGCAAACAACAGGAAGCCAGCGCCGAAGCGCGCGCGCTCAGCGCTGCAATGCTCGACCCGCTGTATGCGCAGTTGCTGGCGCTGTGAGGCAGCGCGGGCGAAGCGGAATCGCGGGGGAGGATCAGCCCAACCCTACGGCAGCGTCACTTTCAGACGCATGTAGCGTTGCGGGTGGGCAGGATCGCTTATCGGATAGATATCACCCACGGTGACCGCGCGGCTGTTGCCTGAGCCAGTTTCGGTCAGGATCGCGGCGCCGTTGATCAGAGTGAAGGCTGCGCCATTCACACTTTGTGCCAGGTCGGTCCAGGAGTTAGGCAGGGTGTCACCGGCCTGCACGGTTAGAGTGAGATCGGTGCGGTCCAGGTAACGGGCGAAGGCGAGTTGCAGGTGGTTGGTGCTGCTGCGCGAGACTTGGGGCAGGATGCTCATTCCGGTGGTGGTGCCAAGGGGATCACCGCTTTGCGAGTATTCGAGCAAGTTGCTCAGGCCATTGTGGTTCGGGTCCGCATCGTTGGCGGCGTTGCCAGCGTTGTCAGCCGTTGCAAACACAACCAACCGCCAACGGTCAATGGCGCTATGCGCGTATGAATAAACCACACCATTGCTGCTAGGGGTGGCGTTCTCGCTGTCGCCGCCGGCCACAATTGTCCAACTGCCGGCGGCCGCCAGCAGGTTCCTGGAGAGTAGCATGTCGTTGTTATGAGCAGCTCCGTCAAGCACCGTGGACTCTTGAAGCACCCCCGCCGCCGAGAACCGGCTGATCAGAATGTTGGCTTTGTTCGTGGCATCGGCGAGGGTGCCCGCCGCGATGATATCCGAACCTAACATATGGGTGGCGAAAAAGGCGGTGGTGGCCTCGAGGGTGGTGCTGGTTCCACTAAGCGAATTGGACCAGGTCACTGCGCCACTCACCCCCGCGAGCTTGGCAATGGCGGCCGCCTGACCATGGGTGGTGTCGCGCAGCATGCCTGCGGCAACGATGTCGGTGCCGTCGTTGGTGAGATCAAAAGCCACGTCACTGCCGCTGGCAGTCCCATTGATTTCGCGCAGCCAAGCCGGACTGCCGCCAACCGCCGCGTAGCGCGCCACCGCGAAGTTTTGGCCGCCGCTGGCACCGGTCACAAACCCGCCGACGGCGACATCGCCATTGGCAAACACCGTGATGGCATTCCACGCATCATTCGCATTGCCCGCACCGTTGTAGGTTTGCGCCCAGTTCACGACTCCCGCGCTCGACAGACTGATCGCGTAGGCATCGAGCCCAATGCGACCGGCAGCAATCACGTTGCCGCTGGCATCGCATCCGACGCACAGCGCATCCGTGTCGTCCAATGGGCTGGTGTAATTCCAGATCGGCGCCCCGGTGACGGCATTGATTTTGGTCACCCGCAACCGGCTTTGTCCGCTGCTGGCATTGGTTTCCATGCCGACGACGGCAAGCTGCCCATCCGAGGTCATGGCGAGCGCCCTGGGTTCATCATTCCCTGGGGTGCTGTAGGTGAAGGAACCACCCCAACTCAGCGCGCCATCAGCCCCATTGACCTTGAACACGAGCCAATCCAAGCCATTGGCGGCGGTCGCGGCCCGTGCCGCGACGTAGGTGTCGCCCGATGCCGGGACGAGGGTGATGGCCACGGCGTCATCGGCCGTTCCGGCGTTGCCGAAATCGCTGGACCAGACGACCGCGCCAGCGACGGCGGCGAAGCGCCGGACACGAATCTGCGCCGCAGTGCCCGAGCCGATTTGCGAGGCGGTGATCACGTCGCCATGGGTCGTTACGCCAACGGCTTTGGTGCGGTCGGCGATGGCAGTTCCGGAGTCCACCGTTGCGCTCCAGTTGAAGATGGGAGTGGCTCTGGCCACGGTCAGCGTGAGCAGCAGGGTGGCCAGGAGTCGGTATCGGCGG
>Ga0194047_10002016_pt1 | contig 11879 bp, 15 predicted proteins | sample JunL225m_MetaG_2_FD_160070 | JGI IMG/M metagenome (GOLD analysis project Ga0194047, IMG submission 160070) | Anoxic zone freshwater microbial communities from boreal shield lake in IISD Experimental Lakes Area, Ontario, Canada - Jun2016-L221-5m | ecosystem: Environmental > Aquatic > Freshwater...
GATCTCAATGGCAAAACTATCTGCACGCAACGGCATATACACACCAGAGACAAAAAGCAAAAGATCTACGCCGCCCCAGGCATTCAGGATGGAGGTATATCCCGCTTTGAATTGTGCATCATCGGTGATATCTAAGGGTAGTACCAGAGTTTGACCAGGTTCACCGAGAGACGCTATGGTGATTAAGCGTTGTTCCCTGCGACTAGAGAGGGCAACTTTAGCTCCTGATTGGATGAGTGCTTTAGCACAAGCTTCGCCAATACCACTAGAGGCGCCAATGACCCAGACACGTTTCCCTGAGAAAAGAGCAATACCCTTTTGTTTCATGCGCTGAGTGCATCAGGGGATGCGTGTTTGGATTGATGACTCAGGGTAAATTGCACTACATCGATGCTACGCTCTGCAAATCCAGCAGCACAATACATGAGATAGAAATTCCAGAGACGGATAAAAGCTTCATCAAAGCCTAGCCGACGAACTTCATGTAGTTTTTGATTGAAACTCTCGCGCCATAGACAAAGCGTTTTTGCATAGTCAACCCCAAAAGCAAATTCAGCTTCAATTTGTAATCCAGCCTTGGCAGCACTTTCTTTGAAGCTCGCGCGAGAGGGGAGCATTCCTCCAGGGAATACATATTGCTGAATAAAGTCCGTACTTTGACGGTAGCGATCAAAGAACTCTTCGGCAATCACAATGGTTTGAATGCAGGCCTTGCCACCGGCTTTCAGACATTTGGACAGTGTCTGAAAATATTCGGGCCAATGTTTCTCTCCGACAGCCTCGAACATTTCGACAGAGGCAATGCCTTCATACTGCTCTTCGCAGTCACGATAATCTTGCAAGCGCACTTCAAATGGTTTTGGATCAACGATTTGTGACTGGATTTTTTGCAATCGATCTTCAGCAAAGACCTTTTGTTCTGTGGATAAGGTAAGACCCGTAATGGCCATATTACTTCGTAGGGCTTCCTCCATAACACCACCCCAGCCACAACCTATCTCTAGAATATGATCGCCTGGCTTGGTTCTCAAAGATTGAAAAATACGCCCAATTTTGGCACGCTGGGCATCAACAAGAGAGTGCTTGTCTCCCTCAGAAAACCAGGCACTGGAATAACTCATTGTTGGATCAAGCCATAAGGTGTAGAAAGCATTTCCAAGATCATAGTGGGCATGAATATTCTTGCGACTACCCGATTTAGAGTTGTCGCGCAGCCAATGTCTAATACGGTAAAGAATTGATCCGTACCAGTTGCCATAGATCGCTTTTTCGAGAATAGTCCGATTACGAATCGCTAGCTCTAAAATAGCTTTCAGATCTGGTGTATTCCATTCTCCACGTATATAACTCTCTGCAAAGCCAATATCTCCGTGAGAAATAACTTGTCTAAAAACTGACCAATCTAAGATGTGTATCTCGGCATGCAGTTCATCAGCTTGATTTCCAAACTCCCTTACATCACCATTGGGCAGCGTCATTTTTAAGTGGCCGCTACTCAGCTGCGATAAAAGTCGTAAAAGTGTATTTGTACTAATACGAAAAAGGTTAGTCTTGGCAGTATTTCTCTGCGGCCCTGAGAAATTCAGTTTTGATAGAAGGGATTGTCCAGGACGATTCATTTGCTAACTTCGAATTCTGGTGGGTTGGGCTTTGAGTGAAAGGGTACACCTTTTAGCCATAATTTCAAGGCTTGCCAGTGGATACGAAATATTACCCCAAGACTCATTAAAGGAAAGCGCAGAAATGCTAGCCAGAGCTTGCGTTGACTTAAGGGATAACTAGTTCCGCTGATGCTGGTATTGATCAGTGGCAAGCCATCTTCGTGCAGATCAATGCGGCAAACAGATTGGGTACCGCTACTACTATCTTGTGGAAAGAGGAAGCGAAAATGGTATTCGCCACGTACCTCGCAAAATGGAGATACATAGAATACTTTTTTGCTGTTGAGCGTTTCGCCAGAACGCAAAACATCACCTGAGCTTTTGTAGAGCAAGTAGCAGTGACGCTCTCCAAAGGTATTATTCACTTCAGCCAATACCGCCTGAACTTGGCCATCTGCTCGTGTGCACATCCAAAAACTGACAGGATTAAATACGTATCCCAAGACTCTTGGAAAGGTTTGCAGCCAAATTTCTCCATCTATATTTGGGATTTCATTTTCTTGCAAAATATTCTCAATCCACTTCAGACTATCTGCTTGTCCTAGGCCATGATCTTTATCAAAGAATGAACATAAACCCAGGCGATTATCTTGTAAGCCATATTGACTTAATAGCTGAGGATTAAGACTCCTAGCGCGCATCGGAATAGAAATGGTGAACACGCCATAGCCAAAAGCATTTTTGGCTGGCCGAAGTCGCCGATGCTTCACGAGCCCAAAGTTAATCTTTGGTGAATTCATTTATTGAGCGTCTTGTTTGGGAAGGGTTTTCTGTGGAGACCGAATACTCTCAATTAAGGCTTCTGCTACTAACTCACCAGAACGTAAGCCATCCTCATGAAAGCCAAAGCCAGTCCAAGCACCGCAATACCAGATAGAGGATAAGCCTTGAATAAGGGGCAATTCTTTTTGCGCCTGAATGGCGTTCATATCAAAGACAGGGTGCGAATAATGGATTTCTTGATGAATCAACTGGGGATCTGGCTCCGAAGCAGGGTTTAGGCTCACGATAATTGGAATAGCTTTAAGCTGTTCGGGGAGGGGTTGTAAGCGGTTAATCAGGTAGTTAACGCTGACATGTTGTTTTGATGAGAGCTTCATGCCTGATTTGGCTGTGTAGTTCCAAGCTGCCCAGCAACGTTTTTCCTTAGGCAAAAAATGCGCATCAGTATGGAGAATGGCGCGATTCTTTTGATAAGGAATCGCTGCCAAAATATTTCTAGCTTGCTGATTGATGCCATAAACTAAGTCAAGTGTTTGGTCGCTATGGCAGGCCATGACAACTTCGTCAAAAAATACTGAGCCAGATTGACTAATGAGCTCAACTTGAGATGTGCCATCTTGAGAAGTATTAATGCGCTGTACGGCCTCGCGAACAATCTTTACTTGATGGGCGGCTAAGGCAGCCAAAATGCGTTTCACGTATTCTCGGGAACCACCTTGAATCGTAAGCCACTGAGGACGGTTTTGGATCTGCAATAAACCATGGTTGTGACAGAAGCGGACCATCGTTTGAATTGGAAACTCCAGCATTTGCTCAACTGAGCAAGACCAGATGGCGCCGATCATTGGCAGAAAATAATTTTCTCTAAAGCTTTGACTGAGGCGGTTGCGGTCTAAGAAGTTGGCAATCGTTTCATTAGGCTCTTTGTAAAGATGACCTGCTTCAATTTGCTGTTTAGCTAGCTTAGTGGCTAGACGATTAAAGCGCAAAATGTCGTAAGCCATTCGCCAAAAGGATGGCGAGAGCAAATTAGACCTCTGACCAAAGAATGAGTTGAGATCGTTTCCGGCCCACTCAATATTTTTGCCGCCTTGATTTTTCTCGGAGGTATCAATTGATACTGAGAAGGACATTTCCGAAGGAGCTATGGGGGCATGAATTTCTTCAAAGAGTCGGACTAGGCGTGGATAGGTTTTGCGATTGAAAACCAAGAACCCGGTGTCAACCCCATGTGTGATTTGCTTGCCGTTAACCGAGTAACTGAAATCAACCGTATTGCTATGGCCCCCAATGTGATCGCCGGACTCATATATGGTTAGATCAAATTCAGGATGCGCTCGCAAGGCATAAGCACAGCCGAGCCCAGATATGCCAGACCCAACAATGGCAATACGTTTTTTTATCACTGGGACTTTTCTCCCAAGAGCTTTTCGATTGCAGCAGTGAGACTGCTACTGCTTGGTTTGGTCATGCTGCCGTAGGATTCAATCACATTTCCGTTGCGGTCAATCAGATATTTATAAAAGTTCCACTTTGGCGTTGTACCGGTTTTAGCAATCAACATCTTAAAGAGGGGGTTCGGGTTGTTGCCTGAGACCGAGCTCTTTGCAAACATCGGGAACTTCACGTCATAGGTATTTTTACAAAAGTCAGCAATTTCTTTATTGCTTCCAGGCTCCTGTTGGCCAAAATCATTAGAAGGGAAACCCAAAACTACGAAGCCCTGATCTTTGTATTTGGCATAAATCTTCTCAAGTCCTTCATATTGGCTAGTAAAACCACAAAAGCTGGCGGTATTCACAACGAGGATTACTTTGCCCTGGTATTGGCAGAGGTTTTGTGGAGCCTCATCCTGCAGACGGGGGAAGGTCTGCGATAACAGAGGGCTACAACTAGTGGCAGCATTGGCAATGTTAATACCGGCTAGAAGGGCCAGCGGGGTAAAAAGCCAAGAGAGGATGAATCGGAGGATACGGCAGTGCATTTAGGGCTTTCTTTTATTGGATCCTGAGTGCATCAAGTCTAAGACATTCTGAGTAATATCGCTGGACTACTCCTAAAGCCATTAATATTGAGCTATGAGTTCTTTACCACTACCTTCTTTTGAATCTAAAGTTTGTCCTCTGGACCAGCTTGCAGCACGGCTTGCAAAGCTTCCTAGGCCATTGGTATTTACTAATGGGGTATTTGATATCTTGCATCGCGGACATGCCAGCTATTTAGCTCAAGCCCGCGCTCTTGGTGGAAGCCTAGTAGTGGGCGTGAATTCAGATGCTTCAGTAAAAATGCTGGGTAAAGGCGCTGACAGACCAATTAATTCAGAGGCTGATCGTCAAGCGCTGTTAGCTGCTCTTGAGAGTGTTGATCTGGTGGTGCTCTTTGCTGAGCAAACCCCAGTGAATTTGATTGAGCAAATTCGGCCGGATATTTATGTCAAAGGCGGCGATTATGAAATTGATACCTTGGCAGAAACACATTTAGTGAAAAGCTGGGGAGGTAAAGCGATTGCCATTCCATTTCTTTATGAGCGCTCTACTACAACCTTGCTGGGTAAGATCCGCTCTTAAAGATTCTGTAGTAACCAGGCCCAAATACCGCGAAGGACTAAGCCCTCAATGGGTTCAACAACGATTGAACTTACCGTCTGAGATCGCTTCATCTCATTAACCAGAATGTTGGCGTTACCCCCATCAACCCAAACCCTTTCGACAGGATGATTCATTTCTTTGGCTAATTGAATGGCATATTGGATCGCACCGACTTGAGCGGCGTCACATCCATAAATAATTGCATCGTTGGTAGATAAGCCAAAGCCTTGATTGGGATTAGCACGAACAGCAAGAGGTAGTTGCGCAGTATTCCTCTCCAAGCTTGTCTGCATTAGCTCGAGTCCCGGCAAGATCCAGCCACCATAGTGCACTCCATTTGAGCCAAGTAAATCAATAGTGGTAGCTGTTCCAGCGTTAATGATTAAGGTGTTAGTGCTTGATAGGGCGCGCGCGCCAATGACGGCAGCCCAACGGTCTGCACCTAGCTTGCTAGGATCTTGATAAAGGGTACGAACGCCGGCATATTCAGTATTGCCGCTGAGCTGTTTCCAGGAAATAGCCCCCCATTGTGGAAAAAGGGATTTAAGATTTTCAATAGCGTCTTTGCCAGCCACGCAACTAAACCCTATAGCATCTGGCATGGGCAAAGTTTTAGCGATGTAATCAGCAAGCTCCGCTCTATGCTCAGGGGATGCTAAAGATTTGCTACTGATCGATCCAGAGTAGGCCCACAACTTCTTTTGTCGATCTGATGGCTGTTGTGAAGATTCAACGGCAGCCCATTTGAGGCGCGTATTACCAACGTCGAATAATAAGTAAAGACTCATGATTGAACTCTTAAAGAAACATCACCAGCATGAATGGTGATGGTTTTGTTTTCTTGTTGTAATAGTAGTGCGCCAGTGTGATCTATCCCTTTTGCAACTCCATATAGAGAATCTTTACCTGTATCAGAGATGCATACCGCTTGATCTTGATAAGCATCCCACTTCTTCCATTGCTCCCCAAAAAGGACGAAGCCATGGCGATCAAATTCATTGAGATGGCGCTCCAGAGCAGAAACGATTTTTAGCCAAAGGTATTCCATATCAGGAAGTTTGGATGGTGCTTGCAGTATTTGATCAAGCGATCCAATCGTTAAATTATTGAGATTACTCAAGCTTGCTGCAATTGCATTGGCATTGCACAAATTAAGTCCAATACCAATAATCATCCAGGTTGGGTCACTGGGTTTTGCTTGACCGCCTTCTATCAAAATGCCACCAAGCTTCGCTCCATTTAGGAGTAAATCATTAGGCCACTTTAGTCGTATGCCCTTTTGATATAGCGCTTCTTCATCCAGTCCACATGCTTGTGCGATACCGGAGATTGTCGCTAACCCTACTAATAGGCTAAGCCCAGTGAGTTCGGCTGGACTTCTTTTAAATGGAAAGGCCAAGGAAAAGCAGAGTGAGTCTTCTGGGTTGGCGAGCCATGTGCGCCCAGCCCTTCCTTTGCCCGCAGTTTGTTTATGGGCAATTCGGGCGATTGGGTCAATAAGCTGTCCAGCGCGCCAGCGCTCCAAAAGATCGTCATTGGTAGATCTAGTTTCGGCAACGCGTTCAAGGATGCAATTTGCAGTCATTTCGCCATTGTAGAAAGGTCTGACCTAGAATTGTGGGATGGATCAAAAAGATCATCGCCCCCACAAGTTTGTTTGGCCCCTGCAGGCCATGCCGCTAGCTCGGGCTATGAGTCTAAGTTATGCGCTATTAATCATTTATGTCAGCCTCAATCCCTTTGATTTTGATTTTCATAATGGAATATCTGCTTCAGCCTGGTTAGATGCCCCTTTACCCCGCTTTATTACTTTATTTGATGTATCGGTCAATATCCTGGCCTATATTCCATTTGGGTTTTTATTAGTTTTCGCTACGTATCCCCGTTGGCGTAATTTTGTAGCCCTGAGCATAGCCATTGGACTGAGTGCTTTGTTGGCGTTTAGTGTGGAGACTTTGCAATCTTGGGTCCCTACCCGCATTCCAAGCTCGATGGATTGGTGGGCCAATGTATTTGGCGGTCTCTTAGGCGGACTACTAGCTATTCCGCTGGGCCCACAATGGTTGTCTGGTAGCGCTATTCGTCGTCGCTTTGATCAGTGGTTTGGCCTAGATTGGGGCGGTTGCACCCTTTTATTGTTATTTCCCTGGTCGCAAATCTATCCTCAAAGTTCCTGGCTTGGGACTGGTGTGTGGGGACATGCCATTTTTGGTTCAATTGATTGGGGAACGTTCGTTATCAATCAAGTGGTGCAAGAGACATTCATTACTGCGCTGTGTTGGCTTGGCGTGGCCTTACTGCTCTCGTCAGGTTTAAGAGCAAAAGCGCCACAATGGCGGATCTTAAATGGACTACTGTGTTTCACTGTATTGATGAAGACTTTCTTCACTGCACTTCAGTTTGGTGGAGAGTTTAGTTTGATCTGGCTCACGGCTGGAGCATTATGGGGAATGGTGCTGGGAAGTATCTCATTGCGGTGGGCTCTGAGATTGAGACAAAAAGCCAAGTTTTGGCTGGCGCTATTTTGTTTGATTACTGCCACTATTGTGATCAATCAGTTGCCTGATAACCCGTATTTCATTATGAATTTGCGCCATTGGCATCAAGGCCGCTTAGTACACTTCAATGAATTGATGCAATGGGTTTCAGTGGTATGGTTACCTGTCGCATTGGTTTGGATGATTCAAAACAATGCCGCAGAAATGAAATCAAAACATTAACGAATACAAAATTTTATGAGCTTTTCACACCACCTGTTTTTCTGCTTAAATCAGCGTAGTAATGGCGAAGATTGTTGCGATCGCCATAATGCATTTGCATTATTTGAATATGCCAAAAAAAGAGTGAAAGAACTGGGCCTTGCTGGCCCGGATAAGATTCGTGTTAACAAGGCAGGGTGTTTAGATCGCTGTGCAGATGGCCCAGTAATGGTAATTTATCCCGAAGGTATTTGGTATACCTTGGTAGATCAAGAGGATGTTGAAGAAATTATTCAATCCCATTTAATTGCAGGGCGTCCAGTAGAGCGTCTGCAATTAGCATAGTGTTTTATTGCTGAAAGTTTTCTCATGAATAGCCGTACTAAAGTAATTCAGATTAATGGCATTGTTGGTTTAATAGAAATGTCCATTGACCTTCCTGATGAATTAAAAAATGATCCATCGTATTCAGTGCGTGGCTTGGCTTTAGTCGGCCATCCGCACCCGCTCATGGGCGGCACTATGGATAACAAAGTTGCCCAAACTATGGCCCGCGCTTTTAATCAGCTGGGTTACGTCAGCGTGCGCCCTAATTTTCGTGGTGTGGGCGGCACAGCAGGCGTGCATGATGATGGCGTTGGCGAATTGGAAGATTTATTGCATGTAACGGATTGGATGCGCACCCCCTCTAGCTGGGCTCAATTTGAGGCAACCCTGAATCAATCTTGGGTTTCTGGTGCGAATACTTTGCCGCTCGTAATTTCAGGTTTCTCCTTTGGTAGTTTTGTTGGTAGCCATTTAGTTCAAAGGCTTTCAGAATTGGGACGCCCAGCTGAACGCTTGGTAATGGTTGGTAGTGCTGCTGGTAAATGGACCTTGGCTCCAGTCCCTGCAGATACTATCCTCATTCATGGGGAAGTGGATGAAACAATTCCTTTGATAGATGTGCTGGATTGGGCGCGTCCACAAGAACTCACTGTGCAAGTAGTGCCAGGTGCCGATCACTTTTTCCATCGCCGCTTACATTGCATCCGCAACATCATTACTGGCGCATGGCTTGGTATGCCAGATCATCGCAAACAATAAGAGGCTCTAAAAACTATGGCTGAAGAAAAATCACTGATCGAGTATCCATCGCAATTTCCCATTAAGGTGATGGGAAAGGCTAATCCAGAATATTTACCGGCAATTATTCACATCGCTAAGCAATTTGATCCAACGTTTGATGAGAGCAAGGTTGAACAAAGACCTTCTAAGGATGGAAATTACTTAGGAATTACTTTACCAATTACCGCTACGAGTCGTGAGCAGTTAGATGAGTTGTATAGAACTTTATCTACACACCCATTAGTAAGCGTCGTTCTGTAATTGCTCGATGCCCCTTTTGGTAAAACATCTCGGTTTGGTGGAATACGTATCAACGTATGAGGCGATGCAAACTTTTACTAAAGAGCGTCACAGTTCAACACCAGATGAGATTTGGGTTTTAGAGCACCCACCCGTCTTTACCTTAGGGCTTGCAGGTGATGCGAGTAATTTGCATTCGCCAAGCAAGCAAATTCCGCTAGTGCAGGTTGATCGTGGTGGTGAGATAACCTATCACGGTCCGGGCCAGATTGTGGTTTATCTCCTTCTGGATCTCAAGCGACTTGGGATTTTTGTAAAAGAATTCGTCTCGCGTATTGAGCAGGCACTGATTGATACTCTGGCCGATTTCGGGATTCAAGCAGAAAGACGTCCTGGCGCACCTGGGATTTATGTAGCTAAGCAGCCCGGAATTCCTCCGGAATGGATTGGTGCGAAGGTGGCGGCTTTAGGCTTGAAAGTCTCTAAAAACTGTTCTTATCATGGTCTAGCCCTGAACGTAGCTACTGATTTAGAAGCTTTCGAGCGGATCCACCCTTGTGGGTACGAGGGTTTAAAGACAGTTGATATGCAAACCCTTGGGATCAAGGACAATATAGACACTATTAGCCAAAGGCTTTTGGAGCACTTACAAAAGCAACTGATGTCATCATGACCATAATTAAAACCAATACCGATAAGTCTGTTGAGGCGCGCCAAGACCTCAATTACGACGCATCTCGTAAACAAAAGTCGAGCGAGAAGACTGCGCGTATTCCGATCAAGATTATTCCTTTGGTGGAAGTTTTAAAGAAGCCAGACTGGATTCGGGTTAAAGCAGCATCTGGAAATTCTCGTTTTAATGAGATTAAAAAAATCTTGCGTGAAAACGAGCTTGTTACTGTTTGCGAAGAAGCCAGTTGTCCTAATATTGGTGAGTGTTTTGGCAAAGGTACTGCCACATTCATGATCATGGGCGATAAGTGCACTCGACGTTGCCCATTCTGTGATGTTGGGCATGGCAGACCGGATCCTCTTGATATAAAGGAACCTGCCAACTTAGCTCGTACGATTGCTGCATTGAAATTAAATTATGTAGTGATTACTAGTGTAGACCGTGATGATTTACGCGATGGCGGCGCCATGCATTATGTCGATTGTATTTCGCAATCACGTGTACTTTCACCAAATACGCGTATTGAAGTATTGGTACCAGATTTTCGGGGGCGTTTAGATAAAGCATTGGATATTTTTTCGGAGCACGCGCCTAGTGGTTTGCCGGATGTGATGAACCACAATCTAGAAACAGTTCCCCGTTTGTACAAAGAAGCAAGACCTGGAGCTGATTATTTACACTCTTTAAAACTCTTGAAAGATTTTAAAGAGCGTTTTCCTCATATTCCAACAAAGAGTGGTTTGATGGTTGGTCTTGGTGAAACCGATGAAGAAATATTAGAAGTCATGCGCGATATGCGTGAGCACAATATTGATATGTTGACCATTGGGCAGTACCTCGCGCCATCAGGTCATCACCTTCCAGTCCGGCGCTATGTTCATCCTGATGTTTTTAAGATGTTTGAAGAAGAGGCATATGCCATGGGCTTTTCTCATGCTGCCGTAGGTGCGATGGTGCGCTCGAGCTACCATGCTGATCAACAGGCCCTTGGAGCGGGAGTTGTCTAAAGGTTTTGCAAAAGCAGGTGCTTTACTAGTAGTTGTAATTCTTCTAGTAGCCTGCAGTCCAAAACTGGACTGGCGCACTGTTCAGTCACCCCAAGAAAGATATACGGCTTTATTTCCTGGTAAGCCAGATAAATTAGATCGGCGCATTCCTTATCTTGATCAAGAGTTGCTCCAAACTCTTGAGGCAGTAAAAATTGATGATGATATTTACTCAGTGAGCACCATTCAGTTGCCGGCCAATCAAAGCGCTTTATTAACTAAACTGCTTGCGCAATTACAGGGTAATTTATTGGAAAGAGCAAAAGCGTCTGGCGGTGATGTCGCTATTGAAGAAGCATTTTATAAAACTGCAGATCGACATCGCTTACCAACTACAGATTATTTTCTAAATTTTAAATCTAATGGCAAAACCCAGCAACTCATGCGAGTGCGTTGGATTAATCGTGTTGCGCCTAATGGCGATAGTTGGATTTATCAGATTTCAGTACTGCATGCGGGTAACAGTACTGATAGCGCAAAAACTTTTTTATCTAAAGAAGAGTATGAAAACTTCTTTAGCGATTTTTCTCCAGAGTAATCTGAAGAAAATAAAACTAAATTAATTTATTGTTTTTCTAGAGCAGCCACTTTGGCTTCAAGTATCTCTAATTTTTCACGTGTTTTAGCAAGCACTTTGGTTTGAAGTTCAAATTCTTCGCGTGTCACCAAGTCCATTTTCTGAAAACCTTGGTTCATCATCGCGCGAACATTTTTTTCAATCTCTTGCGCTGGTGAATTTCGGATCGCATCCCCCACTTTGTTTTGCATATCGCTTGCGATGCGTTGAATTTGTTCGAGGATCTCGCCTGGCTTTTGCATGATTGGGATTCGCAGTTCTATTGATAGTTGCATAAAAGATACATATCTACATTTTAAGATGTATGGTCGAAAGTCTCAAAAAAGGCTCCAAAACCGCAAAAAAGCCCTAATTTCCCCCTATTAGTGCAATCATGTGCACAAATTAGGTGCATTAGCATTATTAAGGGGAATGCTACTAATTCCCAATCTACGACCCGCTTCATGATCACTCCATGCATTAAGCATTTGAACTTTTTTAATTACAACAGTAAGGAGTAACACATGAAATCTTTGCACAAGAAAGCCCTATCAGCTGCAGCTGTAGCTTTATTGAGTGGTGTGGC
>Ga0194047_10002017_pt1 | contig 11878 bp, 8 predicted proteins | sample JunL225m_MetaG_2_FD_160070 | JGI IMG/M metagenome (GOLD analysis project Ga0194047, IMG submission 160070) | Anoxic zone freshwater microbial communities from boreal shield lake in IISD Experimental Lakes Area, Ontario, Canada - Jun2016-L221-5m | ecosystem: Environmental > Aquatic > Freshwater >...
GAGCAATATTATCGGCAAACTGCAAAAATAGGTAGGCCAGCAATAAGAGCCACCAATTGCGGAAAAAAAGAGCCACCCCGGAGAGCAGTAGCAATGCTACTACAGCCATCGCCCCACCCAACAAAATAAAAGGTCGTCGCCTACCCCAACGATGGTGCTTGATGTCGCTCAACGCGCCCGCCGCTGGTTGAACCACCATGGCCACTATCATGCCAAGAGACATTATGATACCAAGGGTGGTGCCTTTGTAAGCCTCACCAACCAATTGTTGATTAAGGTGGGGTAAAATAACCCCATTAATGCCACCCCACAGATAGGTAATACCGAGCCAGAAGAGACTAATCCAGATATAGTCAAAGAAGCCAAAACGCTGGTTAGTAGGAATCCGTACAGGTAAGCTTTTCCCGATAATTGGCGGTTGGGCTTTTGCAGCGGAGGGGCTATCTTTTTGTTCGCTATTTAAAATTGCCGATTCAAACTCCTTTGCTCCAGCAGGTTTTGGACGTGAATCAAGTTTAATTTCTACCTCAGATTTATTGACTTTGCCCGTACTGACTTTAGTACGGGCAGAGAGTAGATAGAATTTTGGCATTGAAGTTTTTTTGGCCCTTCCTGCTCCTTGAAATTAGTTAAGAGGGATATTATTACAAATTTTAATATAAATAATGCAAAGATACTTGGATCGAACACCCCGCTTATTACACCTGCTTCATTATAACCTCTAAGTAAGAACCCGTAAAGCCTTTTTCTGGTTTAAATGAGTATGAATTTAAAACATTCGGCCAGTTGGTACGTTATAGGTATAGGAGCAAATCCGGGTGGTAGGCCGACTTAGCTCAGTTATCCTCCGAAACCCTAACCAAGGATCGTTGATCCTTGGTACTCGACTTGACGCACTAAAGAAGTTGGGCTATAATAAAGCTTGAATAGAACAAATAAAGTAGTCAAATATATATTAAAAATTATAAAAATAAATATTTTAATAGGAGAATTAGGCCAGCTATAGTATGCTCTTGAGAACAATTACACAATTAAATCTAAAAAATAATGGTTTTATAAAAAATATATTAATCACATTGAGTTTATGGTTTATAATAATGGCAATAGGTAGTTTTTTCCTATTTGGTCGTTATAATTGGGCTGTAGGGCAAGAACAATTTAGCATAAAAAGTTATTCCAGTTCACTTTATTTCTTTTTAATCATAACACCACTCAGCTACTATCTGGTTTTAGTCTTATCTAATAAAAAACGCTTGGCTTTTGGAGTAAGTATAGTCGTTTTCATAATTGGATGTTTACCCTATGAGTGGTTAGGTCTGGCGAACTTGCGGTATATTACCAAAAGCTATCATTGGAATACACCGGGCATACCACCTCCACAACTAAATTGGCTACCAGAAGCTTTATCCCAAGTAGATTTCCCCGGTGAGAAGAAACTCTTTGTGGCGGCATTAGCCCTATTTACTATTATAGCCTTTCTTTTTGCATTTTTTGCACGAGGTTGGAATTGGAACCTGAAACGGATTCAACCCACCCTGAAACGGATTGTACCACTAGTTCTAGTCTTCCTAGCTATCCTAACTCAAACTTGGCTACATAGCTCTATGCGCTCTCCTTACAATTATTTAACTAATTTTGATAAACCAAAAAGCGCAAATAATTGGTATCACTCTTATCTATTTGATAACGAACAGGGTGCAGTCAGCGATGACCTATTTGTGTTCATTACATTGGATGAATATTTTGCCGGTGACGCTAAACCCGTCCAAACTATGCTGATCCGAAGAAGTTTTGTACACTATATTTCGGCCCAATTTAGCTATTTTATCAACATTTTCTATGTTTTTCTTATTCTCAATAGTTTGTTCTGGTTCAGTGCTGTAATAGCAGCCTATTACTACTTCAAAAAGGTGCTAGGCAATTCTACCGTAGCTTTATATGTCGCAGCTTTAGTAAATTGTGGTACAGGTTTTATCTTCTTTTCCGCCCAACCAATGAGTTACCTAGCCGCTTATGCTATAATTATTATTATTTTATATTTGACAGAATATCTGTTGGTAAGAGAAGAGGTTGGGCTGATACATATCATAACATTTGGTGCAACGCTAGGATTATGTGCTTGCATTTATGATATTTTTCCTATTTACCCAATGCTAATTCTTTACGGTTTCTTTCGACATATCAAATTCTGGAAAATTTTATTAGGTTTAATTCTTTCAGCCATAATTTATTATGGTTTTATCTATCTTCAGTTTAATATACTTGGTTTAGTTGAAACTGATATTAACTCGAAGTTTGTCACGGGTAGTTTAGATAACGCTATTAAATTGATTACTGATTTCCAGCTAGGAAAGTTTTATTTTCTAAGCATCGGGCTATTTAAGACTTACATTCAAAACCTCGGCTTTGCTTTCCTATTACTTGGCCTTGTCGTAGCCCTAATTGGCCTATTTGTCACTAGTAGCAAAAAGGAGCGAATTTTGCTTGGTCTGCTCTTTTTACCCTCCTTTTTGCTTAATATGATTTTATATTACGGAGGTATGGTTTGGGGCGGTATACTTTTCGCGGAGATACCACGCTACACCTACATTGCGTACCCAGCAATTTACCTTGCAATAGCTCTGGTACTTTATCAACTTAGAAATAGTTTAGAGCAAACACGCCTAGCTAAAGTGGCACCCTATTTACCTTGGTTAGTAATTGCCTGCTTCTTTGCTTGGCACAACGTAGATGTGCTTGGTTTTCCCAGTATGTACTATCATTTCTGTATACCCACCCATAATGTCTGGCTTAACCCAGGTTAAACGGAGTCTGGTTATGCAACCGCTACCCGCTTACCCATAGCCCTAACTAGGGCGGTTGCTTTGTAGTAATGATTATTGTAAAATAACTTGAAGTTTGATCTACCAGATTTGGGTACTTAAAAACTAGAGTATCGAGTATTAAAGAAGGTGGAGAGATAGAACCATTTTGACCTATAATATATTGATGGTTGCACCAACCTCATTCTTTTCAGACTACGGTTGCCATGTACGTATTCTGGAAGAAATATGGACTTTACAACAAGCGGGTCATCACCTAACCCTTTGTACCTATCATATGGGAAACGATGTGGCTGGGGTGAAGATAGAGCGAAGTTTAGATGTTCCTTGGCGTAAAGGCGTACAGGTGGGCAGTAGCCGTCATAAACTCTATTTCGATGCGGCACTGGGCTTAAAAACAATACAAATAGCCCTCAAGGTTAAGCCTGATATAATTCATGCCCATCTACATGAAGGAGCCTTAATCGGCTGGATGGCACAACAGGCTTTACAAAGGCTAGGTCATAAACGCCCTCCGTTAATTTTCGATTTTCAGGGCAGCTTGACCAGTGAGATGGTAGATCACAATTTTTTAAGGCCCAACGGCCCATTTTATCGCCCTACCCGAAAACTAGAGAAAATTATTAACGGGATGGCCGACCGAATTGTAACCAGCTCGTATAATGGGGCAGAAATACTGAGGCGTGACTTCAGCCATACGGCTGAAAAAGTGGTGACAGTGGCCGACCGGGTAAACGCCAGTCGCTTTCGACCTGCCATCAGTTTACCCGAACGAGAAGCCTGTACTAGGCTCAAACAGGAACTAGGTATTCCACCAAACCATAAGGTAGTAGTTTATTTGGGCCTGCTGGCCCGGCATCAGGGGACAAATGTGTTGCTAGAAGCAGCCCATCTCTTAAAAGACGAACTACCTGAAGTCCATTTTGTAATTATGGGCTATCCAGGGGTAGATAGCTATCGCGAGTTGGCGGCTTACCTAGGGCTGGAAGGACGGGTAGTTTTTCCAGGCCGAATCCCTTATGAGGACGCTCCACGCTATTTGGCAATTGGCGATGTCGCAGTTTCGCCCAAAATGTCACTCACCGAAGGAGCCGGAAAGATTTCAAATTATATGGCGATGGGTTTGCCAGTAGTAGCTTCGGATGTGCCAGTTAGTCATGAAATTTTGGGAGAACTAGGGCTATATGCCGAACCGGGCAACGCCCGTCTCCTAGCCGACCGACTGAAGGAGGCTCTCACTAATGATGCCTTATCTACCCGGTTGGGCGAAGAGTTGCGAGCCAAAGCCATCGCTGAAATGGGCTGGGAAGGGGCGCGTTGCCAGTTTGAACAGATTTATAAAGCTGAGCTTGAAAAACAACGAGAGCCGAACCAAATAATAACTCCGGCTGCCGACAGTGCTAACGATTTTTACGAAGAAGGTTTTTCGGCAGAGGATTTTTTTCAACCAACTAGGCAACGAGTTTAAATCAAGGCAAATCAGAGAAATAACAGGGCAAAGCTATGGCTGATGAATTAATATTAATTGTTGACGACGAAGAATTAATCCGCCGCCAAGCTGAAGCGGCCCTACGAAAGGGCCACTACCGCACTGCTACCGCAGGCAATGCCCAAGAAGCTTTACAACTCATCCGCCAAAACCCACCTGACTTAGTACTCAGCGATATTCGGATGCCTGATATGGATGGTTTGCAACTCTTTGGGGCCGCTCGCCAAATTCAACCAGACCTAGTAGCGGTATTGATGACGGCACATGGGAGCATTGATACCGCGATCAAGGCATTACAGTTAGGTGTCCAAGGATTTTTACAGAAACCTTTTACGGGCAGCGAGTTGGAACGAGCGATCCAAGATGCTTTACAAAAACACCGCACTGTGCAAGAAGCCGTGCGGCTACGGGTATTGAATCCTCTCTTAGAGGCCCGCCGCCTCTTATTAACCGATCTAAATCTAAGCACTTTCAGCCGTACCCTGATAGAAGTAACCGCCCGTGAAGTCAGTCTGGATTATTGTGCCGTCTTCCTTCCAGAAGAAGAAAACCCGGCAGGTGGTTTACGGCCCGAAGCGGTCTTTGCTGGCCCTAATGCCCGGTTCTTTTCACCCAAAACTTTTCCGGCAGTTCGCCTAGCACAACGCGCCGTAGAGTTAGGGCGCACACTCAGCCTACGAAGGGCCAGCGGAACGGAAAATCAGGCCGAGAGTGCGGTGCCAGGTGTGGTTATGGCAATACCATTACTTATCGGCAATCAGGGGTTAGGAGCCTTTTTGGTTGGACGAGTTAACCTTGAGAAAGGCTTCTCGGCAGGTGAGCGCGAGCTATTCGAGATATTGGCGGGACAACTCGCTACAATGGTTGAAAACCGGCGGCTTTTTCTAGCTCTGACCGAACGGGAGGAACGGCTACGGAGTTTTATTGGTAAATTTGTTTCGGCCCAAGAAGATGAAAAACGACAGTTGGCCCAGCGTATTCAGGACGATTTGATGCCCCTACTCACGGGTGGAAGACAGGGAATCCAAAGTTACCTAGCTAAAGCTCGTCCGGCTTCAGCCGGAGATCTCCCGGCTGCCGAACAGAAAATACATACGGCCATCAGTGAAGCCCGCCACCTGATACAGGATCTCCGCCCGATCAACCTAGAGGAGTTTGGCTTGAGTGCCGCCCTGCGCCAATATGTGCGCGACTTGAACGAAGTGCGAAATAATAACCGGGTGACTTTCCGGTTGGAGGGCCAAGAAACGCCCCGCCTTGACCCCTCCGTAGAGACTGCCATCTTCCGCGCAACTCAGGAAGCAGTCGGCAACGCCTGTAAACATGCCCCAGGAAGTCCAGTAGAGGTCGCGGTTCGGGTACACGCAGTGCGTAACAAGCCACAGCGGATTCAAATTGAAATCAATGATACGGGTAAAGGTTTTGATTTGAACGCCGTAAAAACCTCGGCGGAGAGTGAAAGAGGAAAGCCCGGTCAACGCCTTGGCCTGCTGGCAATGCAAGAGCGGGTGATTTTAGTAGGCGGACAGTGCCAGATTGAGAGTAACCCTAACAGGGGTACTACGGTTACAATTACTTATAATCTAAGTTTTACAGGCTAGGTTGGTTAAAGTTACTTTTCAGGAGAAGACAAAAAAGGCTAATCGCCTGCAAAACTGGCCCGGTCGTCTGATAAGCCCGGCCCTAGCGGTTTTGGTTTTTTTCGGTAGCCTCTATTTTTTAACCGGAACTTATTTTACTAAAGGGATAAGCGACGGGGAGGTAATGGCTCAAACCGCTATCGCCCTAGCTCAGCAACATACCGTTCAACTACCGTCCAACCCCGGCCTCCCCCAAATAATACCCGGTAAAAAGGGACGCTACTTCAGTAAATATGGGATAGGACAGCCTCTAATGACCGCCGGATTATATCTCTCCGGTCAAGTCTTTAGCCGCACCGCTATGCCAAAGGCAGACGAAAATATAATCGGCCACTTTTTTATAATGCTGCTACCCATCCTAGCCACCGCCTTTACTGCTTGGCTAGTCTACCTGTGGGGCCAAGAACTTTATCAATCCGTCAGAGTCGGGCTGGGACTCGCTCTACTCTTCGGCTTGGGTACCAACGCTTGGCCTTACACCAAAGTCTTTTTTAGCGAACCACTCTTCACCCTCTGCATCTTTGGGGCCGCTTTCACACTCTGGAAAGCCCGCCGCGCCGCCTCTTCAGGTCGTTACTATCTTTGGGTCGCCAGTGCTGGTTTTTTACTAGGCTATAGCTTCCTGACCAGAATTTCAGGAGTGATCTTGTTACCCTCCTACCTAGTCTATTTGTTTTTGGATTTTAGATTTTGGATTTTGGATGAGATCAAAGCTAAAATCCAAAAACAGGCTAAAGCGGTCAAAAAATATTATCCTTACACCAGTTCAGTTAAAAAGCTAAAATCCAAATTCTTCTTCTCTGGTTTGGCCCTACTCCTCGGAATGTTGCCGGGTCTAGGTTTAATCCTGCTTCATAATTATGTGCGCTTTGGCAACATCTTTAACAACGGCTACGACGAAGAGTTCTTTACCAACCCTCTCTGGGTAGGCTTGAGCGGCTTGCTTCTCAGTCCCGGTAAAAGCCTCTTTCTCTATTCGCCCGTATTGCTGGCCTTACCTTTTGCGGTGGTTGGCTTTTGGCGAAGAGCGCGAGCCGAAGCGATACTACTTAGCTTGGTTTGCGGCATAACCCTACTTTATTACTCACTCTGGTGGGCTTGGGAGGGCGGTTGGTGCTGGGGACCACGCTTTCTAGTGCCACTCTTACCTTTCCTGATACTACCACTAGGCCACTTACTCCAAAAACACTGGAGGTGGGTAATAGTTCTTTTTGGCTTTTTGCTACCACTCGCCATGGTGGTACAAATTCTAGGTGTAGCCCTCGACTTTAATACCTACTTAGCGACCCTTTCCAATAATGCCGATTCCTACATCTGGTCAATCGAGGCATCACCACTAATCAATCATTGGATGCGCTTAGGTGAACCCTCCAATAATCTGATCCGTAGCCTAACGCTGGAGCAGGTGGGCTTCCGCCCCTTTGTAGGTCACCTTGTTACATGGGTAGGGTTGATTCTCTTTGTGATAAGTGGGCTACTACTTTGCCTAAGTTATTTGAAGGCCACAAAGCCTCTTAACCCAAAACCTCTTAAAAAGTAATTCTTTTCGTAAGCTAGATAGATTACAATAGCACTATAGACACAAGTTTCTAACTTGTATTTAAATAGTGGTCTGGAATTAGAGCCGAGTAAATAGATGTTAACAGTAAAACGCCCAATTCGGGTTTTTATCGTAGACGATAGTGCGATGATTCGAGAAGGTCTGCGGAGCATACTCTCCACCTCCGCCGAAGTTGAAGTAGTGGGTGAGGCATGTAGTGGGTCAGAAGCCCTAACTTTTGCACCCCTGCTTAGGCCCGATGTGGTCTTAATGGACATTACTATGCCTGGAATGGATGGTCTCATCACCACTCAACACTTGAAACAAAATCTACCAGAGTGCGAAGTGCTAATGCTCACTTTTCATACTGGGCAAGAGTATTTACGCCAAGCTTTGTTGAGCGGAGCCAGCGGCTATATTTTAAAGGATATAAATCAACAAGGCTTGGTTGACGCAGTTCTAACGGTTGCCAACGGTGGCTCGCTCATTCCTCCGACGATGCTCCGCAAATTCATTACGGAGTTTGCCCAAACCAAAACCCCAACCGTTCCACCACTTCAAGTTAATAGTCACCCGAATGAAACAAACCGCGATTCCCAAGTACTCAACCAACTTACCCGCCGGGAGCGACAAGTCTTGAAGTTAATCGGCGAAGGTTTGAACAATCCAACTATCGCCGAACGGCTAACTATCAGTTCCGACACCGTAAAAAGCCATGTACATTCTATTCTCGAAAAGCTAAATGTACATGACCGTACCCAAGCGGCTGTTTTTGCGGTACGAAGCGGTTTGGTCTCTTGAAGACTAAAGGAGAGGCGTAAAATGGCCGCGCTCGCTATTAACGCCAAAGACCGAATCCCAATAGCGTGTGCTATGGTACATTAGCACCAGATTCTTGCCCTCCGGTTTTAACTCCCCAATATTAAACTGAGCCATAATCCGCTCAAACAACCCTGACTGTTCTCCCATCCTCTGACGCTGATCGGCCCGTAAATGAGCAAAAAAGCCAGGGTAAACCACTATCAGCGGTAACGCTCCAAATTCACCATAACGGCAATGAGCGAGGTCAATCAATTCTTTGGCCTTACGTGGCATATCACGTAGACCACTCGGCCCACTTAACGGATCGCGCAGATAAAACCCGATATTAATATTGGCAAAGCCATCCTTGAGCAGAGCCTCTTTTGGACGAGCAACCGCATCCAATTCTAAGCGGCGACCCGAAAGGTGACTACCTTTGACATGCTCGGCCACTACTTCAAAGAAGGGATCAATCTTTTGGCGCAACCGTTCTACCGTTTCAGCCGCGCCTAGGGGGTCTTGGCTCATAAAAAAATCCATTGGCAGCTTCTCCATATTACAATCAAGAATATTTAGATAACATATCGGGATTGGAAATCCCTCCTACAAAGGCTTATTTGAAAGCGGCTAAAATATATCAGGGATGCAGGAAAAAGGCCACTGCGATTATAAGATAGGCCGCTAGAAGTTGTAAACCTTCAAACCAGTTGCTTTCACCGTCAGAGGAGACTAAATTGACAATCAGGATCGAAGCCACAATACTGACCAGTTCAAATTCCTCGAAGCGCAAATTCAACGGGTGACCGAAGAAGAAGCCGAAAAATACTAGCACCGGCGCAACAAAGAAGGCGATTTGCAGACTACTACCAATCGCAATATTCATGGCGAGGTTCATTTTGTTCTTCATCGCCACCGTCACTGCGGTCATATGTTCGGCGGCATTGCCAATAACCGCGACTAAGATCACACCCACAAAAAGCTCTGTCCAGCCCAATTCTTTGGTTAACGGCTCAATGCTGCCCACCAATATCTCACTGACAAAACCCACAACGACAGTGGCAATCAGTAACGTAATGACGGCACGACGCACCCCCCAAGTAGACACTTCTTCCGTCTCTTCCTCTTGTAACAACTGCTGTTCAGCCTTGGCTAATGCCTGACCAAATTTCCGTTCTTCTTCGCTTCCGCTCTCCTCCGCCGTTAGGTCGGAGTGGGTGCGTAAGAAGAAGATGAGTTGGGCCACATAACAAAGCAATAAAATACCTGCTACCACCAAGCTCAAATTTTCCAGCAAATCATCCTGCTTTTGGGTAGTCAAATTAGTACCAAGCGTGGCGGTAAAGATGGCAGGCACAATCAGGGCGATAGCCGCTAGGCTCATCTGACTAGCCGAGGCACTGGCTCCTACCCGATTAAAAAGTTGGTGCTTGCGCGATAGTCCGCCCAGAAACATAGAGAGGCCCAACACAAAGAGAATGTTACCAATAATCGAACCTGTAATCGAAGCCTTAACTACTTCAGGTAGCCCTTTGGTTAAAGCAATCATAGAAATAATCAGTTCGACGGCATTGCCAAAGGTAGCATTGAGCAAACCGCCAATCCCCGGCCCTGCGTGATGAGCCAGAGCCTCGGTAGCTTCACCCATCAGCTTGGCTATCGGCACAACTGCCAGTGCCGCAATGAAAAAAGTGTAAAGCGGTGCAAACTCCAAAAAGCGGGCTACAAAAGCCAGTGGTACAAAGAGGAAGAAGGCATAGAGAACTTTGTCCAGTATACTGCTCTCTTTAAGCTCCCTCATAAGTTGATTTAAACTAACGTTGCCAGTCTTCTGCATGTTAATCCTCTTAATCTTTACTCCTAACTTTAACCGATAAAGAAAAGCGAGCCATAGCTCGCCTTTTCTTTGAAGCTTATCCTATTATAACAAAATTTATTAGCGGTAGTGAATGGTTTGGAATACGCGCCCAAAAGTAGCCGCCACTTCGGTAGCACCCATCTGGGTAAAACGCAAACCATCTTGGATATAGACCCACTGAGGATGGTTAAGCAGATCCATTTGATCGAGCCGGGCAATATAGACCCGCCCTGGGTAACGTTTGGCTAAGGCGGCAAACATCCCATTATAGTCCGTTTGAATCTGCTTTAGCTGGGCATTATTAAAACAGGTCTTGAAATAGCGCATATTGGTTAAATCCGGCACATTGCCAATAATAATCCGCGAAATACTATTGACCCGCAACACAGCATTAACCAATTGGTTCAGAGCCGCTTCATAACTTTGTTGGTAAGCTTTTGGATCTATTGTTGGGTCTATCAACTGGCGGGTTAAATTATTCATCACATTCCACATAACCATCAACTCCGGTTTGTTGTAGGTTATATCCGCTAAGTCAGCAACGGTGTCAGTTATAATGAGCGAGCCCAACCGAAGTTCCTCGCCTGCAGTATAAGGCTGGGGTGGGTTAGGAGTAGGCGTAACTGCCAAGTAGCCGGGAGTACCCGGTGGTAAGGGGCCAGTAAAGGGGGTACTAGCGTTATATGGTCCTGCCGTCGAATTAGGGCCAGCCGGTGGCCCGGCTGCAACAAAGACATATCGCTCCCGAAAGAGATTGTACCAATAATCATCGGCTGCCGGGCCATATAAGTTAATCGAGGATCCCTCCGCCGGAGCAACCTGAGACGAGGACAACCCTAGGTTTAGATAAGTGACATTAATACACTCCGTACTCTGTTCTGGAGCAGGGTAGTAACCCGGAATAGAATAGCCACTTAAAGGTTTCATGTAATTGGCGAAAATGTTAAGGCGCAGCGGTGGCAAAGGCGTAGGCGCAGTAGTAGCGGTCGGCGTAATCGGCGGAACAGGTACGATAGTGGGAGAAAGTGTCGGAGTAGGTGCGGGTGGAAAGGTTGGTGGCAAGAGTCCACCTGTCGGTAGCGGTAGTGGCCCATCTACTTGGGTAGGAGTGGGCAAAATCAATGGAATTTCGGTTGGAGTTGAGGTAGGCACGGGCGTATTAGTTGGTAGAGGTGTAAAGGTCGCGGCGGGTGTAGGGCTATCCACCGCGCCCTGTCCACCACCAGGCAAAGGCGTAGGCGACTCAGGCCCACAGCCTGCCGCCGTCACCAGCAATATAAGCACTACCGTCAACACATAAATGCGTTGCAAAAGCTGTTTTGGACTCATTCCCCCGACTCCTGATCTGGCTTGAACGTACCCAATGGGCCACCCTTTGCCGTTATCCTATAAAAGATCCGTTACACGTCACTATAGCGCAGCAAACTACCATAAAATTAACAACTTGACCTACTCAACTATCAATGCGTCTACCTTAGTTATATAATATGTCAAGTACATATGTCAAGTTGTTAAGAGACGAATTTAGAGAAAACCATCTAAAGTCGGCTAAAAGCAAACCTTTTAGATCCGCATCACTACCGGAGTGACCACCGGACGGCGTTTAGTTTGAGCATAAAGCAAATCGCCGACAAATTCTTTGACTCGGCGGATAGTTAAAGTTTGGTCGGCCAAGAGATCTTCGTTCTGACCAAACTGCTCCTCTACCCGACGTTTAACATAGTCCATCAA
>Ga0194047_10002018_pt1 | contig 11877 bp, 11 predicted proteins | sample JunL225m_MetaG_2_FD_160070 | JGI IMG/M metagenome (GOLD analysis project Ga0194047, IMG submission 160070) | Anoxic zone freshwater microbial communities from boreal shield lake in IISD Experimental Lakes Area, Ontario, Canada - Jun2016-L221-5m | ecosystem: Environmental > Aquatic > Freshwater...
AAATAAAATGATAATGAATCTTAGTAAATATTGAAATGTTTCGAGTATCAATTTTTATTTTTTAATAGTATTTTCTAAATTTATTTGTTCTTCTTTCATCAAGTTTCTGATAATGTAAACTGTTGAAACAGTACCAAAATCTGTGTTCAATTCTATTTTGATGGTGTGAAAATTATCACCTGCATCAAGGCTGTGAGAATAAATTCTACCAATAGAAATTCCTTCAGGAAAAATAGTGGAAAAATTACTGGTAATAATTTCATCGTTTCCTGAAACCGGAACATGCTTATTTACATCAAGCAATCTTGCAAAATGAGGATCACTTCCATCCCAAACCAACGAACCAAATGCACCATTCTTTTTTATCTTAGCACTAATCTTACAATTATTATTGAGCAATGAAAGCACTGTACAATAATGTTCACTCACGTTCATTACAATTCCAACAATTCCATTCTCGCTAATCACACCCATTTCAGGAACAATCCCATGATCTGTACCTCTGTTTAATGTAAGATAATTGTTTCTTTTTGTAACAGAATTATTGACAACATTGGCAGGAATATATTCGTATTGCTGTTTGTAAATGGTATCGTTTATCTGCTTTGGAGTGAATTTGTTTTCGTAATAAGAAGTAATTAACTGTGAATGAAGCCGAGCATTTTCATATTGTAAACTATCATTCACACGTCTTAAGCTAAAGTATTGTTTCGTATTGCTGATAGAGCTATAAAAAGAACTTGTAACTCCTGTGGTATAGTTTACAAAGCTTGCTTTCTGAAAATTATTGAACCGATATATAACAACGAATGAAAATATTTCGAGCGAAAAAAACAGAAAGAATACATAATATTTTGAAATGAAGAATAGTAGATTTCGCATATCTAGTTGCTGGTTGTTGGTTGTTAGTTTAAAATCATTTCCATCAACTGTGAACTAATTTTATGTCATCAAAAACTTAAAATTTTTCAAATTCTTTAGAGCCATTCCTGTTCCGCGAACAACAGCACGAAGAGGATCGTCAGCAACATGAACAGGGAGTTTTGTTTTTTGAGAAATTCTTTTATCAAGTCCTCGTAACAAAGCTCCACCACCTGTTAAATATAATCCTGTTGAATAAATATCAGCTGATAATTCGGGTGGTGTTAATTCGAGAGCACGTAAAACAGCTTCTTCAATTTTAGAAATAGATTTATCTAAAGCTGCTGCAATTTCACCGTATGAAACTGTAATTTGTTTTGGAATTCCAGTCATTAAATCTCTCCCATTAACTGCATAATCAGTTGGTGGATTATCCAATTCGCTTAATGCCGAACCTACTTCAATTTTAATTCTTTCAGCAGTTCTTTCACCAACCAAAAGATTGTGTTGCCTGCGCATATAATCCAAAATATCTTCGGTAAATTCATCACCGGCAACACGAATAGATTGATCACACACAATACCTGCAAGTGCTATTACAGCAATCTCAGTTGTTCCACCACCAATATCAATAATCATATTTCCCATCGGCTCAAACACATCAATTCCAATTCCAATTGCTGCTGCCATTGGTTCATGTATAAGGTAAACCTCCTTTGCTCCTGCACGTTCAGCCGAATCTTTTACAGCACGCTTCTCTACTTCTGTAATTCCTGAAGGAATACAAATTACCATGCGTTGCTGTGGTTTTATCAATCTGCTTCCTTGAGGAATCATTCCTATCAACCCACGAATCATATGCTCAGCTGCATTAAAATCAGCTATCACTCCGTCTTTAAGCGGACGAATAGTTTTTATATCTTCGTGTGCTTTACCATGCATTTGCTGAGCTTGGCTACCTACAGCAATTACATTTCCGGTTCTTCTATTTATGGCAATTATTGAAGGCTCATCAACAACCACTTGATCTTTATGAATGATTAAAGTGTTTGCTGTACCTAAATCTATAGCCAGCTCCTGTGTTAAAAAACTGAACATTCCCATCGTGTTCCTATTAAATTTAAAGGGTTATACAGCCGCAATTTATATTATTTCATTTCAAGATTTTATATATTTTATTTTTGATTGCACTTTTTTTTATAATACGCTATTCACAATAGTTGTTAAAGAGGTTTTATAATTTTTTTAGAAATGTTCTAAGTCAATTTTAAACTTTTATTTTAGAAAGGCGTTTAGTTGTTTTAGTTTAGAATAAAAATGAAAGACAAAGAGGTAGCGGTATTTTGGTTTAGAAGAGATTTAAGGCTCGAGGATAATTGCGGATTATTTCATGCATTAAAATCTGGCTTGCCCGTTTTGCCCATTTTTATTTTCGATACCACTATTCTTAAAAAATTAGAAGATAAAAACGATAAGCGTGTTGATTTTATTTATCAAACTGTTTCATCACTTAAAAATAAATTAACTGCTTTTGGAAGCGACTTACACATTGAAGTGGGAAATCCTGTTGAGATTTTTGAGAAAATTTTAGCTGAATATTCTGTTAAAAAAGTATTCATAAATCATGATTACGAACCTGATGGAATTATTCGAGATGAAGCTGTTAAGGATATTGTAAATGCTAAAGGTGCAAAGTTTCTTTCTAATAAAGACCAATGCGTTTTTGAGAAAAATGAAATCGTAAAAGATGATGGAAAACCATACACTGTTTTTACTCCATATTCGAAAAAATGGAAAGCAAAGCTTAGTGATTTTTATCTGCAGTCTTATCCTTCAGAAAAATATTTTGACAAGTTTTTAAAAATCGAAAGGCAGGAAATTTTATCGATTGAAGAAATAGGATTTCAAAAAACAAATACAAATTTTCCTTCCATAGAAATTCCAAAAAATATCATTCAAAACTATTCATCTCAAAGAGATTTTCCAGCAATTAATGGCACTTCACATTTAGGAATTCATTTCCGTTTTGGCACAATAAGTATTCGTGAAAAGGCCCGATTGGCAACAGAATTAAATGATACGTGGCTAAATGAATTGATCTGGAGAGATTTTTATATGATGATACTTTTTCATTTTCCATTTGTTGCAAAAACAGCTTTTAAAAAGGAATATGAGAACATTAATTGGAGAAATAATGAAGATGAATTTTATTGCTGGTGTGAAGGCAAAACAGGTTATCCGATTGTGGATGCAGGCATGCGTGAATTAAACGAAACCGGTTTTATGCACAACAGAGTTCGTATGATTGTGGCAAGTTTTTTAACAAAACATTTATTGATAGATTGGCGATGGGGCGAAGCCTATTTCGCAAAAAAATTATTGGATTTTGATTTGAGTGCAAATAACGGTGGGTGGCAATGGGCTGCTGGTTGCGGTAATGATGCTGCACCATATTTCAGAATATTTAATCCCGCTTTACAAACTGAAAAATTTGATAAAAATTTAAATTATATCAAAAAATGGGTTCCAGAGATTGGAATATCTTCATACCCTAAACCTATTGTTGAACATGTTTTTGCCCGCAACAGATGCTTGGTTGTTTACAAAAAAGGACTTGCAAATTAAGTTGTTGAACAGTTTCGTGTAAATAGATTTTATTAATAAATAGCTTTGCTTAAATTATTTTATTATGAAGAAACTATATTATTATTTTATTTCAATTTCGCTTTTGTTTAGTTCATCTGTTTTGTTGGCACAAGATGAAGATAAACGTTGGGCGGCTTCTGTTCATGGTGGAACTGCTATAATGCAAGGGGATGGCGAAGTGGGAAATTTGAATCCTGTTGGTGGCGTAAGTTTAAAGTATTCATTAGCCAACAATTTTAGCGTAAGGGTACTATTAATGGGTGGTTCAATGGAATCCAAAAATTTGGGTGAAGCCCCTTCTATTTACAGAACTACAACCTCTTTTTATGAAGGAAATGTTCAGGCTTTATTAAATATCGTAAACTTTAAAAGTCAAAATACAGGAAAAAATGTTGCTCAACTGTATGTTGGTATTGGTGCAGGATATACCGGTGCAAGTATTAAATATTCTCCAGGTATGCCACCAACCGAAGCTACTTCAGTTTCATCTATTACAATCCCTTTTAGTGCTGGTATTAGATTTTATATTAGCCCTCTCATTGACCTTGGTTTTGAATATTCAATTAAAGGGTCTTTTTCAGATCATCTTGATGGTTTTGCTCCAATTGGAACAGCAAATAAATCAAACGACTATTACAATATTCCACAAGCTTATGTTGCATTTAACTTAGGTAGTTTTAAAAGTGCAAGAAATATAGAATGGATTGAACAAACTGAAAAACTATATGCAGAGCTAATCAAGGCCAAAAAAGAAGCGCAAAGTCAAATTGAAAATTTAAGAATTCAAAATGAGAAACTGATGGTCGACATGAAGAAAGATTTGAATACTCAGATGGTCGACAATCAACGTAAAGCAGATTCTTCAATGAGAATGATGCAAACATCTATGAAAAATGATAGCGATTCAGATGGTGTTTCAAATATTTTTGATAAAGAACCTAATTCTCCTGCGCATGCTATTGTTGATGGTGGAGGTCGCATGCTTGATATAGATAAAGATGGCGTTCCTGATTATATTGATAAATGCCCTACTGTTCCTGGAAAAGCTTCAAGTTCTGGATGTCCAGTTCAACCAACAAAAACACAGTTAACTACTATTAGCGATGGTATCAAAAACTTACAATTCGAAACAGGAAAGGCCATTATTAAATCCACCTCATTCCCAGCATTGAATGCACTTGCAAAAATGTTGAACGAAAACACAACCTTCTCATTTAAAATTGAAGGTCATACTGATAATGTTGGTAATCCTACTGAAAATTTGAATCTTTCCCTTCAAAGAGCTGAATCAGTTAGATTGTTTTTAATCAGTAAAGGTGTGGATGGAGCTCGTATTACAGCTAAGGGTTATGGTGACACTAAACCTATTGTTTCAAACGACACTGCAGCAGGCAAAGCCAAAAACAGAAGAGTGGATATGACAATTGAATAAAGATATTGATTAAAATCGATTGAATAAAAAAAGCCCAAGGTTAAAATCTTGGGCTTTTGAATTTTAAAAACTTTCCATCTATACGTTTGCTAAAGCAAAATTTATTTTATTAAACGTTTGGGTTTTCATCAAACATTATGTCGCTAAGCGGAATTGCTTTAGCCATTGGTGTGATTGTGGATGATCGAATTGTGATGGTAGAAAATGCTTACAGGCATTTGAGCGAAGCGGAGAAATAAATTTTATTACTTTTGAAATAAATCCTAAAAACAAATTGTATGCTATTGCAAACTATTCAAAACAAAATTTATGAAATAAGAAATCAAAAAGTGATGCTTGATTTTGATCTTGCCGAACTTTATGAAGTAGAGACAAGAGTATTAAACCAAGCGGTAAAAAGAAATATTGACCGATTCCCTGAAAGGTTTATGTTCCAACTCAATCCTGATGAATGGAAAAATGTTCGCTTACAAACTGTGATTGCACAAATAGGAAAAAACAACTCATCACAAATTGTGATGAGTTCAACAAAACATAGAGGTGCTGCATATTTACCTTTTGCATTTACTGAACATGGAGTGGCTATGCTTGCCAGTGTATTGCGTAGCAAGAAGGCAGTTCAAATGAGTATTGCAATAATTGATGCATTTATAACACTCAAACAATTTGCACTTACCTATAAAGAATTAGCCGATAAAATAACAGAGATGGAACGAAAAAATCATAAGCAATTCAAAGATATAAATGAAGCATTAAATTATCTGTTGCAAAAAGACGAAATTGAAAAGAAGCAAAGCAAACGAAAGAGAATTGGATTTAGATAAAATTGTGACGATTGAATGAGTGTATCGGAGAAATAAAGTTAACGCTTAGTAATTTAGAAGTTGAGAAAAAGTTGTCACTTCGAGCGCCCGCCTGAATGACGAAGTCGGGCAGGAAGTCGAGAACGAATTGTGTGCATGTCGCTTCTCGATACAACGCTATGCTTTTGCTACCCAAAGTTTACTCGAAGTGACTAAAAAAATAGCTCATGATTTTAAACCATGAGCTATCAACTTTTTTTTGAAAAATATAAATTTATACGTTTGCTACAGCAGCATTTTTAGCTCGCTTTCTGTCGTTCTCTGTTAAAAGTATTTTTCTTAAACGCAACGATTTTGGTGTTACCTCAACATATTCATCACCTTGAATATATTCCATACATTCTTCTAATGAAAAGTTAATTTTTGGAGCAATGCGAGACTTATCATCTGTACCTGAAGCACGCATGTTTGTAAGTTGTTTTGGTCTGATGGCATTCACAACCAAATCATCCGGACGAATATGTTCACCAATAATCATTCCTTCATAAATTTCATCACCCGGCTCAACAAAAAATCTTCCTCTGTCTTGCAATTTATCAAGTGAGTAACCTGTTACACTTCCTTTATCACCACTAATTAACACACCAGCTAAACGATGAGAAATATTTCCTTTCCAAGGTTCGTAAGCTTTAAAACGATGAGCCATGATAGCTTCACCAGCTGTTGCTGTTAACACATTATTCCTTAAACCTATAATACCACGAGCAGGAATCGAAAATGCTAAATGTTGCAAATCACCTTTTGGTTCCATGATTAACATTTCACCTTTACGTTGGCTAACTAATTCAATCACTTTACCTGCACTTTCTTCTGGTACATCCACCGTTAAATATTCAATTGGCTCGCATTTTTGTCCGTCAATTTCTTTAATAATTACCCTTGGCTGTCCAACTTGAAACTCGTACCCTTCACGTCTCATTGTTTCAATCAAAATAGAAAGGTGAAGAATTCCACGTCCATAAACTAAAATTGAATCTGGAGAAGAGGTATCTTCTAATTTCATAGCAAGATTTTTTTCAATCTCTTTTTCTAAACGATCACGTAAGTGGCGAGAAGTTACAAATTTTCCTTCTTTACCAAAAAATGGAGAGTTGTTAATCGTAAATAACATACTCATCGTTGGCTCATCAATTGAAATGGGTTTCAATCCTTCAGGTGCCTCAAAATCAGCAATGGTATCACCAATTTCAAAACCTTCAATTCCAAACACAGCACAAATATCGCCACCAACAGCTTCTTCCACTTTCATTCTACCCAAACCTTCAAACGTATATAATTCTTTGATACGAGATTTCTGAATGCTGCCATCGCGTTTTACCAAACTTACCGGCTGACCAGCTTTGATATTTCCGCGTAAAATTCTTCCAATTGCAATACGACCTGTAAATGAAGAGTAATCCAATGAAGTAATTTGCATTTGCAAATTTCCTTTTTCAACTATTGGAGATGGAATTTGCTCAATAATATCATCCAATAAAGTAGTGAAATCTGTTGTTGGGTTTTTCCAATCGCGACCCATCCAACCCATTTTCGAACTACCATAAATGGTATGAAAATTCAATTGCTCTTCGTTTGCATCGAGGTTAAAAAATAATTCGAAAACAGCTTCATGAACTTCATCCGGGCGGCAATTTGGTTTGTCAACTTTGTTAACAACAACAATAGGAGTTTTTCCTAAAGCCAATGCTTTATGCAACACAAAACGAGTTTGTGGCATTGGACCTTCAAACGCATCAACCAATAATAACACGCCATCAGCCATATTTAACACACGTTCCACTTCACCACCAAAATCAGCGTGACCGGGAGTATCAATGATGTTTATTTTATAGTCTTTGTATCTAACCGAAACATTTTTTGAAAGAATGGTAATTCCGCGTTCGCGCTCCAAATCGTTGCTATCAAGGATAAGTTCACCTTGAGGTTGATTATCTCTGAATAATTTTGTTTGATGTAAAATTTTATCAACCAAGGTCGTTTTACCATGGTCAACGTGGGCAATAATTGCTATGTTTCTTATTTTTTGCATGTTAGCGGTTAGAAAAATTGAGGCGCGAAATTAGCACAATTTTTTGGAATTGAACGAATTGATGAAAAGATAATAGAATGCAGGTATTGAGAAAGAAAAAAATAACTACTGAATTATTTCATTCTCATTTGGGTGGTCAGATTTTTTAGAAATAGTTTGCGCCATTTCCATTAACTCTGTGGCTTGTTCGTTGGATAAATTAGATAGCGATTGATAAAATTCAGACCAACTATCAATTTTAGTCTCAAAAATATCTATGTCGGCTAAAATAAAAAGATGAATAATACTACACTCAAATAATTTACAGAAATTCAATATTTGCCAAATAGAAATATTTTCAATCTCTCCATGCTCCATTCTACAGTATGTGCTTTCTGTGGTGTAACCCAATTTTTTGGAAACAAAAAGCATTGAAGCTTTTTTAGACTCTCTAATTTGCTTCATAGCAAAACCTAATCGCTGGTTTTTAGTGAGTACTATTTTGTTTTGTTCATCCATAAATTACAAGCAATTTAATACTTCTTGCATTGAGTGCAATAACCTTGCATTAGATGCAACGCTTTTTTCTTTGAATACATAAATTTTTGTGCAAATTTTGATCTGCTTTTTGGAATGAATACTTTCTTATTTATTTAAAACACCACAGAGAAAACAGCAGCCTAACTAAGTGTCTGCAAATGTTACAAGCTAAGTGTTTTAAAGAATTAGAATTGAAAAAGTTGCTATAAACAAAAAGCACATTTTTGTAAATCATTGCTTGGTACAATTGAATTTACAAGAGTTATTTTAAATACGGCCTTTGAAACAAGTTGCTTTATACCTAAGCGAATTGAGAACTAGTTCTCAATTCGCTTTTTTTATTTTATCAAACCTTCATAAGATCAATTCAATGGAATCAACACAAGTTTCATCTGAAAAGATGTTTGATCATTTTTCATAAGCATAATGAGTGTGTCATTTTCAAGTTTGTCAAATGGAATTTCCTTCTCTTTCTTTTCTTTATCTGTATCTAAAGTAAATAGTATCGACTTACCCTTTAACTCCCATTTACCTGTTGATGATGCTGCTGCATTTCCTGTTTTATAAGTTCCATCAGCATTAAATTCATAAATATTTTTCATCAAAATATCTTTTAAGATATTTTCTGTAACCTTATGAATATTCCCCTGCATCGTATCACTCTGAAGTGTCGCTTCTTTTTCATTCATAAATACTACATCATAAACCTGCCAGCGTTTGCACAACATTTTTCTTTCTTTACTACTACAGGACATTAGTAATATCAATGAGGTAATTGTCAAAAATAAATTCTTCATATTGCAGTTAAATTTCGAGATAAATCTAACAATAAAAATTATTTTCGCATCACAAAAAAATGAAATATAAATGAAGACAGTTGATACCCTAAACTTTGCAGGCAAAAAAGCATTAATCCGTGTTGATTTTAATGTTCCGATGGATAAACAATTTAATATTACCGATGATGCCCGAATCAGAGCAACCATTCCAACTTTGAAAAAAATATTGTCAGATGGAGGTTCTTGTATTTTGATGTCACATCTTGGTCGTCCTCATAAAAAATTAAAAGAAGACGGAACAGTTGATTTTGAAAAATTTTCTTTAAAGCATGCCATAAAATGCATTTCGGATCTGCTTGGTGTGAATGTGAAATTTGCTCCTGATTGCATTGGAAATGAAGCTGCGCAAATGGCTTCTGAGCTAAAAGCCGGAGAAGTTTTATTACTTGAAAATTTACGTTTTTATAAACAAGAAGAAAAAGGCGATGAAGCGTTTGCTGAACAGCTTTCGAAATATGGCGATGTGTATGTGAATGATGCGTTTGGTACCGCACATCGTGCTCATGCTTCAACAGCTGTGATCGCTAAATTTTTCCCAACTGCAAAATGCTTCGGTTACGTAATGGCAAAAGAAATTGCCAATGCCGAGAAATTGATGAAAAATGCTGAACACCCTTTTACTGCAATCACAGGTGGTGCAAAGGTTTCTGATAAATTATTGATTCTCGAAAATCTTATCAATAAAGTTGATAATTTAATTATTGGTGGTGGAATGGCTTATTCATTTTTGAAAGCACAAGGCTATGAAATTGGTTCATCATTATGCGAAGACGACAGATTGGATTTGTGTTTGGAGTTAATAAAAAAAGCTGACGCAAAAGGTGTTAAATTGATGTTGCCTTTCGATTCAATTGTTGCAGATAAATTTGCTGCAGATGCAAATGCAAAAGTTTGCGATAACAAACAAATTGAACAAGGTTGGATGGGATTAGATATTGGACCAAAGGCAATTGAAGATTATTGTGAAACCATCAAACAATCGAAAACAATTTTATGGAACGGTCCAATGGGCGTTTTTGAAATGGAAAAATTTGAAGCTGGTACAAAACAAGTTGCCATTGCCGTTGTAGAAGCTACAAAAAATGGAGCCTTCTCTTTAATTGGTGGTGGCGATAGTGCAGCAGCCGTTGCAAAATTTGGGTTCGAAAATGAAGTGAGTTATGTGTCTACCGGTGGTGGTGCTTTGCTCGAATATTTTGAAGGAAAAGAATTGCCAGGAATCAAAGCAATTAATGATTAATTTAACTTTCACTTCAAAAACATATTATCTTTTTACAGGTATTTGGGCAATTTGCATTTTAGTTGCCACGCTTACCAGTAGCAGCACTTTCGAGCAATTTCATCTTTCTGGTTTATTTGGTTTTGACAAACCTATACACTTCATATTATTTGGTATTCAGGCTTGGCTTCTTGTAAAATCAATCACTATAAACAAACCTAATAACTTCATGAAGTTAGTTTTTTTTTCGTGTCTTGCTTGTGCATTTTATGGTGCTTTTACAGAAATCCTTCAAGGAATTTTTGTTTGGCTCGGAAGAGGATTTGATTATGATGACATTGCTGCTGATACTTTAGGAAGCTTTACCGTATTCGGATGGTTTTGGTTCAAGCGGAAACAATTTGCGCAATAAATTTAACTGCCTATTTTTGACCTAAACAATATTTTTTGTGTTTTAACAATTTATTTTCTTTGTGCGTTCGTGTTAAAAAAATAATTAGATGAAATTACTTTCAGGAAAAACAGCATTAGTTACCGGAGCTACACGTGGCATCGGAAAAGGTATCGCGCTTAAACTTGCGCAAGAAGGAGCAAACATCGCTTTTACATTTGTGAGTTCAGTTGAAAAAGCAATAGCATTTGAAGAAGAATTAAACGCACTTGGTATCAAAGCAAAAGGTTATCAAAGTAATGCTGCTGATTTTGCAGAAGCAGAAAAAATTGTGGATGAAATCGTGAAAGAATTTGGCTCGTTAAATATTTTGGTAAATAACGCAGGGATCACTCGCGATAATTTATTGATGCGAATGACGGAACAAATGTGGGATGAGGTTATGGATACCAATTTGAAATCTGCATTTGCATTAACAAAAGCAGCCACTCGTCCGATGATGAAAGCGAAATCAGGTTCTATTATAAATATTACTTCGGTTGTTGGGATTACAGGCAATGCCGGACAAGCAAATTATGCTGCATCGAAAGCCGGAATGATCGGGTTAACAAAATCGGTTGCGAAAGAATTAGGGTCAAGAAATATTCGTTGTAATGCTATTGCCCCGGGATTTATTGAAACAGAAATGACTGAAACTTTGCCTCCAGAAACTCGTGCAGAATGGACAAAAGGAATTGCTTTAAAACGTGGCGGCTCACCCGAAGATGTTGCCAATACAGTTTTATATTTAGCTTCTGAATTATCATCATACATCAGCGGACAAACCATAAATGTTTGTGGTGGAATGGTGATGTAGTAAATTTTTATTTGAGATTTTAGAATTACGATTTCAACTTTTTAATTTTTAATTATTACTTTTTAATTTCTCTTGTGCAACTAACCACCGAATATCCTTTCTGGCTTATCATCATTTGTGTGTTGCTTGCAGCAGGCTGTAGCTGGGTTTTGTACAGAAATTCCAAGTTAGATTTTTCAGGAAAATTCGGAAAATATGTTGAGTGGGGATTGATGGCGTTTC
>Ga0194047_10002022_pt1 | contig 11862 bp, 11 predicted proteins | sample JunL225m_MetaG_2_FD_160070 | JGI IMG/M metagenome (GOLD analysis project Ga0194047, IMG submission 160070) | Anoxic zone freshwater microbial communities from boreal shield lake in IISD Experimental Lakes Area, Ontario, Canada - Jun2016-L221-5m | ecosystem: Environmental > Aquatic > Freshwater...
TGGCGGATGATGTCAAAAACAAGGGTATCTCTTTGCATATTTCTTTATTTTAACTGTTCTATTTTGCAAAATTAATTCATTAATTAGCCTAGTCAAAGCTCAAGTTTCAACACTTGGGTACCTAATATCCACATTTTCAAGCGCTTTGCTTAAAATTGACCAATTGGGGTGCAAATTTGTACCATTACTAACAGTTATTTGCTACTTTTAACTCCCCCAAAAAGGTAAATTATGAAGGCTATTATTCCCGTTGCTGGAGCAGGCGCAAAACTCCGCCCTCATACCTATACACAGCCCAAGGCGCTAATACCTATTGCAGGTAAAACCATACTTAGTTTTATTGTAGATCAGTTAAAAGAAGTGGGCATCACAGAATTTATTTTTATAGTTGGTTATTTAGGTGATAAAATTCAGGACTATGTAAATGCTACTTATCCGAATTTAACTAATCATTTCGTGTATCAAAATGACAGACTCGGAACCGCTCATGCTATAGAATTGGCCAAGGCCATTGTGGGTAATGATGAAGTGTTTATTTCTTTAGGTGATACCATTTGTGAATTTGACATTAAGGAAGTAATGGAGAGTCCTTATAGTATGTTGGGTGTTAAAAAAGTAGATGACCCTAGACAGTTTGGCGTAGTGGAAATGAATGAAGACTATTTTGTAGAACATGCGGTAGAAAAACCTGCTATTCCAAAATCGAATAATGCATTAGTAGGTTTATATAAAATAAAAGAGTCGTCTATTTTGTTTGAATGCTTTCAGCAATTGTTTACCGATGACATAAAATCGAATGGAGAATACAATTTAACCGATGCCATAGATTGCATGATAAAAAAAGGAGTTCAATTCAAAGGCTTTAAAGTGAAACATTGGTATGATTGCGGTAAGAAAGAAAATTTATTAGAAGCCAATGCGGTGCTACTTAAAAAAACAGGGGGCTTAATAGTGGCACCTGAAACTTATCCTAATAGTATTATCATAGCACCTGTAAGTATTGCAGAGGGTTGTTTAATAGAAAATTCTATCATTGGTCCGCATGTAACTATTGGCAATAATACCACTATTAAAAGTTCGGTAGTGAAAGAAAGTATCATTGGTTCTTATACTACTTTGGATGAAGTAGTTTTAGACAATTCATTAATAGGAAGTGATGCAGCTGTGAAAGGCTTAAGTCGTACTTTAAATATCGGAGACAATACCGAAATCGATTTCGGATAATTTTTTTGGATATTTTTTCAGTTAGAATACACTAAGCATCCTTGTGTAGATACATCGAATTTGCTTGTGCCACACAGGTCATTACCAAATCATTGATACAAACATGTTTAGGTGTATTGGCAACAAACCAAGCAGTATCCGCAATGTCTTCTGCTTTTAAAGGTTCATATCCCGCATATACTGCAGCAGCCTTGGTTGCATCGCCTTTAAATCGCACCAAAGAAAAATCGGTTTCCACTGCGCCAGGATGAATGGCTGTTACTTTTATTTTATATTGCAATAAATCAATTCTTTGCGCTTTGGTAATGGCATCTACTGCGTGTTTTGAAGCGCAGTATACATTACCGTCTTTGTACACTTCCTTACCAGCAGTGCTACCGATATTAATAATGTGCCCTTGTTGTTTAATTAAATAAGGAAGGACTGCTTTAGAGCAATACAATAAGCCTTTCACATTGGTATCAATCATGGTATCCCAGTCTTCAATATTGGCATTTTCAAAAGAGTCTCTACCCAAAGCCAATCCTGCATTGTTTACCAGTAAGTCAATGGCCTGCCATTGGTTAGGTAAATTACTTATTTGTTGAAATACGGCTTCTTTGTTTTGCACATCAAAAATTAAGGACAAAGTTTTTACGCCATATTTTTTTTCAATATCATGGGCAACAATTTCTAATTTTTCTTTTCTGCGTGCAGTTAAAATAAGATCCCAGCCACCTGCTGCAAATTTTTCTGCAATGGCTTTTCCAAATCCTGAACTGGCACCGGTAATTAAAATAATTTTTGACATGATGTATAATTTTGTAAGTTAATTTTTTTTTAGTATAAAGAAAGGATAAAAATATTAGGAGTGCTTAAATAAAAAATTTGAACGGCCTTTTTCAATAAGGCGGTAATTTAAAAATAGGGCCATGCCAATTAAAACCCATACTTCTTTTGAAAAATGTTGAGGAAGCCAATAGCTGGTAAGGATTAAAGCAACTATGGATGCAAAAAATACCAAACCTATCTTTCCAATGATTTCATTTCTTATAAAGTAAAACACAATTGCAATGAAATACAAGGGGTGCATCCACATTAAATTATAATTTTCATAACATGCAGTATGTTTTGAAAAAAGACTCATGTAGACCATTAAAGTACCACCCATACTCAATAGCAAAAGTAAAATGATATCTAATAGTTTTGCTATTTTTTGTGTTGGCACACTATTCCATTTAGAAACAAACATATAAATAAGTAAAAATGCAAACAATATATAAAAAGTATTGTGGCTATTTGAGTTGTTTTGATTGTATGCAACTAGTACATTATTTTTCAACAATAAGTGTCTTGTATTGGCAATTTGTTGATGCAATAAACTTGGTAAAAATGCAGCTTGAAAATCGCTGGGTTTTTGATCAGAGTAAGCGCCCAATAATAAATCAATACCTAAGCCAATCCAGGGCAATCCATGCTGATAGGGGGCTTTGACTACTTCGGCTCTAAAGGAAGGAACGTCAATACCTACTGGCTGAAAGGCCGAACTTTTAAATAAACCATCTTTGATACGTGTAGTGCAATTGTCTGTAATAAAATTATACAAGTATTGACGGTTCTCAGGCAACATATTTATTTTTAGCGCCTCGTACCACTTAATTTTTTCAGCAGTTGAAAGTTTTAATACTTGCTCCAGCACCTGCCTTTGTTCGTATTTATATTCTGCGATAAAATCGTTGTAATTGTTAGCAGAAACAAAATATAGTAAACTGCCTTTGACAAATTTGGCTAAAAAATTAGGTTCATTAAAATCAAATGTGCCAAAATTAAAAACAATGTCGGTGTGATGGATGCTGTCAATGACTCTTACAGCAGTATGCCCCCAAACCGTATAAATATCTTCACCCGCAGCACAGGTTAAAACGCTTAGTTGTAATTTATTTTGTGTACTGTCTTGTGCATTCACTTGATTAGAAAGTACAAAGCCAAAATAAAACAAAAAGAAAAAAATAATTTTTTTCAAGGCCCAGGGTATAAAGAGTGAATTATTTTTTGCTATAGTTTGGTGCTTCTCTAGTAACTTCTACATCATGGGTATGACTCTCTCTCATACCCGCGTTGGTTATTTGAACAAAGGTTGCTTTTTGTAAATCCTTTATTGTTTTTGCACCGCAATAGCCCATACCTGCTTTTAATCCGCCAGCAAATTGATAAACAATTTCATGTAAATTTCCTTTGTAAGCTACACGGCCTTCAATTCCTTCTGGTACATATTTTTTAGCGTCAGATTCATTTTCTTGAAAATATCTGTCCCCACTTCCTTGGCTCATGGCACCAATACTTCCCATACCACGGTATCCTTTAAACTTACGTCCTTCATATATTATTGTTTCTCCAGGACTTTCTTCGGTACCTGCAAAAATGCTGCCCATCATTACACAATTAGCACCAGCGGCTATTGCTTTTACCATGTCTCCAGTATATCGAATACCTCCATCTGCAATAATTGGAATATTTTTTCCTTTCAATGCATTGGCTGCTTCCATAATGGCGGTTAATTGCGGCACACCTGCACCGGCAACAATTCTTGTTGTACAAATAGAACCTGGCCCAATACCTACTTTCACCGCATCGGCACCTGCATTCGCCATGGCCAGCGCGCCTTGGGCTGTAGCTACATTACCTGCAATGACTGGTAAGTTCTTATACGTTTTCTTTAATAGTTTTAATGCTTCAATAACGCCTTTGCTGTGACCATGTGCACTATCTAATGAAACAATATCAACGCCTACGCTTTGCAATGCAGCAGCACGTTCTAATAAGTCTTTGGTAATACCTAAAGCGGCCCCCACTAATAAACGACCAATATTGTCTTTTACTGCATTGGGAAAAGCACTCAATTGTAAAATATCGCGATAAGTTATTAAGCCAATTAATTTCCCTTGTTTATTAACTACAGGTAATTTTTCAATTTTATATTGACGAAGAATTTTTTCTGCTTTTCTTAAATCGGTTCCTTCTGGTGCAATGACTAAATTTTCTTTAGTCATTACTTCACTCACCTTTCTTTTACGATCGGTTTCAAAACGCAAATCACGGTTGGTTAAAATACCTACCAATTTATTGGTTTTATCAACAATAGGAATGCCACCAATTTTATTTTCCTTCATTAATTTTAAAGCATCTCCAATAGTGGCGGTTACTTCTAAAGTGATTGGATCTACAATCATTCCACTTTCACTACGCTTTACTTTACGTACTTGTTCGGCTTGTCTTTCGATACTCATGTTTTTGTGTAAAATTCCAATACCACCTTCTCGAGCCAAAGCAATGGCCAATTGGGCTTCAGTAACGGTATCCATAGCCGAAGACAAAATAGGCGTATGTAATCTTATGTTTTTGGTAAGTTGCGTGTGAATGTTTACTTCGGAAGGAAGTACATCAGAATAAGCGGGCATTAACAATACATCATCAAATGTCAAGCCTTTGCCAAAAATGCGGGAGTTGTTTGTAGTATTTCTTGTTGCCATAGGCAAAGATAGGGCCTTCGATTATTTAGGCAAAATCCTTTTTTATAGCTTGCAATAGAGGTTACCGGCCAATAAATGGATACAACCCTGCATTTCAAGGGAAAGTAGGTGGCTAGCAAGCATACTTGCGTTGATTTTTAAGTGGTTAGCAAGCTCATCTCTATGGATGGGACCTTGCATTTCAATAAGTAATAAGATGCTTTGTAGTGTCGGATCAAGTACTAAAGACAATTGTTTTTGCATTGAAATTTGGGAAGGGGCAGGCCAGTTCATATTTTCAAGCAGATGGATGGGGTCGTGGTAAATACTTGCTTTATTGTGTTTGATTAAATGCAAACAACCCTTACTTTTTGGATCATGAATTTTTCCAGGTACAGCAAATACTTCTCTATCATAACCAAAAGCTAAGTTGGCGGTAATCATACTGCCACCTTTTATTTCTGTTTCAATGACAATCGTCAAATCAGACATGCCTGCCACAATGCGATTTCTTTTTGGAAAAAAATAAGGTAGGGGGATGGTGCCTTTTCTGCATTCGGTAATTAAACCACCTTGCTGAATCATTTCAATGGCTAATCTACGATGTTGATTCGGATAGATATTGTCTAAACCATGCGCAAGAACGCCCCAGGTGGTCAACTTATTTTTTAATGCTGTTTGATGCGCAATGCCATCCACACCCAAAGCCATACCACTTATTACGCCTATATTTAAATGCGACAGCCCCTCGATTAATTCATGAATGACTTTATTTACTTGGACAGTTGCTTGACGTGTTCCCACAATACTAATTAGTTGTGGCAAATTAAATTGGTCCGACCCTTTCACATACAATAATAAGGGAGCGTCTTTACAATGTACCAAACGATTGGGGTAAGTGGGGTCTACTACCGAAATACATTTGATTTGATGCTTAATTAAAAAATTAAATTCTTTTTCTGCTTCTTGCAAAGGCCATTGTGCCCATAAAATATTTTTTTGAAAAAAGTTGAGTTCGGTAAAACCATCTTTTTGTTTTAGATGCTCTTCAAATACTTTAGTAGCCGACCCGTAAAATTCAAGAATAGATTTTTTTTGAATGTCATTCAAGCCCTGCAATATGCTTAAGGCAATGGTATAAATGATTTCACTAGACATGCAGCAAAATTCAAGAATTATGCAAAATGAAATAAAAGTATTTATACTTTTATTTGAATGTTATTTGATGTTGGAAAGGGTGATTACAAAACTACTTCGTCTATTTTTTGCCCTTCCTTCTTCGGTCGCATTATCGGCAATAGGAAATTTAGCCCCAAGACCAATATGGCTTACACGGTTGGGTGCTATTTTTTTTGTAATTAAATAATTGGCTATGGATTCTGCTCTTTTTTCAGACATGTTTTTATTTTGAATACTATCTCCTTTTGAATCGGTATGACCTTCTATGAGCACAAAGGCGCTTGGGGCAGTTTCTAAATAAGTAACCAAAGCGTCTAATTCTACTCTTGATTTCTTTTTAAGTTTAGCAGAATTTAAATCAAAAAATACATTTTTGAAATTTTGAGAAAAGGAATTAGTGAAGATGGGTATTGGTGCTAAGTAAAATTGAAAACTAGTGCCCGATAAATATTGTAAGCTATCGGCAGCAATAAAAGTACTTGCAAAAATATGATTGGGGCTATTGACTCTAATACCCAAACTATCAAAATAAGGAAGGCCTAAAACAAAATAGCCATTACTGTCTACTTTTATTTGCATGGTACTGCTATCGTCCATTGGATTGACCAAAACCACATCACCTGCTAATGGTTTTTTAGAAACAACATCGGCAATGAATCCTTTTAAATAAAAAGTTTTATTGGCTCTAGTTGCAGGGGCAAGTACTACTTTGTAAATATCTAAACCACCTTTGCTATCTGCTCTATCACTGGCGATATAAGCGTCCATGCCATTACTTGCAACCGCAATACTGCCTTCGTTTTCATAGGTATTGATGGGATAACCTAAATTCATGGGGGTAGACCAAGTCCCATCCAATTTTTTTCTTGAAACAAATAAATCGGCTCCACCAAAACCAGGCCAACCATTGGATGAAAAATACAAGCTTCTATTATCCGCATGAATAAAAGGCGTTTGTTCATCTGCAGCGGTATTAATAGTGGGTCCCATATTCACCGCTTCGTTCCAATATCCTTTTTCATTTCGGTAAGCCACGTAAATATCTATACCACCATAACCTCCAGGGCGATTGCTACAAAAATAAAGTGCTTGACCATCCGGCGCAATGCTAGGCGCACTATCCCAATAATCTGAATTGATGTTGTGCCCTAAGTTTTTTGCTTCTGACCAACCCTTTGCAGTTTTTGATACTTTGTAAATATCGTAACGGCCATAACCTTTTGGCCCATAATCTGCAGCAAAATATAAAGTGTTTAAATCCTGCGTAAGACTCATGCTCCCTTTTTTATCGGCATCGTTTAAATTGCCTGTTAAAAGTTTTGCTTTAGAAAAACCATTTTTGGTGATGGTGCTCGCATAAAAATCTTCTCTAGTTAAATTATTGCGACGCATAAATAAAAACAAACTGTCTTGCACTGTAATACTTGGGAAGTATTCAGCAGCATCCGAATTAATGCTGTCTCCCAAATTTGTTATGCTAATTTCTTTTTGAATGGGGTTGGCCAAAGCAAAAGCACAAACTTTTAGTAGGTCGCTAGCTTTAGTTTTTAAATAATCTGGTAATTGATTGTTTTTCAGTAATTGGTTGATTAAAAAAAAGGGCTTTGTATAGTTGCCTAGGCTAACAAAAGCAGTGGCATACTTTAGGACAAAAGGCAATGCATCATTGGGATGGAAGCTTTGAACCTTTTCAAAAACTAAAATGGCTTTTTGGTATTGCTTGATATCTAGATAAGTTTGAAATAAACTAAGGTAAGCGTCAGTCAAACTGCTATCTTTTTGAATGGCATTTTCAAGCAAACCAATGCCACGAGAAAAAGATTTATTGTCTAATTCTATAATGGCTTTATCGTAAATTTTTTGAGCAGCAATCTTATTTTTTGAATTATCCTGTGCGCATAACTGATTGTAAAAAGAAAAACTTAATACAAAATAAAAAAATAAATATAGGTTGAGTTTCATAGTGCCACTACAATATATTGTAAATATACAAATTAGGGAACTTGAATGTACTTATGCAACTGAGCACTTAGTTCCCATTTGGGATTGGCCTTTATGTATTCAATCACCAGTGGGGTAATTTGATTGGATTTATCCCATTCTGGTTGCAAGTATAATTTGCAATGAGCAGGCACTTGTTTGGCATAGGTTTCGGCCCATTCAAAATCATGGGTATTAAAAATAACTACTTTTAATTCAGAGGCAGCTTGTATGCTTTCAGTAAGAGGTGCTTTAAACTTTTTCGGTGAAAAACAAACCCAGTCCCAATTCCCAGACATGGGGCTAGAGCCGGATGTTTCTATGTTCACATTAAATCCTGCTTTTTTTAAAGCGGTAGTAAGTGCCTCTAGGTTATATAATAAAGGTTCTCCTCCAGTAATAATGGCTAATCGAGCAGGGTGTGCTAATGCGCTATTAACTATTTCGTCAATATTTAAAACTGGATGTTTACTTGCATCCCAACTTTCTTTTACATCACACCAAACACAACCCACATCACATCCGGCCAAGCGAATAAAATAAGCCGCCTTGCCTTGATGGTATCCTTCGCCTTGCAAAGAATAAAACATTTCCATGACTGGATATTGGGAAGTTGTACTCAAGTTAAAATGTATAAATTATTTTGCTATTAAAGACCTTGGTAAGCCTTCATGGTATTTTTTAATAATCCTGCAATGGTCATAAGCCCTACACCTCCAGGAACGGGTGTAATAGCAGATGCTTTAGCACAAGCTTCATCATAGTTTACATCGCCTTTAATTCTAAAACCTTTTTTGGCGGTGGCATCTTCAACGCGGGTAATACCTACATCTATAATAACAGCACCAGGTTTAATCATGTCGCCTGTTAAAAAATTAGGCACGCCTAAAGCAGCCACAATAATATCGGCACCTAAACAAATTTCTTTTAAATTTTTTGTGTGGCTATGACAAATGGTAACCGTGCAATTGCCTTGAGCAATATTGCTACTTAATAAAATACTCATGGGTCTTCCTACTATATTACTTCTTCCAATTACCACTGCATTTTTTCCTTTGGTTTCAATATTAAAATGTTCCAACATTAAAATAATTCCATAAGGCGTGGCAGGAATAAAAGTATTTAACCCTTGCACTAGTCTTCCCACATTTACGGGATGAAAACCATCCACATCTTTAGCAGGATCAATGGCTTCAATTACTTTAGATTCTTTAATATGTTTTGGTAAGGGCAATTGAACTAATATACCATCACAATTTGGATCTTGATTGAGCTCGGCAATTTTAGCTAATAAAACAGCTTCTTCTACATCGGCCTCTAATCGATACAATGAGGAACCAAAACCAGTTTCTTCACAGTTTTTAACTTTACTTGCTACATAGGTTTCACTCGCTCCATTATTGCCTACCAAAATGGCAGCTAAATGAGGCATTCTTTTGCCAGCGGCTTTAAGCGCTTGAGTTTGCTCTAAAAGGGTTGCTTTTACGGCGGCGGCGGCTATTTTACCATCTAATACTAACATGAAGCAAATTTAGTTCTTGTGCATTGCAGTACTGTAATTTTTTTTTAACATTCCATCCCCTGTATATTTGTAGTCTTAATATATAGTATGGAACAAAACCCAAACCAGCCCTTAAACATTGAAATTAGTGAAGAAATCGCCGAAGGCGCTTATGCTAATTTGGCTATTATTACCCATAGCAATGCCGAATTTGTTGTTGATTTTGTAAATGTGATGCCAGGCACACCCAAGAGCAAAGTAAAAAGCAGAGTGATATTAACCCCTATGCATGCTAAAAGGTTTATGAAGGCCTTGGTAGAAAATGTAGAAAGATATGAAGCGGCCAATGGAACCATTGCCGATATGTTGCCTGTAGAAATTCCTATGAATTTTGGAGGTCCTACGGCACAGGCTTAATCTATTCATCTGCACCGTTTAATTTTACCAATCGCTGTTTTGTTCGGCATAACTATAGTAACCTTCGAAGCTTACTATAATATGATCGATTAATTTGATATCAAAATAGTCTGCAGCTTTTTTAATTTTTTCCGTTAAAACATTGTCCATGTGGCTGGGATGTAATTGTCCACTTGGATGATTGTGACATATAATAAAGCCAGTGGCTTCGTGACTAATGGCCAATTTGAAAATGAGTCTTGGATCGGCAATAGTGCCTGTAATACCACCCTCGCTTAAAATGGCTTCATGAATAATTTTATTGGCTTGGTTTAATAACAAAACCATGAAAATTTCTCTGTTTTCAAATTGCAATAAGTTTTTAAGATGTTGCACTACATCGCCACTTTGTTGTATATTTTTATTTGTAATGGGTGTTAAAATTCTTCTTGAACCTAGTTCAATGGCAGCCATAATACGAATCGCCTTTGCTTTGCCCACGCCATTTATTTTCAAGGCTAAAATATCAGCCACATTTAATTTTGCAAATTTTTGCAAATTGTTTTGAGAAGCACCAAGTAGGGTTCTAGCCAATTCAAGGGCATTTTGATGCACGGTTCCATGCTGTAGTAAAATGGCGATAAGTTCAACATCGGTAAGGTGTTTAGGCCCTTTTGAATAAAATTTATGCATGGGTTGGTCTTGCAAGGCCCATGTTTTGATACTGTTACCCATAAGTGCAAATCTACTTGAATCAAAAAATGCAGGAGGCCGTATAAATACCCAAAAAAAGCATCTAATATGTGTATAAGTAGGCGAGATGTTGAAAAGTAGCGCCGTTATTTTTTATGTTTTGGAAACGAGAATTATAACTTTGACGCATAACAACCCACATGAATCCTTCAGTAAAAATATTCGCTGGCACAGGCTCGCAAGCCTTAGCAGAAAAAATTGCACAACGTTTCGGCGCTCCCATTGGAAAAATTAATATTCAAAAGTTTAGTGACGGAGAATTCCAACCTATTTTTTTAGAAAGTATTAGAGGTGATTATGTTTTTTTAGTGCAAAGCACATATGCCCCAACAGATAATTTGATGGAATTATTAATGATGATTGATGCTGCAAAAAGAGCCAGTGCTTATAAAATTATTGCAGTTATTCCTTATTATGGTTTTGCAAGACAGGATAGAAAAGATAAGCCAAGAGTGGCAATAGGGGCAAAATTAATTGCTACTTTATTAGAAGCAGCTGGTGCACACCGTGTGATTACAATGGATTTACATGCTGCACAAATTCAAGGATTTTTTGATGTACCAGTAGATCACCTAGACAGCTCGGCTATATTCATTCCTTATATTCAACAATTGAAATTACAAGACTTAGCCTTTGCAGCACCTGATGTAGGAAGTACCAATAGAGTGCGTGAAGTAGCAAATTATTTCAATGCTGAAATGGTGATTTGTGATAAACATCGTAAGCGTGCGAATGAAATAGCGAGTATGGTGGTTATTGGAGATGTAACTGGAAAAGACATTGTTATTGTAGATGATATTTGTGATACAGGTGGAACCTTGGTAAAAGCGGCAGCATTGTTAAAGGAAAAAGGCGCCAAAACTGTTCGAGCCATGATTACGCATCCAGTACTTAGCGGAAAGGCCTATGAAAATATTGAAAACAGCGTTTTAGAGGAATTAGTAGTATGTGATACCATCCCATTAAAGCAACCCTCTAAAAAGATACAGGTTTTAACGGTGGCCGATTTGTTCGCTATAGCCATTAGAAATGCCTATGAAAACAAGAGCATTACCAGCCTATTTGTACATTCTCAATTAAAGGCAAGAAGCTAATAATCAAGTAGTTATCAAATAAAACGAAATAGTAAGGAGAGACTTTGGTTTCTCCTTTATTATTTCATACCTTCGCCGTCCAAATTATTTATATAAAATAAAAAGAATCAGCAATGAAATCAATTACAATCGAAGGCCACTTGAGGACCGAAAATGGCAAAAAAGCCGCCCGCCAGCTTCGCTCTCAAGAAAACGTGCTGGGTGTAATTTACGGGGGTGCTCAGGAGGTTAATTTTTATGCTCCTGC
>Ga0194047_10002024_pt1 | contig 11853 bp, 13 predicted proteins | sample JunL225m_MetaG_2_FD_160070 | JGI IMG/M metagenome (GOLD analysis project Ga0194047, IMG submission 160070) | Anoxic zone freshwater microbial communities from boreal shield lake in IISD Experimental Lakes Area, Ontario, Canada - Jun2016-L221-5m | ecosystem: Environmental > Aquatic > Freshwater...
TAGCCATTGTAAAAACTTCTTTTTTTGTAGTTAACTGTTAACTACGGTTTTATTTTTTTATTTCGGCTGCGAAGATACGTGGAAAAGGCGTAAATCAATCAAAAATTTCGACGTTTTTTGGGTATTTGGCTCGATCAAATAGGAATATTTTATCAACCAATACGGCGGAGTAGTTGATAGACACTACTTTAACAAAAGTGCTATTATTGCTTTTGTCCAATATGTTGGCGGTAGAAAGTGCCGATTTTAGCTTGTCAATGACCAAGGTAACTTTTTGAAAACTCTTGCGCTTGTCAATAGGAATAAGCTCAATGGTAGCCTGGTTATTATTTTGACTTAATATGCTGTAAATGAAGTCTTTATCGTAGTTACCTGATAATAATTTTTGAGGACTTAGGGTTTGATCTGACTCAGAAACATTCGATTTTGATATGGTGTTTACGCCATCAAAATTATAAATAATGCTGCCATCACAAAGGATCTCTGTCGCACCTTGTTTTAAAAGGTATTTATCGCCTTTCATCTTTAAATTAATAGATTTGGTACCCAATGCCTTCCCGCTGCTGTTTTTGGATACCAGCTCAATACTTACTAAAATACCTTTCGCTGCCTTTACTTTAGCGCCAATTTGATCTAAAATAGCCTTGGCTTGACTGTCTTTTTGAGCAGAGGCAGTGAAAACAGATAAAAAAGCAAAGAATAGGTATAATAATCTCATTAGGTATATTTTAAGCAAGTCTACGTAGGACAAAAATAACGAATTAAGGTCTAATGAAGTGGAGGATCAATTTTTTAATAAAATAATAACTTTCTATAGGTTCTTTTGTAAAAAAACATTCAGTTCTGCTTCTGTCTTGTATAAAACCTCTCTTGGCTTACTTCCCTGACTTGGTCCTACTAAACCAGCCGATTCCAATTGATCCATCAACCTACCCGCTCTATTGTATCCCAATTTCATTCTTCTTTGTATTAAGGAAGTAGATCCCATTTGTGCATGCACAATCAATTTTGCAGCTTCCTCAAATAAGACATCTCTTGCGCCTGCATCAAAATTGCCTGCATCCATTTCTTTTTCATCTATATATTCTGGCAATAAAAAGGCTTGTGGGTAGCCTTTTTGATCGGCAATAAAAGAACAAACTCGATCCACTTCAGGGGTATCTACGAAAGCACACTGCAAACGGGTGATTTCTCCATTATAACTCACCAACATATCTCCTTTACCAATCAATTGTTCGGCACCACCCGCATCTAAAATAGTTCTACTATCTATTTTACTAGAAACTTTAAAGGCAATACGCGCAGGAAAATTGGCTTTGATGGTTCCAGTAATGATATTCACACTTGGTCTTTGTGTAGCAATGATTAGGTGAATGCCAACGGCTCTAGCCAACTGCGCCAAACGTGCTATCGGCATTTCTACTTCTTTGCCTGCAGTCATTATTAAATCGGCAAACTCATCCACTACCAAAACAATGAATGGTAAAAATTGATGCCCTTTTTCAGGATTCAATTTACGCGAAGTAAATTTTTCATTGTACTCTTTAATATTTCTACACCCTGCTTCTTTTAATAAATCATACCTATTGTCCATTTCAATACACAATGCATTTAATGTATTGATTACTTTTTTAGTATCTGTAATAATGGCATCTTCTTCGCCAGGTAATTTTGCTAAAAAATGTTTCTCAATGACACGGTACAAACTCAACTCTACTTTTTTAGGATCTACTAAAACAAATTTCAATTGTGAAGGATGCTTCTTATATAATAAAGAAACTAAAATTGCATTCAAACCGACCGACTTTCCTTGACCGGTAGCGCCTGCCATTAACAAGTGCGGCATGCTGGCCAAATCAACGATGAAATTTTCATTGTCAATTTTTTTACCAATGGCAATAGGTAAAGAAAATTTACTGGTTTGGAATTTCTCACTGGCCAATAATGTTTTCATACTCACCACCGACTTGCGAATATTGGGCACTTCAATACCAATCGTACCTTTTCCAGGAATGGGTGCTATGATACGAATACCTAATGCTGCTAAGCTTAAGGCAATATCATCTTCCAAATTTTTAATACGACTAATGCGTACCCCTGGTGCAGGAACAATTTCATACAAAGTAACCGTAGGCCCCACTGTAGCGGCTATTCTTTGAATGGCAATATCATAATTTTTAAGGGTAGCAATAATTTGATTCTTGTGCGTTTCTAATTCTTCAGGATCTTGCACAATTTTTTCGGAGCCATGTGTTTCTAATAAATTTAAATGGGGATACTTGTAATTTTTTAAATCCAAAGTAGCATCATACTGTGTACCTATACTACCCAGTGGAACAATCACCTCTTTTGCTACATCTTTAATTTCTAAATCTAAATCTTCTAATAGCTCTCCATTTAAATCTTCAATATTAGTTTTTGGTTGTAGAATTTCAACAGGCTCTTCTTTTAAAGTGGGTGCCAATTCGATATGTGGAATATTATTAGACTCTTCTACTAAATCAATTTCATCAAAGGATGTTTCATTGGTTAATGGCTCTACCACTGAATCATTTTTTAAAGTATTGGCACTAAAAGTATCTATTTTATTTTCAGGCGCATTCAAATCCCATTCTTGTTTCACTGCTTCTTCAGTATCCTCTGAAACAAATGCTTCTTCTTTTAATTTAGGTTTTAGAAAATTAAAACTTGGCACATTAAAACTTGGATTAAATCTCCAAATCACATAACTAAATCCTGCGACCAATAATAAAGCCCCCGTCCCAAAACTACCAATCCATTTAATTAACCAGCTACTACTATATTCTCCCAGTGCCCCGCCCCAAGAAAATAAAGCGCCTTGTGTTGCAAATGCAAAAGAAGTACTCAATACCAATAAACCTATGATTACATAACGCAGGTTTCTCCACAAACTAAATATGGGTTTGGTAAAAAATAAATTCACCCCTAATACAAAAAAGAAGGAGCATAGTAAATAAGCGGGAATACCAAATCCATTGAAAATAATTTGATAGGCAACAAAAGCACCAAAATAACCCATTAAATTATTGGCCTTTAAATCGTTCACTGTAAACAAATGGGTGCGCCAAAGTTGCACCATGTCTTGGTCTTCTTGCCAAGTAAATAAATAGGAAGTAAAGGCAACAAATAAAAATAAAGTAATGAGTAAACTTATTGCTCCAAATATCTTAGAAGTACGTTCATCCTTCACTACTTCCGTAACGGACACATCTGATTCTTTGTCTGGGTTAAGTGCATCCACAGAAACCTTCGGTTCTTTTTTGCTTCTAAGCGTATTTGCCATGATAACAAATATAAGTTATCTGCATAGGACCAAAAAGGAATTTGAGTAAATGTGTAAAATTGAAAAAGGACTAGGCTACTTATCCACTTTATCTTTAAAAACAACCCTTAACCAACTTATCCAACCCAGCATAAAAAACAATCCACCCAAAGGTGTTATGGGTCCTACAAAATTGGACCAAGTCCCGTTTAAAATGGTTGCTAAAACCAATAAATATAAGGATCCGCTAAAAAAAATGATACCTGAAATAAAAAAAATAAAAGCCCATTCTATACCTTTTTGCTCGCCTAATTTTGCATGATTTTGACTTCCATAAATGGACAAAGCAATCAAAGCCATTCCATGCATAAACTGATACCTTACCCCTGTTTCAAATAGGAGCAAGCGATCGGGCAATACCATTGATTTTAAAGCATGCGCCCCAAAAGCACCCAGCAAAACTGCTAAAAAACAAAAACACAAACCCCCCATTAATATTTTACGATGCATGTTTTGAGATTAGTTTTTTTAAACCCGCTTCGGTGATTTGATCTGAGCTTAAACGATAATTGGCTTGTTGATAAAAAGCATGTCTTTCGACTAACTTTTGCTGAATGAAATTGGTTATCGCTTCATCAGATAAATTCGCAATTAAAGGACGATGTGCTTTCTCGGCCAACAATCTTTGTACCAGAATTTCAACAGATTCATCCAGCCAAATTACAATGCCTTCCTTTTTCATCCAAGCCATATTCTCCATAAAACAAGGCGTGCCGCCACCGGTAGCCAATACAAATTTTTTTTTCTCTTTAAACCACCTTAAAATTTTAGCTTCTGATTTTCTAAAATATTCTTCCCCATCTTCTTCAAAAATTTCTGCGATGGTTTTTTCTTCGGTCATTTCAATCAAATCATCTAAATCATAGCCAGCCGATTTAATCCACTTGGCTATTTTTTTTGTCCAGAAAGTTTTTCCAGAACCCATCATCCCAATTAAAAATATTTTTTCAGCTGCCATCTTTTTAAATCCTATTTAAACGCATTAAAACCAGTAATGTCCATGCCCGTAATTAATAAATGAATGTCATGTGTCCCTTCGTAGGTAATTACACTTTCTAAATTCATCATATGTCTCATGATGGAATACTCTCCTGTAATGCCCATCCCACCTAATATTTGTCGAGCGTCTCTTGCAATTTGTGCAGCTATTTCACAACTATTTCTTTTGGCCATACTAATTTGTTGTGGTGTGGCTCGGCCCTCATTCATCAACACGCCCAACCTCCAAACCATCAATTGGGCTTTGGTAATTTCAGTCACCATTTCGGCTAATTTTTTTTGTTGCAATTGAAAAGCCCCAATTGGTTTTCCAAATTGGATTCGCTCTTTACTATAACGCAAAGCAGTATCGTAACAATCCATAGCCGCACCCAATGCACCCCAAGCAATCCCATATCTTGCTTTACTTAAACAACCCAAAGGACCTTTCAATCCTTTAACATTAGGCAATATATTTTCTTTGGGCACTTTCACATTGTCAAATACCAATTCACCCGTTGCACTGGCTCTCAAACTCCATTTGCCATGTGTAGTAGGAGTAGAAAAACCTTCCATTTCTCTTTCCACAATGATCCCAATAATTTCTCCTGCTTCATTTTTTGCCCAAACCACAGCCACTTGAGCAAAAGGCGCATTGCTGATCCACATTTTAGCACCATTTAAAAGAACATGGTCGCCTGCGTCTTTAATATTGGTCAACATGCTGGATGGATCTGAACCATGATCAGGTTCGGTCAAACCAAAACAACCCAACCATTCGCCCGATGCCAATTTGGGTAAATATTTTTTCTTTTGTGCTTCATTTCCATATGCATAAATTGGAAACATCACCAAAGAACCTTGCACACTTGCTGTACTTCTAACACCACTGTCCCCTCTTTCTAATTCTTGCATCATGATGCCATAACTAATATAATCCAAGCCACCACCACCATATTCTACTGGCACTGTTGGACCAAAACATCCTAGGTCACCTAATTGTTTTACAATTTGTATCGGGAAGATTGCTTTTTGCGCATGGTCTTCGATGATGGGAGAAATTTCTTTCTTTACATAATCTCTTATTGCAGAACGAACCATTCGTTGCTCTTCAGAAAGCAATTCATCCAATTGATAATAATCGGGCGATTCAAACAAGTCGGTTCTAACTGCCATAATGGATAATTTTAGGTAATAAACAATCTAGTACAAAGGTAGCAGAAACGACAGTAAAAAAGTATATTTGAATAACAATAATTCATATGAGAAAAGTAATCACCCACTTAAGTTTCTACGTTTTACTTGCCATTATTGCAGGCATTATCTTGGGCATCTATTACCCAGCCACAGCCATACAATTGGAGCCCCTTGCTAAAAACTTTATTAGCCTGATTAAAATTTTTACTTACCCGATTATTTTTCTTACCGTTTCTTTAGGAATTGCCAGCATGGGCGATTTAAAAAAAGTAGGACGCATTGGCATCAAATCATTGGTCTATTTTGAAATTGTAAGCACCCTTTCTTTGGCCATTGGTGTTGTTATGGCTTTATGGATTCAGCCAGGAAATATTAATAAAGATGGATTACAAATGCAAGATCCTTCTAAATATACCAAGGCCACTGCATTTAATTTATGGTCCATTGTTCAACAAAATACCAATTTGCAAATTTTATTACTGGCCATTATTTTAGGATTTACTTTGAACTTTTTAAAGCAACGTGAAAAATACATTCATCAATTGGGCAGATTAACCCATTTTGTATTTGTAGCACTTAAATATGTAATGTACTTAGCACCAATGGGTGCATTGGGTGGTATGTCATTTGCCATTGGCAAATACGGACTAAAAACATTAATTCCATTAGGTAAATTAATGGGTACCATGTATTTGACGATGATTTTATTTATTGTAATTGTACTTGGCCTTATTTTAAAATATTATCAACTTTCTATTTTTAAACTAATCAAAAATATAAAAGAAGAATTACTTATTGTATTTGGAACTTCTTCATCTGAGCCAGCCATGCCATCGCTAATGAATAAATTGGAAAAGATGGGCTGCTCAAAATCGGTAGTGGGTTTAGTTGTTCCCACTGGCTATTCTTTTAATTTAGATGGTACTTCTATTTATTTGTCCATGGCGGTTATTTTTATTGCACAGTTATACAATGTGCAATTGAGTGTTGCAGAAATTGTAACCATGCTTTTAATTTTAATGCTTACATCAAAAGGCGCTGCAGGCGTTACAGGAAGTGGATTTATTGTACTGGCCTCTACCCTTGCTACACTTCAAAAAATTCCTATTGAAGGGCTTGCGTTTTTATTAGGTGTAGATAAATTTATGAGTGAAGCACGTGCAATCACAAATATTATAGGAAACAGTGCAGCCACTTTAGTCATTGCAAAATCGGAAGGAGAAACGATCCAGTTAGATTAATAAGGATTTCATTTCCACTGCATATTCCTTAGCAACCATGGCTGCTTTTTCGGCAAAGTCATTTTCATTGCTTGCAAAAATAATGGCCCTGCTTGCGTTAATCAATAAACCAACTTCTTTGTTCTTACCATATTTAGTTACTTCTTCTAAGCTACCTCCTTGCGCACCCACCCCTGGTACCAATATGAAATGTGCAGGTATGATTTTACGAATGCTTTCAAATTCTTTTGCTTTGGTAGCGCCTACCACAAACATAATTTGATCGGCCGTACCCCAAGTTGCCACTTGTTCTAAAACAGATTCATATAAAAATTGACCACTTTGTAATTTTTGTTGTTCAAAATTTTGGCTACCCATATTGGAAGTGAGTCCAAGTACAATGGTGCATTTATTGGTATACGCTAAAAAAGGTTCAATGCTATCCTTGCCCATATAGGGTGCAACGGTAATCGCATCAAAAGGCATTACTTCAAAAAATGTTTTGGCATAATGTGCCGATGTATTGCCAATGTCTCCTCTTTTTGCATCCGCAATGGTAAAATGCGTGCTAGGAATATGCGCCAAAGTTTCCTCCATGGCTTGCCAACCTTTAATGCCTTGTGATTCGTAAAAAGCAGTATTGATTTTGTAACTTACACAATAAGGAGCAGTGGAATCTATGATGGCTTTGTTAAAATCAATTACACCCTGAGTGGTTTTGGGCAAACCAGCGGGAAGTTTTTCAATATCCGTATCTAATCCCACGCATAAATAAGATTGTTTTGCTTTAATTGCTTGAACCAATTTTTCTTTTGTCATGCTTGGGCTTTTGTCATTGAAACAAAATTAATATAAAGCATCCAAGATGCCAATTCTACAAATAGGCTTAACTTTGCACATGATCGGAAATCTAAATTTAAAAACCGTATTCTTATTTGGCCTAATCACCTTATTCTTTGCTTGTGGGGATTCCAATATAGAAAAGGCCGACAATGCCCTTGATGGTGGTCGGTATTTTCTAGAGCACTGCAACCAAGGCGATTTTAATAAAGCCAAAAATTACCTATTGGACAATCCCGATAATCAAAACTATTTTAAAGCCATTTCCACCAAGTATTTTGCATTGGATAAAGAAGGAAGGCAAGAATTAAGACAAGCATCCCTTCAAATTAATGAATTGCAGACTTTAGACAGCAACCAAACTGTCATCAATTACCAAAGCTCTATGGACAAAATTCCCCACCAAATTAAAGTAATCAATACCCCAACTGGTTGGAAAGTAGACTTAAAATATACCTATAGCATTCAATAAATAAAGCAAAAAAATGTATATTTGCACTCTATTAAAACATCTTTAAACAACCATACCAATGTCAACAATGGAAGCACAAAAAAATACAAAAAAATACTGGGCAATTTGTTTTATATGGACTGTAATTTTAGTGGCCTTAATTATTTATAAAAGAGAATTCTTTTGGTTAGCACTTCCTGGCACTTTTACCTATTTTGCAAAAGCAATGGACCTTTTCTAGATCATTAAATTAGTCCTTTCAATATATTTCAAAAAAAGACCCGCTCTAGATTTTAGAACGGGTCTTTTTTTTATAAGCAGCATTTATTTTTTTCAACTCTATTTCTCTTCTAATTTTTCCTTCTACTTTTAAAAATGAATTCTTTATTTTAACACCGAAAGTGCCGCCGCCGCATAAGTGAAAACTTCTGGCTGATGATGGTGAATAGGTTTGGTCACTTTAGATTCTCCTAATCGAACTACCACTGCATTTTTATCACGAATAATATACACATACTGCCCAAACAATCCGTTTTGTGCAACAATATCATGCCCTTGTTCTTTAAACATCCAATATTGATACCCATAAAAATCAACCGGGTTTTCATTTTCATAAGCATCTTTTAAATAAGTTGCTGGTGTAGTAGCCGTTTGTACATAATTGCTTGATACAATTTGTTTTTCACCCCATTTGCCATTTTGTAAAACCAATTGGCCAAACCTAGCATAGTCGCGGGCTACTCCATTGAAACAGCAAAATGCTTTTTCATGTTTTTTAGCGCCGTCTAAAAGCCAAACTGCATCTGCTTCTGCGCCCATAGGCTGCATAAATCTTTCAGAAACAAGCGTTGAAATATTTTGACCAAATACTTTTTCAACAATAAGCCCTAATACTTGTGTATCTCCGCTGCGGTATTCCCAATGCACACCTGATGGTTCTTTGTATTCCATTTTATTGACCATAAATTCTTCATCATCTCCATAATAGCCATATGCATTCAAACTAAAATAACCCTTATCTGATTCTTTATAGTTGGTGCCCGAACTCATGGTTAATAAATCTTTGATACGCACTTTCTCTAATCCACTGGTTTTAAAATGAGGTACATAATTGCCTACGGGTTCTTCTAATGATTTAATCTTGCCTTCATCAACAGCAATTCCTATTAATAAGGATATTATACTTTTAGCAGCAGAGAAAGAACCACTTAGGGTTTTTGGTGTATAGCCATCCCAATACTTTTCATAAATTAATTTTCCATCTTGAATGACTAAAAAGGCATGGGTATCATTTGAATCCATAATAGCGAGAAGAGAATCGGAAATAATACCTTTATTATAAGTAGAGTCTAGCGGCCAATATTGCGGAGCCCCTCCACTCGATACTAAACGGGAAGGATGCGTTTTATAGTCATGAATAGTATGTACTCCCCATGATGCAAAGTTTTTTAAATGTGAAAACTGCGGGGTGAATGATAAGCCGCCTAATACAATTATGATTAGCGCAAGGCTAATGGCGATTTTTTTTAGCATAGATAGAAAAATTTTGGTTTATTTGCAAGTTGTTTCTAGAGAAACCACCCTATAAAATTAAATAAATTAACTGTAATAAAATGTATTCAAGCGAATTTCAAGCAATAATTGACCGTCGTAGATCGAATCGCAAATTTGACCCCTTGGTAGAAGTGCCGGCTGAAGTAATTAAAAAAAGTTTAGAACGCGCTATTCTCTCTCCTAATAGTAGCAATATGCAGCTTTGGGAATTCTATTGGATTCGATCAAAAGAGGAAAAAAAGAAATATGAAGCACTTTGTTTAGGACAGAACGCTGCTAAAACTGCTAAGGAAATTGTGGTCTTTGTTACTCGAAAAGACTTATGGAAAAAACATGCCAAATGGAATTATGATAGATTGAAAGCTGGTATCAATGGCGAACCCAATAAACTTGAAAAAAGAGGCTTAGATTATTATGGAAAATTAATGCCACTCGCCTATCGTTCTGATATTTTTGGAATAATGGCTTTTGTAAGAAGATGCCTTAGTTTTTTTATGGGGCTTAGCAAACCATTTATGCGTTTTGGTGGCAAGGCAGACCAAAGAGTGACCGTACATAAATCATGTGCATTAGCAGCACAAACATTTATGTTGTCTATTGCAGCAGAAGGTTTTGAATCTTGTCCTATGGAAGGCTTTGACGAAGTAAGAGTAAAAAAAGCATTGCAACTCCCAGCAGGTGCTGAAATTAATATGATTGTTGCGGTGGGCAAAGGCACCGAACAGGGTATTTGGGGACCAAGATTTAGATTGCCTTATGAGGAAGTTGTATTTGAACGATAATTAAAAACCCCCAAATTTTGGAGGCTTTTATGAATGTATATTTTTAAATGATCCCTTTTTTGTGAATCACTTTCTGGCAGGTGTTAGAATGATGTTTCTGTATTCTATTGGTCCGTGATCACCTTGCATCATAATCGGGCCTGGCTCTGATTCATTGGCATCTAAAGCACCTCCTGTAACACCAGGGATGGGTTGCTGCTCAATTACTTTTTTACCATTTACTACCACAGTAACCAATCGACCTACTAAAGTAATGTCATAGGATTGCCATTCACCTGCTTCTTTTGCCATCATCCATAGTGGATCTATAAAACCATATACGCCCCCTAAATAAATATTAATGGGTTCTTTGCCTTTACTGTCTTCTACTTGCACTTCATACCTGCCTCTTAAATAAACACCACTGTTACTTTCTTTTGGATAACGGAACTCAATGTGCAATTTAAAATCATCAAAAGTTTTAGTAGTTCTAATGTTCACACCAGATTGCGGGCTTTTTAAAATTCCATTTTCAACTACCCATTGATTGTTTTTACCTAGTGGCATCCAACCCTCTAAATTTTTTCCATTAAATAAATGAATGGGTGATCCCCATACAGGCGCTTTTTCTCTTATTAACTTTGGTGCACGCACCCCTGTGAAAGTATAGGTTTTACCCAATGTATTTATAATCGTTCCTTCCAATTTATCATCTTTGTAATTGCCTTCAAAAATCATTTCTCTATCTGTTTTTTCCCATTGTGCTGGGATATGAAAACTCACTTTACCCTCTTTAAATGAAACGGAAGAAATGGGTCTAGCACTTCCTCCATCCCCTACAAAACGACCAGTTAAACCATTCACTCCAGAATGTCTTACTTCCAACCAAGAAGCAGCTATGCGGCCGCCACCCATATTTACTGTTAAATCCCATCTACCTTCTACAGGTGCAGAAAATTCAGGATCATTAGAAGCCATTGCGATGGTATAGCATAAAACAGCAAATAGCAGCATTCCAAATTGGATATATTTTTTCATAACTATTTTTTTAAGTAAGGTAAATTACAATTTTTTAAATTAAAATGAAGTTGAAAAAGCTAAAATTATATGATTGGTATGCTGCTATATTGAAAATAAATCATTGGACATGGAGTTGGGAAAAAATCTTTTTAGCACATTGGTATTTTTTTGATACTAGTTAAATTTTTAGTGAAGCAAATCAGGTAAGAAAAATATAGGATAAAAAAAGCGCCCGAGCATTTTATGCAAGGGCGCCTGATCAATTGAGCTACTTGTGGAGTCGAGGGGAGTCGAACCCCTGTCCAAACAATGTTACCATTGGTCTTCTACATGCTTATTGTTTTATTACTTGTCGGCGCATAGCAGGAAAAACACAAACCAATTATTCGCTTAGCTGAATGGTACTTAAATAAAAGGCACAGCCTACTTTTATCGCATCCTGTTTTGTTTTTAATTAGGCTGAGGAGCGGGCAACAGGCCTGCCTTCTC
>Ga0194047_10002025_pt1 | contig 11852 bp, 8 predicted proteins | sample JunL225m_MetaG_2_FD_160070 | JGI IMG/M metagenome (GOLD analysis project Ga0194047, IMG submission 160070) | Anoxic zone freshwater microbial communities from boreal shield lake in IISD Experimental Lakes Area, Ontario, Canada - Jun2016-L221-5m | ecosystem: Environmental > Aquatic > Freshwater >...
GGCTATACAACCAACAGCCGCACAGGCATCTTCTCGCATCGAGCTGCGCCCATTCAGGTGAACTATTTAGGTTACCCTGCCAGCATGGGTACTGACTATATGGATTACATCATTGCTGATCACATCATCATCCCCCAGGAGAATCGTCCCTTCTTCAAAGAAAAGATTGTTTACTTACCTAATAGCTATCAGGTAAATGACAGTAAGCGCAAGGTCTCGGAGAGGATCTTTACTCGACCTGAACTCGACCTTCCAGAAAATGGATTTGTCTATTGCTGCTTTAACAATAATCTCAAAATCACACCCAATATCTTCGATAGTTGGACACGTATCCTTAAAGCGGTACCTGGAAGTGTGCTTTGGCTTTTGGAAGATAATGCTCTTGCTAAAGCCAATCTCATTCAAGAAGCTCAATCGAGAGGCCTATCTGAAGATCGCTTGGTCTTTGCAGGCAGGTTAGATTTACCTGAGCATCTTGCAAGACATCGTGTGGCAGATCTCTTTATCGATACTGTGCCATGTAACGCCCACACTACTGCTAGTGATGCACTCTGGGTTGGCTTGCCAGTTCTTACCATTCTGGGGGAAACCTTTGCTGGCAGAGTGGCCGCTAGCTTGCTTAATGCTATTAATATGCCTGAACTCATTGCAAAGAGCCTGAATGAATATGAAGCTTTAGCTATTGATCTGGCTAAGAATCCAGAAAAACTAAAAGCCTTAAAAGAGAAGTTACAACAAAATCGGTTGACGACCCCATTGTTTAATACCCAGCTCTCTACTGATCAGGTTGAATCAGCTTACATCAAAATGTATGAGCGGTATCAGACGGGCTTGCCGCCTGAGCATCTAGAAATTTAGTTAAGAACTTTATAACCCCTACCACCTAAGCATCTTTTAACCACTGCTTCTTGCCCTTGATTACCGGTAAAAGCACCACCAGCAGCACCGATGACTGCCCCTGCACCTGCTGCCTGAACAATTCCAGTTGTGTTACCACCAGTCACAAGTCCTAATAAGCCACCAACTACAGCGCCAGCCCCTGCGCCTTTAGCTGCGGTCTCACCCATACCGGATTGCTCTTTTGCATACGCCTGGCATTCTTGCAAATCCTTTTCGTAGGCTGCGTCATTGACACCCTTCATATCTACCAAAGGGCGAACATTAGCGCCAGCACAACCAAGAGCTGCGATCACAACAAATGAACATAGTGCAAATAATTTATTCATGTCTTTAACCTTTTAAACGCATTTAATGTCTTAAGTGATAAGTAGACTCATTATCACTCTTTCTGTGCCATAAACGCTTTATATCATGTCTCCAAAAGCGTAAGGTGGAACTACCTCTTTTATCAAAAAACCAAATCTGAGCACCCGTATTTGGGGTCTGAAAAAAGGGAATATGCAAACTTTGATAACGCTCGGTAACTAAGGGGTGCGGATGACCATAGCGATTGCGATAACCATTTTGTGCAAAAGCCTGATCAGGACTTAATTTCTTAAGAAGATCAAGTGAAGAGGAGGTTTTACTCCCATGATGTGGTGCCATAAAAATGAGCTTTCTATAGCCAATTTCACGCAAGCTATCTTGATTTAGCCGATTGACGATTTCAGATTCAGCCTGTTTTTCGACATCTCCCGTTAGCCAAAATGAAGCATGCTCATTACGCACCTCCAAAACGCAACTCATTTCATTGGGTTTTCTAGAATATTGATCCTCAAAAAGTGTCTCTTCGTGCGGGTGCCAAATAATGAACTCGACGTCATCCCAGATCCAGCGTTGCCCATATCGACAAGGGATGCTTGGGATACTTCTTGACTGAAGATCTTTAAGTAGCGGATTAGCGCTTGGCAACGAGCCCATCATGAAATCAAACTGAATGGATTTTAATAATGTTGCTGCACCACCAATATGATCACTATCGCTATGGCTAATCACCATGCGATCAATTTGATCAATCCCTCTGCCTCGTAGGTAAGGCAGAATCACCCGCTGCCCAGCGTCATCTTTCTTGCCTTGAATAGGACCAGTGTCATATAAAATTCTTTTAGTGGCCGTCTCAATGAATACAGCTGTTCCTTGACCAATATCTAAGGCGGTCACTTTAAATTCTCCAGCGCTTAATGAACTTTCGGTCAGAACATTAGGCGGATAAATCAATGGTGGCGTAATGCAACATAAGACTAGTAGACGTAGATGCCAACTACTCCCTAATGACCCAGATCGAATGGCGTAAATAATTCCAATGCCTGACAACAGTAATACCCACCACTCTGGTTGCCTAGACCAAACGATGGCCCAACTCCAACTAGCCATCCACTCGAGAGCTAAGGCCAGATACTCCATTGCTGTATGGGCTGGTAGCAACAGCCATCTCCCAATAAAATCAGGTAACAATGCACCGGCAATGGCCAATGGAGTTACTACATAACTTACTATTGGTATAGCAAATGCATTAGCAATCGGTGAAACCAGTGATACTTGGTAAAACCAATATAGAGTGAATGGCAGCAAGGCAATAGTGACAACAGCCTGTACCCGACAGGCTTCGCTCAGAGCTTGAACCAATCGATGCGACCAATGAATCTCTAATTCTTTTCCGGTCGGAATGCCAAATAAACCGCTTGAATTAGCCATGGCATACAAGATTGCTGCTACTGCACCGAAAGACAACCAAAAGCCTGGGGTATAGGGTGCCATTGGGTCTATCAATAAGACAAATGCCAATGCCCACCACCAAATATCAAAGGACCTAGGATTTCTGCCAGACCATAATGCGTACGCAACTACACCAACCATATACATGGTTCTCTGCGCAGGGATCTGAAAGCCTGCTAACCATGCATAAATAAATGCTGTGAAAAATCCAGAGCATGCTGCAACTTTCCCTACGGGAATCAAGAGAGGCCAATGACGACGTCGCCAAATGAATGCTGCAAAAGATGCGCCAACCCCTGCCAACATAGTGACATGCAATCCTGATATCGAAATGAGATGGCCAATACCTGTGGCATTAAATACCTTCCAGTCGTCTTGATTAATTGCATTTTGATCGCCCATCACCAAAGCAATAATCACTCCTGAATAGCGAGCATCCGCAGGGAGCAATGATTGAATCTTCTTACGTAAATGCCAGCGAGCCAGCTCCATCTGCAATTCAAATTCTGTTAACCCAATATCCTTTACTTGCAATAACTCTCCTGAACGTACAGAGCCACTAGCGCCAAAGTCTTGATGAAAGGACCATCGCTCAAAATCAAAAGTATATGGATTGAGAGATCCATATGGTCGCTTGAGCTTTACCTTAAACTTCCAGCGCTGGCCAGGAATTATCTCTGGTATTGCCTGTGGATTTCTCCAAGCAGGTTGCCAACTTAAGTAGATGCGTTGCGGAAGATGTTCGAAAGCAGGATCCAGCTCAAATGCAAACTTAGCACCCCCAGGATTGCTTTGAGGTAAAGCCGCAACCCGCCCTTTGATGGTGAATTCTTTACCCTCTATCTCTAATGGAAGAATGTTACTGAGACGACTCTGCGCATAGTGAGCATTCCAGGCAAATCCCAGAAAGAACATCAGAGCTATGATCGCTAATTTACGCAATAAACTTGTTGGACTGCCGACATAAGCAAATACCATGCATAGCAAGCAAGTTACAAAACAACTGAGTTCCCAGTAAATCGGAACATCAGGCAAAAAGAAAAGGAGTGATCCCCCGGCGATAAACGCCGTAATAGCAAAGCGCAAGAGTTTAAGAAGCTAGCTTGAGACTAGGGAAATCAGCGCAGTGCGCTGACCATCGAGGCAATACCTGCATGGCATTACGCCATACTGCAGTAGCAAAATCGATTTCATTAAGCCCACGAATGGCCGCTAGCTCACTAGCGATACGAGGAAGGAAGGCCGGCTCATTAAAGGCGATATGCTCTTCTCTCAACCATGCTGGCGGAATATCAGGTGCATCAGTTTCTGTAAGAATGCTATCCAGAGGTAACTCTTTTAGCAGCCGTCGAATTTTCAAGGCACGCTCATAAGTAGCAGCACCACCGAAACCCAATTTGAAGCCCAGCTCGATAAATTGTTCAGCCTGCTGAAAGCTCCCATTAAATGCATGGGCAATTCCACTAGGAATTTTGTGACGGCGTAAGGCTTTCAAAATAGCGTCTTGTGATCGACGTACATGTAAGACGACAGGTAATTGAAACTTTTGTGCTAAATCTAATTGCGCATTAAAAAAATATTCTTGCTTATGAGGATCTAGGCCCTCTACAAAATAATCTAGACCAATCTCACCAATACCAACAAAGCGAGGATCGGAAAGGGATTTAGAAATCTCTTTTTCAAGAAGCACAATATCACTCTCTTGAGCTTGATTGGTGTAGAGGGGATGAATGCCTAAGGTATAAACCAAACCTGGCATCAGTTGACCATATTGAGTTGCAAGCTGACGCACTTGCTGACAGTCACCTGCCTTGACTGTAGGTAACAAAATAGCCTGAACATTTTTCTCAAGCGCAGTTTCAATGACCTGAGGTAGGATCTTTGCAAACTCAGTTGCATCTAGATGGCAATGGGTATCAATCCACATGGGATTTGTTACTCCCATGATCATTGTGAGAAAGTCTTTAATACTCCGCGCTCTAAATGCAGGATACGATCGCAACGGATAGCGCGGACTGGATCATGCGTCACGATCACGAAGGCGGTGCCCTGATCACGAGCAATATCTAACATAAGATCAAAAACACTATCGGCAGTTTCAGTATCTAGATTACCCGTTGGCTCATCTGCTAAAACACATGCCGGATTACCCACTAAGGCTCTTGCAACAGCTACCCGCTGACGCTCGCCTCCAGATAATTCTCCAGGAGTGTGTAGCTCGCGTGCAGCTAAACCCACTGCTGTGAGCATCTTACTTGCGCGCTCCATAGACTCATCATTATTTAATCCACGAATACGCAAAGGCAAGGCTACATTCTCAACAGCGCTGAACTCATCTAAGAGATGATGGAACTGATAAATAAAGCCCAGACTTTGATTGCGCAGTTGATCTAACTTCTTGATGGATAGCTGATTTAAATTGGAGCCCGCTAGGATTACAGAACCTGCGTTGGGGGTATCTAAGCCCCCTAGCAGATGTAATAAGGTACTCTTACCCGAACCAGAAGAGCCAACTATGGCAACCTTTTCTGACGGCAAGACATCTAAATCAATCGCCTTGAGTACCTCTACTGCTGTGGGGCCTTGACCATAGGTCTTAGCTAAACCTCTAGCCATTAGAACCAAATTATCCTGATTACTCATAACGGAGTGCCTCCGCCGGTTGTACTTGAGCAGCACGACGACTTGGATAGAGGGTAGCTAGCACGGATAGGCCAAATGCCATCAACCCCACTGTGACGACATCACTTAATCTAACATCCGAAGGTAACTCACTAATGAAATAAACCTCGCGTGGTAAGAATCGTACGCGGAAAATAGCTTCGATAGCAGGAACAATGACATCGATATTGAATGAAATCAATAAACCCAATGCAACCCCTGCTAGTGAACCCATTAAACCAATTGCCAATCCTTGAACCAAGAAAATTCTTTGAATCAAACCTGGACTTGCACCCATCGTTCTTAAAATGGCAATATCAGCCTGCTTCTCATTAACCGTCATTACTAATGTAGATACTAGATTGAATGCCGCTACAGCAATAATCAATGTCAGAATGATGAACATCATTTTTTTCTCAGTCTGCACAGCTGCGAACCAATTACGATTAGAGCGTGACCAGTCACTAACCCAAAGGGCTTGGGGTACCACGGCAGCAAGCTCATTGGCTACCTCAGGTGCGCGCTGCATATCATCAACCTTTACTCGCAAGCCAGAGGGGTCGCGCAAGCGCAATAGGGCAGCAGCATCTTTCCAATGCAAAATAGCCAAGGAGCTGTCGTACTCATAATGTCCGCTATCGACAATACCAACTACTTGGAGTGTACGCATCCGCGGCATTGCGCCAGCTGGAGTTAAATCACTCTCTGGAACAATTAAATTAATGCGATCACCAACGCGTGCGCCTACCAGTAATGCAAGTTGGGAGCCTAAAGCAACGCCGAAACTGCCAGGCTTGAGATCATCGATACTGCCAGCAACAAATTGTTTTGGAAGATCGGATACTTTTCCTTCCTCGCTTGGCAGAACGCCTCGAATAGAAACGCCTCGCATAACATTCTCACGACTGAGCAAACCTTGAGAGCTCACTATTGGGGCAACGCCAACGACATGAGGTTGTTTGGCAACTTTGAGCGCCAGTGGCTCCCAATTAGCCAACCCATCTGGTGCAGTAATTTCTACATGAGAAAGAACAGAAAGCATGCGGTCACGAACTTCTTTTTGGAAACCATTCATAACTGAGAGGACCACAATCAGGGATGCCACACCAAGGGCAATGCCAGCAGTCGAGATTCCGGAGATAAAGGACAGAAAGCCGTCGCGCTTACCCACCGTCTTACGACGCTTGGATCTGGTATAGCGTAGGCCAATTTCTAGCTCAATAGGAAGTCTCAACATAGCCACAGTTTAGACAATTGCAAAGACAAATCGATGGAATCCCTAAATGCCACCTAAAATCAGGGGAATGACTGCAAATTCCACCTTCTCCAAAAGCGCCCAAAACACTGTGCGGCGCTTTACCCTCATGCTAGCCGGCGAGGATGCCTATGATTCTGAGGAAGAGCAAGTAATTGGAGACCGTCCAATCAAAGGGTTGCCTCATGAGCGTTTTTTACTCGGGAATCTTGTGCCACTGGCACCAGTCATGCTCTTAGGCCAAGCATCGCTAGCCGTAAGCTCATCAGAAGTCATTGCTTGCCTACAGCCTGTTCATCTGCACGCCACGCGCGATCACCTAATTCTGATGGGACAAAATCAGGTCGATCTGACGCAATCTGAATCTGCTGAACTTCTACATGCTGCCCTACCCCTCATTGAGGAAGATTTTCAAAATCCGATTCTCTTTCAAGGTCAGCACTATTGGTTTATATCGGCAGGTCCATTTTCAAATTTAGATAGCTATAGCGTAGATCAAGCGCATGGTCGTAACATCGACTGGTGGATGCCGCGGGATACTAGTGAAGAAGGTATCGCAAGGCATTGGCGCAAGCTACAAAATGAAATCCAGATGCTATGGCATATTGGCCCTGTGAATGAAGAACGTGAGCAACGCGGTATGCCAAGCATTAACTCATTGTGGATTAGCGGAATTGGTAAATTGAGTGATGTGCAAACGCCACAACTAGTTCAACAATCCAAACATCTCTATGGTCCACATCCTGTGCTAGCGGGATTGGCCAAGCTTTTCAATATTCCGCATTCGAACACATTCAATATCCAAGAAGCTGCAGGATCTTTTGCTTGGCTCGAACAAGCCGAGTCGCTATGGCCAGCATTAAGTGCAGCGCTACTCAATAAAGAATTAGACGAACTTTGTATCATCGATTTTCCAAAGGGAAAAACTCGTGAGCGTGTCTTTACTGCCAAAGATCTTTCCAGAAAATCTTGGATGTTCTGGAAGAGTGCTGAACCACTTACATGGAAAGAGATCATTCTGTAATGAGTCTCTTTTCACAACGAGCCTTCTCTGAGCGCAATGCTAGCTGGTTACAACAAAGTGGTCTTCATCCACTGCTTGCACGTCTGTATGCTGCACGAGGACTCCAATCTCCTGAAGAACTCTCTCTCGATCTAAAGCAATTACTCTCACCAACTGAGCTCAAGGACTGCCTCAGCACGGCATCCTTATTGGCAGACATTCTTGAGCAAAAAGAGCCCATGCTCATCGTTGCAGACTATGACTGTGATGGCGCTACCGCTTGTGCTGTGGGTGTTCGGGGCATACGTATGCTTGGTGGACCCGAAACCCCCATTCAGTTTTTAGTTCCAAATCGCTTCACTATGGGATATGGCCTTACCCCCGAAGTAGTTGAGCTTGCGGCCATGCAGTCTCCTAAACCAAAATATCTCATCACCGTTGATAACGGCATAGCAAGTGAAGCTGGTGTTGACCGAGCTCGTGAACTTGGCATGGAAGTGATTGTTACCGATCATCACTTGCCTGGAGATCGCCTTCCCAAGGCTAGAGCAATCGTGAACCCCAATCAAGGTGGTTGCAACTTTCCCAGTAAAGCGCTGGCGGGCGTTGGTGTGATGTTTTATATCTTAGTTGCCTTACGTGCAGAACTGCGTCATCGCGGAAAATTTACAAACGAAACACAACCCAAAGTAGAAAACTTATTAGATCTCGTTGCCCTAGGCACTGTTGCTGATGTGGCTCAACTAGATCGCAATAACCGCATACTTGTATCGAATGGTTTGAAACGCATTCGTGGAGGAATCTCTCAACCTGGAATACAGGCCTTGTTTCAGGCAGCAGGAAGAGACCCGCGCAAGGCTAATACCTTTGACTTAGGTTTTGCAATTGGTCCTCGTCTAAATGCTGCTGGCCGCTTAGCAGATATGACCTTGGGTATTCGATTATTACTAACTGATAACACCGATGAAGCGATGACGCTTGCACAAGAGCTTGATCGCATTAATCGCGAGCGACGCGTCATTGAAACAGGCATGCAAGAAGCCGCTCTCGCTCACCTTGCAGAAGATCAATTATCCGGAATAATAGCGCAACGTTCTAGTATCTGTCTTTGGAATCCAGAATGGCATCAAGGCGTTGTCGGCATTGTAGCTTCGCGCTTAAAAGAGCGCTTCAATCGCCCTGCTATTGTTTTTGCTCCAGCTGATGGAAGTACCAGTGAAGAATTACGTGGATCTGGCAGATCCTTGACTGGCTTTCATTTAAGAGATGCATTAGATTTAGTTTCCAAGCGAGAGCCTGGATTAATTCTGAAGTTCGGCGGACATGCAATGGCAGCAGGCCTCACGATTCGTAAAAGTGATTTTGAAAAGTTTGATACCTGCTTTCAGGAAGTGGCAAGCAGCCTGCTGACAGAGGAATTATTAGAACGTCACCATATCCATGATGGTGTTCTTCAAGCCTCTGAGTTCACCCCTGAAATTGGCGATCTCATTGCCGAAGAAATCTGGGGGCAAGGATTTCCACAGCCGGTCTTTTATGGGGAATTTGAGATTACCCAGCAAAGCCTGATGAAAGAAAAACACCTGCGGCTGATGCTGCGACCATTGGGAGCAGCTGAGGACAAGATAGGCAATAAGCCTATTACTGCTGTTTGGTTTAACCGGACCCAAAGTCTGCCTGCCAAAGCCAAATTGGCCTACCGCCTAGTGACCGATCGCTATCAAGGCCAAGCCCGCGTCCAGCTCATGATTGAGGCACATGACGAGACTGCTGGGGTCTAAAGGTCAAGAGCAATAACCCCCTTATAATTAGGGGATGGAAGCTGAACAACTAAACACTATTTCAAATACCTTGTCTGACCTGCTTACTCGTGAGCAAGCTCTTCGGGGGTATCTTTGACTTCGAAGTAAAGTCACGTCGCCTTACCGAAGTTAACTCTATTCTGGAAGATCCCACCATTTGGGACGATCAAAAGAAGGCACAAGCACTAGGCAAAGAAAAGAAATTACTCGATGGCGTAGTTGCCACTCTCACCGATCTCAATACCAACATTACCAGCGCTCTTGAGCTATTTGATATGGCCAAAGAGGAAAGTGACTTTGAAACTATCACTGCCATTGAACAAGACGTGGCAAGTTATAGCAAGATTATTGGTGATCTCGAGTTCCGTCGTATGTTCCACAATGAGATGGACTCCTGCAATTGCTTTATTGATATTCAAGCAGGTGCAGGCGGCACTGAAGCCTGTGACTGGGCTAGCATGCTCTATCGACAATATCTCAAGTATTGCGAACGCAAAGGCTATAAAACAGAAATCCTTGAAGAATCCGACGGTGATGTAGCGGGCATTAAGAGCGCAACAATCAAAGTCGATGGCGAGTATGCCTATGGGCATCTCCGCTCCGAAACTGGTGTGCATCGCTTAGTCCGCAAATCGCCATTTGATTCCTCAAATGGTCGCCATACTTCCTTCGCCTCAATCTATGTCTATCCTGAAATTGATGACTCTATTGAAATTGATGTTAATCCAGCCGATATTCGCACTGATACCTACCGCGCCTCTGGTGCCGGTGGTCAGCATATTAATAAAACCGACTCGGCCGTTCGTCTCACTCACTTACCAACAGGCATCGTGGTGCAGTGTCAGAATGATCGTAGTCAACACCGCAACCGTGCTGAAGCGATGACGATGCTAAAGTCTCGCTTATATGAACATGAAATGCAAAAGCGTCGTGCGGAGCAAGATAAGTTAGAGGCAAGTAAAACCGATGTAGGCTGGGGCCATCAAATCCGGTCATATGTTTTGGATCAAAGCCGTATTAAAGATTTGCGTACCAATGTCGAGATCTCCAACACTCAAAAAGTATTGGATGGGGATCTAGATGCTTTTATTGAAGCTAGCCTGAAGCAAGGCGTCTAATTACCTACGAATATGAACGATAAAACGAACTCAAACAACACGCCGGCTCCAGTCACTGAAGCAGTTGATGAGAACCACATCATTGCTGAGCGCCGTGAAAAACTGGCTAAGCTTCGCGAAGGCGGTATCGCCTTCCCCAATGATTTTGTTCCGACGCATCTAGCTGCAGATCTTCATACACACTACGACAGCCTCACTAAAGAAGAGCTGGCTACTAAAAAGGTTCATGTAAAAGTTGCTGGACGCATGGTACTTAAACGCGTGATGGGCAAAGCCAGTTTTGCAACGATCCAAGATCGCAGTGGTCAAATTCAGTTTTATATCAGCGATGAGTTGAGTGGTGCTGATATCCATGGTGCTTTCAAGCATTGGGATATGGGTGACTTTATCTCAGCAGAAGGTAATCTCTTCAAAACCAATAAAGGTGAGCTCTCTGTTGAATGTAGCAATCTACGCTTACTCAGTAAGTCATTGCGTCCATTGCCTGATAAGTTCCACGGCCTCTCTGATCTTGAGACCAAATATCGTCAGCGCTATGTCGACTTGATCGTCAATCCAGAAAGTCGCAATACTTTTAAAGCACGCAGTAATGCGATTGCCTCACTACGCCGTCATATGCTTGAGGCTGACTTCATGGAAGTCGAAACACCTATGCTCCACCCGATTCCTGGTGGCGCTACCGCTAAACCATTTATCACTCACCACAATGCCCTAGATATGCAGATGTTCTTGCGTATTGCTCCTGAGCTTTATCTTAAGCGTTTGGTAGTTGGTGGCTTTGAGCGTGTTTTTGAGATCAATCGCAACTTCCGCAACGAAGGTGTAAGCCCACGTCATAACCCTGAGTTCACCATGATGGAGTTTTATGCGGCCTATACAGATTATCGTTGGCTTATGGATTTCACCGAAGGATTGATTCGTTCAGCAGCGTTGGATGCTCAAGGTACAGCAGTATTGACTCATCAAGGTCGTGAATTAGATCTAAGCAAACCATTCCAGCGCCTCACGATTACTGAAGCAATTCTGAAGTACGGACCACAGTCCAATAAGACCTACCAAGCAGCACAATTAGACGATGCTGATTTCATTCGTGCTGAGTTGAAAAAAGGTGGTGAGAACCCAGATGTGCCAGCCTTGAAGAACGCTGGCATTGGTGCCCTTCAACTCGCTTTATTTGAATTGGTTGCTGAAGAACATCTCTGGGAACCTACTTACATCATCGATTACCCAATTGAAGTGAGCCCACTTGCTAGAGAATCAGATACTCGCCCAGGTATTACTGAGCGCTTTGAGCTATTTATCACTGGTCGCGAAATCGCTAACGGCTTCTCAGAACTGAATGATGCTGAAGATCAGGC
>Ga0194047_10002030_pt1 | contig 11832 bp, 12 predicted proteins | sample JunL225m_MetaG_2_FD_160070 | JGI IMG/M metagenome (GOLD analysis project Ga0194047, IMG submission 160070) | Anoxic zone freshwater microbial communities from boreal shield lake in IISD Experimental Lakes Area, Ontario, Canada - Jun2016-L221-5m | ecosystem: Environmental > Aquatic > Freshwater...
ATTACTGATACTTTCATGAAATTGTAGATAAGAAATAATTCAATACTTTAATAATCAATTTGTGAAATGCATCGTAGTTTCTATTCAAAAAAATATTGTAATTGTTTTGAATCATTTCATTCGCCAAACCTTTACTGGCACCTAAATAATGAATTATTTCAGCATCTTTGTTATAATGGATTTCGTATCCGATGTTTTTAATATCCATACACCATTGCATATCTTCCCCATACATAAAGTTAGAATCATCTAGTTTTCCTTCTGGGAGGTTTGAAATTATGTTCTTCTTAAACATAAAATAGGTTCCCCATATCCAATCTGCTTTTATATCCTCTTTGTAATCGAAGAAAGATCCAAGTAAAAGCCGTCCAGCCATTCTTTTTGAAAGAAATTTATGAATTCTGAAAAGTTCTAATAATTTAAATCGAATACTTGGAAATCGTTGACATACGGATTGTGGCGAACCATCAGGAAAAACTATCTTGCCAGTTACTGCACCAACCTTCTTACTGGTCATTAAATAATCATAAGTAAATTTAATGGCATTATTAATTAATTGTGTATCACTATTAATTAAAAGTACACAATTTGATTTTGCTATATTGATACCAATATTGTTGCCTTTTGAGAATCCGAAATTTACTTTGTTTGGTACCAGAATAATATCAGGAAAGTGTTTTAAAAATAGTTCAGGATGGCATTCGGTAGATGCATTATCAACCAATATTATTTCAATTTCAATACCATTGGTTTTTTCAATTATCGAATTGATACAATTAACGGTTAATTGATAAGTATTGTAATTAAGTATAACTACGGATACATCCATTCATTAGTCATTTTTCTTTTTGCAAATCAGAATTTGATATCCATTTAGCTGTTTCCCAAATTTGTTTATTGGGAATTCTGAGGAGAATTCATTCAATTTAGTGCCTTCTTTGTTAAATGGTTTTGGGAAAAATCGGTTAAGTCTATGTTCAAGAAATGTATATGGTCGTTCATCATGAAGTTGAACAAAAATTCTTTCGATGATGAATCTTCTAGAAATGATTTCTTGAAATTTTTTAAATCCCCATTCAATGACATGATAAGAGTTTTTAGGATTATTATCCAACTCTTTAGCTGATATAGGTGTTGACACTATAAAAATACCTTCATCATTTAAATGATTATAAATAGAGCTTAAAAATGAATCAGTTTCAGGAATGTGTTCAATAGTTTCGAAACTTATTATGACATCAAATAATTCTTTCGAATTAAAATAAACTGCATTTTGAACATCGTATCTAAGATTGCTTTTTTTGTATTTTATAGATGAGTATTTTATGGCTTCTTCTTCAATATCGCAACCTAAAACACTTTTTGCTTCTCCTTTATCTGCAAGCGTAAATGAACCTTTTCCAGTTCCGCAAGCAATATCTAAGACAGTTTTGTTTTTAACAAATTTACATACCCAATCATATCGCTGTTGATGATCGAAGTCGGTAACTACATCAGTGAATCCTGGCAACCATCTTTCTTGTTTATTAAGATTTATTCGTTCAGAAAGTATATGGAGTTCGTAATTCAAACAGAATAATTCGTCCCTAAGTTTTTCTTGTTCCATAATCATAGTGTTGTCCATTCTTGTTTGATAATCAGAGCACCTTGTGAATAATCGGGCATTTCTTTATAAAAAAATGAAGTTGCAGAGACTTCTAATTCAGTAACATCGCTATTATAATCGTAGATCTCAAAGTTGGAACCTATAAGTACATGTACAAAATATAAATCTGGCTTTAAAGGCAGATTAGCAATTTTACATTGTATTTGATTAATTCCTTTTTTAATGTCGAATCCTAATTGAAAGTGTCTTGTGTATAAAGTTAAAATACGATTATTCATTTGATCATTGATTCCTAATCCAATTTGTACATTTGAAGTATCTTCGGATGCATTTAATTCCAATGTGAAAAAGCAATCATTATCCGGCAAAATAAGTGAATGATAATCAGAAGAGATGCCATGTAAATGTATTGATTTAAGGAAAATTCGTTTTTTTTCTTTGCCTACAATATCAATATTTTTTTTAATTTGATATTGTTTTGAATATTTGCTAATTACAATGTTTGTATCATCTTTAAAATCTATTTTGCCTTGTTTCAAAAGAATTGATGTACTACATAATTCCCTTATGGCAGCCATGTTGTGACTTACAAAAAGTACAGTTCGCCCTTGATTTTTACTTACATCCTCCATTTTACCCATGCATTTCTTTTGGAATTCTGCATCTCCTACAGCAAGCACTTCGTCAATAATGAGGATTTCATTTTCAAGAAATGCAGCCACTGCGAATGCTAATCGTAATTGCATGCCACTGCTATAGTGTTTGAGTGGTGTATCAAGAAATTTCTCAACTCCAGAAAAGTCCACAATAGCATCAAAATTTTTCTGAATCTCGTTTCTTTTCATTCCTAAAATGGAACCGTTTAGGAAAATATTTTCCCTTCCTGATAGTTCTGGATGAAATCCTGTTCCTACCTCTAATAAACTAGCAATTCTTCCTCTAGAAATGATTTTCCCAGAAGATGGAGGTGTGATTTTAGATAAGATTTTAAGTAAAGTTGATTTGCCAGCTCCATTCCTGCCAATAATGCCAATACTATCTCCGGGCATTACGTCAAAACTCACATCGTCTAATGCGTAAAAAACTTCATCACTTGAATTATCCTTTTTAAAAATGGAAGAAATGGAATCTCTTATATTGAGATAAGTTTGTTTCTCATGATGAATACGAAATCGTTTTGAAATATTTTGAACTTCTAATATCGGCTTCATAGGTTATGCTAAATCGGCAAAATAAGCTTCAGTGTTACGAAAATAATAAAGACCAACAAAAAAGAAAAAAAGTGCAGAACCTAGGCTTACTAATAACAAGTTATACTCCATTGGTGTGGTCACAAATCCAGACCTAAATATTGTGACTGCGGCATACATAGGATTTAGTGCTACAATGTATTTCAACCACTCATGACTAAGCATTGAAACTGGATAAATAACAGGAGTAATAAATAAAAGTGACTGAACAAGAAAAGGAATGATATATCTAAAGTCACGAAATTTTATGTTCAAAGCTGCAAGTAAAGTACCTAAACCAAAAGTGGCTATGCAGCAAATGAGTATTCCTGTTGGAATAAAGAGAATAAGCTTAAATAGATTTACTGGTAGTTGATAATAAATAAGCATTCCTACAAAGATAAGAAAGGCCATAAAAAAATCGAATAGGGAAACCAATACTGATGAAAGGGGAATAATCAAGCGAGGGAAATATATTTTTTTAATTATGTTCGCATTACTTACCATGCTATTCCCTGCAGAAGTTATTCCGGTTGAGAAAATATTCCATAAGAGCAGTCCAGAAAAAACAAAAATTGGATAGGGTAGATTTTCGGAAGGCACCTTTAATGCTTGTCCGAAAAATAATGAAAATATAACCATCATGAAAAATGGTTGCAATACAGCCCATGCAAACCCAAGAAATGTTTGTTTGTATTTTACTTTAATATCACGCCAAGTAAAGAAATAGAATAATTCTCTGTAATGCCATAATTCGTCAATACCAAGATTCAATTTCTCTTTTGGTTTTATCTCATACTCCATTCGTTGCTCCTGCCAATTTTTTTTGAGGCACGAAGATAGTAAATTTTCTTACTTGAAAACGAAAAGCACGAATGATAAAGTTTAGTGCAAAAAGAACCATCACTTTAATCCTATTTTGCCGGCTTTATAAAAATATTTCTTGTAGTAGGGTTCATCCAAGTCGTCAATCATCACTCCGTTTTTAACACTAGCGTGCACGAATTTGTTGTTTTGGAGATAAACTCCGATATGATTTACATTCTCATTTTCAATTTTGAAGAACACTAAATCTCCCTCTTTTAGATAACCCTTTGTGATAGTTTGACTTTGATAAAATATACTAGACGCAGTGCCATTTAATGATATTTCATAAACATCGCGATATAGTATAGATGTAAATCCAGAACAATCAACGCCTTGTTTGGTTTTACCCCCATATTTATATTTTACACCATACCAATCGTTAATGAATGTATAAAGTTTAATGTTCTTTATTTTATTTTCATCAACGTTCAACAATTTGGCATACTTTGATGTCAATGCTGGATTTTTAATAACTTTTTCTGAAGCACTCAACTCTTTCTTGGCTCTACAAGAGGAAGAAATTAACGCAATCCAAAGCATAGAAATAATAATGACAAAACGAATTTGAATAAAGAAGCGATTCATTCGAAAATCTTTTTTACGAAATTAGGAAGGAATTCGATGACTAAATTGATTAATTATGAATCTTATTAATGGTCAATTGTTCAAATACAATTCTTTTAAAGGCTAGTGATTTTCTAATTGAATTGGTAGGGTGTATGTTTGGGAAATGGGTTTGCCTTTTTTCATGGCTGGCAACCAATTGGGCATACTTTTAACCAATCTAATGGCTTCTGCATTTAGAGCAGGATTTATTCCTTTTTTAATAATAGGAGTTGATATTTTCCCGATTTTGTTGATGATAAATTCTACTATAATCTCAGTTCCAAGAGATTTATCCCACGAATAGTCAGAACTTGGATAATGGAAATTAAAACGAATAAACTTGTTTAATGAATCAGCTCCGCCTTGAAATTGGGCTGAAGTGTAACTAATTGAAGCCATTTGATCCAAACTCATTTCCTTATCATTCATTGTAATCGATTCTTCAATATCTTGATTCTTCGAAACCGCTATAGTTTGAGGAGTCGGTTGCTGGGGAATAGAAACGCTATTTTTCATAGCCCTATTTTTTGCAGCTATAGTTTTTTCACTATCAGTCTTAGTTTTAGAATTAAGCTTCTCGTTCCTTGTTTCAGACGCTTGAGTTATTGATTCTAAATTTATTTTGTCTTTTGGGGTTTCAGGTTTTGAAACTTCACTCAAGGTTATATCTCCACTTGCAGCTTCTTTATTTTCTGTTGTTACAATCTTTTCGTTTTTTGTAACAAAGGCGGGTTTTGTTTCATCTTTTTGAACTGGTCTATTGGTGTACTTATTATCTCCATCAGTGCTAGATTTTTTCGCTTTAACACCTTGTATTGCTTCTCTTTTGTCGATTATTTTAGCTCCACTATTTGGGCTTTGCGATGTTGGTTGTACTGTCTCTTCGAGCGGGGTATCTGCTTGGCTTTGTTTTCCTTCGTGTTGAATTTGTGTGGTTTCAATGTCATCTTTCTGCTCGTTATCCTCAGTCTTTAATTTGTCATCCATCGAATCAGAAGATGTGGACTTTTCAGGTGTCGACAGTTTTTCGGCCATTGCGCCTTCTTCAATGGTTTTCTTTGCAAGATTATTGATAAAAAAAGTACTTCCAATGAGTAAAAGTATTGCCGCAGCAATGCCAATGAATAGTCTTAAATTCATTGAAATTACCTTCGGTTCGTCTTTTGCAGTTGACAGCACTTTGTTGTTAATTTCATTATTTATAGTTGTGATTCTTTCTCTACTCTTTAACTGTTCAAGACCTTCTAGCGCATCGTTACAGAAATCACAACCGAGTAAATGCCTTTCAATTAGATGCCTTTCTTTATTAGAAAGTTTATTCTCAATGTAGTCGAACATCGCACCCTCTCTAATGCAGTAAGTTTTATTAAACAATTTAGTTATCAAGTGCTCGCTCATTATATTCCTTTGCTTAAAAGATTTTCAATACAATTTTTCAGATTTCTTTTCCCATTCTGAATATAGCTTTTTACATTGTTCAATGTCAAATTAGTCTCATTGCTAACTTCAAGATAACTTTTCTCTTGAAGGTAGAATAATTGAATACATAATTTCTGGTCGGAGCTTAATTGCTCCATGCAATCTTCCATGAATGTGAGTTGTTTTTCCTTGGGATTTACATCAAAGAGATGCGACTCTGATTCCATTTCCATAAATTCATTGAAATAATCTTGCATTACTTTCTCTTTTCTATTAAAAGACGAAATAGATCTTAGTTGCATTAAACAGAAGGTTTTGCATAGAAAGTACAACCATGATTTGAATTCTTTTATTTCATACTTTTGGAGATCTTTGAGAATCTTTTCGAAAATCATAATGGAAGCATCTTGAGCATCTTGTTCATTTTTCAAATATTTAATGCAAACTCCCAAGATCAAATGAGTATACCTCTGAAATAAGTAACCAATAGGCTTATTGTCATTCGATTGTTTGTATATTGCAATCAATTCCAAGTCTTCCAGTTTGTTATATTCTTCTTCCTTCATGATTTGGATACAAAAGTATGAAATTTTTGAGGGTTTTTAATTTTCAATTTGGTTTGTGCTCAAATACATGGCTATCTAGCCAATATAAGGATTAGTCTGACGATATATTCAGATTTTTTTGTTCAAAAAACACTATATTTGCCAACTTAAACCGACAAAAAACAATTCTTCGGAGCAATTTGCTTGATGAAAAAACTGTTATTGATATTAATTTCTTCTGTTGTTCTCTCATCTTGGATGGTTGTCTTACCCGACCAAGGTGAAGAATTTGCGGCAAAAATTAAGGTTGCTTACCTCTACAATTTCACAAAATTGATTGAATGGCCAAATGATAGTAAACAAGGCAATTTTATTGTCGGTATACTTGGTTCCAATTTAACCCTTGTTGGTGAACTGAATAAAATGGCGGCCTCAAAAATGGTTTCAACTCAAAAAATCGAAATTAAGAACATTTCATCTGCCGCAGAAGCTGCGCAATGTCACATTGTTTATATTCTTCCTGATAATTCTTCTCAGCTTGGAGAACTGGTTAATAAAGTAAAAAGCAGCAGTATACTTATAGTTACCGAGAATCAAGGTTTAGTTAAGCAAGGTTCGGGGATTAATTTTGTGGTCATCGATAATAAATTAAAATACGAGTTAAATAAACAGAATATTGAAAACCATAAATTAAAGGTGGGATCTCAGCTTGAAACAATGGCTGTACACTTATAAATTATATTATAGAATGTTTAGATTAAAACACATATTGATTATTTTACTTTTGCTTCTAAATGCAGTTGTAATCAATGCGCAACAGGATAGAGTTTCTGCTGCGTATTCATTGCTCCAAAGCGGAAATCTAGATAGTGCACGAGTAATGATTGACCTTGCTGTAGCCGATTCCGAGTCAGTTAATGACGGTCAGGCATGGTACTTAAAGGGATTTATTTATAAATCGATTTATAACAAACGTGAAAAGTCTAACAGAATATCTCCCGCTCGAATTGAAGCATTGAATGCCTTTAAACGTTCTTACATAATCGACACTTCAGTGCAAAATGTCTCTGAAAACGTTAAAAATATCACTTATTTGGCCACTACACTTTACAATGATGCCGCTCTAAGTTTAGATACTGTGAATTATAAATTGGCTATTGATAATTTCGAATTATTCAAAGTCTTTTATAAACTTATTGATACTTCACAAGCGAACATCAAACGTAACGACATTAAGTTCTTATTGGCTTTGGCATCCGTCTACACTCAGATTTATGAAAAAGATAGAAAAGGCAAATCCGATTTCTTGACTTTTTCTAAAGTTACATACAATAAAGTATTAGCTTTAGACCCAAATAATGTTAGTGCTTATTACAACATGGGAATATTGTTTTACAACCAAGCTGTTCAGTTAATTAATCAATCTGATTATGATATTGACATTGTAGCTTTGAACGACATACAGGATAATTCTGTTAAGTTGTTCAAGGAGTCGCTTCCGTTTATGGAAAAGGCTTACAAATTAGACCCTAAACGAAGGGAGACACTATTGGGTCTTTCAGGTATTTATTTTAGTTTAAATGAAAAGGAGAAGTCTGATTTGTACAAACAAAAATTACAAGAAATAAAATAAAGTCTTTTTATTAAAAATATTGAAATGAGGTATGAAATTTAGGTTTACTATCGGTAGAAAAATTGGATTAGGTTTTGGTGTAATCTTGTTTTTGTTTATTGTTGCCTCCCTTTTGACAAATATTACGCTTACTGAGAGCCGAAAAAAAACGGATAAGGTAACACGTATATTTAATCCATCCGTTGCGTCATTAAAAGAATTCAACTATCTAATTATTGGGTCAAAATTGTTAATCACAAAGTGGTTTTATGTACAAACTTCAGATGATGTACTTGATAAAAAAGAATTGAGAAAGTTGATCAGCGAAGATTATCCAGCATTGAAATTGAAAATTAAGAAGTATTCTGTCAATTGGAATACGAATGAGAAAAGAAGCATTGATTCTATTTTTGTTCTCACCGAACAAATGTTCTATAGTTATCAGCAGGATGTGATGACTCCATTAAATTCTTTTGCATCCTATGACGATGCAAGTATAAAATTACCAGCGTTGATTCCTTTTGAAGAATTGGACGAAAAATTCAAAGCGATTAATGAAAAATTGAGTGTGCTTATTGATAAACAGAATTCAAATGCTTCAGACAACTCTAATGAAATGCTTCATTCGTTCAGCTTTTTACAGAAGATTGTAATTTGGCTAGGTTTCATACTTGTTTTCGGAGGTATCTTAATTGCTGTTTACACAATAAGAACAATAGTAAGGCCAATTCATCAACTGAAAAAAATCTTGTTGAAGATGGGTAAAGGTGTACTTCCGACCGAACGCATTAAGGACAGAAATGATGAAATAGGAGAAATGTCGATTGCGTTAAACGGTTTAGTTGACGGTATGGCTAGAACTACTGAGTTTGCTCGCGAAGTAGGTGCTGGAAATTTTACTTCACATTATCAACCTTTGAGTGACGAAGATACTTTAGGCGCAGCCCTGCTTAAGATGCGGGAAGATTTAAGTGAAAACGAACGAATATTAGAAGCGAAGGTAATAGAAAGAACAGAGGAAGTCGTTCGTCAGAAAGAAGAAATTGAAACGCAGAACCAAGAATTAGAAGTCTTGTTCAAACATGTTACTGATAGTATTAAATACGCCAAACGTATTCAAGAGGCTATTTTGCCACCTGATAGTTTGGTTAGAAGATTATTGCCGAATTCATTTGTGTTGTATAAACCAAAAGACATTGTTAGTGGCGATTTCTATTGGGTTGATGAAAAAGACGGAAAGACCATGTATGCGGCAGTTGATTGCACTGGACATGGAGTTCCTGGCGCCTTTATGTCTATAGTAGGATATAACTTATTGAAGCACGTGGTAAATAAAAATATCACTACACCTTCACTTATCCTTGATGGTTTGAATGATGGAGTGAGCGAAACTTTACATCATGGGCATGAAGAATCACATGCAAAAGATGGTATGGATATCTCACTTTGTACCATCGATTTTAATAAACTTGAATTGCAATTTGCTGGAGCCTTTAATCCACTTTTCATTATTAGACAAAACGAACTAATACAAGTAAAAGCCGATAAATTTCCGATAGGTTATTTTCTAGGTGAAGAGAAAAAGAAATTCACTAATCATATTATTCAACTCGAACGAGGAGATTGTATTTATACTTTCTCAGATGGATATGCGGATCAATTTGGTGGAGCAAACGGTAAAAAGTTTATGGCAAAACACTTCAGAGATCTGTTATTAGAAATTCATAAAGAACCTATACATCTTCAAAAGGAAATCCTGAATAAAACATTCGAGGATTGGAGAGGCAACCATGATCAGGTTGATGATATCTTAGTGATTGGTCTAAAAATAGAATAGAAGTTCGTCAATCTAACAAGTAAAGTTTTGTAGACTTTACTTATCCAAGTCTTCAAAGCTAATATCTGTGAAATTGGGATTAGAATTTGGTGGTGTATACGTTGGACGATTATCTATGTTTCCATTTGGGGATTCTTCTGAATTAAAATTCATCATGTATTCTAGAATTTCGGCTAAACCATCAGCAAAATTTTCAAGGTCTTCTTTATAAACGAAAATTTTATGCTTGTCATAAATGAATCTACCATCATTCAACATACGTTTTTTGCTTTCAGTAATAATTAAGTATTGTTCATTTTTTCTTGTGGATTTCACATCGAAAAAATAGGTTCTTTTCCCAGCCCTTACTGCCTTTGAGTAGACTTCATCTCTGTCCATTCCATTTCTTTCTCTTCCGTCTTCCATCGTTGAATTAAATAAGTTTATTATTTTAGTTCACAAATGTTTATATAAAATTCAGCAAAAACAAAATTTGTTAATAACTTTTATCGATAATTTTATCAATTAAAGGGGGCTTTCACATCGAAATACTTGCTACACTAATATCTATATTAATCGAAACCTTCCTTTAATACAATTGGTTTTGGGATTATTTGCTATTCTATCATTTGTATTTATCTTTACAACTTTGAAGTTAACCATTATGAAGGTAAATATAATAGGAGCAGGTGTCTCAGGATTAACAGCCGGAATCTATTTACAGATGAATGGTTTCGAAACGCATATTTTCGAAAAACATTCAATTCCTGGTGGCCTTTGTACCAGTTGGAAAAAAGGTGAATATACTTTCGATAGCTGTGCCCATTGGATATTAGGGAGCGATAAAGGTTCTTCTTTTTACAAAATTTGGAATGAGATTTTGGATATGAAGAGAATAAAATTTCATAACCATGATGTAAGGGTTGAGGTTGAACTAAAAAACAACATTAACAAATATGGAATAAAAACATTTTTCCTCTACACTGATCTAAATCGTTTAGAAAATTACATGATTGATATAGCTCCAGAAGACACCAAAGCAATCAAGGAGTTTATGAAACCAATTCGGGTTATGCAAAAATTCGATTTGCCACCAATACTAGACGACTTGCCTTTCTTTCCTTCCTTGATTCGAGGAATAAAAATGAGCAGATACCTTGAATTCCTTTATTGGTTTTTAAAAATTAAAAATTATACAAACTTCACTTACGCAAAGAAATTCAAAAATCCATTTTTAAAGGAAGCATTCGAATTATTATATGATGGAGAGGAAGTGAACATGATGGTACTAACCATGCCTCTTTCTGTATTCGATAAAAAAAGCGCAGGATATCCAATAGGAGGCTCGATGAAATATGCAAAGAGAATCGAGAAAACCTATTTGAGTTTGGGTGGAACAATGCACTATAAAACCCCTGTACAAAAGATATTAACCGAAAATGGAAAGGCTGTAGGTCTTTTAGTTAGGAATAATATCACCCATTATTCCGACATCACTATTTCAGCAGCAGATTGGAATTTTACTGTTTTTAATGCACTTGATGGTAAATTTGTGAATCAAGATATTCTTGATTTAAAGAACAGTAAAAAGAATGCTATTTATTATTCTGTGATGCAATTTTCATTTGGGGTCGCGAAAGACTTATCTGAATTCCCTCATTTTTCTAGAGTTCCACTTGATGTGCCATTAGTTTCGCCTGATGGAACAATCTATCATCGATTCGAAGTGCATATATATAATTACGACTCCACTTTAGCCCCAAAGGGAAAGACAGCAGTTACCGTTAGTTTTTACACTTCTGAACGTGATTTCTGGATTGATGCTAGAAAAATCGACAGAAAAAAATACCGAGAAGCCAAAACCGAATTTACAAATAAGATAATCGATATTCTTAACACACGACTTAATGGAGTTAAGGATTTGATTGAAACAGTTGACGTAGCCACACCCGCTACTTTCGAGCGATATACTGGAAACTGGAAAGGAAGTACACAAGGTTGGTTGCCCGAAAAAAACTTATTGGCGCGTTCGCCTGTAAGTTTTAAATTGCCAGGTTTGCAAAATTTTTATTATTCAAGTCACTGGAATCAACCTGGAGGAGGATTGCCAATAGCAATAAAAACAGGAAGAG
>Ga0194047_10002031_pt1 | contig 11830 bp, 9 predicted proteins | sample JunL225m_MetaG_2_FD_160070 | JGI IMG/M metagenome (GOLD analysis project Ga0194047, IMG submission 160070) | Anoxic zone freshwater microbial communities from boreal shield lake in IISD Experimental Lakes Area, Ontario, Canada - Jun2016-L221-5m | ecosystem: Environmental > Aquatic > Freshwater >...
CAATCATCGCGCCATCGCCCTGAGTCGGTCAGGGCGATGGCGCGATGATTGCGGTTGAAAAGACGGGTGTCGATAGCGAACTCCAGACGGCGCGCCGCCTAGCTCACGGCAGGTTGTGTGAGTCCGAGTTCTGCGGCGGCCTAGGAGAAGGGGGCAAGGCGCACTGCGGATGAACCCCGTTGGTTGCTGGTCGGAAAGATCGACGAGCAGCATCGGTCCGCAATCATGACCCGGCGCGGCGACAATATTCGGCTAATTTCCGTGAGACGATCACGGGATGAAGAGGCAGCGATATATGAAAGCGAAGACGTTTGATCGCAAATTTTATGCTGGCGAGAAAATCATGGAACACCTTGATCTCAGCAACGCTCGGCGCGCGGGCACAGAGGCGAAGCGGGTCAACGTGGATTGTCCGGCCTGGATGGTGGATTCCCCCGACCGTGCGGCGCGACGACTCGGCGTGACGCGGCAATCGCTGATCAAGCTATGGCTGGCCGACAAGCTGGATCAGTCGGCTGCCGTCACCAACCGGTAGCTCTGGCGGCGTTCGAATCCGCGCCGGTCTCGCACACTCGTAATGGACCGCAAATCGGCCGGCAGCTCCGTTTACTCCGCAGACGGATCGGCAAACCGGGCCGCCTCCGCTTGTTCAAGTTTTTCCGAGGGTATTTTGTGCCAGGCCCGCCGTTCGGCGCCATACGGATCCAACACGACGTCGCTGCGAATACCAAATTCCATGGTTGCATGTGCGGCTCCATAGCGGGGCCATGCAGGCAGTCCGACGCCATTAGGATCCCCGGTACGCGCGAAGCGTGTCCAGGCATCGACCATCTGCTCGCTCAGATGCGTCCATGAGCCTTTTGGGCCAACATAGGAATATCCCTTTGAGGAGTCCTCGTGGAATACAAAAGGGATTTCCAGGCCGTGCATTGCGCCGTATTCAAGGCCCGTAGGGCCCTTCGTCAGCGAGCGATAGGTAAACAGGTAAACAAAGGTTGGCTGGCGATCATCGTTCAGCTCCGCCAGGCGAATGGAGGGCATTCGAAAGACGATGTCGCCTAACAGTTGCGTGACGGCCTCCGAACGGGAGTTGCCATCATTTATATAAATGCTGAGGATGTTCTCAGCGCCAGGACCAAAGCTGCGCAAAAGCCGCGCCTGCAGCACTGAGTCCGTCTGCTGATCGACTGGCGAAGCGTCCATTGCCATCCAATAGCGAATTTCCTCGGAATTCGTTCCGATGAGTAGTGGTTTGCTTAAACGAGGATCCGCGGCAACGGCCTCAATCGGTGTCCGATCAAACGTCCGTCCGTCCTCAACCATGCCAAAAGTTGCCAGCCCAAGTCCCTTCGTAAATAGCGCCGATTGGGCGCGCAGCATGTCTTCAACAGTGAGTTCTTGGAGCTCCTTGATCGTAGTCACATGCGCAAGCGTCATGAACTTCGAGCTGATGTTAGTCGCCTCCTTAAGCGATAAAAACTGCCCGGGATCGCCACTCTCGATGATCGCTTTCTGAAACAACTCTCGCGCTGCTGGTATCGCGAGTAAGCCGTGTATGCTCGCCCCGCCGGCCGATTCGCCAAAGACGGTGACATTGCGAGAATCGCCTCCAAACCGGCCCGCGTTTTTCTGAACCCATCGCAGGGCCTCGATCTGGTCCAACAGCCCAAGGTTGCCGCTGTCGGCGAAGTGCATTCCGCCCACTTCGCCCAGTTCCAGGAACCCGAAGGCTCCGAGGCGGTATTGCAAGGAAATCACGACGACGTTGCCCCGCTCAGCGAGAAAACCACCGTCGTAGCAACTATCCTCGGCACTTCCTTCCTCGAAAGCGCCACCGTGGATAAATACCATCACCGGTCGCGCCTTGTCATCGGCTCCTGGGGTCCAGACGTTGACGGTCAGGCAATCCTCGGACTGGATGCCGTCGCCGTCTTCGGCAGGATCATCCAGATCGAGCACTTGGGGACATGCCGCCCCGCGCACCCGGGCATCGCGCGGGCGCGCCCACGGGACTGGCGGCGTAGCCGGTCGAAAGCGCCGCTCGTTGAGCGGCGCCGCCGCATAGGGAATCCCGCGGAAGGATTGCACGTGTTCGTCCTGCAGGCCTACGACAGGGCCGTCGGTCGTGGCGACTAACACGGGGGCACCGGCTTTTAGGAAATCCTGGCTCTGAGCCCAGCTTGTTGACGCGGTGAGGACGGCGACGGCCAACAGCCCTAGGGATAGCAGCCAACTCTGCTCGAGCGCACGACAGTCGCGGTTTGCATATGATTTCACGCTATTTCACTCCGGACTTTTTCTTCGTGGCAGTTGCCGCCGGGTTATCCTCAAAATGATTGAAGAGCCCCCCTTTATCGATGCGCCTATAGCCCTAGGTCGCCCGCGCCTCGCCAGTCGGACCGGGTTTCCAATGGCCCGTACTTAGCAAAGGCATGGGCAAGTCGTTAGCGCAGTTAGTCTATAGTAAGCCGCGGGCGGTCTCGTTTCCCTAGCGATTTCAGCGCCGCCGTCAGCAACTCAGGGCCGATCACCCGCGCCGTGGGCGAGGATTCTTGCTGGCGAAATAATCTAGGAATTCTCGTCATGGCCCCGCGGGCGGAGTTCAGCAGTCTAGCCGTCCCTTCGCTGCGTACTTTTAAAAGTCCAAAACGCCGGTCGCCTTCTGGTAGACCTCAGTGCGGAGATCCGATGGCGTTTTCCGCTGGCATAACTAGGGTTTCAAAGTCGCCCTTTATTAACCCTATGGTTCCAATCAAAAACCATCATCTAGCAAGCGAAACCTACGTGCTCGTTGCCATCGTGGAAAAGCGTTTGAAAATCCAAGCCACTACGAAATGCTCCAGATACTGAGCCTCGCCATGTTAGAGAAAACCCCTTTAGCTGAGCTAATTTCTCAACTCCAAAGTAGGCAAAACGACGACGATCTCGGTAACTAACTGAATTTGTTTCAATAAGGTCCGGACACCAGTGACATATCCAAAGAATTAGCGCAACTCGGGCGTTCGGTAGTTTTCTATACTGGGTCCAATAATGCGCCTATGGTCATTTATATGAGCAAAAGAGAACTCACTGGGCGCCGCAGCCGCGCGACCCCGGCGGTTTTAGACAGTGGTCCGGCTTATGTGACGCGGCGGATTCCCTATTACGCGTTTTTGGACGAGGAGGCTCTCGTACGAATCGAGAATCAGGCCTTCCACGTACTGGAGACGGTGGGCATTGAATTTCGCGAGGCGCCCGATGCCCTCGAGCGCTGGCGCTTGGCGGGTGCGAGCGTTGCCGGCACTCGCGTACGCGCGGATCGCGCGCTGGTGCGCGCGCTCCTCGCCACCGCACCGGCGGAATTTACCCAGGTCGCGCGCAATGCAGCGCGCAGCGTTCGCATTGGAGGTCCGCATCAGGTGTTCGCACCTGTCTATGGTTCGCCCTTTGTGCGCGATCTGGAGGGTGGGCGACGCTATGGCACCCTCGCAGATCTGCAGCGACTGATCAAACTCACCCACCAGTTGGCGCCGTTGCATCACTCGGGATTTGTCACCTGCGAGCCGTGCGATATCCCGGTGTCCAAGCGGCATCTCGACATGTTGCTCGCCCATATGACGCTCACCGACAAACCGCACTTGGGCGCGATCACCGAAAGGAGTCGTGCCGAAGACAGCATTGCGATGGCGCGTCTGCTGCATGGGGAGGCGGTGGTGGAGCAGCACTGCGTCATCATGGGCAACGTCAACACCAACTCACCGTTGTTGGTTGACAAAGTGGTCACCGATGCCGCGCAGGTATACTGCGGCGCGGGCCAAGGATTGGTGGTGGTGCCCTTCATTCTCTCGGGTGCGATGGGGCCCGTGACTACCGCCGGCGCGATCGCGCAGGCGCTCGCCGAGGCGATGATCGTCGGCGCCTATACGCAGCTGGTCCGGCCTAGCGCACCCTTCGTGTTGGGCAATTTTCTCTCCTCGATGAACCTGCGTTCGGGTGCACCGACCTTCGGCATGCCGGAGCCGCTGATGTCCAATCTGGCCATTGGTCAGTTGTCACGCCGTCTCAATCTGCCGCTGCGCTGCGGCGGGGCACTTACGGCTTCTAAAGTGCCGGATGCCCAAGCGGCGGCCGAGAGTGCCGACTCAATGCTCTCGACCGTGCTGGGTGGCGCGAACTTTATCCTGCATGCGGCCGGCTGGCTCGAAGGGGGCCTAGCGACGGGCTACGAGAAACTCGTTCTGGATGCCGACCGGCTCGGTGCTTACGAGACCGTGCTGCGCGGCTTTGCCACCGACGATGATGCACTTGGCCTCGATGCCTATGCCGATGTGGAGCCTGGTGGCCACTTCCTCGGCAGTGCGCACACCCTGTCGCATTACCGCACGGCTTTTTATGAAGCACCGCTGTCGGATTCCAATAGCGTCGAACAGTGGGAAGAGCAGGGCTCGAAGGATGCGGCTCGCCGTGCGTACGACCGTTGGAATCAGCTTCTGGAGGAATATACGCCGCCGCCGCTGGACAGTGCCGTACGCGAGTCGCTTGAAGATTACGTTGCGCGGCGCAAAAGCGAACTGCCCGATGCCTGGTATTGAATTGGAGCTTGCATGAATACCGCAACACAGACCAAACCATTACCCACCCAAGCCCGCGTTGTCGTCATCGGTGGCGGCGTTGTCGGTTGCTCGATCTTGTTCCATCTCGCAAAGCTTGGCTGGAAAGACGTGGTTCTACTCGAACGCGCAGAGCTCACCAGCGGCTCTAGCTGGCATGCAGCCGGGCAGATCCACACGATCAGCTCTGATCCGAACATCAGCCGCCTGCAGGGCTACACCATCAATCTGTACAAAGAAATCGAGGCCCTGTCTGGGCATCACATCGGGCTGCACTCCACCGGTGGGTTTTACCTTGCATCCAACCGTATTTGGTACGACTACTTAAAGCGCGAGCGTTCCAAGGCGCGCACGATGGGGCTGGATCAGGAGTTCATCAGTGTGGAGGAAGTCGCACGTCGCCATCCGCTGATCAATCCCCGTCACTATATCGCCGCACTCTGGGATCCGATCGATGGGGACATCGATCCGTCAGGTGTTGTCTATGCCTATGCCAAATCTGCCCGCGCGCTCGGCGCGCAGTATTACACGCACACGCCGGCGCTCTGGACGCGTCAGCGCAGCGACGGCAGTTGGGACGTCGGCACACCCCGCGGCACCATCCACGCCGAAATGGTGGTCAATGCAGCAGGTCTTTGGGCGCGCGAGGCCGGCCGCATGGCCGGGGTACATCTACCGGTGCAGCCGATGGAACACCACTACCTCATCACCGAGGATATCCCGCTGATCACGGAGCGGATGCAATCCGGTGAGCGTCTGCCGGCCGGTATCGACTACGAGGCAAACATTTACTTCCGCCAGGAACGCAACGGCATGCTGCTGGGCACCTACGAGCCGCGTTCGACACCGTGGAAGGTCGGCGGTACGCCGGCGGATTTCGGTCATGAACTTCTGACACCAGACCTCGATCGTATTGCGGACCGTCTGGCACTGGCCTTCGAGAGGATTCCCGCACTGGCGGATGCCGGCATCAAAACCGTCGTCAATGGGCCCTTCACGTTCGGGCCCGACGGCAATCCGATGATCGGCCCGGTGCCCGGTATGACCAACTATTGGGCTGCGGTGGGCGTGATGGCCGGTTTTTGTCAGGCCGGTGGCGTCGGTCTGTGTCTGGCCGAGTGGATGATCCACGGCGCGCCCTCGATCGACGTGTGGGCGATGGATATCGCCCGCTTTGGCAATTTTGCAAGTCCCGATTGGGGCACCGTCAAGTCCTCTGAGAACTATGAACGTCGCTTCGTGATGACCTTCCCGAATGAGACGCTGCCCAAGGGCCGACGCCAGAAAACGACTAGTTTGTATGATCGCTTCGTGCAACGGGGTGCCGTTATGGGAACCTCGTTCGGGTTGGAGCACGCACTGTGGTTTGCGAAGGATCGCGAGGATGCGTTTGAAGAGCCTACCTTCTCACGCAATCGGAGCCACAACTATGTCGCGCGGGAGGTGGCGGCGGTCCGCAGTGGCGTTGGTGCGATTGAAATAGCGAACTTCGGCAAACATGAAGTGAAAGGTCCCGACGCCCGCGCTTGGCTCGGCCGCCTGCTCGCTGGCCGCTTGCCAGCGCCAGGCCGGGTCTCCTTGAGCCCGATGTTGCTACCGAACGGCAAGCTGTACGGGGACCTGACGGTCACCGCACTGACCGATGAGCACTACTTGCTGCTCGGATCGGGCGCGGCGCAGGAGATGCACCGGCGCTGGTTTGAATCCCAGCTCGGGAATGCACAGGTCGACTACGCAAACATCTCGGACCGGCTCCATGGTTTTGCTATTTCCGGCCCCCAGTCGCGGGCGCTCTTGCGTCGCGTCACCCGCGAAGACGTCTCGGCGCAGGCGCTGCAGTTCCGCGATGTGCGGCGTACCTTCGTGGGTGGCGTGCCGGTCTATCTGTTACGCATCTCGTTCTCTGGAGAACTCGGCTATGAGATCTACTGCGAGCCGCAGTTTCACCTAGCACTGTGGGAACAGCTCGAACTGCATGGCGCAGACTTAAAACTGACGCTGTATGGTGCACGGGCATTGATGAGCTTGCGATTGGAAAAGCAGTGGGGGGTGTGGACCCTTGATTACCGCCCTGACTTCACAGCAGCCGAAAGCGGACTGGATCCATTTATCGACTGGACGCGTGCGTTCATCGGTCGGGACGCGGCAATCAAGGAGCGCGAGAAGGGCCCAGCGAAGCGGCTCGTGACCATGATTGTTGACGTGGACGGGCAAGATGTCGTGGGCGACGAAGCTATTCTTTGCGGCAGTGCGAGCGTTGGACACGTCACGTCCGGTGGCTATGCCCATCACAGCGGCGTATCGGTGGCGTTCGGGTATGTCGATCTTGCCTACGCTGGCGCAGGCCAGCGCCTCTTCGTGGAGATCGACGGGCAGATGCGGTCGGCGCAGGTGTCGGGTGAGCCACTTTACGATCCCAAGGGATTGCGTATGCGCGGGTAGGTGACACCTGAGGGGCCGTGATGAGCGCGCAGTTGCGCCATCATCGGTCCCGTGACCTCGACGGTGTTTGCTCAAACGCGGCACAGGGCGCTTGGGTAAGCAGCAGCATGGCTGATATTCCGAGCGCTTCAGCGGCTATACGGATTTTTTGCGCGGCCGATGCATTTATCAGTCGGGCGCCTCTTTTCATGTACGCTCAGGCTAGCGCGGTTGGCGGGCGAGCGGCGAAGCAGGGACTATGTGCAGGGAAGGAAAAAATGATTGAGTTGTATGGGATGAGCAGTCCAAACGTCCTTAAAATTACAATTATGTTGCACGAGGCTGCGCTGCCCTATCAACTGCATCATGTGGGCGTCTTTGAGGGAGACCAGTTCCTCCCGACTTTTAAGGCGCTTAATCCGAATAGTAAAGTCCCGGTTTTAGTCGATCATGGAGGGCCCGCCGGCGCCTCGCATACCGTGTTTGAGAGTGGTGCGATTCTCCTGTACCTAGCTGAAAAGACAGCAGTGGGGTTGGCGTCTGAGCCGTTGGCGCGCTCCCGACAGATGCAGTGGCTGATGCTACAGCTCACCGGTATCGGACCAATGTTTGGTCAGCTTACCCATTTCAGCCGCTACGCCCCGGAAGGGAACGACTATTCGTTAGCGCGCTATCGCAGTGAAGTCAGACGCCTGCTAAAAGTTTTGGATGAGAGGTTGAGCGATCAGGAGTACCTCTCAGATGGCTACTCGATTGCCGATATGGCTACCGTGCCTTGGATCCGGTTAGCAAGCACTATGTACCCTTGGCTGCAGGCGGACGGCGAAGGGAGGGTGCTTGCCGATTATCCGTCATTGGGGCGTTGGCTGCAGCGGGTAACTGCGCGTCCTGCAGTGAGGGCCGGTATCGAAGCGGGGGAGCGTTTCCTGCCCGAGGATATCGCCATGTTCAAAAAGGCAGGCAATGATCAGTTCGATCGATTTTTCGGGCGTGGGAAATACTTGTTGGCATGATCGATACGTTGGGATACGCGCAATCGGGTAGGTCAGGCATCGTGGGTTATCGAAGGAACCGCGTTTGGATGCAGAGGATAGTGCGCGGTGAGTGGCCTTCGCGTGCGATCGGAAGTCGGATGCGATACTGCTGATGTTTGGAGGCTAGTGATAAGGCAGGCGACGCGGTAGGGGTCTACCGTGGACTTGCCGAAACTGCTGATCGTCGCTCTGCGGTCGTTGGGTGCGACAAACAGTGAACTGTGCTCTCCGATATAAAATTAGCACTGACCGGTCGCAAACCGGGTGCCGGTTGCGACCCCAAATTGCGTGACGCTAGATACGGACTAAGTGACTAGTCAATGCATGTGTTAGTTGGTTAACCGCAAATAGCCTTCTTCCATGAATATTCGATCGAATATTTAAAAGCACTCTAGACGGGGGTGTTACTTCAGTAACTCCTGAATTGCCGCGTCGAAAGCCGGGTCAGTTGGGGTCACTGCGCTGCCGAAGTGTTGCTGCACCGTGCCGTTGGGTCGCACCAGGTACTTGTTGAAGTTCCAGCTAGGGGCTTGCGTTTGCCGAGCCAGTTCCTTGAATACTACATTGGCCTTGGCCCCCTTGACTGGCTGCGGCGCCAGCATCGTGAAGGTGACCCCGTAGTTCAAAAAGCAGGTATCAGCCGCTTCCGCTTCATCCTTGGCTTCTTGAGCGAAGTCATCGGATGCAAACCCGACGACAACCAGACCGCGGTCTTTGTATTTTTGGTAAACGGCTTCGAGACCCTTGAACTGCGGCGTGTAACCACAGTGACTTGCCGTATTGATGATCAGTAGCGGCTTGCCGGCGAAGGCAGTGCACAGGTTGACGCTCTGGGACGAGTGCAGCTTTCTAAAATCCTGGTTCAGATACGCTGAGCAGGCCGGTGCGCTTGGGAGGGGCGCTGCAGTGGCTGCGGTGGATTCGCCGTGAACGGCGAGCAGTCCGGCGATCGCAAGTAGGGCTACTTTAAATGTCATCGCATATCTCGCTTTAGCTGAGGCAGTGTTCACCCGGTCAGTTTAACGTGTTCCCGTAGCGGCAGGAGGCGTCCCGCGGTCCGGTCAAGCAGAAAACGGGTGCAGCGATAATCCTCTCACTTGTACAGGACGGATTCCCGGAGACCGCGGACCGGTATCCGTAGCGGTCGGTGGCCGCGTCGGCGGCGCGAGGATTGGTGGACGCCTCTGGTTGCCGTCAGTCGGCGAGCCAGTCGGCCGCACGTTCCGCGATCATGATTGTTGGCGCATTCGTGTTGCCGCTGGGGATCGACGGCATCACGGCGGCGTCAACGACTCGCAGGCCAGCCACTCCATGCACAGCGAGCGTCGGGTCAACCACCGCGCCGGGGTCGAGCCCCATCCGACAGGTGCCGACCGGGTGGTACAGCGTTTCGGCCTTGCGTCGGATCGCGGCGGCGAGCCGCTCGGTGTCTTGAGTGTCAGGCCCCGGATAAATCTCGGCACCCCGATACGGCTCGAACGGGGTGGCGGCCGCGATGCGCCGGCCCGTGCGGACCGCCTCGATCAGCAGCGGCAGATCGCGCGGATCGCTCAGATAGTTCGGTTGTAGGTTCGGTGCCGTGCCAGGATCGCGCGAGGAGAGCGTCAGACGGCCACGGCTTAACGGCCGCAGCGGCGTGCAGTGGATGCTGTAGCCGTGTCCGGGCAGGCGGTTGCGACCGTGATTATCCAGTTGTACGGGTGCGAAGTGGTACTGCAGGTCGGGTCTGCGATCGGTGGCGAGCGATGAGGCAACAAATGCGCCCGCTTCGGCAATGTTGGAGCTTGCCGGACCACTGCGCGTGAGCAGATAGCGGACCGCAGCCTGCAGTTGCTGCCATTGGTTGAAGTCGTAGGTGATCGGTTTTTTAGAACGGACCACGATCGTGTAGTCGAGATGATCGTGCAGATTGGCGCCTACACCGGGCAGGTTGGCCACGACGTCGATGCCTAGGGTCTCCAGATCACTAGCCGGCCCGATACCGGAGAGCATCAGCAGCTGCGGCGAGTTGATCGCGCCACCGCACAGCGTGACGGCCTCTGCGGCGATGCGCTCGGTTGCGCCGTTTGCGGATAGTTCGACACCGGTGGCGCGACCGTACTGGATCAGCACGCGGGTGACCAGCACGCCCGTTCGGACTGTCAGATTCGGGCGGGCCATCGCCGGCGCAAGATAGGCCCTTGCGGTGCTCGCACGCCGTCCGCGCCGCTGCGTGACTTGGTAGTAGCCGATGCCGGCCTGCTGCGCGCCGTTGAAATCCGCAGTGCGCGACAGCCCAAGAGTCACACCGGCCTCGATGAATGCCGCCGACAGTTCGTTGGTAAAGCGAAGGTCACTGACCGTCAGTGGTCCACCGACGCCGTGGTAGGCGTCCGCGCCGTGAGCCTGGTCCTCCGCTTTGCGGAAGGCGGGCAGTACATCGCGATAGCTCCAGCCGGGCGCGACTTGATTCCAGTGGTCGTAATCCTCTGCCTGCCCTCGCACGTAGCACATCGCGTTCATGGAGCTGGAGCCGCCGAGCACTCGACCGCGCGGCCACCACAAGCGTCGCCCGTCGAGTCCGGGCACGGGATCGGTGTGATAGTCCCAATCGATGCGAGGGTTGCGTACTAGCTGTGCGAGGCCGGCTGGTATATGGATGAATGGGTTGGTATCTGGGCCGCCGGCCTCGAGCAGCAGTACGCGACGGCGGGGGTCGGCACTCAGGCGGTGCGCGAGCACGCAGCCAGCCGAGCCTGCGCCGACAATAATGTGGTCATAGCGTTTCAGGTGGCACCAGTCCTTGCGGCCGGGTCCTTGATTCGCGACACCATTGATCAAGAAACCGCAGCCATAGCGACAGTGTGCCGCAAGCAGGCAGTGGCATGGAATCCCCCCTCGATGCGGATAGTCGCAGACGCACGCGAAGGCTGGGCCAGTGTTCCGGCGCCCTCACCCAATGGACGAGCGTGGATTCGCGCAGCCAATGGGTGCGTCAATGGTCTAAAGTGTGCGTATGTGCAAGCGTCGCTCGTTGCTGTTGCTGGGTGTTCTTTTCGGGATCGCTGTGTTTTGGTGGATCAGTACACCGACCAGGCAGCAGCGCGTTGTGCCCACCATTGCACCATTGGAGCGTCCTGCTTCTGCTGCGTTGGGGATCCCGTCTGCACCGGTGCGGCCTCGCGTGGTGGATCAGCGACCGCCTGTTGCGCGTGATGGTACAACGGTTGTTGCCCAATACGGCTTTGTCGGTGCTATTGGAGACGAGGCCGGTGGTACGCAGTATCTATTCACACGGGCCGACCAGTCCTTTTCGGTGGCCCTGGGCGGTGTCCTGGAAGGTCTGTGGCGCGTCGATAGCGTGGAGGTAGATCGCGTTCGATTGACGCGCCTGACCGACGGCATTGCGGGGGTTATTCCCTTCTCCAACGCAGGCAGTGGGTCCTTGGAATTACCCCGCGATGCCGTCGTCCTTGCAAAGCCGCCACAACCAACCAGTCGGCGCAGTTTGCGTAGCCGTCACCCGTAAGCGACGTTACAGGTCGGGATGGAAGTCCTCGAGTGTCAGGTCGTAGACGGTGGTGCGCCGAAAGAGCGGATTGCCGGACGGGAACCCCAGTGAGCCCGGCACTACGATCAGCCAATGTGCGCCCCGGCGCATGAGCGGTAGCACCGCCTGCAGACCCGGGATCAGGCGCTGCATCGGAAACTCCACCGCGGTGGCAAAGTCTGCGTTGCCGCCGCTTTGCCCAAAGGCTTCGCCCGTTACCAGCGTGCCCCGATAACGTACCCGCACGTGGTCATTGG
>Ga0194047_10002038_pt1 | contig 11811 bp, 9 predicted proteins | sample JunL225m_MetaG_2_FD_160070 | JGI IMG/M metagenome (GOLD analysis project Ga0194047, IMG submission 160070) | Anoxic zone freshwater microbial communities from boreal shield lake in IISD Experimental Lakes Area, Ontario, Canada - Jun2016-L221-5m | ecosystem: Environmental > Aquatic > Freshwater >...
CTTTTGCACGATCATGTTTGGGAAGCGCCTGAATCACAGAAATTTTTGGTGTCAAAAATTGAGAGTTACCTCGCTCAAGAATTCTCATCTCAAACGAACTCTTCGCCCTGTTCGTTATTTCACCACGAACCCAGCTTCCCTTGCCATCTGAAACTAAAAGCTCTTCGCCAACATCCATGCGTAAAACTTTGATTGCATGGTGGGCTTCATCTCCAGTCACCAGAAGAGCTGGTCCTTCGCTCAGTTCTTCAACAAAAAAAAGATTCAGCATGATTTGCGTCAGCGACCGAAAGCGTCTTTAAAACGACCAAAGAATCCTGATTCCGAAGTTCGCTCGCCAATTTTGTGAACTGAAACCGTTTCTGGCTTTTCGTCGCGAACTTGAGCCAGGGAACGTAACAATTCTTCTTGCTCTTTGCTCAATTTTGTTGGAGTAAGAACTTCGACATGCACAATCAAATCACCGCGTCCGCCACTTCGCAGTCTGGTGATACCGAGATCTTTAACAACCACGGTATTTCCACTCTGGAAGCCCGGCTTAATAATTATTTCTTTCGGTCCATCTAAAGTTTCTACAACAACTTTCCCGCCTAAAGCCGCTGAACTCATGGGAATCGAGATCGCAATATGCAGGTTGTTACCTTCACGTACCAAGAGATCATGCTCTTTTTCCACTATCTCCACATAAAGATCTCCAGCGGGGCCACCTCCAGGACCGACTTCGCCTTGGCCAGAAAGGTGAATTCGATTCCCAGTTTCTACTCCCCCGGGAACCTTCACATTGATTGTTCGGCGGGAACGGACCCGGCCATCTCCGGCGCATTCACCACAAGGATCAACAATTACCGAACCAAAACCTTGGCAATTTGCACATGGTCTAGAGGTCATGACCTGCCCAATGAAAGATCTGGTTACTTGTTGAACTTCACCTCGACCACGACAGACTTCACAGGTCTTTGGTTTGGAGTTGCTGGCTGACCCAGATCCGGAACATTTGTCACAAGCAACCGCGGTTTCCACATTGAGTTCTCGTTCAGTGCCGAAACAGGCTTCATGCAAATCTACTTCGATTCGGATTAGTGCATCTTGCCCGGCTCGCATTCGTGGCCGTGGGCCACGTGACGATGCCCCGCCACCGAAGAATGCATCCATGATGTCGCCAAAACCAAAATTAGCCCCGCCAAATTGCGAATAAGGATCGCCACCTAAATCATAAGTCTGTCTTTTATTAGGGTCACTGAGCACTTCATAAGCTGCAGTAATGGCCTTGAACTTATCCTGAGTCTCAGGATCTGGGTTCACGTCTGGATGAAGCTCGCGCGCCAATTTGCGGTATGAGCGTTTGATTTCATCGAAGGACGCGTCTCTGTCGACGCCTAAGGTTTGGTAGTGATCAGACATTAATGAACCTCATTGAGAAAGTGACCGACATATCGAGCGACAGCATTCACTGCAGCCATGGAACCTGCGTAATCCATTCGCGTTGGCCCAATAATTCCAAGTGCGCCAAGCGATGATTCATCTGAACCGTATCCCATAGTAACTAAGGATGTCGATTTCAAATTCTTATCAACTTGTTCTTCGCCAATTCTTACTTGAACCGAAGTTCCTGCATCTGCCAGCAGCCTTAGTAATACAACCTGCTCTTCCAGCGCTTCAAGAATCGGGTGGATTGTGGCCGTGACATCTTGGTTAGACCTGGCCAAATTCGCGGTTCCGGCTAAGGCAACTTTCTCTTCGGGGCGTTCTACTGATACTTCCACCAAACTGGCAATAATAACCGCTAAAGAATTTCGGTCAGCGCCAGAAAAGGAATTGAGAATTCCATCGATCTGATAGGCAACTCTAGACAACGGGTGACCCTGAATGGCCGAATTTACCTTTTGGTGAAGTTCGCTCAAGGTTTCTTCGGAAAGATCGAAGGGCAATTCTATAATTCTTTGCTCAACTCGACCAGTATCTGTAATCAACACCAACATCGCCCTAGCTGGATGTAGCAAAACTAATTCCATATGTCGTACTCGAGATTTCGTCAGAGATGGATATTGCACAACCGCCACTTGACGAGTTATCTGTGCTAGCAATTTGACTGTTCTTGTAACGATGTCATCTACATCTACTGCACCTGCCAGAAAGGCTTCAATCCCACGACGTTCCGCATTCGAAAATGGTTTTACCGTGGCCAACTTGTCAACGAATAATCGGTAGCCAAGATTGGTGGGAATTCGACCAGCACTGGTGTGCGGCTGTGCAATTAAACCGGCCTCTTCAAGGATTGCCATTTCATTTCGAATTGTTGCAGGAGATACCCCAAGCCCATGCCGCTGGGCAATTATTTTAGATCCGACTGGTTCTTCCGTTGCCACATACTCTTCAACGATAGCGCGCAAGATCTCTAATTGCCGTTCCTGCATCTCCATGTGAGTATTCCTAGGAGATAACTAAAGTGATCGACAACAGGGTGATGAGAACGAAGGAAGGGAAGGCTTGCTTCAATTTATTCGCTCGAGAGTGCAATGCAATAGATCCAGCCATCGCACACCACAAATAGGCCAACGAGAACCAACCAAAGAAATTATCTGGATAGCGAAGGCTGTAGATCAATCCCAAGGAAGCTAGAGCTTCGGTTGCCCCAACGATGCGGGATATCCAATCTGGGACGTTAAGCTCGCGAACCCCGGAAAGTCCCTTCTCGCTACCGCCGAGTTTGGACAGACCAGCCACGATAAAGACCAAGGCGAGAAGGATGACCAGAATGTTGTGGACTAGATGCATGTCTCTACGCTACTACAGGAGGATTTCGCGCACGATTTGATCTGCCAAAAGCCGCCCAGTTTGGGTCAAAATAACCCTTCCCTCTTCCCATTTTTCCTTCGAGATGTGACCAGTAGCCAGAAATGGAAGTAATCGAGAACGCTGCTTTGAATCCAGCGAGGAGATTTCGATTCCTTGACTGATTCGAATCTCTAAAAGAATTCTTTCGCTCTCTTTTTCTGCATCTGAGAGAAATTCTTCTCCGAGCACGGGACTTTCTCCTGATTGCAGTCGGTCTCGATAAGAGTTGGGGTGTTTAACATTCCACCAGCGTCTTCCATCCATATGCGAATGAGCACCTGGTCCCAATCCCCACCAGTTGACGCCCTTCCAATAACCGATGTTGTGACGACATTCCGAACCAGGCTTAGCCCAGTTGCTGACCTCGTACCAATCAAAGCCTGCGGCATGGAATTTTTCGTCGGCAACCAAATATTTATCAGCAGTTAAATCTTCATCTGGCATTACAACTTCACCTCGTTTAACCTGAGAACCAAGTTTGGTGCCATCTTCAACAATCAACGCATAGGCTGATACGTGAGTAATAGGGAGCGAAAGCGCCGCTTCGACTGTTGTAGACCAGTCTTCAATACTTTCACCTGGCGTTCCGTAAATCAGATCCACGCTTATTTCGGCAAAGCCGGCACTTTTGGCCCAATCAATAGCCTTCGCGACATTCTCGGGATTATGCGTTCTATCTAGAACTTTAAGGACATGACTTTTTGCAGATTGCATTCCAAAGGAGATTCGATTTACTCCAATTGAATGCAGTGCTTCCAATTTTTCGAAAGTAACGGAATCGGGATTTGCTTCAATAGTTATTTCGCATCCTTTGGCGAAGCCGAATCTATTCTTTACATGCGAAAGCACTCTTCCCAAATCCGCCGGCTCCATAAGCGTCGGGGTGCCACCACCGAAAAATATCGTGGGAATGGGACCAGATTCTGGAATTAGATCTGCCTCTTGAATAAGCAGGTCGATATAGCCTTCCGAGACTGACGCGATATCGCCACCCGCGCGAAGTTCGCTAGGGGTGTAAGTATTGAAATCGCAGTAACCGCAGCGCTTAACGCAGTAAGGAACATGAATATAGAAAGCCAACGGCGACAGAGCCCGACTCACGGTTATTTCTTTGCCTTTGCCTTGTCTACATCTGCATCGGTTGTCAAAGCGGCGATAAATGCTTCTTGTGGCACTTCAACGCGCCCCACCATTTTCATCCGCTTCTTGCCTTCTTTTTGCTTCTCCAACAACTTTCGCTTTCGGGAGATATCTCCACCGTAACACTTAGCCAATACATCTTTGCGAATTGCTCGAATACTTTCCCGCGCAATGATTCTTGAACCAATCGCTGCTTGAATGGGCACTTCGAACTGTTGCCTTGGAATGAGCTCGCGCAACTTTGATGTCATCATAACGCCGTAGGCATAGGCCTTGTCTCGATGCACGATCGCGCTAAAAGCATCTACATTTTCACCTTGAAGCAAAATATCAACTTTAACTAGGTCGCCTTCTTCTTCGCCGATCGGTTCGTAATCTAAGGATGCATACCCTCTGGTTTTGGATTTCAATTGATCGAAGAAGTCGAAAACAATTTCAGCAAGTGGCAAGGTATACCGAATTTCCACTCGGTCTTCGGAGAGGTAGTCCATTCCTTTAAGCGTTCCGCGGCGTTGTTGGCACAGCTCCATAATGGCGCCAATAAATTCGCTAGGCGCCAAAATCGTAGCCCGAACGATTGGTTCGAATACTGCAGAAATTTTGCCATCGGGGTACTCGCTCGGGTTGGTCACAATCATTTCTTTGGTGTCATCGTGAACGACGCGATAAACGACGTTAGGCGCGGTTGAAATCAGCGATAAATTTGATTCTCGTTCCAAGCGCTCGCGAACGATTTCCATATGAAGCAATCCTAGGAATCCACAACGGAATCCAAAGCCCAGTGCAGCTGAAGTTTCTGGTTCATAGACCAACGCTGCATCATTTAATTGCAATTTATCGAGGGCTTCACGCAAGAGCGGATAGTCCGCACCATCTAGCGGATAGAGCCCCGAAAAAACCATTGGCTTAGGGTCTTTATAACCGGCAAGGGCTTTAGTAGCTGGGTTGTTGTAAGTGGTAATTGTGTCGCCGACTCGGGACTGACGAACATCTTTAACGCCAGTAATTACGTATCCAACTTCGCCAACGCCTAAACCTTTGCTGACAACCGGTTCTGGGGAAATGACTCCGACTTCCAACATTTCGTGGCGCACGCCAGTAGAAAACATTTGAATTTGATCACGGGTAGAGAGATGGCCATCGATTACTCGAACGTAAGTCACGACGCCACGGTAGGTGTCATACACAGAATCGAAAATGAGAGCACGAGCAGGAGCGTTGGCATCGCCTACGGGTGGTGGAATTTGCTTGACGATTTGATCCAGCAAGACTTCAACACCAGCGCCGGTCTTACCTGAGACGCGAAGACAATCTTCTGGCTGGCAACCAATGAGCTTGGCCAACTCCTCTGCAAATTTTTCAGGTTGTGCTGCAGGCAAATCTATTTTGTTGAGAACAGGGATGATGGTCAAGTTGTTCTCCATTGCCAAATACAGGTTGGCTAAGGTCTGAGCTTCTATCCCCTGCGCGCAGTCGACGAGCAACACTGCGCCTTCGCAGGCGGCAAGCGAGCGCGAAACTTCATAGGTGAAGTCCACATGGCCAGGAGTGTCGATCATATTTAAAATATATTCTTGACCGTCTAAGCCAGATCGCCAAGGAAGCCGCACCGCTTGGCTCTTGATGGTGATTCCACGTTCGCGTTCAATATCCATACGATCTAGGTATTGAGCTCGCATATTTCTTGGGTCGACAACTTCAGTGATGCCCAACATGCGGTCAGCCAAAGTGGACTTACCGTGGTCGATATGCGCAATTATGCAAAAATTGCGGATTTGCTCCGGATTTGTTGCAGAAGGTTGCGGAGCCTTAGAAAGTTCTATGGCAGGCATGAACTTTTACTTTGTAAAAAAAGAATTAACGAACGACAGCTTTGTTGGCTTGCTTAGCCATAGCTGACTTTCTATTTGCTGCAGCATTGGCATGGATGACACCTTTGCTGACAGCAGTATCAAGTGACTTGGAAGCAATGCGTAGTTCTTCAGCAATTACCTTCTGATCTCCAGCTGCAAGAGCATCCTTGAAACGGCGGATCGCAGTCTTAATAGATGAGCGAGCCGACTTGTTACGAAGTTGGGCCTTCTCGTTCGTCTTAATACGCTTGATCTGCGACTTAATATTTGCCACTTCAAACTACTTTCTTCCGTGATCATCAAGATCGATTCCCGAAATTGGGCTTTCATATTTTAGGTAATGCGTCCAGGGCTGACCCAAAGGATCTGCTCTAAGCGGTGAAGGCTACCAGCCCAGCCTACTCAGGCTCAAACTGAGCGATCTAGGCCCACAATGCCTGGGCTAGAGGGGAGCTCTAACCGTGGTGATCTTGATGATGGAGCGCTCCAAGGCATAACCAGGGTCAGCGGCGGCACCTTTTATATCGGCATCGGCTTGCGCGATGGATATCACCGCTTCTGCAAGGGTGGCTGGGTTCCAGCCGGCCAATTGGCGCCTAGCTTTATCAATCTGCCATGGCGGTAAGCCCAAAGAGGAGGCCAAATCGAAGGATTTCATGCCGCGACTAGCTCCAGATACCTTTGCCAGCGTGCGCAACGAACTGGCGATGGCGCTAATAACCAGGACTGGATCTACTCCGGTGGCCAGCGCCTGACGCAGAGCTACCAGGGCAACTTCGGTCTTTCCATCCAGGGTTGCATCTGCAACCTCAAAGCCGGTGGTCTCAATTCGCCCTTGGTAATACCGGGCAACTTCTGCCGAATCAATGGTTTTCCCCGCAACAACATCAGATGCCAATTGCGAGCAGGCGCTAGCCAACTCGCGAAGGTCATTGCCCAGGGCGCTCACCAGATCCGCAGCCGCTGCGCTGGAAATCTTTCGCCCTAGACGCGAGAACTCTTGCGCGACAAATTGCTCCTTCTCGGCCTCTTTTTTCACTGGCTCACAGAGGTAAATGGCGGGATCGCACTTTTTGATTTTATCGACCAAAGCTTTGCCTTTTACTCCACCTTTGTGCCACAGGATCAAAGTGACCGCTTCATCTGGTGCTGCTAAATAACTAGAAATTTCATCTTGGATTTCGCTGGCCAGATCTTGGATTTCGCGGATGACTAGGACTCGATCTTCGCCAAAGAGCGAGGGGGCAAGCGAATCGGTGATTTTGCCTAATTCAATCTCATCGGCATCCAAATAGGTGCACTCTGCCGTTGGATGCTTCGAGATCTCCGTGGCAACTGCGCGATCAGCCAGGAGCGACTCACCGCCTTGGATCAAAACTATCCCCACGAAATTCGCCACCAATCTTTCTTTATGGTTCTGATCTTATGGGAGGAAGTGACCGCAATCGAGCCATCCCGATCGGTGCGATAGACGGGCACGCCGCGAATTGCAAGTGCGGAGAGGGTGCTGGGCGCCGGGTGACCATACGGATTTCCCGTGCCGACGCTGATGAGCGCAAGCTTAGGAGAGAGTAGGTCAAGTAATGGCAGATATTGATATGCGGAGCCATGATGGGCAACCTTAAGAATGTCTACCGAATGAAGACCCAATTCTTGAGAAATTATTTCCTGCGCTGGTGGCTCGATATCCCCCGCGGCGAATATTTTGTTGTCGCCAACCTGAATTAACAATGCGATGCTGGCATTGTTGACTGATGAACCATCTCCAGGCACGGTGGCCATTTTCCTGGTGGTCGCGGGCGGCCAAAGAACGTGGATGCTCACATCTATCGAAGGCGCGTTGGAGTTATTGAAGGTAAAAGTTTGACCGGAGTGGACAACGCTGACTGGCAACGATTTGAGGGTGGCCATCGTGACTGAGTAATCGGTTGCAGGTTCTGGAAGATTACTTATCCAAACTCTCTGCACATGGCGATTATGCAGAACTCCTGTGAGGCCAAAAACATGATCGGCATGAAAATGGGTTAGAACCAAGAGCGGGATATCCATTATCCCTAACCGGTTTAGACACACATCAATTTTCGCTGGATCTGGTCCAGCATCAATAACAATCGCTTGGTGATTGCCCAGGTTTATAACTGAACCATCACCTTGGCCAACATCGCAACTAACAAAAATCCAATCAGGACCGGGCCAGGGTGTGAGTGGAAGAACTACGAATCCAATAATTACTGAACCTAAACAGAAAGAAATAATCTTCTTTCTTCGCACGATTGAAAAAAAGAAAATAATGACTAGAACAATTCCAAAAACATTCTTCGGAAAAAGGAGCAAGGGAAGTTGGGCACCAAACTTTGCTACCCATGCAATCCACGCGCTACCTGGCGAAATTAATATCAAACAAAAATGAGTAACGGATGGAAGAAATCCAGCCAGTAATGCTGCAGCAAGACCCACAACTGTAATTGGAGCAACTACCAAGCCAACGGCTATATTGGCGGGCAAAGTGACTAATGAAAATTGACCGGATATCGCAATGATGATCGGCATGCAGAATAATGTTGCTGATAGTGGGATTGCTACCATTTCCGTAGCAAATCCAAGATATGGTCGCAATTTCTCGTTGATACGTGGGGACATCAAAATGATTCCTGAAGTTGCAGCAACGGACAGTGCAAATCCTGGATCAGTTGCTTGAAGTGGGTCCATTAAGAGAAGTACCGAAATTGCCAGGCCGAGCGAAGGAACAGAAGATGCTCGTCGACCGTGAGCTTTGGAAAATAATATTGTCGCCGTCATGACGCATGCTCTTAGTACTGATGGCGATGGCCTTACCAAAATAATGAACCCCGCCAAAACCACGGCGGTAAGCAAAATTCGGGCGCGTTTATTCGGCAAGAACCATTGCAAGAACCACAGTAGAAATTCGGCGATTATGGCAAAATTCGCTCCGCTTACTGCAGTCAGGTGGGAAAGTCCGCACCGGCGCATATTGGATTGAAAGTCTTGACCTTCCAGCGAAGTGTCACCGATAACTAATCCGGGAATGAGCGAACCTGCCGCCCCAGAAATCTTGGTAGCACTTCTTCGAAAATTGGTTCGAATATCGGCACTCCACTTATCCAGCCGTGACGCAGCAACGACCAAGCGACATGGTTGGGTTAATGAAAAGTAGGCCGAATACTTTCGATCACTTGAAGCAAATAACTTTCCCGTACATGAAATCCGCTCTCCCAGAATTACCGGAAAAGAGCGACGGCTAAATATCCGTATGGGAGTTCTAGCACGCGAAGAAATTTTCCCCACTGTGATCTGCTCGGTTCTAGCCTTAAAGGTGTACTGCCCGGCGCGAAGATGTGAACCCACGACTTTTGCGCCGCCTTGAACTGGGTCGCTTCTGACGGTGGCGATGATTTCCACCTGACCAGCAGACCTAGCGGCCTGATAAACCAGATTGTGGGATATAGCAACTTCCCTGATCGCTAATCCTGCCGATCCAGCCAGCAATGCAACAATGAGAACAACGGCTGCCCCTCGATAGAAATACCCAAGCGCAAAAACGGTTGGGATGAGGATCATGGCCCAGTTCCAGCCCCAACCAGATAAAGCCGAACCTAACCAGAGACCACAACCAATGATCAGAAGTCGAAAATCATTCTCCGTCGCAGAATCTAGAGGCGCACTAACGACTTTATTGCCTCATATTTTGCGGCGCCCATCCCGGAAACTTTCTGCAGGTCGGCGATAGTGAGGAAATGGCCATTCTTTTTTCGGTAATCGATAATTCGCGCAGCCATGACTGGACCAATTCCGGGCAAAGTATCCAACTGGGCCAGTGTTGCCGAGTTAATGTGAACAATTCCATTGGATTTTTGAGTACTGATTTTTGATTTGGATTGCGCCGCCATTGATGGTGGCATCGGGCCAACAATGATCTGCTCGCCATCATCCAAAATATGCGCCAAATTTATGTCGGTTAAATCAATCCCCTTCAATGCTCCTCCGGCTGCTTTGATGGCGTCGACCGCTCTGGAGCCAAAGGGCAACGAGTAAACGCCAGGTTTGAGTACTTTTCCAGCAATATCCACGACCACCTTGGGTGTGATGGATGGTTTCGCTACTGGTCGAATGGAAGGCTTACTTTCGACAGCAACGATTGGCAACGAGGCAGGAGTTGCCAGCGCACTTTGCCCATGTGCTAAAAAGAAATAAAAGAGTCCAAAAGCCAGGGCAGCAGAGAGGACGAAAAATAATCCTTTTCGTTGTTCTGGCGTGAATTCAGGTAGGACCGGCAGTTCCATTTCTGAAAACTAATTCAGAAAATTGAAAATTGCTCTTCCTTAGTCAGGAACGTGTTAATTAAATAACGATGTTAACAAGTTTCGGGGCGCGCACGATTACCTTCTTCACGCTTTGATCAACAAGACCAGAACGGATCTCGGCATTTTCCATGGCCAGCGTTTCAAGTTCGGAATCTGAAATGGAAGGCGACACTTCAATCCGGTCTCTGATCTTTCCATTGATTTGCAAGATGGCAATTACTGCATCAGCTTCTAATAAGACTGGGTCCACTTCGGGGAATCCTGCCAAGGCAACCGCAGGCTTGTGTCCTAGTTTTTCCCACATCTCTTCAGCCGTGAATGGCGCTACCAAAGAGAGAGTTAATGCCACAACTTCCGTGGCCTCACGAACAGCAGGGTCACTGGGACCACAACCAGAATCAACTGCTTTTCTAGTTGCGTTGACCAATTCCATTACCCGCGCAACGGCAACATTGAATCTAAAGGACTCCACTGCAAAACCAACATCGTGCAAGGTCTTATGAGTGAGTTTTCGAAGGGTGAGATCGCCTTTTGAAAAATCAACTCCAGGTTCGCTGCTGACATCTGCCGATAGTCGCCAAGCTCGATTTAAGAATTTAAGCGATCCGGTGGGAGATACATCGGCCCAATCAATATCATCTTCCGGCGGACCAGCGAAGACCAACGAGAGTCGAACTGCATCCACTCCATGCGCATCAAGCTGTTCCGAAAGAGTGACCAAGTTGCCACGGGATTTGCTCATGGCAGAGCCATCCATCAAAACCATGCCCTGATTGAGCAACCGAGTAAACGGCTCGGTGAAATCCAACATTCCCAAATCAAAAAGTACTTTCGTAAAAAAGCGCGAATACAGTAAATGCAAAATGGCGTGGGTTACTCCCCCGACATATTGATCAACGGGCAACCACTGCTTCACTAATTCTTGATCGAAGGCTTGTTCGGAATCACTTGGATTGGTAAATCGAAGGAAATACCACGAAGAATCAAAAAAGGTATCCATGGTGTCGGCGTCACGTCGGGCAGGACCAGCACACTTCGGACAAGGGACATTTACCCAATCTTCAGCCGCACCTAGTGGCGATGACCCTTTTGGCTTGAGGTCCAGCCCAACGGCGCTGGGCAGCTCTACTGGAAGTTGTGATTGCGGTACCGGAACTTCGCCACAAGTAGGGCAATGCACAATGGGAATTGGAGTTCCCCAGAAACGCTGTCTGGAAATTAGCCAATCGCGCAGCCGATAATTCTTCGCTGATTTTCCCAATCCCCCGGCGGCCAATTCTTCAGTAACTTGTGCGATTGCCGCGGCTTTATCTAGCCCGTTGAGTGAACCAGAATTGATCAGCACGCCATCACCTGAAGTTGCGACTCCGGTGAGATTCGGATCTTCTTCGCCTGTATCTACGACGACGACGACCGGAAGTTTCATGGCGCGAGCAAAATCTAAGTCTCGTTGGTCATGTGCTGGAACAGCCATGATTGCACCGGTTCCATAATCTGCCAAAACATAATCACTTGCCCATATTTGTAATCTTTCGCCATTAACTGGATTTATGGCGAAACGATTCAGGAAGACGCCAGTTTTTGGGCGATCAGTTGCAAGTCGATCGATGTCGGTTACCGCTTTTACACCTTCAAGATAAGTAGTGCACTCCGCTTGAACC
>Ga0194047_10002039_pt1 | contig 11808 bp, 11 predicted proteins | sample JunL225m_MetaG_2_FD_160070 | JGI IMG/M metagenome (GOLD analysis project Ga0194047, IMG submission 160070) | Anoxic zone freshwater microbial communities from boreal shield lake in IISD Experimental Lakes Area, Ontario, Canada - Jun2016-L221-5m | ecosystem: Environmental > Aquatic > Freshwater...
GCGTATAGCTAGAGGAATAGTAGTAATTAAGAATGGTAAAACGAGCATTTGCAGTAAGGCTAAATATAAGTCTCCAACAGGCCTTAAATACTCAACTGCAGGAGAGCCACTAAAGCCAATTAGAATGGCAAGCACCACAAAACCAAGCGTAAATAGCGGTTTATTGATGGTGGTTACAAAATCTTTTACCGTGTATTTTCTTTTTGCTAAGTTCATTTTTTAACATCCGCTAACTTTAAAGAGTTCACAATCGAAAAATCATTTTTCTCAGTGTCCAAATAGTAATTTACAAACTGCTGTAACTTTGCACAGCTATCACATATAGCAACGGAGATATTAGAGGTTCGGTCTTTAATCGATGCCACACCATACTTAATATTTAATTCTGGCTCACCCTTCAGTAAACGCTTAATCTCAAACTCATCTCTATACAGCATTGAAACCTTGCCAGATTTAAGAGCAGTGACAGCAGCTTTCCAACTATCAAAAGCCACTACCTCGGCATTCTTAAAGTGTTCTTTGGCAGCGGGCTCGTATGCCGTACCTTTAATAACGCCAATTTTTCCTTTAAATTTCAAAAACTCTTCGGAAAGTTTTTTGGTGTTATCCGCACCAGCCTCAAGATCCAAGCGGTTATAGATCGACGCATAAGGGATTTTGATATAAGGTCTTGAAAATCGGATATTTACCCAACGCGGATAGGTTTGCTGAATTTTGCTCACTGCTACATCAATTTTGCCTTTTGCAAGCATGGCAATGAGCTCTTCTTGATTCTTGGCCTCATTATTGAAGGATGTGCTAACTCCTATCTTGTTTGCAATGTTATTGACTAGATCGATCTCTGGCCCTTGAAATTCTTCACGCTGGATAGTTTTTGTAGTGCCATCTGGGTTGGTAACCGTTTCATCTTTAACTACCTTCCACATAAAACCTGGAAGATCGTTTTTAATCACACCTACTCTGAGTACGCCACTTTTTTGGATGCTAGTGATGTCATTCAATTCAGCGGCATAAGTGGGGGCCCAAATTAAAGCAAAACTGAATACAAGCAGTTGTAGAAATTTTCTCTTTAAATTCATCATCTTATCGTTGTGTTTAGCTTGGTTGAAATTAGCTGAAAATGGCTTTTTTAATGATTTTGTGATTATATGGGAAATCGACAAAATCTCTGGGCTAAGGGCTGATTCATTGGTTTTCACCTGATTTTCTTTGAAAAACCGAGTAAGCAGCCAACTTTTTGATTAAAACGGTTTTAATAGGACTTTTGCTGCAGCAGTTTTTCCAGCATGCAAGTCATTAAAGGCCTGAGGACCATCATCTAAAGATCTCGTTTCAACCCAAGCTAAATTACCAAATGCATGTCGTGCTAACAAATTAACAGTTGTCTGCAAATCTACGGTGGAGTAGGTATAGGTGCCCAATAGCGTAATTTCAGCAAGTGTTAATTTACGCATGTCAATTTCGCTAGCCCAATCTTGAAGGCCTACGTGCATCATGACACCACCCGGCTTAACTGCAGCCAATGCTGTATTTCGAGTGACTGCAGCGCCAACACAATCCATCACAAACTCATAGGAATTCTCAGCCATTTTTTCATCAATGGGATTGATAGTTTTACAGCCAACATACTTTTCAATTGCTTCTCTTCGCAAAGGATTCACTTCGGCCACAGTTAAATCATCAACTCCATAATGCTTTAAGAGTAGCGCAGATAACATTCCGATTGCCCCACCCCCCAGTATCAAGACACGACATTCTTGAATGGGTCTTTGAAGAGCGCGCATTGATAAGTTAATCGCGTGTACTGCGGTAGCTGCAGGCTCAGTTAAGGCGGCAGCATCAAGACTGAGATCTTCTGGTATTGCGATCAGTGAGCTTGCAGGGATACTCATATATTGCGCAAAGGCTCCTGGTCTTGTCATGCCCACCATGGTGCGATTGGCACATAAATTATTTCTACCTTGCAAACAATACTCACAATGTCCACAAGTAATGAGAGGGTTACCAGTAACTCGCTGTCCCTCAGTAAAAAGTGAAGAGTTGGTATCTGCCACAGTTCCAGCAAACTCATGCCCTAGAACTAACCCCGGTTTTCTTCTAGGATCATGACCATGAAATGCATGCATATCACTTCCGCAAATTCCTACTGATTCAATCTTCAAAACTACTTCATCCTGATCCAATGAGGGATAAGGTCGATCTAGAACTTGCATTTCATTCGGTTGTGTATAGACCAATGCTTTCATAATGATCTTCCTTAGGAAGCTGTATATCCACCATCAATCATGATGGTTTGACCAGTGATATATGCTGAAGCATCACTCGCTAAAAATATGGCAAGTCCATTAAGGTCCTGCACCTCACCATTGCGTCCAATAGCTGTTCTTTCAGCATGCATTTTTACCAGAGCGGGATCGCTAAATACCGGCACTGTCAGTGCTGTCGGAAAGTATCCAGGTCCGATAGCATTACAGGTAATGCCAAACTTAGACCATTCTTGAGCAATAGCGCGTGTTAACTGTAATACCCCTCCCTTAGCAGCGCCATAGGGCGCGCTATTAGCAAAGGCACGATAGCTTTGCAGGGATGCAATATTAATCACCCTGCCCCAATGGCGCTCTTTCATTTGTGGGGCTAGTGCTTGCGTCATGAAAAATGGAGCAGCTAACTGCACATTCAATTGTTCTTGCCAGCTTTGTGGAGATACATCACTGAAAGACTCACGTAAATTAATACCTGCAGCGTTGACCAAGATATCTACCTTGCCCAACTTTCTTAATACTTGCTGCGATAGGTCTTGAGCTTGTTGCAACTCACTCAAATCAGCCGAAAAAGAAGAAACTGTAATTCCTTGGGCACTTAGCCTCTCAGATGCTTCTCCTAATAAGCTCTCTCTACGAGCCGCAATGGCGATCTCTGCTCCTGCAAGACCAAGCGCTAAAGCAATACCCTCTCCCAGTCCACTGCTACCTCCAGTGACTAGCGCTGTTTTTCCCTGCAGACCAAATAATTGATTAATCATTAGACTCATACCTCTACCGGAGCACCAAGGTCAAATTTTTCATTGGGAAAGTACTTCTCCAAACGGTCATCTGCAGTCCGGGCATGCGCTTCCATACCTTCAAGACGACTGATTCTAGCTGTTACTAAGGCCATCTCTTTACTGCCCTCACGTGTCATCTTTTGCCAAGTCAGTGTTTTCATAAACTTATGAACTGATAAGCCACCAGAATAACGAGCTGCACCTTTGGTTGGAAGAACATGGTTAGGTCCACTAGTCTTGTCCCCAAATGCAACGGTAGTTTCTTCACCCAAAAATAAAGATCCATAACAGGTAAGACTACTTAACCACCAATCTAAGTCTTTTGCATGAACCTCAAGATGCTCACTTGCATATTGATCAGAAACCTTCGCAACTTCCTCGCGGGTGCTACATACAATCACCTCGCCATAATCTCGCCATGCACATGCAGCAGCATCTTTTGCGATGGGAGGTAAAAGATCAATCATCTGAGGCACTAAGTCCATCACTTCTAAAGCTAATTTTTCTGAGGTAGTAAATAACCACGCAGGAGACTCGTGACCATGCTCGGCTTGACCAACAAGATCACTGGCCACAATTTTAGGATCAGCAGTTTCATCTGCGATCACAGCAATTTCGGAAGGTCCAGCAAATACATCAATGCCCACTTTTCCAAACAAGGAACGCTTAGCTTCGGCCACAAACTTGTTTCCAGGGCCCACCACGACATCTGCAGGCTTCCCAGTAAATAAGCCGTAAGCCATAGAAGCAATAGCCTGAACCCCACCCAAGGTCATCACAACATCTGCGCCCGCAGCCTTAAAAGCATAGAGCACGTAAGGATGAATACCACCGCCCCGAAATGGGCTAGAGCAAGCAATAATATTTTTAACGCCTGCAGCTTTGGCAGTGGCTACCGTCATATAGGCAGAAGCGATATGAGCATAGCGTCCAGACGGCGCATAACATCCCACGACATTGACAGGTAAGACCTTTTGACCAGCGGTAACCCCAGTATGCAAAGTAGTAGAAAAATCTTGAATACTATTTTTTTGAGCAATAGCAAAGTCATAAACTTGCTTGACGGCAAAATCAATATCTCGCTTTACTGCAGCTGGAACATCAGCCAAAATGGCATTCATTGATTGCTCGGACATCATAATATCGCCAGACCATTGATCTAGCTTTAAGGCATATTCCTTAACTGCTAACTCACCATTTTTCTCAATATTGGCAAGCATCTCCGTAACTACCTCTTGAGCAGTGGATGTCTCAGTCTCTGGAGTTTTAGCAGCTTTCTTTAAATAATTGATAGCCATATTTCTAACCTTAATTTTGTAAGCGCTTATAAGCTGCATCTAAAAATGAGGTTCCCCCCATTTTTAGATTTATAAATTATCTACTTAGTATTATTGGCAAATTCACGAAGCTTTTTATCGGCATTGACCATCTTCATAAACTCATCGGTAATGTACTCATTTGCTGGTGGAACCGTTTGAATTGCACCCGTAGACTGCATAAAGGCAGCAATCGCATTGAACCAACCATCAACTTGTGAAGGGCCTTTAGAGTTATCCATTATCTTTAATTCTGAAGCTAAGTCATAAGTTGGGCGAGTATCAAACTCTTTCTTCATAGAGGCTTCAGAAATCGATACGCCACCTTGCTCGTAGAACTTTTTCATCATCGCAATCGCCTGTGGCTTATTGGCATTCATCCATTTCCAGGCACGTAAATACACAGCTAAGAACTTAGCCACATTTTGTGGATTTTCCTTTGCATAATCACCACGCACAATCAAAGCGCCAGGAACAAATGCGCCACCATCTTTGCCGCTACAAACAACCTTAGCTCCCGCTTTTTCTTCTAAGGTGTAGATATTAGGAGCCCATAAACCGCCAAAATCTGCATTACCTGAAGACATTGCAGAAATGATCTCGCCTTGTCCCATATTCTTCATCGTTACATCTGTTTTAGATAGGCCATATTTCTTGAGACATGCCTGTACAGCATAGTCACCCGTAGAATTTCCTGTGAGTACAATTGTCTGCCCCTTTAAGGATTGCGGATTTGCAGCAAAAGCTTCTGCAGCTTTAGGAGTTGCTAATAAAGCGTTGGCTGCAGACTCGTCATTCGTTAAGCCGATAGTTTTGATACCAAAGCGAACATAACCGAGTACTGCTGGTACAGATCCAGTACCGCCAACATCCCAAGACTTAGAGGCAGACGCAGCGATTTGTGGAACACCAGCTGGAAAGGTACTAAATTCAGGTTTAAGACCTAACTCACCCCACCAGTTTTTTTCTGTCGCCACAAAAAATGGTAGCGCCCAATATAAAGCTGGCTGATAACTGACTTTAATCTCAGTTAACGCGGGCTTTGCTTGCGCATAAACATTCGTAACACTTGCTGCAACAAGTACTGTTGCCCCCACAATACTGATTAATGTTTTTTTAAATTGCATTTTTATCTCCTTCATACATGACATAGTGAATTAATGATCGACACCCAAGTTTTGTTCCCGCAACAATTTCCAAATCTGACTACGCAACTGCACAAATGAACTCAAATCCATCACATCCTCAATGCGAGAATACGTATTCCAACCCTCTTTTTCACGAATTGGCTTAATATCAATAACCTCCCGAATCAAGCCGGGTCTTCTAGACATTACCACTACTCGATCTGCAAGATACACCGCTTCTTCAACAGCATGTGTAATAAATAGAACCGTCTTAGGATTCTTGCGCGCAAGTCGGACCAGCTCTTCCTGCATCACTACGCGGGTTTGCGCATCTAATGCACCAAATGGTTCATCCATCAATAACACTTCTGGCTCTAAGACATATGCTCGTGCAATGGCTACCCGCTGTTGCATACCCCCCGATAGTTGATGAGGGTAAGCCTGCTCATATCCCTCTAATCCCATCAGCGATACTAAGCGAGCAATCTTTTCTTGCTTTTCAGTAGTGCTCATACTCATAGACTTGAGACCAAACTCAATATTTTCTTGAACTGTTTTCCATGGAAATAGAGCAAATTGCTGAAATACAACTGCACGATCTGGGCCGGGTCCTTTAACTTTTTTGCCGCCTACCAGAACCGTTCCTTTGCTAGGCATATCCAAACCAGCTACCATGCGCAAACAGGTAGTCTTACCGCATCCAGATGGTCCAACAATTGCAACAAATTCCTTATCCTGAACAGTGAAGTCAATTCCACCCACGGCTAAAAATTCTTTATTGCCCTGCTTAAAGCTACGCTGTACAGAATCGAAAACAATATCAGCCATCAATCACACTTCTTTATAGTGAACAGCAAGCTTTTCAGCCTGCCTTAAAAGTACATCAATTAATAAACCAATCAGACCAATTGCAATCATGCCACTCATCACAATATCAGTCTGAATGCTGGCCTGGCCCTTAACCATCATGTAACCAACCCCACTAGAAGCAACAATGAGTTCAGCTCCAACTAAAGATTGCCAACCTAAGCCAGCAGAAATTCTGAGTCCAGCTACGATTGATGGAATGGATGCTGGAAATAATACTTCTGTCATCAAGCGTAACTTTCCTGCGCCGAGCATTCTGGCTGCCTCAAGATACTTCCGATCAACATGAATCGCACCCCGATAGGTATTAATTAAGACTGGTGGGAATGCGCCCATAAAGATCACTAATATTGGACCTCCAATACCAGTGCCGAACCAGAGTGCAGCAAATGGCACCCAAGCGATTGGCGCTACAAAGCGAATACTCTCAAAAAATGGCGTAAACAGCTGATTTGCATATTTAGATAAAGCCATTAATAAACCCAGAGGTACGCCTATTACGACTGCCAACAGAAATCCATATAAGAAGCGCTGAAAGCTGGAAGCAATGTGTGCTAACAAGGTATAGCCAGAAAATGGCTCTTGGAGCAAGTGAACAAATCTAACCACCACCTCATGTGGTGGAGGCAAAAATTGTTTTGGCACTACACCTAATAGAACAAAGATATACCAAAAGCCAACAAAGCTAGTGATGCCTAAGCCGGTCCACAATATAAACTCACCCTGATTTAAGCGCTCTTGATCGGCCATCATGCCCTCCAAGGTATTGCGTAGCGCTCAGCTTTAGCCAGTATCTGGGTCATTAACCAGCCTGAAAGAGCAACACTGATCATGCCGACCAAAATCATCGCTGGATTAATGTCCTGCGCAGCCTGATTCAGAATTGATCCCAAACCTAAGGTTGCCCCCACCAATTCAGCAGCGACTAATGTAGTCCATGAGGCTTGAAGTGAGAGACGCAAGCCAGTAAAAATGAGCGGTAGTGCCCCTGGTATTAATACTTCACGATAGTAAGCATAGCGACTAATACCTAACATGGCAGCAGCTTCACGCTGCGGCACCTCAATTGATCTAACACCCGTATAAGTATTAATTACTGACGGCACAAATGCAGCAACAAAAATTACCATGATCTTGGCAGAATTTCCTAGGCCCAACCAAACAATGGCTAACGGAATCCATGCTAATGGTGGTATCGGTCTTAATGTTAAAAAGATCGGATTTACAAAGGCTTCGATTTTCTTATTGGCGCCCATCAAAATACCAAGCAAGATTCCCAAAGAAGAAGAAACCAAAAATCCAGAAGTAACAAGAATGACGCTTTGTAAAACATGTTGATATAACTTGCCATTGCCATAACCCTGCAACGCAATAATTTTGAAAGAATTCCAAGCTTCAGTAGGTGATGGAAATCTTGCGCTCGAGATGGCGCCCGTCCACTCCGTGAGTCCAAACCACACCAGAAGCAAAATTGAACAAAACAGAAAGAAGGATAAAAGCTTGCTTAAAATTTCTAATTCTCCATAGAGCTAATGGATTGTGGGCGCTTTCATTCTAACCATAATTTGTTATAAAAATGAGACGTATCCAGCAAGGGTAAGGCAGACTTCCAAGGAGAACCACTAAACGTCCTAAAACAAAGAATTCAAGCATCTGAGATGCTTAGCTTCTAATCTTTTTTTATTGCTAAAGGCAAATCTTTTGCTGTGGCGTAAAAGACGATTAATTCAGTGGGGGTTGTTCCTTGATTCTTTCCATGGTGCCCTCACCCTCCATGACATAGGCTGCATTAATTGAAGGACGCTGTCTAATATGAAGCACTAAAACTGCACATAGATAAATACAAATCCAATAACAGCAATAAAAACCGTTTCGACTACTAGCATTAATACAGGCTGCCAACCTAACTTTGCCAACTCTTGAAAGTTAGTCTTTAGTCCTGCTGCTGCAATAGCAATGACTAACATCCAGCGTGATAATCCGCTAATTTGCTGAGTCAGGCTACTTGGCAAGATTTGCATCGAGGCCACAATCGAGAGCGCCACAAATCCTAATAAAAATGTTGGAATCAAACGTAGACTTCCCCATCCAAATGTAGCAGTTGATCTTTGTGCGCCAAAAAAAAGAGAGATGAATAAAACTACAGGAAGTAAGAGTGCTACGCGAAACAACTTCACCACCGTAGCAACATCCCCTGCTTCGGGGCCAAATAACATTCCAGCAGCAACTACCTGTGCTACATCATGAATAGTCGCACCTAAAAAAATCCCGGCAGAAAGTGCTCCTATATCCATCATTTGCAATAAAAATGGATAAGTGACCATTGCAATAGTTGAGAGTACCGTCACGCCCACAACTACTAGCAAGGTAAATTGTTCATTTTCTTTAGTTTTAGGCAATACGGAGGCTACCGCAAGTGCAGCCGAGGCCCCACAAATTCCAACTGAACCCCCAGCAATGAAACCGAAATTGGGTGAAAGTTTTAATACTTTAGCCAAAATATATCCGAGGGCCACAGTAGAAGCCACTGCGAACATCACCATCCAGCCAGTATTTAAACCAATTGCCCCAATATCAGCAAAAGTAATACGAATACCTAAAAAAGCCACCCCTAAGCGCAGTAAAGTGCTCGCTGAAAAATCGATTCCCGGCTTTACCGTTTCATTGAGATACAAAAAATGAAAAGATAGGCCAATTAGTAAGGCATAGAGAAGTTGTGGACCACCATAATTCTCTGATAAAAAACTGGTCGACATTGCAATCAATAGACATACCAACAAGCCCGGGATGATCTTTTGAATAGATCTCAACATATCAGATTTAATCTTTTTTTCATCGCCACAGATATCACGATAGCAAATAGGCAGCGCTTTAACTTCATCAAGTTATAGGTCTTCTATCTTTAATGATTTTCTTTTGCGTGATTAATCGAATACTTTGGTATTTCAATCACCAAATCTTCGCGGGCAACGATTGCCTGACAAGAGAGGCGTGATTGAGGGTTGAGACCCCAAGCACGATCGAGCATATCTTCTTCATTTTCATCGGGAGGATTTAAGCTCTGATAACCCTCCTTGACAATGACATGACAAGTGGTGCAGGCGCAAACCATATCACAAGCATGCTCAATGGGAATGTCATTCTCCAGTAAAGCCTCGCAGATCGAGGTTCCCGGTGCCGCCTCGACTACAGCACCCTCTGGACAATATTCACTATGGGGGAGAACAACAATTTGAGTCATGATCTTTTCTGTTTCTTTATTCGTTTTATTTTTTTAGATCTCAGCAACATTCTTGCCAGATAAAGCCTTTTGAATACTCGCATTCATCCGCATTTGCGCAAAATCATCCGTTGCCTTAGCGGCATGATCTACCGCCTTGCGCACAACATCGCTATCGGTTTCTTCATTCAAAATCTTTTGTAAGCTTGCCATCTCACGATCGATTGCAGATTGCTCTTCTTTTGAAAGAAGATTCCTGTCGCTATTAAGTGCTGTTTGAACGGCATCTAATAATCTTTGGGCGTTCACCTGCTCTTCACGTAAGGATCTAGCTAATAAATCTTCTTTTGCTGAGGAAAATCCATCTTGTAACATCCTGGTAATTTCTGCATCCGTCAATCCATAGGAAGGCTTGATATCGATTGAAGCTTTTACGCCAGAGCCCTGCTCCACCGCGCTGACAGATAACAAGCCGTCAGCATCTACCTGAAAGGTAACCCGAATACGAGCTGCACCTGCAGCCATTGCCGGAATGCCACGTAATTCAAACTTGCCTAAAGAGCGGCAGTCTTGAGCAAGCTCACGCTCCCCCTGCACTACTTGAATAGCTAATGCAGTCTGGCCATCTTTAAAGGTTGTGAAATCTTGTGCCCTTGCTACTGGAATTGGGGTATTTCTAGGAATAATCTTCTCGACCAAGCCACCCATGGTTTCAATACCAAGAGAAAGTGGAATAACATCTAATAACAGCCACTCATCATCTTTGCTTTGATTACCCGCCAATAAATCAGCCTGCATAGCAGCACCGAGAGCTACCACTTGGTCAGGGTTTAAATTATTTAAGGGTTTGCTGCCAAATAATTCTCCGACTAAGCGCTGGACATTCGGCATGCGGGTTGAACCTCCAACCATAACCACGCCTTTAATATCCTCAGCCTTTAAACCAGCATCGCGCAACGCTTTTTTACAAGCCAGCAAAGTTTTGGCAACTAAGTTATGTGTAATTTCAAAAAGCTGTGCTTGACTAATGCCGATATTCACTACGGTGCCATCAGCTAAAGTCTCATGTACCCGCGCCAAAGGATTGTGACTGAGTAACTCTTTTGCATGTTTACAAGCTTGTAATAAAGTGCGGTGATCATGAATAGATAGCGGCGGTAGTTTAGCCTGCTCAATAACCCAACAATATAGGCGATGATCGAAGTCATCTCCACCTAGAGCAGAATCTCCACCAGTAGAAAGTACTTCAAATACACCTTTACTCATACGAAGAATGGAAATATCAAATGTTCCGCCACCAAGATCGTAGACAGCGTATATCCCTTCCGAGGCATTATCTAATCCATAAGCAATTGCGGCGGCAGTCGGCTCATTTAATAAACGCAGCACCTCAATACCAGCCAACTTAGCAGCATCTTTAGTCGCCTGACGTTGGGCGTCATCAAAATAAGCAGGTACAGTAATTACGGCTCCAACAATATCTTCGGCGACTGAATCTTCAGCTAACTGACGCAGCCGCGCCAAGATTTCAGCAGACACCTCAATGGGACTCTTATCACCAGCAACCGTTCTGAGTTTGAGCATACCTGGTTGATCAACAAAATCGTAAGGCGCACTTTCTATATGCTCAACATCAACTAAACCTCGACCCATAAAGCGCTTCACCGAAACTATGGTGTTCTTTGGATCAAGTACAACACTTTCAAGCGCTTCAAAACCCGCTTGTGTTCGTCCATTGGGTAGGTATCGAACTACCGATGGAAGCAATTCACGACCTTGAGCATCTGGCAGTACTTTAGGCAAGGCATCACGCACGATGGCGACTAATGAATTGGTAGTTCCCAAATCAATCCCGACCGCAATACGCCGTTGATGAGGTGCTAATGACCTGCCGGGTTCAGAGATTTGTAATAAGGCCATAGGAGTGGAAGTTTAAAGCTATACCAAGGCGGTAATAGCGTCATCAAGCTCAAGGGCGAACTTGTCTATAAAAAGTAAACCCCGCAAGAGCTCGGCAGCACGCTCAAAATTTTTGGCATGATCAATAGCTTGCGTAATCTCGAGCAGAGTAGCTTGTTTAGAAGACTCAACCTCTTCCATCATGGACACTAAAGCAGGCAAGTCTTCTGCCCGTTCATCTAAATTTTCGCGCCACTCCATCTGCTTCATTAAAAAAGCAGCCGGCATTGCGGTATTGGTTTCCAATTTCGCATCAACGCCATGGAGCTGGCAAAG
>Ga0194047_10002042_pt1 | contig 11789 bp, 9 predicted proteins | sample JunL225m_MetaG_2_FD_160070 | JGI IMG/M metagenome (GOLD analysis project Ga0194047, IMG submission 160070) | Anoxic zone freshwater microbial communities from boreal shield lake in IISD Experimental Lakes Area, Ontario, Canada - Jun2016-L221-5m | ecosystem: Environmental > Aquatic > Freshwater >...
GTTTTTACTGTTATAAAAGTGTCTTTCAAATTAATATTATTTAGGTCAAGTATCCATTGATAGTTGTCGAAAATAAAACCGAGTTGTTGATAATGGTCTTTCACTATAGCATTCTTTTTTGTAGGAAGGTATTCGCCAATAATTTTTGTAATTCCTTTTTCTTTTGCTTTATCTACAATAGTATTTAATGTAAAATTTTCCATTCCTCTTTTCAGTACCCTGCAACTCATAATCCATGTATCAATAAAAAGAGTTTGCTCATTTATATATTTTAAAATAACAACACCAATCAGCCCATGATCACCAAACTTGTCTTCGAGCGTAAATGATAAAGTTAAATAATCCGAAGATGTAGCAATTGATTGTACTTCTTCTTCCGTGTATCTGATAGTTCTTAAATTAAATTGATTGGAGCGTTGAGTTAATTGTGCGACTCTTGGTATAGTGAATTTATCAAAGTTTTTCACTTCAGATTTCATTTCTAAATTCTCTAAGAATTCAGCTTCACTTGCAAAACTTTTTTGAAGAATATTTCGCTTTGCTTCTTCCTGATATTGTAAAGTGCGTTGTTCGTCTTCAGCAGTAAAGGAGGATGTTTCAAACAGATTGAGTGTACGAATATGTTTCAAATAATCAGCAGGGTCTTCAGGAAGTTCAGGCACAAATATTTCCGGAATACCATTACGAACCATCTCTCTTTCAAAAGGATTATCATCTAAAAAAACCATTGAGTCAAAACCGATATTGAGTACACTTTGGATGTATCTAATATTGTCAACTTTATTTTCCCAATTTGCAACGAAAATGGCAATATCATCCAATCTTAAAACCATTTGAGGGTGTTTTTCAAAAGGTTCTTTTGCAATTTCTTCGGTATTTTTACTGCATATGCATAAAATAATTCCGCGTTGTTTTAGTTGTTTAGCCCAATATTGTAATTCAGTAAATGCTTTTCCAATTCCGAGGTCACCAACTTGAATCCCTTCCATTCCATCATCGCCAATAATTCCTCCCCATGTTGTGTTATCAAGATCAAGAATTAAACATTTTTTGAAACTGCCCAAAATAGCTAATACAACATCTGTAATTTGTTTGGCTATGTATGGTAAGAAATCAATACTGTACACCATATCAGCACTAACATAGTTTTTAGTATCAATGATAAAATGATATCCAAGTTCAGATTGTAGTGAAGCAAGATCATATACAAATAGATTTTTCACTTCAGCACTAAGATCTAAAAATTGTAGATTGAGCTTTCTGATTTGATAGATAAATGATTGGTTGGTTTTTGCTGCATAATTACCAAATACTGAATCATTGATCTCAATAAAAGTATTAACAAGTATTTTGCTTTTAAGCTTAGATGTTAATGTATGAATGATGGAATTGATGTTGTTGATTTCATTTTCAGCAAAAAGAGCTTGAAGACTTGGTGGGGTTTTATAAAACTTTTTTAACAATTTTTCTGCCGAAAAATTAATGACTAAAAATTCAGGATTGAATTCATATAATTCAGATGATGAATCAAAAACTTGTCTTTCAATTTGGTTGTAATCGGCTTCAAAAATCTGGAAATCTATTCCAACTTCAATGCCATATCCTTTGATGGCTTGATGCAAAAGTTGCGTAGCAGAATCAGCCAATATTGCTAACCTTACAGGTTTGAAACCAGTGTCGTCTTTTTTTAAATTCTTTTTTAAATAATTAAAAGTTAACATGATTAAAATTTAAATTTCTCTTTGAATTTTTGCAGGATTGCCAATGTATACTCCTGGCTTGGTAATATTTTTAGTTACAACAGCACCTGCTCCAATCACAACGTTATCACAAATATCAACAGGAAGAATGGTAGCATTTGAGCCAATGGAAACATTGTTTCCGATGTTGGTTGATTTCCATAAATTTTTATCGCCTCTTGCCGGGCCACCTTTTGAAAACAAATCATTGATAAACATCACTCCATGACCTATGAAACAATCGTTTCCGATTGACACCAATTCGCATATAAATGTATGAGACTGAATTTTGCAATTCTCGCCAATCGTTACATCTTTTTGAATCTCAACAAAAGGTCCGATAAATGTATTGCTTCCAATTTTGCAACCATAAATATTTGCAGGTTGAATGATTTTTACGTCTTGTCCGAATTCAACATTTTTAATCCCAGACATGATGATTTTTGGTTCCATCTATTCTTTCTTTTCAGTTAATATTTATTTCCATTTAGAAACGAAGATGCATTAATTAGCATGCTTGTTATTATGAGCTGCACTCGTATAAATCTTATCAATAATCTCAACGGTTTTTAGACCTTCAAAACCATTGGTTGCTATTACACCTTGATTAGTGAGTACATCAATCACATTTTGATATACCTTATCATGGTTCGACATAGAACCTTGGTATTGTCCATAATTATTTGCAGGATTTCCTTTAGGCAAATCTTTTATTTCATAGTTATCTATTTGCTGATATTCGAGTTCATTCAAATATTGGCCACCAACTTTTACAGTTCCTTTATCTCCAAAAATAGTTATCGAGCCTTCCATGTTTTTTTGAAAACTATTTACACTATAATTGATTGTGCCCAAAGCGCCATTGTAAAATTCCAATGCGATAACGCCTGTATCTTCAAATTCAATAATATGTTGATGAGCAAAATTTCCTGTAAGGGCATAAGCTTTTTTTACGTCTCCAACCAACCAGTATAGCAAATCAATAAAATGACTAAACTGTGTAAAAAGTGTTCCACCATCCATGTCCTTCTTGCCTTTCCAATCTGATGACGAATAATAATCATCATTTCTGTTCCAAAAGCAGTTAAGCTGAGCACTTAATATTTTGCCTAGCCTTCCTTCATCAATAATCTTTTTTAATGCAGCAATTGGAGGATTAAACCTGTTTTGTTTAATGATGAATAATCTTTTGTTGGCCCGTTCAGCCTCATTAATCATTTTACCACAATCTTCAACTGTGATAGCCATAGGTTTTTCACACAATACATGAAACCCTTTTTTTAAAGCTTTGATGGTATGCAAAGCATGTAACCCATTTGGACTGCATATAGCAACTACATCCACATCCTTTTCCTTTGCAAGTAATTCATCAATATCAGTATAGGCAGTTGCATTATATTGTGTTGCCATTGATGTTGCTTTTTGTTCATTGATGTCACATACAGCCTTTAATACAGCTAGGTTATTGATATGTTCTGCATGTCTTTGTGCAATTCTACCGCAACCAATTAAAGCAAAATTTAATTTTTTCATGATGATTTCTTATGTTGTTAATTTGTTTGTTTTAAAAATCCGTTAAGCGTTCCCCACCCATAGCAAAAGTGGAAACAAAAAAAATATATAGGAAGCAATAAGGCTAATAAATTTTGTTCTTGCAAGTATATTTTAAAACTAAAAAGAATTCCTGCAAAAAAATGCAATACAAGAACAAGCCCTGCCATCAATAAGCAGTATTCCAAATAAACGAAATGAGTTAAATATCCTGAAATTCCGATTAAGGTTAGCAGCAGTAAAGAGCTAACAAAAACAAATGGAACAAGATGGTGCATTTTCATTGATTTGGGTTTTCTCAATAAACTTTTTGCATTCCAAAACCCATTAGTATATGCATACCTGAAAAGCTTGCTGAAGGTATTAGGAGGAGTATAATCTGAGCCGGTTTTGAAAGTGTGATACAATAAGTATCCTTTTTCAAAGAGCCGCTGATTGAGATCATTATCCTGGTTTCTGTGAAGACTTGTATCGTATCCTCCTATTTCTATGAGGACTTCTTTTTTGTAAACCGGATAATTGATGATTGTAGTATAACCTTCTTTTAAGGTTTTAAATGAACCTGATGAAACTCCAAATGAACTTTCTTGTAACCATTTTACAAGCATAGATTCAGGAGTATCAGTTTTTATGTTTAACCTTACCTTTCCTGAACATCCTACTGAATTTGTTCTCTGTAATTCGTTAAAACATGTTTGAAGGTAATCATCGTCATAGTAGGAATGAGCTCCTAGTATGGCAATATAATTTCCCTTTGCTTGTTGTATGCCAATATTAAAAGCATATGGTGTTTTCCTTTGAGGATTATCCAATAGTTTTAAGTTTGGATGGATGAGTGCATACTTTGAAACAATTTCTCTTGTTTTATCGGTTGACATTCCATCAACGATTAGGATTTCCAATTGTATGTTTTCCAGTTTTTGCTTTAGAAAAGTTTCAATCGTATGAGCGATATATTTATCCTCATTGTATGTCGGGCAAACGATGCTGATAATATTCATTAAAATAATTTCTTATAAAAGTAACTCAATCCAGCTTCTTCGTCCATGAATTCCCATCCGTTTTTTTTATAAAATGAAATAGCTGTAGTATTATTTGAATAGACAGAAAGACGCATATAATCAAAATTCATTTCACGGGCTTTTTCTTCAAATGATTTAATTAAATGAGAACCATAATGATGCCCTCTGGATGATTTTGAAACTCCTATTCCAACTAAGGAAATTCCTTTTAAATCTTTTAAAGTAATATTTGGTTGTGAAGTTGGTTGAAATATATTCTTAATTCTTGAGAGCAAATTATTTAAGATTTTTTTATTGGTCAATAACCACGGATGAAATATCAAATATTTAATCACTGTTTTACCAATTGCTTTGGTCAAAAGTGAGCCATATCCAATTGTTGCACCTACAACATATCCATGTATGTTTTCATCACATTCAACAAGTAGTGAAATTGCATCTTGTTGAAGCGTGAACCATTTTAAGAATTTAATGATATATTCATCGCCAAGCTTGGTATTCATATATCCTTCGAATGCATCTCTGTGTATGGATAATAATTTTTGCAAATCATCATCTTTCACATTTCTGATTAATAATTCTTTTCCCATTTTAAATATTATTGGATACTTTTTGTTCTGATACTGTCGTAAATTGATCGAAGGAAATTAAGTATCCCTGTGATATTGGGGTAATCATTTATTGACCGAATAGGAGAGGTCATTATGGTGTTAAAATCATCTGAGGTAATGCCTAATTTTTTAGCGGCAAATTCAATATCCTGTTTTTTTAATTCTTCATTTGGATACGGATCTTTTTTGATTTCTTCAAGCGCTTCTTCACGGGCTATCTCTCCTGAGCAGATAAGTGTTGAAAGGTGTCCTCTTCTTTTATCTATATGAAATTTTTTAGGTAAAATATAACCTTGAAAAAAACGTGTATAAACAGATTCATAATGTTTACCTCCATAATAAATCCATCCAAGTTTATTTTGCAAAACATCCATGGCTGTTTTTTTATTGTAGTCGGTATAATCAAGAATAGCAATGGCTTTAATTTGTTTGATACCTAAAAAATAAAATACTTTAAACAAACTTAAATGTGGAAACGTTTTTAGTTTTTGAGTGCCAAATTGTTTCTGAACGCTTCTTATATATTTCCAATCGAGATGCCCTTGAGCCCATGATGGCGCAAGAATTCCTTCAGTTTTAATATTTTGCCCTTTGATGATATATTTTATTCCATACTTGTTAGCCATTTGATAAAGAAGGGCATAAATGGCATGATCGGTTGGTATTTCTCCGTCAGGAGTCGATGCTTTTAAAAATGATAATTGCAGGTCTTTATATTCATCCCAATCAACAACATAAGTATATAAATCAATGTCGAGTAGCTTCAACACTTTTTCAATATTGCTTACTGCAAGTTCAGAGTTCCATCCATTATCAAAGTGTACAGCCAACGGTCGTAGTCCCATTTCTTTCACCAAATATGCCACATAAGTGCTATCAACACCTCCACTCACTCCAATAATACAATCGTATTCTTTTCCTTTACCGGCCGATTTTATTTTATCGATAATTTCTTTCAGTTTTTTTGGGGCAACATCTGGAGTTGGTAATCTTTGAGAAACTAATTTCTTATAATATTCAACATAATTGCTTACTCCGTTTTCATCAAACTTGATGTCAGGATCGGCAGTAGTGTCCATTATTGTTTGAGTGCAGATTCTATAATTATTTTCGTTCATTATTTTTTATCAAATTTATTTCCTCCGGAGAAGGATAGCTGATAAGCACAGCTCTATGTTTACCTTGAAAAACAAAAAAACTTCCGGCAGCTGCTGCTGAAGCATGAGTTAATTGAAGAACCTTTTTGATATCGTCAAAATCCTTGCAGCCACCTGCAGCTATTACAGGAACATTTACTGAATTACTAAGTTTGTTTATTGAATCGAGGTCATATCCAATCATCGTTCCATCTCTATCTACATCATTAACCATAATCTCTCCAACACCTGCATCTTCAAGAAATTCTAAATAGGCAACTGGATCTGTTATTGAACTTTTTTTATCTGAATGACTAAATACACATTGCTTGCCCCAGATATTTTTTTTTACATCAACAGAAGCCACAATTGTAGAACTTGCAAACTCCTTAACCGCATTTTTTAAGAAGGCAATATTGTTAAAAAATGCAGAGTTAATGACCACTTTTTCTACTCCCAGTTTCAATACATTTTCAATTTCTGTTAAGTTGCTTATTCCACCTCCATATGCCAATGGCATAAAACATTCGGTTGCAACTTCTTTGATAAGATTGTAATTTATTTCCTGTTTCTTTTTAGATGCAAGGATGTCTAAAAAAATAAGTTCATCGCATTGCTTTTCGTTAAATATTCTTACAGCATTTATCGGATCTCCAACATACTTGGCATCTTTGAATTTTACCGTTTTATAAAGACCTGAATTTTGTAATAACAGGATTGGTATTACCCTTGCTCTGTTCATTTAATGGTGATAAAATTTTTAAGTAACCTGATTCCGAATTGATGACTTTTTTCAGGATGAAATTGTACACCATAAATATTGTTTTTTTGATATGAGGCAGGAAATTCATATCCATATTGGCAAGTGGATGTTATATAATTCGTTTCTGCAAAACTGAAATGATATTTATGAACGAAATAAAAACGTGGAGGATTTTCAGGCATATCTACAAAGAGGGGATTTGAATGGTTGTATTTTAAATTATTCCATCCCATGTGAGGCACCTTAATGGAAGTGCCATTTTGATTAAACAATACCACTTTCCCATCCATCCAAGTTAATCCTTTTTCCGTTCCTTCTTCACTTTCATTAAGCATTAGCTGAGCTCCTAAACATATTCCCAATATTGGTTTGTGTTGAATTACGACTGCTTCATTTAAAATTTCAATTAAACCCGATGTTCGTAAATTTTTCATTCCGGTATCAAAAGTCCCTACTCCCGGCAAAATAAGTTTAGATGCCGACAGAATGGTGTTTTTATCGGAAGAAATAACGGTTTCTTCACCTATTCTTTTCAGCATATTTTGAAGTGACCCTAAATTGCCAAGCCCATAATCTATTATGACGATCATGTTTTTAATAAAGCTTTTTTATACACTTTTATAACTCTTTTTGCTATAAAATTCATAGCTACATCATTAGAATGCTCTGCTCCGTTACTTCTTTCACCGTTTTTAAAGATCAGACTTATTTTTTCAGCAATCTGTTTAGCGTCTGGAATTAAAACAAAACAGTTTTTAACATGTTCAAGCCGCTCTTTAGCATCCCCGGCATATACCGAAACTATTGGAAGATTACATGCACGGGCTTCTTTTATCGAATTATTGGAACCTTCATGAAATGATGTAAGTAACATCACTTCACAAGCATTATAGTAATACAATAATTTTTCGTGAGGTATTTTTGAAGCGTAAATAATTTCTGAATCAGGAAATTTTTGTTTAACAATTGTAAATACTTCGTCTGCTAATTTCTTGTTTTTTACAACCTGACCTTCGGTATAAAAAAACAAGATATATTTTTTTTCAATATCAAGGTTTATGTTCTGTCTCGCGATATTTTTTTCTATTGGGTAAAAGCCATCTAGATTCACTCCGTTGGGTATAACAGTAGTTTTATTTCTATTAAATGCCCAAAGTGTTGAGCGCATTTGTTCTGATTTTGTAATATTAGCTTTTGATAATGTGCCAGCAATTTGAGAAAGCAACCTACTGATTTTCCCTCCTCTTGTAACACTACCTAGTATATCCTTTGCTCCCAAAAGATCACTTCCGCAAAAAGATATGATTACAGGTTTAGGAGAAAACAACAAAGTAAATAATGCTGTTGTTGTACCCCATAGAACATGAACCAGTTCAATATCTTCTTCTCTACAAATTTTTCTAATTTGAATACCTGCTTTTAACAAAGATTTTAATGATTTCCGATTAGATAAATGACCATACTCTACATCAATTCCTTCTCTGATGATTGATTGCATTTGCGAATCGGCATTAATAATATCATGCTTGGAAAAATATTGTAACTCTCCATCTACTAATGATTTTCTTTGCAAATAGTATTCATCAGGAAATTCTGTTTTTTTTTCAATAGCATTTCCAACATGCACCATTAAAACCCTCATGATATTTCCTCCATAATATATAAATGCGAAGACCTATTAATTAATGTTGTTGAGTATTTTATTTTTTACGTGTTTTGTTGATCGCCCATGCAAATTTGCCTCCACTTGAATGTTCAAAGTCATTTGTATCTGTAGAAAAAATGATCTTCATGGGGCCAAGCTGATCCGATAAAATATTTTTCATTTCAACTATTTCATGCTGAGGTGGTATAGTATCCATGTCCATGATCACTTTGAACGTATCGTTTGTTTCCTGTATGAATTGATATTTTTTTAATCCGTATTTTTTTTGCCAGTCCAGTTTCGGAATAAATATCACATGAAAATAAGTACTGTGAACTTTTTTATTATTCAACCCGTCAATAATATCGCTAGTCCTTCCTGCAATCTCTTTTATTCTTATAAGATTTCTTCCGCAAGCACATGGCTCATCTGTCAGTACCCCTTCATCTCCGTTTACATATCGTATCAGCGGCATTGCGTGATTATACAAATCAGTGACTGCCAAACGTCCATATTCACCGTAAGGTAAAAGTTCTCCTTTATCATTTACAACTTCCACAATGCATCTTTCTTCTGAAACATGAAATCCTGCGCGGTGTATACACTGGTATGCGATACCGTTTATTTCTCCGCAAGCATACCCATTAAAAACTTTAGTGTTAAATGTTTTTTCAATTTGTTCTTTGGCATCATTGGTAAGTAGTTCCGCTGTTGTAACGATAGATTTTATTGGCGGTAATTTTAATTTATTTGATTCTATGTATTTTATGAATTGTTGTAAAGTTGAAACATAAGAGTAAATATGTTTCACTTTTCTTGTACATAAAAAAAGGTAAAATTTAGTAAAAACCTCATCATCCATGGAAAACGCGTTGAAAGTTTCCCAGTTAATGATTGTGTTGGCTAATTTCATGGAGGTATTTGGTGTTGCTGATCGTTGTCCCCAAAGCTTTACAGCGGGCTCGCCCAGATTCCAGTTTGCCCATTTTAATCCTCTGTAAAATGATGCTCTTCCTAAATCTGCAGTTAAATTATCTTCTATTGTCGACAATGGTTCTCCTGTAGATGAGCCACTTGTTTTTTGTTCTATTGTTTGATAATCATCGAAATTTTTTGCCTGAATCGTTTTTGCAGCAAATGCCTGACGGATCTCTGCTCTTTCCAAAACAGGAATTTTTTCAAGCTCTTCTCTAAAGTCCTTGCTGTTTATATCGAAGCCTGCTTTGTCCATTCTTTCTTTGTAAAATGGTACATTTACATAGCAATGCAATAAAATATTCCTCAGCCTTTTCTCCTGCATTTTTCCGAGTTCATCTTTATTAAACCATTGCGATTTTAAAAGAAGCTTGTAATTTTTGATTACATTTCTTTTTCGAATAAAATCAGCTAAAGGAAAGAAAATGTTATTAGTAAGAAAAACTCTCATGTTTTTTGATAATCTAAATTTTACCAGGTAAAATTTCTTTTGAAATATAAATTCGGTACCACAATTCAAGGTTAATAAAATTCCAAACTAAATCAGAGTGAATATTATTTCCGTTTAAAAATTTCGTAATAAGTGTTTTTATAATTTCAGGATTCACAATATTCTTTCTAACCAATACACTTTCATTTAACAATTCGTTAATTGCAATATTATTTTGTTTTGAATCTATAAAATATCTCTCCAATGGCACACCAAAAGGATACTTTGGACGATATAAAATTTCTTCAGGTAACTTACCTTTCATTGCACTTCGGAATAGTTTTTTAGTGTTTCCTCTTTCAGTTTTAATATTGCTGGGAAGTGCATTGATAAAATTAAACAAATTAATATCTAACAAAGGCACTCTACTTTCAATTGAAGCCCCCATACACATTTTATCCTGCCTGTCCAATAAAGTACTTAAATGCGTTCTTTGGTCATAATATAACATAGCATTGATCATATCCCCTTCTGCGCTTGCTATACTCTCATTTGCAATACTTTCCCTTTCGAGTAAACTTCTATCCACTGATGGCATTATTTTCTTCATTAAAAAAGTATCAGTTGTTGATCTTAAATGAATTAAAATATTCGCTAAATCATTCTGTAATCCACCAAGTATGGGTTGACCGGGTCTGTTTTTTTTATGTGCATACCCCAATAATAATTTCAAAAATATTGTTGGAAGTTTATGTAAGCTTATAGCAGTTTGAACATTAAAATAAACTCCATATCCTCCAAATATTTCATCGGCACCTTCACCACTTAACAATACGGTTACTCTTTTACGGGCTAACTTAGATATTTGATGAATAGGTATTGAATTTGGATGACGAAGAGGTTCATCATGAAGCCATATTAAACTATTTAACAAGCCCCCTGCTTCATCCAAATCAAAATTCATTTCATGGTGCTTTGTATGTGAATATTGGCTTACCTCTTTTGCAAAGTGAGATTCATCATACCCTTTGTATGGAACTTTAATACAATAACTATCTATTTGATCAACAATTTTAGAACTAATCGCTGTTACTGCACTTGAATCCAACCCTCCGCTACACATGGTTCCAACAGGCACATCACTTACCATTTGTAAATTTACCGCATCTTCTATCAGTTCAAATGTCCTGTCAATAGCTTCATCATTGGTGATTGATATTTTTTTAGATGGAACCGGATTATAATACCTACTTACTACAGGGGATTTCCCTTCTTCAACTTTCATAAAGCAACCCGGTAATAACCGTTTTACTCCTTTAAATAAAGTGCTTTCACCTGCTATGGCTCCAAATTGTAAACTCTCGTAAACTTTGGTTTCATCAAGTTCTGCATTCCAACCTGCAGCCAGTATGCCTTTTATTTCTGATGCAAAATAAAAACCGGAATCGTCAAACGCATAATAAAATGGTTTTACTCCTATTTGATCTCTGGCAACAAAAAGTGATTTCTTTTCTATATCCCAAATGGCAAAAGAAAAAATCCCCATAAGATCCGGCAATCCATTCTCACCTTTGTGCAAATAATATTTAAGAAGCACTTCCGTATCGGAAGTAGTGTTAAATATATACCCCGATTGTTCTAATATTTTTTTTAATAGTTTGTAATTATATATCTCCCCGTTAAAAATAATTGCATATTTCCTATCATCACTAAACATAGGTTGTGCTGATCGTTCATTCATATCAATGATTTTTAATCTCCTATGAATTAAAATTGCATGCTCATCATTATATACACCTTTCCCGTCTGGACCTCTATGTTGCAAAACATTTGTTATGTCATCTACAAATCGTAGTTTGCTTTTAACATCACCGTATTTACTGATTATTCCTGCTATTCCACACATATATATAATAT